>Ga0255759_10000754_pt1 | contig 29086 bp, 39 predicted proteins | sample 101ome_20_FD_179959 | JGI IMG/M metagenome (GOLD analysis project Ga0255759, IMG submission 179959) | Coastal salt marsh microbial communities from the Groves Creek Marsh, Skidaway Island, Georgia - 101404AT metaG (version 2) | ecosystem: Environmental > Aquatic > Marine > Intertidal zone >...
AGGTGGTGCTTATCTAGGCGGTACTGTTTCGGCTAATTATTTAGACGACTACGAAGAAGGCACTTTTGATATTACTTTAACAGATTCACATAGTGGTTCTGATACTTTAAAAATGAAGTACGTTAAAATAGGCAAAGTTGTCACTATTGAAGGACCATTTAGAGGTAGTGAAGGGTCTAATGCTAGCTCGTATTTTCAATTGTCTGGCACAGCTAATAGTAATTTAACATTGTCTTGCACGTTGCCGTTTACACCAAAAGATAGTGGATGTTGTATATCACCTATTCATAGAAATCTCGAAAGAATAAGTGATGGTTTAAATCCAAATCAAGGATATGCATTGCCTGTATTAGCATGGGCAGCTGGAAACTCGACATGCTATTTAACAGATACACAAACAGAAAAAACATACAATGGTGCAACAGGAACAGGCGGCGGAAATACTTGGCGAAAAGCCGACACTAGAACAAATGTAGTAGTTCAATTTAATGCTGTTTATATGACAGACACTTAATAAGAAAACATGGTTTAATAAATAAAATAGTATATACACGGAGTCATAAGAAATGGCAGTTCCAACTACAAGAGACGAATTTAAAGAATATTGCCTTCGCTCTTTAGGAAAACCAGTTATTGAAATTAACGTCGATGACGATCAAATTGATGATCGTGTTGATCAGGCGTTGCGATTTTATTATGATTACCATTTTGACGGTACAGAAAAAATTTATTATAAACACCAAATCGACGCCAATACAGTTAGTACTCAAGCAATCGAGCTACCAGAAAACATTATTGGCGTGGTAAAAGTATTTGAATTAGGTGATCCTGCTACTTCGGCCGGTGATCTTTTTAATATTAGATATCAGATTGCACTTAACGATTTATATACGCTTACTAATGTTGGATTAGTTAATTATTATATGACTCTTCAACATCTTGGTTTAGTACAAGAAATTCTCGTAGGCAAAACACCTATTCGATATAATCGTCACCGAAATATTCTTCATTTAGATAAAACAAAACAACATCTTAACGAAGGTCAATACCTTTTAGTTGAAGCCTATCAAATTGTAGATCCAGCAGTATATACAGACGCATGGAATGATAGGTGGCTACAACATTATTGCTCACAATTAATTAAAAGACAGTGGGGAAGCAACCTTACAAAATTTGAAGGTATGCAACTTCCTGGCGGTGTAACCTTTAACGGTGCCAAAATATACGACGATGCTGATACAGAGATTAAACGACTAGAAGACGAGATGATTAATAACTATTCTCTTCCGGTTATGGATATGATTGGTTAATAGTAGAAACCTTAGAATTATTATACACAAACAACGAGAGAATGTCAACCGTTTATGGTCACAAATGTATTCTTTAATAACTTCGACAGTTATGCAGAACAAAACTTAATCGAAGATCTCATCATTGAATCTATACGTATGTATGGACATGATCTATACTATTGTCCGCGGGCTTTAAAAAATGTAGATAATGTATTCAATGAAGATAGAGTTTCAGAATATAATAGGGCTTATCTTATTGAAATGTATATTAAGAACGTTGAAGGATTTGAAGGTGAAGGTGACTTTCTTTCTAAATTCAATGTTCAAATACGTGATGAAATTACATTTACTGTGTCACAAAGAGTGTATGCTGAAGAAATTGGTTCAGAAGAAGTTAATAATAGACCACAAGAAGGTGATCTTATTTACTTCCCACTCACTGATAAAGTATATGTAATTAAGTTTGCAGAACACGAGGCACCTGTGTTTTATCAAATGGGTGCTTTGCAATGTTATGATTTACGATGTGAATTGTTTGAATACAGTAATGAAAAACTCGATACCGGTATTCAACAAATTGATAGATTTGAAGAAGTCTTTTCACAAAATGTGGCAATTGCTGCAGCCAATGATGTTACAGTAGCGGCCAATGGTGAAATTACAATGAATGCAAATACTGGTCGAGCTGCTGGTCTTACAGATAATTATGATCTCAGCGGTGATCCTTTTGCAGAAAATAGTACGTTTGAAACCTCAGGTGATTCTATTATTGACTTTACAGAAATAGATCCATTTAGCGAGGGTGACGTCTAATGTTTGGAACAACTTTCTATCATGGCACATTGAGAAAATATGTTATCTTATTTGGCACATTGTTTAATGATATTTTTGTAAATCGTACTAACTCTACCGGTGGAACTGTTAGCTCGTTTAAAGTTCCTTTAGCTTATGGACCAAGAGAAAAATTCTTAGCAAGAATACAAGGTGCTAATTTAGATGACCTTGATCCACAAGAACGAGCCTTTGCAGTTACACTTCCTCGTATGGGATTTGAAATTACTGGTTTTAATTATGCACCGGAAAGAAAATTATCAACCATTAATAAATTTGTTAAGAAAGATTACGATACAAATGATACAATAAGGAAGTATCAATACAACCCAGTTCCTTATGATATTAATTTTTCATTATCTATCTTTGTTAAAAACACTACCGATGGTACAATGATTATAGAACAAATTCTTCCATACTTTACTCCAGAATGGACGACAACAGTTCAACTTATTTCAGATCCTAACATTACACTTGACGTTCCATTAGTACTTACCGGTACCGCGCAGGACGATGTGTATGAAGGTTCGTTTGAAGAAAGACGTGCTTTGATTTGGACATTAGATTTTACAATGAAAGGCTTTTTCTTTGGACCAACCAAACGGCAGGGTATTATCAACCTTGCAAATACTCAGTTCTACGATGCAACATTATTTGATGATATTAGCGATGCAATTGCAAATACGTCAGTAGTTGATCGTATAACTGTAACTCCCGGATTGGATGCTAATGGTAATCCTACTACGAACGCAGACTTGACGGTGGCCCGCTCAGAGATTAAATCGACAGATAACTATGATTATATCGTAAATGTTGAAGGACCGCTAACTCCTTTAGATGGTGAATAATATGGCTAATGATTCTATTGGTGAGATTTTAAATCTTAATCCTATTGAAAAAGAAGAAAAAGCAGTCCCGGTTGTATATGAACCAATGACTGAAAATCAGCAGCAGATTGAAACTGATGCTAATTACGTTCGTCAAAATTTATATGATCTTATTGAAAAAGGTCATTCTGCTATTGATGAGATGATGGCCATTGCCGATCAATCTCAACATCCTCGTAGCTATGAAGTATTAGCTGCAATGATTAAAACAATGGTAGAAACAAATAAAGATCTTCTTGATGTACACGAAAAAAAGAAAAAATTAACAAAGGATGATATTGATAAAGTAGCGCGTGATACTATCAACAATAATTTGTTTGTGGGAAGTACTAGTGATTTATTAAAAATATTGAATAAAGATGATGAACCAAATACCTGATATTGATAATTACAAATCATATCTCGGTAATGTCAACTTAAAAAGAAACAATGTTGATATTAATTGGACCGAGGATATGGTGCATGAATTTGTAAAGTGTGCTGGTGATCCTATATATTTTTCTGAGAAATATATTCAAATTGTCCACGTAGATAAAGGTCTTATACCTATACAACTCTATGATTATCAGAAGGACATCATTCAAAAAACCACAGACAACCGTAGGACCTGCGTGGTTACAAGTCGCCAGGCGGGTAAAACAACGACTGCAGTCTGTCTTATACTTCATTACATTCTGTTTAATGATCATAAGCTTGTGGCTCTTTTGGCAAATAAAGGAGATGCTGCTCGTGAAATCTTGGACAGGATTAAAACAGCTTATGAAGCGTTGCCTAAGTGGATGCAACAAGGTGTTTTGGAATGGAACAAAGGATCCGTAGAATTTGAAAACGGATCTAAGATTTTAGCAGGAGCGACATCGTCTTCTGCAATTCGTGGTAAGTCAGTATCCTTTCTGTATATTGATGAAACTGCATTCGTAGAAAACTGGGACGAATTTTTCGCTTCAGTAATGCCTACGATCTCATCTGGTACAACCACCAAAATTCTTCTTACTTCAACACCAAATGGTCTTAATCATTTTTATAAGACTGTAAAAGGTGCTGAGGAGAGAATTAATGGTTATGAATTAGTAAAAGTACAATGGAAAGACGTACCAGGCAGAGATGACAAATGGCGGGATGAAACTCTTGCCGCAATGGATTTTGATACACAAAAATTCGCTCAAGAAATGGAATGTGAGTTTCTTGGTAGTAGTGGTACTCTTATTGCTGGTTGGAAGTTAAAAGAATTAGTACACAGAGAACCAATTCACGAAAAAGATGGATTGTCACTATATTATCCACCCAAGCCTGGACATACATACACAATTGTTGTTGACGTATCTCGTGGTAAAGGATTAGACTTTTCAGCATTTCAGGTGATAGATGTATCAACTATGCCATATAATCAAGTAGCAGTGTATCGTAATAATATGATTACACCTACTGACTATGCTGCAATGATTTTCCAAATTGCAAAACATTTTAATATGGCACAAGTAATGGTAGAAATTAATGATATCGGTGAGCAAGTTTCTACTACCCTGTTTGAAGATTATGAATATGAAAATATGTTATTCACCGAAAACAATGGAAGAAGTGGAAAACGACTTATTGCTGGTTTTTCTACAAGTTGTGATAAAGGTGTAAGAACAACAAAGTCAGTTAAATCGCTTGGTTGTTCTGTGCTTAAATTACTCGTAGAACAAAACCAAGTTATTATCAATGATTTTAATACTATTAAAGAATTATCAACGTTTAGTAAGAAAGGTACAAGTTGGGAAGCTGAGACTGGATCGCATGATGACCTTGTCATGTGTTTAGTTTTATTTTCTTGGTTAAGTAACCAAAAATTCTTTAAAGAGCTGACAGATATAAATACAATTAGTCAACTAAGAGACATGAATGACGAACAAGTACTGAATGAGTTAACTCCTTTCGGTATAATTGATAATGGTATGGATCAATATGAAGAGGCACCAGTAGTTTCTACTAAGGGCGACTCATTTTTGATGTTTGATGATTAGCGTTCTAAAATCATAGAATTTATAAATAATTCATTGTTTAATAGTAAAATTTGAAAATGAATCATTTCATAGGAGAAAAATAATATGCCTTTTCAATTAAGTCCAGGTGTTAACGTAACGGAAATTGATCTGACTACTGTTATCCCTGCGGTTGCAACTACCGATGCAGCAATTGGTGGTGTATTTCGCTGGGGACCATTGGGCAAATCTACGCTCGTAGTTAGTGAAGACGAGCTCGTTTCCCGTTATGGTAAGCCATCTAATTTTAACGCAGAAACGTTCTTTACAGCTGCAAGTTATCTTGCTTATAGTAATCGCTTGCATGTAAGTCGCGCGGGTACTACTGTAGGAAATACAGTAACTGCGACTGCCGCCTTGTCAAGCGGAAACAACACAGTCACACTTTCGGCCGCTCCAGCTACTACAGTTGTTGCAGGTATGGCAGTATTTGGGCCTGGTATTCCAGCGTCTGCTACTGTAAACGCAGTAACAAATTCAACGGTTTTTGAATTAACTTCTGCTCCTACTGCAACAGACGCTGCAGCAAGCATTCAAGTTTTTGATGATGAATATGTATTCAATGCAATTGCAAATACTAATGTTGCTAATCTTGCTTCACATATTGTCAAAAACGAAGATAACTATGAATCAGCAAATGGTTCACCACGATCTTTTGATGATGATGTACAGTTTATTGCAAAATATCCAGGTGCATTAGGTAACTCATTAAAAGTTTCTGTGTGTGATAGTACGGCTGCATTTAATAGTTCAATTGATTTAACTACGTTTGATGCTGCAAACACCGAAGACGAATCTTTAACGTTTGTTGTAGGATCTAATACCGCAACTCTCACCATTTCAAATAGTGCTACTGGTGATGCTAACTCATCAGCTGCTGTTGCAACTTCAGCTATTGCTTTACTGACTGTTGGTGATAAAATCAAAGTTGGTAATAGCTCAATTGGTACAGAGTACCTTACTATTACTTCTATTGGTTCAGTAACCAAAACTGAAGTAGCTTCTACTGAAACCGGCGAGGCCACTGTTGCAATTACTTTTGATGATCGCTATAGTCTTTCAACTGCAACGACTCCTAGCTCTTTTGAGCGTTACTGGGATCACTGGGGTCTCGTTGAAGGCGCGCCAGGACAAACAACTTACCAATTATTAAATGGTAACACCTCTGCACAAGATGAAATTCATGTTGTTGTAACTGACGAAGATGGTAAAATTTCAGGAGTTCCTGGCACTATCTTAGAAGTATGGGGTGGTTTGTCACGCGCTATTGACGCTAAGTCAGAAGACGGTGCTTCTCTTTACTATAAAGAGGTATTGAATAATAATTCAAGATATATATGGTGGGCTACCGATTTATCAGGTGCTGCTTCTGCAGATGCTGATGATTTGGCCACCTCAACTAATACTACTCCATACACCAAGTCAATGATTGGTGGACGTGATGGTCCAAACGAGAGCAGCGCATCAATTGGCGCAGTTATTCAGTCATACGATGTATTTAAGTCTGCTGAAGACATTGACATTTCTCTTGTATTGACTGGTAAGTCACGTGGTGGTGTACATGGTGAGCAACTCGGCAATTACTTAATTGATAATATTGCTGAAAAGCGTAAGGATTGTGTAGTCTTTACTTCACCTCATTACAATGATGTTGTAAATAACGTTTTCGAAGATGAAGAAGCTGACGTTGTACAGTTTAGAAATGCAATGCGATCATCTTCTTATGGTGTACTTGATAGTGGTTATAAGTACATGTATGATAAGTATAATGATGTTTATCGTTGGGTACCAATTAATGGCGACACTGCTGGTCTCTGTGCTTACACAGATGAATCACGCGATCCATGGTGGTCACCTGCTGGTTTCAACCGTGGTAACATTAAGAATGTTATTAAGTTGGCTTGGAACCCACGTAAAGCTGAAAGAGATATTCTCTATAAGAATGGTGTCAACCCAATTGTTAACTTCCCAGGCCAAGGTATTGTAATGTTTGGCGACAAGACTCTTCTTGCCAAGCCTTCTGCCTTTGACCGAATTAACGTACGACGCCTCTTTATCGTCCTCGAGAAAGCGATTGCAACTGCTGCTAAGTTTACTCTCTTTGAATTCAATGATGAGTTTACTCGGTCTTCCTTTGTTAACCTTGTTTCTCCATTCTTGCGAGATGTTCAAGGGCGACGAGGTATTACTGACTTCGTAGTAGTATGTGACGAGACAAACAACACTGGCGAAGTAATTGATCGTAACGAGTTTATTGGTGATATTTACATCAAGCCGGCTCGCTCAATCAACTTCATCCAGCTCAACTTTGTCGCTGTACGAACTGGGGTAGAATTCTCCGAAGTTATCGGTAATTTTTAATAAATAGAAGAGAAAACTAATAGGAGAATAAACTAATGGCATTTTCGGTTGAGAACTTTAAGAGTAATGCTTTATCACAGGGTGGGTTTCGTCCCACTCTGTTCGAAGTACAGGTAACTACACTCGGTGAAGAGTTTAACCTTCTGTGTATGTCTTCTCAGGTACCAACGTTTACGACTGGTATCATTGAAGTACCTTACTTCGGACGAAAAGTTAAGATTGCTGGCGATAGGACATTTGCAGAATGGACTACGACTGTAATGATTGAAGAAGATTTTAGCCAACGACGTGTACTCGAAGAGTGGGCTCGTAAGGTTAATGACGGACCTTCTAACATTCGTTCATACGGTTCACCAGAAGATTATAAAGAAGATGGTACGATTCGTCTTTACGGTAAGACTGGATCAACTTTGCAGACTTATACTCTAACTGGTTGCTGGCCAGCTGATGTAGGAACAATTGAATTAGATTGGAATACTACCGACACCATCGGTACGTATACGGTGACTTGGGCATTTGATTATATGCAGCCAGGTTCATAAGTGAGTTCTTAGTGGGGTAGATAAATATTTCTGCCCCGCTAAGTATTTTTTCGGAGAAATGAATGGACCTTTTTGGATTTGAAATAAATCGTAAAAAGGAGAAACAGCAACAAGAAAAGCTGGTCTCCTTTGTACCACCCACTAACGATGACGGCGCGTTAACTGTCACGGCTGGTGGTGTTTATGGTACTTACGTAGATTTGGACGGCTCGGTAAGAACTGAAGCCGAGCTCGTTAACAAGTACAGAGTGATTGCTTTAGATCCTATTGTTGATCTTGCTGTACAAGATGTTTGCAATGAAGCAATCGTTGAAGATTCAGACGAAGAAACAGTTTCTATTATTTTAGATGATGTTGACACACAAGACTCTATCAAGAAAACAATCATTAAAGAATTTGAAAATGTATTAGACTTGTTAGAGTTTAATAGACTCAGTTATGAGTTGTTTAGGCGTTGGTACGTTGATGGTCGATTATATTATCATGTACTCATTGATGATTCTAATCCTAAAAATGGAATTGCAGAAATTCGTTATATTGATCCACGTAACATTAAAAAAGTAAGAGAAGTAAAGAAAGAAAAGAATAAATCAGGTGTTACGATTGAAAAGCTTGTTGGTGAATATTATCTCTATAACCAATCAGGATTTTTAAAGAGAACCGGATCACACTCAACTTATAATGCTGCAGGTTCACCTACCTCTATTGGTAGTACTTCACAAGCTGAAGGTGTGAAAATTGCAAAAGATTCAGTAGTATATTGTACTAGTGGATACCAAAACTCAGAAAATAGTCTTATTTTATCATATTTACATAAGGCTATTCGTCCATTGAATCAGTTAAGATCAATGGAAGACTCTTTGGTGATTTATCGTATTTCACGAGCACCAGAGCGTAGAATTTTTTATGTTGATGTTGGTGGATTGCCAAAAGCTAAAGCAGAGCAATACCTCAACGATATCATGGCTAAATTTAAAAATAAAGTTGTTTATGACTCATCAACTGGTGAAATTCGAGACGACCGTAAGTTTATGACGATGCTCGAAGATTTCTGGTTACCACGAAGAGAAGGTGGTCGAGGTACTGAAATTACCACACTTCCAGGTGGACAAAATCTTGGTGAGATTGAAGATATTTTGTACTTTCAAACATTGCTTTATCGCTCATTGAATGTACCAAATACTCGTTTAAATCCAGATTCTGTATATACAATGGGTCGAGCAACTGAAATTAGTCGTGATGAAGTTAAGTTTTCAAAATTTGTTACACGATTGAGAGCTAAGTTCTCAGAGTTGTTTACTAAACTTTTAGAAAGACAACTACTTTTAAAAGGCATTTGTACTCCAGAAGATTGGAAAGAGTGGAAAGGCAGAATCAACTACAAGTATGCAGTTGATAATTATTTTGAAGAATTAAAAAATATGGAAATCATGAGAGATAGATCAAATCTCATGCGAGAAATGGATGAATATGTAGGTAAATACTATTCTCATGAATACATTCGTAAATATATTCTTCAACAATCTGAAAATGAAATGCAAGAATTGGATCAACAAATTAAATCAGAAAAAACAGATCCACGCTATAATGATGCTGATATAATGGATTCTGATCAAGAAACAGAGTAAAATATAAATATAGGTATTAATTTATTTGGAGAAATATTATGACTGATGTTACTGACTTTATTGGTGCTGCTGTAGAGGATAAACCTGTAAAAGCAATGAAAGCTTTTTCAGCGGCCATGCAACCTAGAATTGATGCTGCTTTAGATACTAAGTATGCTGAAGTAGCGAGCTCGGTATTCAACCCACAAGTTGAAGCTGATGACGAAGCAGAAATGAATGAGCTTGAAATGTCAGCTGAAGATGAAGTAGAAGTTGAAGAACCGGAACAAGAATTCGAAACAGAAATGGAAGAACCTCAAGATGTCTGAATATTTAAGTAGTATTTTAGAAAAATATAAGGCTAAAGGTGAAGATGAACAGCGCTTTATGGATAAGCATACTGACAATGTTCAAGTTACCGATGGGCCTGGCAAAAAAGAACACGATGCTGCAGCTGCTAAAGCTAAAAAGCATAAGCGTTCTCCTCACAAAGGTTACGAGCCTGGTGAAGATGAAGAAGTATATGAGTCTGCTGATTTCTTTAGTATTGACGATGTTCGTCAAGCACTAACAGAAGTCGAGCTCGACGAAGAAACTATTTTTGCAGTAGAAGAAAATCTGCAAGATCACTCACCTACTCATTTTTTAAATATCATCGACGAAGCAGTACAAGAATTTTACCAAGAAGAAGCTGACGAAGAAGAAAAAGCATGGATTGATGAAATGCTTGAAAGCGACGAAAGCTTTGAAAAGTTTCTCGACATGATCTTCGAAGAAGATGACGAAGACGAAGATGATGACGAAGACGAAGATGATGACGAAGAAGAAAATGACAAAAAGAAAAAGGATAAGTCATGATCTTACGTTTAAAGTCTGCTGAAATTAATATTGGTACTGCTAATACTGTTTCAGACGCGTCTGTTGTAAGACTCTATAATAGTGACACCGCTGCTCACTTAGTAATTGTTGTAGAAACTGGTTATGGTTTTACCATGCCAGGTGGATCAATTTCTTTTGTTGATAAGTTACCTACGCAAAACTTACAATCAGATGCTAATGTAAAAGCTACTTCAGTAGCATATAACATTTCATAAGGAATAAACATGAAACTCATCACTGAGATTACTGAGTCAATTAAAGTATTGACAGAAGAGAATGCTGACGGCAAGAAAAGCTTGTTCATTGAAGGTATCTTTCTGCAAGGCAATATTCCAAACCGCAATGGTCGACGCTATGATGCTGACATCCTTGAGAAGGAAGTTAGTCGTTATGTAAGCGAAAACGTATCTAAAGGTCGAGCATACGGTGAGCTCGGTCATCCTGACGGACCAGGAATTAATCTCGATCGAGTTTCTCATATCATTACCGAGTTACGTCGCGATGGCGATAACTTTATTGGTAAGGCAAAAATCTCTTCTACACCAATGGGTACAATCGTTGAAGGTTTACTTTCTGACGGCGCACAACTTGGTGTATCATCTCGTGGAATGGGATCTCTTAAGGAAGGGAAAGACGGGGTGATGGAAGTTCAGGATGATTTTTATCTTGCAACTGCTGCAGATATCGTAGCTGATCCATCCGCACCTGATGCTTTTGTAAACGGAATTATGGAAGGTGTCGAATGGGTGTGGGATCAGGGAAAAGCAGTTGCACGTTCAACCCAGGAAATTCAACAAGAAGTTGAAAACTCTGTTCGTCAGAAAAAGCTCAATGAACAGAAAAAATTACAACTATTTGAACGATTTTTATCTGAAATCTCGAATATTTAATTTTTATAAATACTGTAATATGCAAAATAAAATAGGAGTATTTTAAATGTCTGAAGAAAATACTATTGAAGTTGAAGAGAATGTGGAAGTTGTAGAGCAAGAGGAAACTCTTGACGAAGCAACTGAAGCTGCCGCTTCACTCAAGCCAAAAGCTTCAAGCAAGTCACAGATGTTAGGTGACCTAATGAAGCATGTAGCTGGCATGACGAAACAGGATCTTTCTTCTTTCTTGGACAAGACTCTTGCTCAAGTAGGAAAAGAAGCTGACTCGGTGCCTGATACATCTGGTAAAAACGCAAGTTCTATCTCAAACAGCGGTGCTGGTGTACCTTCACCACGCGTTGCAGTTCCTGCTAAAGCAATGAAAGAAGATATGGATGAGCTCCTGTCTGATCAAGATGATCTGTCAGAAGACTTCCGCGACAAGGCTTCTACTTTGTTTGAAGCTGCTGTACAAAATCGTGTTGTTCTTGAAGTTGCTCGACTCGAAGAAGAGTTTGAGTCTAAGCTTGAAGAGCAAGTAACGGCATCTATTGACGAGCTCCACGAGCAAGTTAATCAGTATATGGACTATGTTGTTGAGAAGTGGATGGAAGAAAATCAAGTACAACTTGAAAATAACTTCCGTGTTCAGGTCACTGAGCAATTTATTGAAGGTCTAAAAGGTCTTTTTGCCGAGAGCTACGTTGAAGTTCCTGAAGAAAAGGTTGACCTTATCGGTGATCTTGAAACTAAAGTCAATGAATTGGAAGAATCATTAGAGTCGGCCCAAGCTGAAAATGTTAAGCTGACTGCTATGGTCAATGAAGCACGTATCGAAGATACTTTCGAAGAAGTTTCTGAAGGTTTGGCTGATACGCAAGTTGAAAAGCTACGCTCTTTGTCAGAGGGTATTGAGTACTCTTCTAACGAAGAATATGAAGAAAAACTGAAGATCATTAAGGAACAGTATTTCACTGAATCTACTAAAGATAACGAGGGATCTACTGGTCTAATTGATGAAGAAGTTTCTGTTGGTTCTAATGATGATTCAGAAGATTCTGAAGTAATTCCAGAAGAAATGAAGCATTATTTCCAAGCAATTTCTAAAACGTCTAGAAAATAACTTTTTTATAAATAGATAAGTAAAATCCCAATAATAGGAGTAATACTAATATGAATTTAAATGAGCAAATTCAAAACAAGTGGAAAGCAGTGATTTCACATCCTGATCTTCCTGAGATCGCTGATCCACACAAGCGCGCTGTAACGGCTATGGTTCTTGAGAACACCGAGCGTGCCCTCCGCGAGAATGCTGAGATGGGTGCTGATCAATCTCTGCTCGCAGAAACGCCAACTAACGTTGTTGGTGCTGGCATGGGTGCCACTGCTGGCGAAATTAAAGGTTTCGATCCTGTACTGATTTCTTTGGTACGTCGTGCACTTCCTAACTTAATGGCTTATGACGTTTGTGGTGTCCAGCCAATGACTGGTCCTACTGGCCTCATCTTTGCCATGAAGTCACGTCATTCTAACCAGACTGGCGACGAGGCATTCTACAACGAAGCTAATACCGCTAAGTCTACTATCTCTGGTGGCACTGATGCTATCGGTGATAAGAATGTTGGTACTTCTTTTGATGCAGACACTGACGGTGATCTGGCAGCTAACGGCGTATACAACTTCGCTGACGGTATGCCTACTTCTACTGCAGAAGCACTGGGCAGCAACAGTTCACTCGCTTTCGGCGAAATGGCCTTCTCTATCGATAAGGTAACTGTAACTGCCAAGTCACGTGCTCTGAAGGCTGATTACAGCTTAGAGCTGGCGCAAGATCTGAAAGCAGTTCATGGTCTGGACGCTGAAGCTGAGCTCAGCAACATCCTTGCTGCTGAGATCCTGGCTGAAATCAACCGTGAAGTTATTCGTACGATCAACGTAACGGCTGTACAGGGTTCTTCTGCTGGAACTACTACTGCTGGTAAGTTTGACCTTGACGTTGACGCTAACGGTCGTTGGTCTGTAGAGAAGTTCAAGGGCTTGATGTTCCACATCGAGCGTGAAGCCAACGCGATTGCAAAAGCAACTCGTCGCGGTAAGGGTAACATCATCATCTGCTCTTCTGACGTAGCTTCTGCTCTTCAAATGGCCGGTGTTCTTGATTATACCCCTGCTCTGAACTCTAACTCTTTGGCAGTTGACGATACTGGTAACACCTTCGCTGGTGTACTGAATGGTCGTTATCGTGTCTACATCGATCCTTACACTACCGGTAACTACATGACTATCGGTTATAAGGGTTCAAATGCATTTGATGCTGGCTTGTTCTACTGCCCATACGTACCTCTGCAGATGGTCCGTGCAGTTGACCAAGACACCTTCCAGCCTAAGATTGGATTCAAGACTCGCTACGGCATGGTCGCTAATCCTTTCCACACTGGTGCTGGTGCTTCTTCAGGTGCTCTTACGGAAGACTCTAACGTTTACTACCGTCGTACTGTAGTCGCCAACCTGTTGTAATAAAAATAAGAATTCCTATAGGAATCACTTTTTAGGGAGAGGCCTCGGTCTCTCCTTTTTTTTGTTTCGCCCGCATGGGCATTAACGAGGAGAAAAACTATGGACCTTAACTTACCATTGATTGGAAAACTTCATCTTCCATCAGCAGCTTTAGGAGGAGGGCTGGTCTTAGTATTGCTCTGGTTGTTGTAGTAATTAAAATATGTACAGGGGGCTTCGGCCCCCTTTTTTATTGTAGTATAAATATAGTATCTAACATGAGATTACGAGTATGCCTTTAACAGATCTAAACTTCAATAAAAACATGCTGTCACCTACTGGGTTTTCTTTTAGTATTAAGAAGCTACCAGAGTTTAATTTCTTTGTTCAAAATGTAACATTACCTGGCGTTGCACTAGGCACATCAGATAGACCAACACCATTTAAAGCTATTCCTGTTATTGGAGATCATATTACGTTTGGTGAACTCAATGTTACTTTTAAAATTAATGAAGATCTTGGTAATTATATCGAAATCTTTAATTGGATTAAGGGACTCGGATTCCCAGAAGATTATAAGCAATACAAAGATTTAGCAGATAAGCCAAACTATACAGGTGATGGAATATACTCAGACGCTTATCTTTTAATTATGTCAAGTTCAATGACGCCTGTTGTTCGAGTAGAAATAGAAGATCTATTCCCTACAACTTTAACAGACATTGATATGAATACACAAGACACGTCAATTGAATACATAACCGCGACAGCCAGCTTTAGATTTACTACATATAAGTTTACTTCTTTGTAATTTTGTGTTATAATAGTTTATTAATATGAATAGGTGAGCTATACATGACACTTGAAGAAATATTTGATTTGTGGAGAAACGATGCTGAAGTTGATAGAACTGAGTTAGGTCAGTCAGCGTTAGATCTTGCTAAGTTGCACCACAAGTATTATCAAATCTTTTCGAAAGAAAGATTGTTATTAACAAAGCTTAAAGCAGAACTCAAACAATTAAAGTTAGAAAAACAAGAGTTTTACATTGATGGACCTACTGAAGAGCATATTGAAAGAGGTTGGAAGTTACCTGCTAAAGGACGAATATTGCGCAGCGATGCTGGCAATTATGTTGACGCTGATAGTGATGTCATACAGTTTACATTAAAGATTGCATATCAACAAGAAAAAGTTGATTTGCTTGATTCGATAATTAAGATTATTAGTAATCGAGGTTTTCAAATTAAGTCAGCAATTGATTGGGAGAAGTTTAAGGTTGGTGGATGAGTACACTGTATATACGTAAAGTAGATGAAGTGCACAATCAAGTAATGACTGACGATATGGGTGTTGCTCAAGAATTGTCAGATTACTTTACGTTTAAAGTACCAGGCGCGCAGTTTATGCCGGCTTATCGTCATAAAGTTTGGGATGGTAATATTCGCCTATACAATACTATGACCCAGTATCTTTATGCTGGTCTTATGAAGTATGTAGAAATATTCGCAAAAGAAAGACAATACGAGGTCGAATATGAATATAACCACTCAGCTAATAATTTCTCTTTGGTTGAAGCTAAACAATTTCTTGAAGAACAAAACTTTACAATGCAACCAAGAGATTATCAAATTGATGCATTCGTTGATGCCGTACGTAATTCTCGCGGTTTATATCTTTCTCCCACTGCCTCTGGCAAATCGTTTATTATATACATGATTATGCGTTGGCACTTAAGGCCAACACTTATCATTGTACCTACCACCACGCTTGTACATCAAATGTATTCTGACTTTGAGGATTATGGATTTAAGTCAAAAAAGTATTGCCATAAGATTTTTTCTGGTAAAGATAAAAATACAGAAAAGCCTATTGTTATTACTACGTGGCAATCTATCTATAAACTACGTAAAGATTGGTTTGAAAAATTTGATGTAGTCATTGGTGATGAAGCACACCTTTTTAAAGCAAAGTCACTTACTTCAATTATGACTAAGCTTATTGATACACCATATCGTTATGGGTTTACTGGAACATTGGATGGGACTCAAACTCATAAACTTGTATTGGAAGGTTTGTTTGGTCCTGTTAAAAAAGTAACTACCACAAAGAAATTAATGGAGCAGCAACACCTTGCTGACTTTAATATCAAGATTATAAATTTAACGTACCCAGACGAAACAAGAAAGTTAGTTTCAAAAATGAATTACATGGATGAAATGGATTTTCTTGTGACAAATGAAGCTCGCAATAAATTTATTACTAACTTATCTTTGTCATTAGAAGGTAATACACTTCTTCTTTTCCAATATGTAGAAAAGCATGGCAAAGTTTTAGAACAAATGATTCAGGAAAAAGCTAATGATAGAAAAGTATTCTTCGTTTATGGCGGAGTATCTGGAGAAGAACGAGATACCATTAGACATATCGTTGAAAGAGAAAGTAATGCTATTATTATTGCTAGCTATGGTACGTTCTCCACTGGTGTAAACATTAAAAACTTGCACTCTGTTGTTTTTGCAAGTCCTTCTAAATCTAAAATACGTAATCTACAATCAATTGGTCGCGCTCTTCGTAAGTCAGATACAAAAACTAAAGCAACTCTTTATGATATATCAGATGATCTTACATGGAAGAGCAAAACAAACTTTACTCTTAAACACCTAATGGAAAGAGTAAAAATTTATGATGAAGAAAAGTTCGATTACAAAATCTATAGCGTAGGTATCTAATGGAACACGAAATAGTTATGATTAAAACAATCATAGGTGAAGAAATCATTGGTAAACTCAAAGGTATTAATGATCGAGGGATTGACATTATAGACCCACTTATGATAAAATATAGGTATTCAGAGGATGGTCGTCCTTCCGTATATTTTACTAAGTATCCGTTCTATACTAAATCCTTTGAAGCTTATTTTAAAATGGAAGGTGTGATGCATGTCTATCATGATGTGCTTGAAACAGTTTCTAGGTATTATGAGAGAAACTTAATTGGTATTAAGGAAGCATATGAACATGAAGAACAAATGCGAAATCAACAACTCTTCGACGATTACGAAGACGAATATGTCAGCGAGTCAGAAATCGAAGAACAAATGTACGCTTTCATTGAAAGAATGTCGTCTAACACCGCGATTCACTAGGAGTTAACATGGCACAGTATATTAACAATAAAGAATTTTATGGTTTGCTTTGCGACTATAAAGAAAAGTGTAAGCAAGCAGAAGCTGATGGTAAACCAGTTCCTCGCATTCCAGAAAACATTGGTAATTGTTTTGTGATGATTGCTACTAAACTTGCTACTAAAGGTAACTTTGTCGGTTATACATATAAAGATGAAATGATTAGTGACGCTTTAGAAAATTGTGTTGTCGCAGTTCATAGCTTTAATCCTGAAAAATCAAAGAATCCATTTGCATACTTTACTCAAATTTCTTGGTACGCTTTTTTGCGACGTATTGAAAAAGAAAAGAAGCAAACGTATGTAAAATATAAATCTCTAGAAAATTTAGTTATTAGTAGTGATTTATTGGAAGAAGAAGGCGGTAATGGTTATTCTAACTTTGATATTACAAACGAAAAAATGAAGCCAATCATTGATAAGTTTGAAAAGAAAAATAAACCAAAAGAGAAAAAGCTAGCCGGCGTCGAAAAATTTGTAGGAGATGCTGAGTGAAAGTAGCTTTAATTACTGACCAACATTTTGGAGTTCGCGGTGATAGTATACAATTTCATGAATTCTTTTCTGAGTTCTATAAAAACTTTTTCTTTCCATATCTCGATGAGCATGGTATATCAACAATTGTTGAGCTTGGGGATATTTTTGATCGCCGTAAGTATGTTAACTATGACACGTTAAGTCGGTGTAAAGATTATTGGTTCGATCAAATTAAACAACGTGATATTAAATTACATTGTATTGTAGGTAATCATGATATCTATTTCAAAAATACAAACCGAGTCAATGCACCAAACTTACTCTTAAATGAATACTCATTTGATGTGTATGAAGAAGCAACTGAAGTCGACTTAGATGGTCTTAAAGTATTGATGCTACCTTGGATCAATAATCAAAATTATGAAAGTGCAATGGAAGTTGTTAAGTCTACTAATGCTTCTGTTGTTCTTGGTCATCTCGAGTTCCAAGGATTTGAAATGTATCGTGGCGCTATGAACGATCATGGTTTATCACATCGTGACTTTACAAAGTTTGACATGGTATGTTCTGGTCACTTTCATCACAAATCATCTAAAGATAACATCCACTATCTTGGTGCACCGTATGAAATGACGTGGTCAGATTATAATGACGATCGTGGTTTCCACATTCTTGATACTGAGACTGGTGAAATGGAGTATGTAAAAAATCCACACACTATGTTTCATAAAGTTTTTTATGATGACAGCGAGTCTAATCAAGAAGAATTACTTAACGTTGATTTTTCTCACTTAGTTGATAAACATGTAAAAGTTATTGTTAAGACTAAAAACAATCCTTATGTTTTCGATCTATACATTGATAAACTCAATGCTGCAGCCCCAGCACATATGCAAGTTGTTGAAGACAATTTTAACCTTGACATTTCTGATGATAATGATATAATAAATGAGGCTGAAGATACTATTACAATTATCAAAAACTATATTGGTAATCTTAATTTGAATGAACCAAAGCCAATGGAAAATTTATTTTATGATCTCTATCACGAGGCGTTGAGCGCAGACTAAATTATGTTGTATTTTCGTAATATCCGGTGGCAAAACTTTTTGTCGACCGGAAATCAGTTTACTGAGTTGAAACTCAATAAGTCCCCATCGACACTCATTGTCGGTGAAAACGGTGCAGGAAAGTCTACCTTTCTTGACGCTATCTCGTTTGTTCTCTATGGTAAACCTTATCGTAATATCAACAAGCCAATGCTTATTAATAGTATTACCAATAAAGCGTGCTTAGTTGAAGTTGAGTTTACTACTAATAATAAGAATTATCTTGTACGCCGTGGTATCAAACCTGCTATCTTTGAAGTTTACCAAGATGGTACACTAATTGATCAAAATGCAAGTGTAAGAGAATACCAAGAACAATTTGAAACTAATGTTCTTAAAATGAATCATAAGTCATTTACTCAAATCGTTGTTATTGGTTCTGCAGGTTTCACACCGTTTATGCAGCTCAAGCCTTTCGAGCGACGTCAAGTAATTGAAGATTTACTTGACATTGAAATCTTTACAAAAATGCATCTTATTTTGAGAGACAAAATTCTTACAAACAAAGATAAGATTGTAGATATTAAATACCAAATTGATTTGCTCGAGCAAAATATTGGTTTGACTAAAAAGCATATGAACGAGATTATGTCAATTAAAAAGTCAGATCGTCAAAATAAAGAAAATAAAATTAAAGAACTAGAAGAAAAAATATCTGATCTCAAATTTGCTTGTGAAGGTAAGATGAATCACATTAGTGAATTAACTCAAAGTATTTCAGATAAAGAATCTATTAAGAAAAAGCAAAGTAATCTTAATGATCTTAAAAATCAACTCAACTTTAAAGTGTCTAATATACAACAATCGATCGAGTTCTTTAAAAATAATGATGAATGTCCAACGTGTCAGCAAGACATTGATTCTGCCTTTAAAGAAAATCATATCTGCGATCAACAGAATAAACAAACAGAAATTGAGTCAGCAATTGGTCAAATGAAAGATCACTTTAATGAAGTAGAAACTCGCCTAGATAAAATTACTCAAGTACAAAATGAAATTAACGAGCTCAATCAAGTTGTGATGAACATTAATGGTGAGATAATGTCTCATACAAATAACATAAGAGAACTTAATGATTCATTGATAGAACAGCCATTGGTTGAAGATAACTCAGTAGAAAAGCTTAATGAGCTCAAGAATTCATTAAAGCAAATACAAGGCGAGCATGAGCAATTACTTATTGAAAAAGAAAGATTTGACATTGCAAGCAATCTTCTCAAAGATGGTGGTATTAAAGCTAAAATTATTAAGCAGTACATACCTATCATAAATAAACTTATGAATAAGTATCTTGCAGCAATGGAGTTCTTTGTTCAGTTTAACTTAGATGAGAACTTCAATGAAAGTATCAAATCAAGATTTAGAGACGAGTTTACATATGATTCTTTTAGTGAAGGTGAGAAAATGCGTATTGATTTAGCACTTCTCTTTACTTGGAGATCTGTAGCAAAATTACGCAACTCGGTTTCTACTAACTTACTTATTATGGATGAAGTATTTGACAGCTCACTGGATAATACTGGAACAGATGAATTTATGAAACTTATTACACAATTAAATGACACCAACGTATTTGTTATTAGCCATAAAGGTGATCAGTTGTTTGATAAGTTCCATAGCAATATTAAATTTGAAAAGACTAAGAACTTTTCTCAAATAGCAGCATAGGAGAAAACAATGGCGTGCAAACTTGAAACACGACTCACTACCGAGTCATCTGACTGGCATCCAGTCATTGATATGAAGTTAAGTAAAACTAAAAGAGTTGATCGAGTTTTTCTTGACGAAGAAGACGCAGCAGATTTTGCTAAGAAAACATTGAATCTTAAAGAAGATCTATATCGAGTTATAGAGGCAGAACCCATCGATGAATAAATTAGTTCCAGCTAACGAGGCAATTCTCAACAATCCAGTTGAACTATTTGACTTTGCTAATCCACCCGAAGATCCAGTTGTAATTGCACAGACTTTACTTGAGCACCTTAACGAATATAAAGGTATTGGATTGTCAGCAAATCAAATTGGTCTACCTTATCGTGTTTTTATTATTGCAGGTGATCCTAGTTTAGTATGCTTTAATCCAAAAATTGTAAACTATAGTAATACTACTGTTCTTATGGAAGAAGGCTGTTTGACATATCCAGGATTGTATGTTAGAATAAAAAGACCAGTGGAGGTAAGAGTACGTTATACTGATGAGCTTGGTCAAATACAAACAAAAACACTTGCAGGATTAACTGCTCGGTGTTTTCAACATGAGTTAGATCATTTGGATGGGACTGACTTTACTAAGAAAGCTTCAACATATCATATGAACCTAGCAAAGAAAAGAATGAAAATGTTGAAGAGAAAAGCAAAAGGACTAGACTTATCTCCAAGAAAAATGTTTGAAGAGGTATTAGCACAATGAGTAAAGATTGGGTAGCAGATATTAATGAAATGCACAAGAAGTATGGAGTACATGATTGGGTAAAACAAAACCCTGAAAGACTCCAACAGTTTCTGGATTTTCGTTTAAAGTTTCTTTATGAAGAATACAATGAGACTTCTCTAGCAGTCAATGGTCGAGATGCTGAAGAAATCGTCGATGGGTTAATTGATGTATGTGTTATTGCTATTGGAACCCTAGATGCCTTTGGTATTGACGCCTATAAAGCTTGGGATGACGTCCATCGAGCTAACATGTCTAAAGAACGAGGGGTCAAACCAAGCCGCCCGAACCCCCTCGGGATGCCAGATTTGGTCAAACCAGACGGCTGGAAAGGCCCGGATCACTCTGGAAACCATGGAATGCTGGAAAAAACCTTTACAGATCAATAACTTAAAATTGTTAAAAATTAACAGTTTTTTTAATCCCTTACAAATCAATAACTTATATGATGGATCACGTAAGTAGTTGTTTTGTAAGGGTTTGTTTTATTGTACAAATGGCCTCAAACGGTGTAGAATGGTACCATCAAATAGGGAATAGCAAAGGAAACTCTTATGGCAACATTCACTGTACATCAGGTTCAAAACAAGCGAGAAGCACCTTCACGTATCGCGTTCGACGATAACTATTTACCAGGTGACTTCGAGCACTACACTCCAGTCTTTCGTGTAGATGCTGACGATTTGAACCATGTCTTCGCTCTGACCAATCATTGGGGTGACGAAGATCGTGTACTTCGAATTGATCGTGGTCACTCTACGAGTATTGGTGATATCATCGAAACTCATGATGGTGAACATGCATATTGGTTAGTTTCTTTTGATGGTTTCAACAAATTGAAGGTACTCTAATGTCTAAGCAAGACTCTTTTGAAGAAATGTGTGAACTCAAGCAGCAAATTGAAGATGCTGCTGAGCAACTTCGTTTGATAATGCGGGAAGAATTTCCTGATCAGTATCAACAAGGTGATGCCTATGGTGTATTCGATTGCACCGGTAGTTCTAATCCTTACGATGTGACTATCGAGTCTTTGCTCGATGGCATCGCAGAAGAAAACGAGGTGATCTATTAATGAGCAATTATGATTGGCTAGAAGATCGTATTGATATTACTGGTGTCAAGCAGTATAGTTTTCGCGAAAATGATTTTATAACTATTGGTCATCAACCGCCGGAACGCCACCCTACTCGTTTGCAGTTGTTTAACCAATTGAAAAAGACACTCGAGTTCCGTAATGAACTCAACCGAGTAATTCAGAACCTTGAAGACCTTTTAGATGGAGAAAAGTAATGGAAGTTCGTGAAGGTAGAAGTCCTAGCTACGTATGTTCTTTAGATCCACAATCGTGTGTAGATATGGAAATCCTTAATGCTATCAAGCGTAGTGTTAAAGTAATGAACAATAATGTTCAATGGGAAGATCTTGGCGATTGGGATATTGTTCGAAAGCTTAAGGTCAAAACATACCGACGCGTCCGTGTTAAAGGCCGTGAAGCAATTGAAAAGGTCAATGGCCGCAGCTACACTTGGTTTGGTGACTTAGTTGGTGGTCTTGCTAATGCTAAGCGCTTTGACGTTTACATTCATGATGATAGAAAGTATAAGTACGTATAAGGAATCTTATGTATATTTACGCTGGTCTCAGTGATTCACTCATTGCTAAATGCAAAAAACTTGGCATGCATCCTTATGTAATTGATAGGTATGCCGAGTATTATCGTCGCAAAGTAAAGGTAAGTCGCCTAGGTCGACGTGCTAATACTGACTCAGAAATCAGTAAGGTGTACGACTCTGAGTTTTCTTTTATCAAAAAAGCAAATATCAAAAAGTTTAAAGATATTAAAGAAGCTGAGCAACGATTCAAACAAATCACTCGTTCAAAGCTTTGGGAACAACTTACAGGCGGTAAGAAGTGTAGGCTAGAGCTTAACACACGACTTACGAGTTATGGTGGTATGTCATTCCCTGGCGGTAGAATCGAGCTAAGCAAGTGTGGACTTGACGAGTATACACTCATCCATGAGCTTGCTCATCAGACCCGCAATAGCATGCACCATGGTGTACAATTTCGCATTAATTTGTTAAAATTAGTATCAAGGTTTATGGGTACCGAAATGGCTAAGCTACTCAAAGGTGAGTTTAAGAAAAGAAAACTCAAGCTTAGTATACCTCAGCCTCGGTCACCTGAGTCTTGGTACAAATCATATCAACATATGGAAATGGTGAGGGAGTCACTTTAATGCACCGCATTGACTATCCAAAAAATCATAATCTTGGTCGTATTGAGCTCGACGAAGATGAGTACCAAATCGTTGGTCGTATTAAAGGTTTGGAAATTCTTACTTATTACGATACTGACGCTATCCAAGATGATGACATTGAAATTTTCGTGATTAATCCAAAAGATTACAATCGATATGGTTATAAACTAGCAATGGAAGTTTCTTTAAGTCGATCATACACTGGAGCATACCATGTAGATATGGTGCGCACTGATCGCAAATATCGTGGCTTTGGTATTGCACCAAAGGTGTATGCAAAAATTATTAAGGTGTTTGGTTTAACACTTCAAGCTGGTACATGTCAGTCGCCTGGTGGTAGATACATTTGGAATACTTTGGCTGATATTACAGGCATAAGTATTATTGGTCGCTATGGCCGCCGCGGCGCATGGCATTATCTTGAATCAAGTGAAGATGGTGAGCTTGTCACCGATGAGGATGTGTCTCCTTATGACACGCAAAATAACTTTTACGTATTCGCCTACGCAGGATAAATGGGAAGGTATTGCTATGAGTGAAGTGACAACAGCTGAAAAGATTGTTGAAGATCTCAATGATAGGTTATGTCGTGTACGAGCTGAAAAGGCAGAGTGTGCTCGACTTAATATGCATGAAGCTTTTCGAGCTTTGCATTTAGTTCAAGTAGAAATTGAAAACGAAATTACCTACTATGAAAATTGAATTCGATAAAACTTATATTTTACCTTGTCCAAAAATTTCAATTGAAGGTTGGACTGAAGATGAGGTAAAATCTTTTATTTGTGACGGCCGCCGTTTTTCTGCTTTAATGGAAAGACAATTGGAAAAGTGGTTTCCAACATTAGAGTTTGTTGATAAAGCTGGCTATGATCATGTATGTAGGGAAACAATATTAAAATTTGATCAAAAAAGTTTTACTAAAAAATGTGATTTCAATCAATCAAAACATGTTGGATATGGAAGAAAAATTCTCAATGAAGAAGAAGCTAATGAACACATTATGAATATGAATTACATCATTACCGATGTAAGCTTATATCCAATGGTTAGACTTATCTTCAAAAGAGGAAGTGATTTGTTAAAAAAATATCCAAAAAGAAGAATTACTAAAACTCAACGTGAGGAACTATTCAATGGCTGATTCTGCATTTACTATAGGTGATATTGGTGAACAGCTCATCAATGAATTTTATAATAGAGCCGTGCGCACTGATGATTGGTATGACAATAAAAAAGATGGTAAAATTAATAATCTTACTTATGAAGTAAAAACTTTTCGTTTAAATTTTAAAACACAAGGTTTTTGGGTAGATCAAAGTCAGTTTAAAAAATTAGATGGTGTTGATCTTTTATTTTTTGTTAAAGTTCCAGAAAAAATAGAAGATGGATTGGTCCTTTACTTAGCAACAAACCACCACACTCGCTACGAATCTTTTTCGCATAAAGGTAAAAATATGCGCAGTTATCCATTGACATTTTGCTTGGAATTGGGTAGAATAGATGATAATCGAGTAAAAATTGTTTATGACAATTCTATTTCTATATCGCAATATAAAAGGTATGCTTAGGATTTATTATGAAAGAATCTCTTAAAGTTTTGCAAGAATGTGCTGAGTTACAAGCACGTAAATCCAAAGACTATCAAAATGAAAAGTCTCGGATTCGTCAAGCAGATCATTATCCTCGTGGTTGCGCTACCATTCTTGATATGGTACATCAAAAAATTACTCGTATCTATTCTGTAATGGAATCAATGGAACAAGGTGATACAGTAAACTTTGAATCACTTGAAGATTCTGCTATTGATGCAATTAACTATTTGTCATTCTTTGTGTCTTACTCACGTGGACAAATGGAAGGTCAGAATCCAAATAATGATTTCGTCAATCGACCAAAAGGTGTAACCCATGAAGGTGAGTAATATTCGTCAGCATTTTATTGATGAATTAAAATACAAACGCTTTACAACTGATAGGCTCGGTGGTAAAACCATCGAGCTTATTGGCGCTTCTTTTCTAGCTGATAAACCAGCTATCTTCGGTGAACCAAATCAAGAGTACATTCAAGCCGAGATCGATTGGTATTTCAAAGGATCTAACAACATCAATGACATCTATGCTGGTATCTACGATGAGAATGGTGATCCTAAAGAACCACCAAAGGCATGGCAATATGCTGCTAACTATCATGGAGAAATTAATTCTAACTATGGACGTATTATCTTTTCCGAACAATACTACAAGCAATACGAACGATGTTTGGCCGAACTCTTGGACAATCGAGATACCCGCCGAGCATGTATGGTCTACAACCGACCAAGTATCTGGACCGAGTACAATGAAAATGGTAAAAGTGATTTCATCTGTACCAACGCTGTCACATACTACATTAGGGATGATAAGCTCCACTGCTGTGTACAAATGCGTTCCAATGACGTCATCTTCGGTTACAGAAATGACTACGCATGGCAAAAGCACATCCTCGAACAACTAGTCGAAGGATATAACCACAAAAACTTTGATCACGTAGAAGTCGGCGATATTTTTTGGCAAGTGCAAAATTTACATGTTTATGAAAAACACTTTGATTTGGTAAAATAATATGGAAAAAGGTTATATAGAAATTGATGCAGGTCCATGGTTGACTTGCGATGGTGACATTGAAGTTAGTGTTTATATTGGTGAAGGAACGTGTGAACCCAATTATACTTTAAAGGTAAGTCTCAAAGAATTGGTAGACCGCGAACTAAAAGGTATGATTCCTGGTGTTATTCCTGAAGATGGTGATACGAAATCTGGGAAGATCGCAGAGTATCATAAAGAAGATGTCAAACGACTACTAGAAAGTTTGAAAGAGTTATACTATTATGCCGGTGGTCGAGCAGAGGAATTGGGCTGTGGATAATTTTATTTTTGATTTAGAACAACAAATTCAGGAATGTTGGAAGATAACTGACGACATTGAAATGGTTACTAAGCATCTTATAGATCATGCAAATGGATATAGTGACGATGATGTCATGAATAAATATATGGCAATTAAAGATCTCTATGAAGTCAAGTTTGAGGCTGCGTGGAGAACTTTTGAAAAAGTATGTAAAGAATATCATGAATATCGTAAGAGTAAAGTATGCATGTAGTTTTATTATTAGCACGTGGTATTGAAGGTTGTGGTGTAACTAAATACGCTATTGAATTAGAAAAGTGGCTATTGGCAAATGGCCATCAATGCAATGTTGTTGCATCTAAAGATAAGCGTTGGGGTAGACATAATGCACATTCATTTCAAAATCATGTTCTTCATGTTAAATTTGATCACGCTGAGTTTGAACTAGCATATGAAATGTGTAGATCAGCTGACTTAATTCTTATTAACTCAGTCCCATCTATAAGTCATCCAGAAGGTTGTATTGAAAACTATGGTAAGATATTAGATCTACCTACTAAAAAGGTTTTTATTCAACATGATCACAATAAACTTTCAATGAGAAGAAATGCACTTCTTCTCGAGTCAGTTGAAAAGTCAGATTTGGTTTTTGCTCATTCTGACAAAGGTGATTTTGCAAAGATGGTGCACGAGAAAGTAGATGACAAAGGTCCACTTAGTGCTTTCTTTGACGACTCACCAGACACACCTATCTATACATTCCAGCCTGGCATTGATATGCAAGGTTTACGTTTGAAGTATTGGAAACTCATTGAAGAGCAAGATCCACGTCATCATAAATGGATTGGCCGTACTACATTTTGGAAAGGCTTTGGATTAATGTTTCAATTTGCTAATGATCATCTTATGAAAATGAATCATTTAGCTACATTAGAAGGTATTGAAAAATCACCAGCATATCTTGCTTTAAAAGATAAGTTTGAAGGTATGTACGAAGATTTTCTTAAAGAAAATATTGATGATGTAAATATAAAAGATTATTATGGTAAGCAACCTTTATTGTTTACTGCATATGAAAATAATCCTTTAATGGAACGTATGTCAAAATGCGCGTTTGGTTATCAACTATCATTGCTTGATCCTAAGTTTCTTGATAAGTCACTTGAGTTTACTCACCTTGAAACAATATGCACAGGTACAATCCCAGTGTTTAGAAAAGAGTATGGTGATAATGCACGTCATAGAACAAAGGGTGGTATCCTTTCTGAATATTCTTTTGAAGAATCTGGTACGCTTTGGTTAGGTGAAGATAATCAGCAAGAAGTTGCAGATATGATGGAGCAACTGTCTAATAATGCTGTAATGAGAAATGAGTATAGGGAAAAAGCATATGAATTCTATTCTGGATATGACGCTAAATATACCTATAGTGATATGTTTAATTTGATCCAGGAGAAAATATAATGTTAACACACGCTTCTATCATTCCCTTAATTGGCGGTGAGGCTATTGCTTCACAACAAATATTTGGTTCTCAGCCAGAATACATTATGTCGTATGAAGCTTTTTATGATAATGATCGACACTTGCTCGAACGTTATAAAAATGAAGTCCCATATTATGTTTTAGATCATGACCAGTTTCCAAAAAAGTCAGTTGATATTGTATCTTCTGTTTGTCCTTGTGCTGGTCTTTCTCAATTGTCGACAAGCTTTGCTTCTGATAATCCTGCAAATGAATGGATGATTAAGAGTACGAAGTATGTTCTTGAGTCAGTACAACCAAAAGTATTGTGGGGTGAAAATGCTCCATTGTTTGCAGGTAACATTGGTAAACCTGTAAGAGATCGACTCTTTGATATTGCTCAAGACAACGGGTATACAATGACGACTTATAGAACTAAGTCAATGCTGCATGGTGTACCTCAGGTAAGAGAACGATCTTTCTATTTCTTTTGGAAAGGTAATAAAACTCCATTACTTAATTTCTATGATAAAGAATTAGAAAGGATTGAAGATCTTATTAGGAACGTTCCAAATCTCGGTGGTGATTTAGATGTACCAACTAATGACAAAATTCCTACAGAAAATCCATATTATCGATATATACTAGATGAAATTCATCCTGGCTGGACTCATCAACAATTTCAACAGAGCTTAGAAAAATCTGTTAACCTACTCGACTATGTAGAAAAGTATGTTGATTATGCTACACTTGCTAAGTGGATGGAAAAACAAGGTTATGAAAAAGAAGTAAAGAAATGCATGTATCGTTACGATAAAATTAACTCAGGTGGAAATATTATGAGACGTGAGATTGTTATCCCATCTCAATACATCCATGCCTTTGTTGGTTATATGCCTAAAGCCCTTGTCCATCCCGATGAAGATCGACACATTACTTATCGTGAAGCTCTAGCTATTATGGGAATGCCAAATGATTTTGAGCTTTTAGATCCCAAGCGTAACCTTAATCATGTTTGTCAGAACGTTCCCGTTCGTACTGCAATGGATATGGCTTATGAAGTAAAAGAAGCGTTGTCCGGTAATCGTGAATATCTCGATGCAAAGAATGTATTTCAACATAACCACTCAAAGAAAGTTCAAATCTGGGATGCAGTTGAATCATCAAACTTAGAAGCTTTTTTAAATTAACGGTGTACTTTATAATACATTTAGTGTATAATATTATTTTTAGTGAGGATATAGTATGGAAATCAACATCCCTGTAGAAAAACTACGAGAACAAAAATTGTTCTTGGCAGTACCAATGTATGGTGGTATGTGTGCCGGTATGTTTGCACGTTCTCTTGCAGACTTGACTGGTATGTGTAAACATTATGGTATTCCCCTTCAGTTTTATTTTTTGTTCAATGAGTCATTGATTACACGAGCACGTAACTATTGTGCTGATGAGTTTATGCGATCTGACGCAACTCATCTTATG
>Ga0255759_10000763_pt1 | contig 28923 bp, 20 predicted proteins | sample 101ome_20_FD_179959 | JGI IMG/M metagenome (GOLD analysis project Ga0255759, IMG submission 179959) | Coastal salt marsh microbial communities from the Groves Creek Marsh, Skidaway Island, Georgia - 101404AT metaG (version 2) | ecosystem: Environmental > Aquatic > Marine > Intertidal zone >...
GCTTCGCGCGCGCGACTGAAGTCCGTCGCGTCGTTTTTTTTAACTTTTAAAAACACCTGACGCTTCGTGCGCGACCTCGTGGTCAAAGTCACGATTCAGGAAGGGTCGAAACGGAGAAGGAGTGTGACCCATAAAAGAGTTTTCACTACGAGTACTGGAGGTTGATCGCGCCGTGCGATGGCGTCGTTTTCGCCTCGAGCGCGCGGCGCACGTCGTCAGCGTTCGCACGGCGAGACGAGGCGAGACGCAACGAGACGAGGCGAGGCGAGGCGAGGCGACGGTCTGAACGGCGTCGAGTTGGGCGATAGACTCGTTTTTTTTCTGCGGTGGATAAACGCGCGAGGAGCCGGTCGCGAGGGACGGTGATGGAGGCGATACGAAGGACGAGACTGGATGCGCTCACGGGTGGGTTTGACGGCGGCGTGGAAACGGAGTGCGCGCACTGCGATGACGGCGCGCACGTCGGGGCGTCGATGAAGCGGTGTAAACAAGTGCGGAGTTATCGGTACACGTCGCCGAATTGTTCGCTGTGTGAGAGGTTGTTTCTCAATCGGTTTTGGGACTATCTCGTCGCGGAGTGGACGCCCGAGTGGTTGGCGCCGAACGCGATGACGGTTGGGGGGTTGGCGTGCATCGTCGTCGGGTACGTTTTGGTGTGGTTTACGTCGCCTGGGCTTGAGTTTGAAGCGCCGAGGTGGGTGTACGTCGCGTGCGCGGTGTTGGCGTTCGTGTATCAGACAGCGGACGGGATGGATGGGAAGCAGGCGCGCAAGACGAAGAGCGGCTCGCCGTTGGGTGAGGTTGTCGATCACGCGTGCGACGCGTTGTCTATGTGCTTTTACCCGCTCGTCGTGGTTGATATCTTTGCGGTTGGGTTCGCGAGCGCCGCGGCGAAGGCGACGGCGGTCGTCGTCATGTTTACGGGACGAGCAATGTTTGTGGTGGATACGGTGTCGTCCACGTACTCGGGAGTGCTCCCCGTGAGCGAATTCTTAGACTCGCAAGAGATTCAACTCATCAGTCAGACGCTGTTCATCTTAGCCGCGATGTTTGGGAACGGCTTTTTGTTCAATTTGAGCGTCAACCTCCCCTATGTCGGGACGCAGACCCTCGGACGCGCGGGTGCCGTGTTTTGCATCACGACGGGCGCCGTCGCCAGAGTGGGTACGTTTGCCAAGACCATCATCGGTAGCAAGAATCACGAGCCGCCGCACTGGCCTAAGCACCGAAACCCGATTCGGATTGCGATTCAGTGCGCGTTGTGCGAAGCTTTCCACGGCTTTTGCATTTACAAGGCGAAAAACTTTGCGTATGCGCACGCCACGAGCGCTCTGCTCTTTGGAGAATCCGAGGCGCGCATAATGACGCTTCGTGTGTCTGACCCAGACTTTCCGGTGATCAACTGGCTCGCCCTTTTAGTCATGGCACTCACCACGTTCGTTCCGGCAGGAGATGCCTTTACGAGTGGTATTCTTATCGGGGCGGCGCTTTTCATGCTTCTCCACAGAGGTTCCGCGCTCGCTGCGCAGATTACTGGCTGCCTCGGGATGCACCCGAACATATTCGTTATCCGAAAGACTGCCTAGAGGCATCTCGCGTAATTTAAAACTAATGACTGTATATTGCCAATACGCGTCCTTTGCGTGCCTTACAAATGCTATTACAGTCGTGCCTTACAAAAGTTATACGGCGTGCTCGCCCTTGGCGATATGGTGCCGTCTTATTTTCCGAGCGAGAGAAATAATCCTCTTCCGCGCGCCGGGTCGCGTCGAGCTGTAAAATAACGCTACAGAGCAGATGAATACGAACATGTTTCGCCTCTGACTCGTCGAGTGCAAAGACGCTTGCTCGTTGAGCTCCGCCCTGGCTACTTCTTCGCGCTTACTCGAAAGATGCTCAGTGTGCGTCGGTTTCTCCTGCTCCTGAACAGCCTGCGCCTCAACCTTGACGTCGGCGATACGCGTCTCGGGCTCGTGCTCCGCACCAAAATCATTCTTCTCCGCTGCGTCACCCGTCTTGCGCTCTATGACTTTGTCAGATGGCGCGTTTTCTTGAGTCTCGATCGGTTCGCGTGACGCGACTGGCTCAAAAGCCTCCATGCCGTCCACCATGTCCACGCACGTCTTAGACATCGAGCCAGGGCCCGAGATGGACTTTTCCTCTTTGCGCGCATCCATCACGCATTTCGTAATCAAGCCATAACCCGATTCAATCTTTGGACAAACGTTAGGAATATCGACTTGGCAAGCTTCTGCAACCTCCTCCTCGTAGTCCCAAAGCTGCATGACGCGTAACTTGGACGACTTAAACTCGGCGACGCAATCCTTGGACACAATGCTATCGCGATGGTGCGTAGAGAATCCACCGAATTCCATGAAGTCATCGAATGACATTCGGCTTTCCCGCGCCAAAATATTTCCGATGCAATCATAGTAGCTTTTAGAGATTTCTGGAACGCGTTGCTTGATGTATTCGTACTGCTGTCGCGGGGTCACCTCTCGCTTACGGCGACTAGACGCCCTGTTCGCCCTATAACTCTTCGCCACGCCTTTTCCATCCATGAACCAGTGATCATCCTCGTGATTTATCTCCGCCGAACCAAATCCTAAAGTCGACGATTGAGAAATCATCGACGCCTTGTCCTTTTTCAATTTTTCCAACCGGCGCTTATAAAGCTCATTCTCTGGCTCAGCTTTGATTTGTCGCTCCACAGCTGCGATATCCTCCTCCAACTTGACCGGATCCTTCTTCAAGTACCCTTTGGGGTACGATTTCAAAACTTGAAACTTGGCCTCGTCGTTTCTTCGCTTTTGCTCTTCGGCGCGCTTCTTTTCAACGTCCTTCTCACTCTCTGGCGTCGTCGTCGTCGGTGCCGTCCCGCCGCTATTAACCTCGTGCCCACTGTGTCTCCTCGACGGTGCGTACAACAACGCCCTCCTCGCACCTCCCTTGACGCTCTCTCTGCGTTTCCTCAACCGTTCCTCGATTGACTCTTCGTACCGCATGGACCGATACGCTTCCGAAACCAACTCCCTCGCCTCCCCGACGTGTCGACACGCCCGTCGTATCGTCTCCGCGCACGCCCCGCGCGCGTCTAAATCATTCTCCGGGTGTCGCAGCGCCCGCAGCGCCGATCGTCGGTCTTCCCACGCGCGCAGCGCCGCCCCGCTCGAGCCTCGCGCCGACTCGGCTTCGGGTGTGTGCGTGTGTCTCCCGACGTGCGACGGCTTGGTCGTCACGGCGAGCGCGACGGAGGCGGACGCGCACGCGACGAGCACTGATGCCACCGCGATCGCCGCGCGACGTGTCGTCGTCGCTCTGCGTTTTCGTTTCCGTCCGTCGGGACGCATGGTGACGAGGCGATCAGTGCAGACGACGATTGGATTTTCACGCATCCAGTTGCAGTTTTGCTGTTGACGCCGGTACCGGTACCGGTAGGTTGGAACTAACGCGGATGCGAATTGTCAGCGTTGTTTAAATGTCGTCGATCATTGTTGAAAAATAATAATGTGAAATTTAAACGCGCTCGCACTCGAGGAGACGAGAGAAATAAAAGGAAGTGGCAGTCATCTCGCGACGCTTCACCTTGAAACCAGCCGCCTTGAGAGCGATTTCGACGTCGGCTTCGTCGTGGAGGTAGGCGCGAGTCGCCTTGGACGGACCCGGGAACAACTCGCCGACGCGCTTGAGAATGAGGTAGGCGAGCGTCTTTGGAGCGAAGGAAATGATGAGCTTCTTAGAGCTCAAGCTGGCCAAGTGGTTGATCATGCCGTCGACGCGATCCTTCGGGTAGTGAATCATGACGTCGATGCAGGTGACCATGTCGTATTGGCCGGTGCACTCCTCGAGACCCATGGCGTCAAACTTGGGCGCTTGTTCCGGCGCCTTGGCGCCACCCGCGACGAGTTCGTTGTAACGACGCTCCGCTTCGCCCACCATGGAAGAAGAGATGTCGCTCGCAGCCACGTTCGCCCCCTTGAGCGCCAACGGAATGGCCAAAGATCCGGTACCGCAACCCGCGTCGCACACCGTCACGCCAGTCAAATCATCACCCTTCACCCAGTCCAAAACCTTATCCACAGTCTCTTGATGTCCGGTGCGAATATCGAGCTGCACCTTGTTCACATCATCCGTCTCACCGTAAATCTTATTCCACCTCTCAAACCCAGTCGTGTCAAAGTAATTCTTCACTGAAGCGGCTTCGTCGCCACCCGTTTCCGACATCATGCTCTCCCGTCGCTTACTTGGGTCCGTCAACACGAGCGCCGCGCCCGCCCCGGCGAGGACGACCGCACCTCCGACCGCGAATCCTGCACCATCGGCAACTTGCGCGATCTCACTCGCGTTCGCGGACGTGCACTGCGCCGCGAGCGCGACAGACGCGCCGGCGGTTGCGACCGCCTTATCCATCGGCGGCATCGCATGCGTTGCGATCGATCGCGCGCGTCGCGTCGCCGTCGTCGTCTTCTTGGTCGTCGCGGTACGGGTTGCGACGACAGTGTTCATGGTTACGGTTTGCATCGAGGCCGAACGCGTGTGTGACCCTCAAGGTGCGTGACCGGCGTCGCGACGCGTCGTCGGGGTATGACGTTCGGATCCCTGATTATTCCCACCAGAAAAAAAACATTTTTCCGCGTGCAAACGGTCAACGCGTCGCGCGTTTCAGACGTGAGAGCGCGAGTCGAGGGATGCAAAAGAGAGAGGAAATTACGAGAAAATATTATTTTATTAATCCTAATCCATCTTGAGCATGCCGGAGAGATGTCGCAGGTTGGATTGCATGGCGTATCTCTCGTTCATGGCTTGGCTTCTCCAAACGGAAGTCGTCGGGGTGAGTCTTCCGGATGGTTGGTTGTTGGATAAATTCTGCGTGACAGTGGATGCGGTGGATGGAGGCGGCTGCGTTGGAACGGGTACGCCGACAGCGGGGCTTCTGTTCGAGGCATCCAATGCTTCGTCGAGCGACATCGGATTGTGGGCGAATATCATGCCATCCGTGCCCGTGAAGGCGACGCCCATGTTGAGAAGGGTACTCGAGACCAAGTGAACCATTCTGCTGTGCGCCTCAATCATCATGAGTCTCTGCGACCCGTTAAAGGCGAGAGTGTAAATGACGTCGAGCTCGACTTTTAATCTCTCTTGTACGCTTCTCAGCGCGACGACGCAATGGCTTCCAAAGTTGCGCTTATCCGAGGACATGAATGAAGACACAACTGATTTCAACTGGTCGCATTGTGCTGGTGTTATACCCATGTCGAGGAGCACTCCAACCTTCATCCATAACTCGCCCGAGCGAGTGAGATTGACGATGGGCTGCGCAGCGATCCAAGACGTCGGCACATACATTACCTCGTTTACTAAATCTTGCAGCGTCGTCGCATGAATACCGAGCTCCATAACCTTGTAGTTTACACCATTAATCGCGATCCAATCGCCAATATTGAAGGGATGCACTGCAAATATCATCACTGCCGCTTCAAATGCTCTGCTTGCGCTCGAGCCAAAGATGAACGTCAACGCCAAAACGGATGATGAAAACAACAGCCAAAGTGACCCCACGTCAACTTCAAACATGAACAATCCAATGATGACGACAACTATAAAAAATAGCAATTGTAAGCTTCGTCCAAGTGTCTCAGCTAATCCTTGCATAGATTGAAGCGTCTTAGCCAGTAGATACCTCTCGTCAAACATCTTGCGAATGCCGCGACAAAGGTCTTGAAATCCAATGGCGGCAAACTCAAAGTTGTCAACTCCCGACAATAAATCGAGCGCGGCATTCAGCTCTGACGGAGGCAAAAAGTCTTTTATGGCTTCTTTCGTGATGAACTTTTCTCCGGGACGACGAATGTGCGTGAAAATGAGACGCGCAGTTTTGCGCATCTCTGCGTTTGTCTCTGGATCGAAAACTTCAGTACCGAGTGTCATTTTCGCACGATCGAGAATCCTTTCAGTTTGGCCAAAACGAGACATGTTTGCGGCCGCTTTGTGTCCCTTGAAGACTGAAAGCGTGGGAAAGTACGAGCTGTAGGATTTGGAATCGACGCTATGCGTCGGCTTGGAAACGTTCTGAATCAACGCTTCCGCTTGCTCAGTCGCCAATCGAATGTTGTTCGCATTCGACTCCTCCTCCCACTCGTTTTCCTTTTCCTTTTCCTCGGACAAGCTACTATCGTTTTCATTCTGCGGCGTATGATTCGGATCGTGCGCCGCGCCATCATCGGCGCGCGCTGGACCGGAATCCGACTGCAATCCAGATTCTGAATACGAGCTCGCGCGTTCGTGCGAACCATCGTCTCGAGGCTTCACCGATCTCTTCATCAATTCATGGTGAGACTTCAAACGACTGAAAGAAGACGAACGTTTCATCGCGCTTCGCCTCGACCCGTGCGTCGGACGCGGCCGAATCGGCGCACCAGTCAAATTTCTAAACATCACCTCGTGCTTCACCGTCGTCTTCAACTGATCCCAAAACGTCCCGGCGTGCAGTCTCGCCGTCAACACCTTCACCGTGAGCAGGGCCAAACACCTAGCAACCAAAAACAACGCAAACACAATCAAAACCTTCACCACCGTCGCGTGCGTACTGCGACCAACCTTTTCAGGGCTAAAGAACTGCGACCACATCACCGCGACGCCGACGAACCACAATAACTGAGCCAACGCGGGCGACAACACGTCGAAATAATACGCCACCTGATCCAACGGCAACACGTTTTCCAAAACGAACACTATGCACACCACCGTCCCACGCGCGATCGCTCGCCCACACAACGCCCCAGCGCACAACCCGGTATACTTCCACGCGTCGTCTCCTCCCGTCTCCGTCGCCCGCAACCACGCGCTCGTCCCGGCCAACGCCACCCCGCACGTCAGGTACCACTTCTTCATCAACACCGCGCTCACTCGCGCCAACGCCGACAGCTCCTCATCCTCACCGTCTTCATCCTCCTCTTCATCGGTCCCGTCCGCCGCCGGCGCCGGCGCCGTCGTCGTCGTCGTCGTCGTCGTCACCGCCGCCGCTTCCATTTGCATTCCCAGCACATTGCTCCCAACCACTGGCGGTTTCGGGACGACGTGTTCCCGCGCCCGCGTCCGCGCCCCCGCCGACGTCGTTCGCGCGAGCCCCGACGCGCCGCCCTCGTCCTCCCCCGTCGTCGTCTCCGCCGGGACCACCGTCACCCGCCGAAGCGTCGTCGACGGTGGCATATCTTTCCGTCGCGACGCGTTTTAACGACTCGACGCGTGCGACGCGCGTCTTCTCGGAAGGTTTGCGTTTTGGATTTGGATTTGGATTTGGATTCGGGCGTCGCCTCACTCGTGCGCGCGCGTCGCACGGCGTTCGAACGACGATGGGACGGGCGAAGAGACTGACGACGACGAAGCCGATCGGGTCGTTCGCGGGGTTCGGGACGAAGAGACCCGGGACGACGGGGGCGTTCGCGCGGGGGCAGCGCGGGAAAGGTGCGCGCGCGATTGGGTGGTGCCGACAATTTGTCGAATTTCGCTTGCGGTGAATTTCTTTCGTTACGACGACGGAACCGACGACGACGACGACGACGACGACGCGGGGTTTTCGCGTGGATCGAATGACTGACGATTGACATTCTTACTTTTTGCGCTGGGTGCTGTCGTTCGACCGTAGACGCGGGGCTGGACAAACAACGCGCGGACGCCGTCCCGATCGAGCTCTCGGATGAAGAATCCGCGGCCAAGGAGGATGAGGACGAACGCGCGCTCAAGACGTTCGATTTGACGAGTAAATACGGACCGTGTTGCGGGATGACGCGATTAGAGCGGTACGATCGAGCGGCGGGGTTGGGACTGGACCCACCGAAGAAGGTGCTCGAGGTGATTCAGAGACGAGGGGTGGACGACGCTCGTTGGCGAGAGAGTCTCTGGTTTTCGATGTTGTGAGTACGCGAACGATTACGGCGACGATGCGGACGAAGGCGAAGCGATAACGCAGTAGATTGAATGAAATGTAAGATTACGAGACGATAGATTTAACGAAAGCTCGATCGACGACTACGAGGGTGAAATTGAAAGCCGACGATGTCAGAACTGTGCTTGAAACGTCACCTGGTGACGTCTTCAGCCACCGACCCACGCACCCACTCCGTTGACTTCAGTCACCGACGCGAGAGAGCGCCGCGGCGCAGTCGCGCGCGATAGAGGGACGAAGACATGACGCTCGTCCCGCTCGTCCCGCGAGACCATCTCTCACCGGCATTTTTATGCTTGATGGTTCTGTTGAATGTGACGGATGCCTTTCACTTGAACATCGTGTGGCCCATGCTTCCGTTTTTAGTGAGAGATTGCGGCGTCGCAGAGCGCGACGTTGGGTTTTGGGTGGGTGTATGCGGCGCAGCATCACCTTTCGGCGCGCTCTGCACGGCGTACGGGTGGGGGAAATACGCCGACGCGGTGGGCCGGCGTCCGGCGCTGTTGCTCGGAAGCGCTCTCTCGACGCTTTCGGTCTTCGTCTTCGGGACCAGCTCGAGCCTGGGGCAGGCGATATTCGGTAGGTTTGTGTCGGGATGTGTCAACGGGAATGCCGCAATTTGTAAGACGTATCTTGGTGAGTGTACGACCAAGGCGAGCGCGGCGAACGCGTTCGGCGTGTTGGCTCTGGGGTACGGCTTGGCGTCAGTCGCCGCGCCTGGAGCAGGCGGCTTTCTCTTGAAACCAGCGGAGAGATGGGACGCGTTTAAAGGTACGGTTTTCGATACGTATCCGTATTTGTTGCCAATGTTTGTCGCGGCGGCACTCACGTTTACTGGCGCAACTTTGGGCTTTTTCTTCTTGCCCGAGACGGCGTCGTTCGTGAGGAGACGCGAGGTGAAGCTCGCAGCAATGAGCAGAGAAGAGGGGCGCGGTTTAGTGAAAAATGTCAAGATGGCATCTGCTGGAGAACTCAGGGCGATGGAGCTGCAAGATGTGGAGTCTTGGGGATTGGAGGAGTCGAGCGAAACACCGGCGGACGCTCTCGACGAGTCACCAAAGGAAGTCCTGTTTAGACCAGAGACAAAAACAGCGGTGGCGTGCTATGCGGCGTTGGCGGCGATTGCCATAGGCTACGATGAGACTTTACCCGTATACTTGAAGACATCGAAAGAATTAGGGGGATGCGGATTTAGCTCTGGGAACATCGGCCTGCTGTTGATTGCCGGCGGCGTCTCGCTTCTCATTTTTCAGCTCACGCTGTACAAGAGACTTTGCGACGCGCTCGGTGCCGTGAATGCGTTCAGATTTGGCGTTACGTTCTTCGCATTCATATCACTTTTAGCTCCGTTCGCGTCGCTGGCGTCGACGGACGGCGCCATATGGGCCGTGGCGCTCGTCTCGCAGTGTCTGAAAATCTGCGCGCTGGGAATCGGCTTTGTCTCAATCACGATAGTCGTCAACAACTCGTGCGACGACGTCGTCAAGGCGAGAGTGAACGGTATCTCCGGTACCGTGAGTGCCTTCTCGCGAATCGTCGCCCCGGTAATATGCGGTTGGATTTTTGCCGCGTCCATGCGTCTGCAGCGAATGCCGCTCCACCAATTCGTACCGTTTGTCGTGATATCGCTCGCGACTTTCGCCCTTCGCTCCCTAGCCGGGTACCTCCCGACGACGTTAGACACTCCGAAAAACGCGACGATGGACGCACCGCCAGAGAACCAAGACGACGCGGACCATCTGATTGATGACACGGAAACAGAAACAAACTAGTCTTGTACAGTAATTTTTGTATCAATAAACGCTTGCGCGAACAAACAGACCAGACACGCCGACGCTCGCCGTCGTCGTTCGTTCACCGAAACGATGGCGACGACGACGAACGACGTCGATAACTTTAACGCCGCGTACGACGTCGCGGAAACAACCTCTTGGATTCGTCGCGGAGGCTACCGTCGGGTCGCTCTGCAACTCCCAGACGAAAAGTTGGGCGACGCCGCCACGCTCGCCCGCGCGCTCACCCGCTCGCTCGCCGCCGCCGACGACGCCGAGGAGACCGTGCCCACCGCCGAAACGTCCGGACGAGAGGTTTTCGTCCTCGCGGACACCACGTTTGGCGCGTGCTGCGTCGATGAGGTGGGCGCGGCGCACAGAGATGCAGACGCCATAGTACACTACGGGAGAGCGTGTTGTTCGCCGACGAGCCGAACGCCGGCGCGTTTCGTGTTTGACCAATCACCGATGAACGTCGACGACGCGGCGAGTTCGATTCGCGCGCATGCAGAGTCGCTGGTTGTCGGGAAGAGTGCGCGTCCCAAGGCGGTGGTGGTGATTGCGGATCAGGAATACTTTTGGGCGTCGGCGGCGTTGCGAACGCGTTTGGCGCCGTCGAGCGGCGCGGCGGGCAAGGATTTGGAGTTGGTTGTCGCGGAGGCGGTGAACGTGGAGGTGGAGCCGGTGAGGAGTGGTGGCGTGCGATCCGTTGCGTCTTCTGAGGGGCATGAGCGCGTCGGGGCTTCTGCGTTCGCGACGACGAGCGGGGCGTCTCGCGAGGAGTGCGCTTACGTATGGCTTGGCAAGGAGGGACCGGCGATGACGCACGCCATGTTGGTGCTCAGCGACGTGTGCGAACGCTTCGGTGGCGTCGCTCAGTACAATCCAGACGTCGGTGGTAGCGTGAGCACCGAGGCCGACGGGGCGAATGAAACGGCTCGCGCGCTTAAACGACGGAGATTTCTCATCGCCAAGGCGAAGGAGGCGCAAGTCGTCGGCATCGTCGCCGGTACGTTGGGCGTCGCGGGCTATCAAGAGATGATATCCAATCTCAGAAAACTCATCGCAGACAGCGGGCGGAAGAGTTACACCATCGTCGCCGGCAAGCCTAATCCTCAAAAGTTGGCCAACTTTCCAGAGATTGAAGTCTTCGTCATGGTCAGCTGCGAACTCACGGCGTTGATTGACGGGCGCGACTACTTGCAACCCGTCATTACCCCATACGAAGCCTCCATCGCGTTTTCCACGGGTAAAACGTGGATGGGTGAAGTCAAACTCGATTTTGCCTCCGTACCCGCGTCGGAGACGCCCTCAGACGCCGACGCCGACGCCGACGCCGAACCAGAATTCAGTCTCATATCCGGCGCCTATCGCTCCTCCGCGCGAGGAACGCACACCCGCGACGCCGAAACCACCGACGCCCTCACCGGAACCGAGCTCGCCGAGCGCGCCTCTGGCGCCCTATCCCTACGCCAAACCGGCCGCACCGGTGCCGTCTCCGTCACCTCTGGCGCCGAATACCTCATCACGCGCCGTTCGTACGTCGGTCTCGAGCCCGGTCCAAAGCGCGACGAAGAAACCGGCGCGCTCGCGGACGCCCCTTTACCCGCCGCTCGCGGTCAATCCGGTCGCGCCATGTCCTACGCCACCGAACATCGCGACCGGGGCCCTTCTTCACCCCCTGGCGACCGCGCTTGATCGCGTGTAATCGCATGTACGTACGTAGTCCATTCTTTCGCAGTTTCACACTGGTGCCCAAATGCAGCAGCTCGAACACACCCTCGAAAGCGAGGATGTTGGGGCAAAAAACTAGACCCTTCCATCCATCTGTCCGTCCACCCGTCCGTCCGTCGGCACAACGCGACGCGTCCACTCGCGCGACGAGCGCGGAGACGGACGGATCGGATGTCACAGGAAGAGACGGCGATCGCCGAACCGGCGGTGGATGCCGAACCGGTGACGGAAGAACCGGCGAACCCGACGACGGATCCCGGGCAAGGGGCGGCGGATGACGAATCGAAACGCACGCGCGACGACGACGCGACGACGACGACGGAAGGCGATGGGGCGGAAGCCGTCGCTGGAGAAGGTGAAGCGGCGAGCGACCCGGTAAAACTCGGACCGGTGACGTTTAACTCGGGCGACGAAATGATGCTTTGGTTTTCGCACTTGCGCGCGGAGAACACGTTGAACCAAAACTTGAACGAGTACGAAGCTGCCGTCGTCGAAGCGTGCATTCGACAGGGACACGACACCCCGGATGTGAAACTCGGGTGCGGAGTGAAGTGCTTCCAAGTGCGCATGCATCCATCGTATCGTGTGCGGACGTTGATGGTGGTTCGAACGGACTCGACGATGGAGGATTTTTCGTACCGCAAGTGCGTGGCCAAGCTCTTTCCGGGGTACGACCCGTCGACGTTCTCAAACTCGGCGCTCGCGATTAAGGGAGCTAGCAAGTGGAACGATGGTCGTTTCGGCGGCGGCGGTCGTTCCGGCGGTCGCGGTCGGGGCGGTCGCGACGGCGGTCGCGGACGCGGCGGTCGTTCCGGCGGTCGCGGCGGTCGCGGTGGTCGCGGCGGCGGTGGTCGCGGCGGCGGTCGCGGCGGGCCGGACAGAGGCGGTGATCGTTTCGGCGGCGGTGGTCGCGGCGGCGGTGGTCGCGGCGGCGGCGGCGATAAGCCCAGATTCGGGAGACCGTACTAGTTTTGTCCTTCCGTGGTCGCGACTGAAGGAAATAATGAAGAGCGTAAGTAATACCGGTAGTCGACTTTATCATACATGACGGTTCATAACTCAGAAGAAATCACACCCACGCCCACGTACTGCCTCCAAAAAGTGCCCGACCAACCGACACGCGTTGACTGACGCCAGTGCGCGCGTCGCGCGACGCACTCGCGGCGTCGACGCGAGAACCTGAACCTGACTGAGAAAAGTTCCATCGACCGGCCGGACGCGTTGAATCAGATCGATCGACGCGCGGGGCGGGTGGTTGATTTCGCACGCGGGAATTTCGTGCGAATTGTGTCGATAATCCACGTCAGAGTGAGAGAGAGAGAAACGCACACGCACACACACGCACACACGCGCGCGTCGACGGATTGAGTCATGGCGACGCACCGCACAAAGATACAACTCATGAATAAAGTCATGTCGAGCCAACTCATCGCCTCGGCGGGGGAGAAATTGTTAAACGCTCGACCGAAATCCATCGCGCTGAGCGGACCGGGTGGATTCCTCGGAGCGCGCGTGCTCGACGCGATTCTCGACGTGCACGATTACAGACGGGCGAATGGGGTCGATCCAGGGGAGGCGTTGCTGTTATCGGCGTCGCCTGGGAATTTGATGTCGAGGTTGACGAGGCAGTACGGAGCTGAGAGGTTGAAAGGGGTGCGGGCGTCGCGTGTGGACTATTACTATCAACACGACGTGGATTCGTGGCAGGACCAACTCGGGTCGCTTGGAATGGCGGGGTGTAACTCTGTGTTTATGAATCTCGCCGGTTTGGCCGGACCGGTGTCGGGAAAAGAGAACGCGATGATGTGCGTCAACTATCTCGCGCCGGTCGCCGCGGCGAGGGCGTGCGAAAAGTTGGGATTTGGGCACTTTATACAGAGCAGCACGCAGGCAACCAAGGCGGAGCGGGCGGGGCAGGTGCCGTACAGTCGATGGAAGGCTATGGCGGATTTCTCCTTGGCGAGGCTTCAGCAGCTTCCCGTGACGGTGTGTGCGCTCGGATTGTTGTACGACAAAGACCAGGGAATCGTCGGACAACGCGGGGATTTGTTGAATATGATTGACTTGACGCTCTTGCCGTTGACGCCCATTATGGGCGACGGCTCGGCGCCTCTGCAGCCGCTCGAGGTGATGGACGCCGCTAACAGGCTCGCGTTCTTGGGTCTGAGCGAGGTCGGGGATTTACCGATCCAAAACCTGCGCGGACAAGAAGCGGATGCGATTTGGAGCCGTGAATCGTGGTCGAGATTAATCAGCCAGAACCAGAGACAGTTTACGCTTCGCATGTATGACGCCGTCGGTCCTGAAACGTACTCGATGCTAGAACTGAACAAGAAGTTCGCAGCGTTGAACCGACGGAAATTGAGACCGGTGCACGTGGACTATCGAAACTTTGAACGCGTGCTCAACGTCGCATCGCTCGGGAACTTGAACAGACAATTCGTGTCTCTGCTGAGAAGCGAACAAGACGCGAAAAATCCACTCGTCGGAAACCCGGCAAACTTTGAAAAGCTACTCGGCACAGACGCGAAACTATGCGCACTCGGTGATTTGAACTACGTCACGCACCGTCGCCGTTTCCCATACGCCGCAACATTCGCCTGGGCGATGCACAATTACGGAGTCATCTGGCCGGGCATCCTACTCGGCACGGAAATCGCCGTCACGTACCTCTTTGGACAAAAGTACTCTCAGGAAGACTACTGGAAGTACACGCGCATGTCCTTCAAACTTGCATTTTTCACAGCCATCATCAGCGGAGGCGCGTACTTCGGCGGTGAATCCGCGATTCACCTCCTTGACATACTCGGCGCCTTGCCTCCGAGTGCGCCGCCTTCATCAGCAGGGTAACCAACACTGGATGGCCACATTGTTTCTCAAGCACTATACCACCATAGAAGAGCAAAGCTGTATGTAAAACTCGAAGATTCAATTGTACACTCTCACGCTTCTTTCTCCACCGCACTTTTCACCACCGCGCGACGTAAACCAGGAGTGCGTTTGCCGACGTTCCATCCGTCTGTCAGTCAACTCTTCTCAAAATCAGATTTGAAAAATCAAAACGCTTCTCGTCTCGTCACACGCGCGCGCGTCGGACCAGCGTCCCCCGAACTCTCGCGACATGGCGCCGACGAAAACAAAGAAGAAACCCGCATCGGGCGACGCGCTCGACGCGCCGAGCGTGCCGCCGGCGGCACCGGTTTTGTCGAAGGAACAACAGTGTTTTCTTCAGGCGTTGCTCGCTCGAGGCGTGATCGAGGTGACGAAAGCCGAGAAGATGTACAGGTGCGCTCGCAGAATCATCGGTGGTGAAAGTATCATCATCGTGTCGTCGGCGCGGATGTGTTTGCTTTTTTTAGCTATGCGTCGCGCGCGTTCGATTTGTTTGTGGAAATGAGGCGAGACTGACGCGCGAACACGAACGCTGTTGTTCAACCGCACATAGAGAAATCATGGAGGACGACACCGCGAATGATTTCACGGCGTTTTGGGGCGATATCACCCGCGAGTTGGCGTTCGTAGACCTCGAGATTCGCATCGGCAAGTACGAAGAGGATGACGAGATGTACATGGCGGTGGTGAACAAGGCGAGAACAGATGTGGCGAAATTGGCGACGCGCTTGTCGCCGCAAGAAATCGCGTTGTTTCGTCTCACTTTGGATGAAATTCTTCGAGACGATGACACCGCGCGCGACGGTGTGGACTTCATTGGCGTTTTAAACGTCATTCAAACCCAAGCAACGCAGGCAGAGGCGTCTGGAACGCAATTGACGCAGCGCGAATTGCAAACACAATCCGTGCAACGCATGAGCGCTGCGGATAAAGAATCGACGCTCAAATCCCTCGTCGATGGCGATTGGCTCAGTTACCGCACCGGTGGGCGTCTACACATGGGCCCACGTTCATTCTTAGAACTTAGAGAATTCATTCTAGAGCAAGCGCCCGAAAAGGCGCGCGCCAAATGGGATAAAATGTTGTAACTTCGCGTCGATGAGAGAATAGTTCACTTTTTCTCTGCCCGCCCAACACGCTCGACACTCCTCGTCGCGACGCACCGGCCGACCGTCGACGTTGACGACGACGAAGGTTTCGCGAAAATGTCTACGCGTATGGGTGCCATGCTCCACGTCGACCCGAACGAGGACGAGGCGACGACGTCCACCGGTGTCGCGAACGTCGAGCCGCCGCCGGTGAGTGAACGCAGAATCCGCGAAGGCGACCTCGTCATCGTCATCGAGGGGTTCACGAGCTCCACGCACGCGCGTATCGCGAGCGGTGGAAAGTACTCTAGTAAGTTTGGAACCTTTTACCACGACGATTGGATCGGCGGTCGATTCGGTGCGCGCGTGCAAGCGAGGGAAGGAAGAGGGTTCGTTTGGCTCTGCGCCCCGACGCCAGAGCTTTGGACAAAGGTTCTCGAACATCGAACGCAGATTCTCTACGCCCCGGACATTGCGTTGGTGTGCGCTGAGATGGAGTTGAAACCAGGGAGCGTCATCGTGGAGAGCGGGACGGGTTCGGGAAGCCTGACGCACGCGCTGGCGAGGTGCGTGGCGCCGCACGGACACGTGTGGACGTACGAGTTTAACGAAACGCGGGCGACAATGGCTAAAGAGGAATTCGCGGCGAATGGAATCGATAAGTGCGTGACGGTGACGCATAGGGACATAGAGCGCGATGGCTTTCCAGAAGAGTTGCGGGGGTGCGCGGACGCCGCGTTTTTGGATCTTCCTGGTCCGTACAAGTGCGTAAAGAGCGTTTCAGAGACTCTTCGGCCAGATGGTGTCCTGTGTTCCTTCTCCCCGTGCATAGAACAAGTGCACAAGACGATCGCCGAGATGAACAAGCATGGATTTATAAATATAAAAACCGTCGAATTGCTCGGGCGCGAGTACGACGTGCAGGCGAAATTGTTGCAGACGGATTTTTCGCAGCCGTTGGCCAAGGCGGCGAAGGTTGGATGGCGCAAAGAACACAAACGGCCTCGCGACGGTAAGAATGAAACGGACGCTGCAGAACAACCTGGGGGCGTCGAGACCATCATGACGCATCCTCGCCAACGTCTCCAGTCGCACACGTCGTATTTGACCTTTGCTCGATTGGTGCCGACACCTGAAGGTTGGGAACGTACGCTCGAGGAACGCAAGGCAAAGAAGAAATCAGTGAGCGCCGACGTCCTCGAACGCGCCGCTGAATTCTTAAAGCGTCGTCGTAAAGAGGGCGAACACGCGAGAGAGCGGGGTCAACAACAACAAAAGTCTCGCGCGAGAGCTAACGCGTACGCGAACGCGGATGAGTACTCGGATTGATTGAGCGAAGACCCATTCGTCCTCAAACACGCCAACTGGCGCCTTTCCAGTGGGCACGCGCGACGTTGCCGCGCGTGTCTTCGCGCGACGTCTTCTAGAGACATGTAACATCAATTACAAACTACGTACACTCGACTAAAAACTATCCATACATTGCGCATATGCGTTGACGTTTTCTCCCGATTGCGGCGTACGCGCTCTCGCGCGCAGACGTTCAGAAAGATTAAAAAAGTCGTACTTTCTCTAAACCGCGACAGCGGCGAACGCGCCCGGTCGCTGGAATCCGCTTTCGCCCTCTACGTAGATCCATCCGCGCTTCCACCCGACGATGCATAATCCGATGAGAAGAACGGCGGCGATGGAGAGCGTGGAGCCGAGAACCTCGGCTTGCGTCTGACTATCCATATGCTTGAGGCGAGTTGTAAGGCACAAACGAGTCGAGGCTATGCTTTACAACTAACTACGGCGCGAGACTATGCTTTACAACTAACTAAAAGAATACCGGTACCTATGGACAAATTTATTTACGACGGTTTTGACCGCCAGATCCGAGCCAAGGGGCGAAGATGGAGTTGTGTACAGCCCAAACGGCATCTTGCGTCGATACAAACGAATCGATGACGGCGCCTCGCGGATCTCCCTCGAGTAATCGCTTCGCCGCCGCGCTCGTGGCCGTCGGAATCGCCCCCACCAACGTCGGACCGATCGACATCGCGATCGCCGCCCGTCCAATCACGTCAATCTCCACTGGTTCGTACGCTTCGATTTCATCGAGCTTGTTTATCCAGTCGTCTCGCAAACCGTAATGTCTCGCACCGTCGCGAAGTAAAGTCAAATATCGCAAACTCGGAAGCTGTTCGCCAAAGTTAGGCAACGTGCGATGCGTCAAAGTTTTACACTTGATTTCCTCTCCGGTGTATGACGTACACGTGACGTCCACGACGTTGTATGAACCTTCAGTGGTGACCAAGTATTCCCACTCTTCCGAACTGATGGTGTGTGCAACCCCGTGCGTCACCACATCTTCAGCGGCGCGAACGGACGCGAACGCCGGTTCGACGTACGGAACGCCGGGGACGTTGAACACGAGCTCGTAGTCGCGCAGAACGCACGGCACGCTCGCGGTCGGTTTCATGTTTCTCACGCCTTGAAACGTTGATGGATTTATGTTCGACCCATAGGCAAAGTAGTTGACTCGCGAGGAGTCATCGTCGACGTTCGACGCACTCGACGCGCGCGGATGCAATCGACGCGTTCGACGCGCGACGACTTGATGCGTTGGGTGGAGCGCGCGCGACGTCACGCGCGACGTCGCGAGCATGGAAAACTATGAGGTTGAGTTGTATTGTGTTTGTCGTTTCCTACAAAGCTGAGCGCTACGCTATCAATCAGTTCAATTTCATCGTCCACCGGGAGGCGTGGGCACGTTTTGGACCCCAAACAAGGCGCCCGCGTTGTTGAGTAAGGCTTGCAAGTCTCCGGATTGGAAGGCTGGCGGCAGCGGCGGGGGCGGGGGAGGTACATTTGCGCGTCGGTGCGTCGGTGGAGGTGGGACTTCACGAGTCACCGGTGCGTGCTGCATCGGCGCCGATGGTGGTGGTGGTGGGACGTCCACGTATTGTGCATCGTGTGCGTCTTCGTATCCACCGGCGTTGTCGTTGTGGTTCGGTTCATCCTGCTTGGCTTTCTTCGCCAGTTGCTTAACGTTTGATCCCAAGCCTCGAGGGTGAACGAGCACGCCGATGATCCCGTTGGACGGAGGCACGCGTCCAGGAATGAGCTCAACCGTCATGATGATCTTATCCGCTGCCGAACCGCGAGGGATGAAGTAAAACTCTGCTCCATCCTCAGTCTTGGCCACGCCAGCTCGCTCGCGCTCGCGGTAATGCTTGACGAGCTTGGCGAGAGCGCCTTCTGCTTTATCCCCACCCGATGGTGCGGGATAAATGTGTGCGAGGGTCACCGCCCTACTCGTCGACGAGCGGTGCACTTGCTTGGCGAAAGACTGGACAGACTTGTAGTCGACTCTACCCTTGACTTGAACGGTTTCTGGTAGCAAGTCCCCGATGCCGGCACCCTCACCACCAATTGGTACCGCTTGCAGATGGAGCGTAGGCATGCCATGAATTTCTATTCTGCCTTCCCAGCCACCTTCGGGAATAGAAATATCTTCGACGGTGTCCTCCCCATCGTCCATCGCCGCGCACGGATCGTATTCCTCTTCATCAGCAATGGCGGCATCCTCTGGTTCGTACGCTGGTTCTGGCTCGTATTCTTCTTCCTCCTCTTCTTCTTCTTCCTCTTCTTCCTCTTCGTTGTTTTCTCCCTGTGCAAACTGCTCGAACGATAGAGGTTCGTTGTCCGCTGGAGACTCTTCCGCCGCCGCCTTGATCTCATCCACGGTGGTGACAACTGTTGCGGCATTTTGGCTCGTGACGGCTGTCTCGCTTGGAAGCGCAACTTGCTCTTCGATACTAGCCGTTTGCTCGCGACTACGCACCGTGACTTCATCGTGCTTTAACTCGACATGAATTTCATTCTTTCCATCCTTCTTCACGACCAAATCTTCGAGCGCAGCACCCTTGAGAAACGCGTCTTCGCCCGCGTTTCTTTCGCGCGCCTTGCGCCATTCCACCAGTTCCTTATTCGCGAGCTCCGCGGGAGACATGCCGACAACCTTTTCGGGCAAAAGGTTCGAAGCGAGCACGCGTGCACGAAGCTGTGGATTATGTGGATCTTTGAGGTTGAACATCAGAGACCTCGCGCGCGTTCTGTAATCCTTCTCAGCCTTTAATCCGCACAACGCGTACAACGCTTGCTCGACAGCCGAGGCAACCTCCGTCGGTGCGCCGTTATCCGTCCCGTGTCCCGCTTCCTCTGTCTCTTTCGCCGCGAGCACCATAGCCTCTTCCACGCTCGACCGAACTTTATTCCTGATCTTTTCCTCCTCCTCGAGCGCCGCTTTCCTCTCCCGCTCAGCCTTTGAGCTCGCCTTCGGCTTGGCCGCGGGCTTACTATGCCTCGTCGCAATCTCCTTTCTATTCCTTCTCTCCATCATCTGCGCCGCGTGTTCCTCATCCCTAAACACCGGCCACGATACCTCATCATCCAGCACCGCCTCCTCGAGATTGATGTTCTCCGTCTCCCCGGCGTCGTTCGTCGCGTCCGCTCCGTCTTCCAACGAGTCTGGGTACCAAATCTTCGCCGTCCTCGCCTTGGCGTCAATGCTCAACACCTTTGCGTCGTACCACACCCGTGTTTCCGGCCACTGCACGGAGATATATTTCCCTACACGCATTCTCGTCGTCATCGTCTTTCCGTCAGTCATCGTTCTCATTCTCGTCGTCATTCACGCGTGACTCGCCGCAGCTTCACAAAACTAATCCACTCCATCCTGGTGCGCGCGTTGTTCTCGTTTCCGTTCGCGTTCTCGCGCCCCGTCGCACCTCTCAGTCTCGGCGTGATGTCATCCAGCGTGAGCAGTCGCCGTTTACCCTCCGCGCCCATCGTCGCTTCGTTCGTTTTCGCTCGTTCGCTCGTTCGTTCGACGCGTTGTGACGGAGTGTTTGACTGATTGTTGCACACACGCGTCCGAGAGAGTGCACACGTGCCGCAGAGCTCGACGCGAACACCGGGTGACGCACTGAAGTGAAAATGGGATTTATACTGACGACGCTCGGGTTCGTCGCGCTCGAGGCGGCGTTTTACGCCCGCGTGCAGAGTACTGCACCGGTGGCTCGACGATCGTGCGTACCGCGACGCGGAAGACGGCGACAGCGACGCGCGCGCGCGCTTGAAACGAAACGGATTTTGGATTACAAAGAGACTGACTGACTGACTGACTGACTGACGCATTGGATGACGCGCACCGTAGGTTTTTACACGTCATGTACGCGACGAGCGTGTTTTGTTGTTGGTTCATGTGGGCGGTGATTTACCTGGCGCAGATGACGCCGTTGGTGAAACCGGTGTTGAATGAAGGTTGAGCGAGTGAAAGCTGTCTGCGCAAGAGCGCGCTACTAGAGGAAACCGCCCGCCCGTCCTTCCTTCCTTGCGTTTTTTAGATTTTAGGCGCCGGACGAGCGCGCGGTGTGTAACATTAACGTAGTTGTTTAGTGTCGAGATTAAAAATCGTAAAACGAATCCGAAAACGAACGAACTGGGTTCATCGTATTCGCGAGTCAAAACAAACGAAGAAACAACCATGATGTTCTACTAATATCTATGCCTCGCGAGCGACTCTCGCGAGGGATGCGTTCCGCGCCTGACGACGACGCGGAATCAGCAGCACGTGGACTTTGCGCCCGCCGCCTGTCCGGTGAGCTTCACCTCCACCATGTCCTCCCCCCCACTCTTCGTGTTTGGCGTCTCCATGCCTGGAAGTGCCGAAGCGATTTTACGAAACAAAACTTTGACGTTAAAACCAGCCTTTGCGCTCGTCTCGATGAACATGACACCCTCCTCCTTCGCCTTGGCTTCTCCTTCCTCGGCGCTTACCTCTCGTCCGTCCAAATCCGTCTTATTCCCGACCAACGCGATGATGACGTCCTCCCCTCGCTCCGCCTTCACCTCGGAGATCCACTTCGTGCTGTTCACGAAACTCGCCCTAGAACTCACATCGTACACAATCACCGCCACCGAACTATCCCTGATGTACGACGGAATCAACGACCTAAACCTCTCCTGCCCCGCCGTGTCCCAAAGCTGCAACCGCACGGTGCGATCCTCCAGGTACATCGTCTTTGACAAAAAATCAATTCCAATCGTCGCCTGGTACGAGTTATCAAACTTATCGTACATGAACCTCGAGATGATTGACGTCTTTCCCACGCTCTGGTCCTGCGCATCGTCGTAAAAAAGAAGCCGAGCGGCGCGGCGCGTCGTACACCGTCAGTCACGATGATTTTCCCGAGCGAAAACGTTCCGTTGTTGCGTTGCGACACCACGAACGAACGCGAGAACGCGAAACCCCGGGGGAGCAGGCGAGCGATCGTCGGACGTACCCCGAGAAAGACGAGCTTGTACTTTGGAAGCGGCGTGACCCCGCTCATGGCGTCCGTCCGTCCGTGTGCGAATGTGGGGTTGTTCGCTGCGTGCAAGCGCGTTTGCCTCTGGAATTTCATACGGCGTAAAAAATACATGAGAGCTAATAAATCTAAGTGCGGCCCAAACGTCCGATCTTTTGTCAGAGTGATTTATACGCACAGATTTCAAACGAACGAAAAGAGTTCGAGCGTCAGTTTGACCCGCGCGACGCACGCCGGTAGTACACACACCGAGAGGTACGACGACGACGACGACGACGACGAAGGACGACGACGAAGGACGACGACGAAGGACGACGATGATTGATTTCGAAAACACGGTTTACGTCGCGGGAATGCAAGGATACATCGAGGCGGGGAGGACGCGTTGCGATTGTTTGTCTTTTTTTTGAAATCTGAGCACCGGGCTGTCGATGGTTGGATCGCGCGTACGCGGTGCGGTAGAGCGCGAGTGACTGACGGGTTAGGACGCGTGGACGCGATATAGGTTTACGCACTTCGCGTCTACTTCTTCTTTTTGTTTTTGACGTGAAGAGTTTTCGTGCAAAGGTTAGATATGGACGACTCCGCGCCGGCGCCGAGAGTCACGGGCCAAGCGCTCGAAAAGTTTATCGGGAAAAAGGTGCTCGTCGTGGGCGAGGTTTCCCCGGTCGATGCGAGCAAGGCGACGATTAAGATGGCGGATGAGCGCGTGATTACCGTCAATTTGGCGGGCGATGGGAGCTTTAAGACGAAGTTTGTTGAGTTTGAAGCCACCGTGGACTCTGCCGACGCTGTGACGGAATCGTCGCGCGTTGAGTTTGGCGACGATTTCGATCAGTACTCGTACGGCGAGCTGTGTAAGCTCATCCACGCCGACACGACCAAGGAAATGTTCTACTGATTCGTGCGCGACGCGCGCTCGTAGTTTGTTTTTTGTTGTGATGATGAGTGAAGTTTTAATGTGATTCGTCCGTGCGTGGTTTTTCTTCTTTGCGTGGCATGACAATGGCTGAATAAATACTTGGAGGAGGTTACTTTAGTTATCCCCCGTCCACTCAAACTGAACGCGATCGCGCTCAAGCGAGGCGCGAACGATGGAGTTGACGCGGTCGCGAAGATCCTTGCCCGGGAGTCGGCTGATAACCTCGACGCCAAATCCGCTCACAAGGAGCGAACGGGCGAGCTCGGTGCTCAAGCCTCTCGAGCGAATGTAAAAGAGCTCCTCCTCTTCCAAATCGCTCACCGTGCACCCGTGCGTGCACTTGACGTCGTCAGCGATGATTTGCAAGTTGGGCTTGACGTTCACAGTCGCCTTGGGTACCAACAAAAGGTTGCGAGAGAGCTGTTGTGCGTCGGTACGCTGAGCCAGTCGATTGACTTGTACGTTGCCGTCGAAGACGCCCCGACCCGAAGCGGCGCTCACGATGCACTTGTGAATCTGGTCGCTCTTACCCTCCTCGTGATCGAGCTGAAGCGTACTGTGAAGGTCTAAGGTTTGGTTTGCGCCGGCGAGGTTGAAGCACGCGAGAACCGTCTCAGTTCGCGGACCGAGTTGCTTAACGTTCAAGTCGTGACGCGCCATCTTGCCCCCGACAGAGACTTCATCCACTTCGTATTTGGACCCCTCCTCTTGGGTCACGAGCGTCGTTCTCGTGTGCGTCGCCGCGCGTCCATGGTTTTGAATCATCGCGTGCGTGAGCGATGCCTCTTGTCCGATCGTAATCTCGCACACGCCGTTTTGCCAGTACTCCGCCTCGGCTTCGCCGAGGAAATCCTCGACGATGCTCGCCTCGGCTCCGCGCTCCAAAACAACCGTCACCCGCGGCGCCGACACCGCGACCGCCCCATCCTTCCCACCAGAAGACGCGTGAACAATATGAATCGGCTCCACGAGCTTCACCCCGGCGGGAACCCGCACGATGACGACGTCAGACGCGCACGCCGCGTTGAGCCCCGAAAACACGTTGCCCCGCGCCCCAGCGCTCTGCGCCCCGGTTTCCTCGCACGTGCCAATCTCCGAGCACTTAGCGACGACAACCCCGGCACTCTTCGCCCCTTGATCATCCGTCACTTCCACGCCACCGTCGACAATCACCACCCGCGCCGCGCACCCATCCAATCGAACCTTTTCCGCGACGCCTCTCGCCGCCCCTTCTTCCTTCGCCCGCGCGAGCGTCGCCGACGTCAACCCACCGAAATCCGTGAACCGGTACGCCTCCGCCCGCGTCGTCGGTGCCCGCGCGCGTTTCAACGCGACCAATTCCGCGCTCTTCCGCGCGTCGTCCATGATTTCCGCGCCCGACGACGACGACGACGACCCAGTCGTCGTCACGCACCGCCCCACGAACCCATCCTCCCACGTCGCCTCGTTCGCTGATACCGCCGCCGTTCCCTCGGTCGCCGACGCTCGCGCGCGCGCGACGGACGCCGGCGTCACGCGTCGTCCACCGACGATCACCGCCGCGTTTCTTCCTCGCCCACCGCATCGCGCGACCGTCGGGTTCGTCGGCAGCGTCGCCGCACAAACCCCGCGCATGGTGGCTGGCGCGACGATGGGTCGATCTTCTTCGTCTCGCCTCGCTCGTTCGCTCGCTCGTTCGCTCGCTCCGTCGCTCGGTTGGTCGCTCGCTCGTTCGCTCGCTCGTTCGCTCCGTCGTTCGTTCGATCGATCGATCGCGCCGAGACGGGGTGTGACGGGGTGTGACGCCTCCCCGCGCGCGCCCATCGTCTTACTCGCGTCCGTCAGAGTCTTTTGGTCTCTTTAATATACACATATATCGCCATTAAAGATGAATAAATACGTCACAATGTACAATATGATACTAGTACATAACTCTATGTACTCACATTCATCCACCCCGTTCCACGCGGCCGTTCCGTCCGTCTCGCGCGCGCTCGGGGGCGTTCGCGCTCGCGTTCGGGGGCGTTCGCGTCGACCCGCGGGCGGCCGCACACGCGCCCTCGCCCGCGTTCGCGATCGGGAAAAGTCGTCTCGCTCGGTCGGCGTCCTCGAGCGCGAGCGCGAGGACGAGGGAGCCTTTTTTCGGTGCCTCTTGTCTGTTGGGGCGCGAACGACGACGGCGACCGACGGCGACGGCGACGGCGACGGGACGTGACGACGCCGACGACGGCGGCGGCGATGGAACGCGAGGCGGAAGCGGAGGCGGAGGCGGCGCGGGCGTGGGCGCTGAGTGGATTGACGCCGCCGGGTCCGGGGTCGGGGTCGGGGAGCGGCGGCGGCGGGGCGTCGCCACCGGGCGCGAAGAAAAAGTCTGTCGTCGTGGGATTCGGCGGCGCTGGGTCGTCGCGCGGTTCGTCGCGGTCGTCGACGCCGGGTTTGACGACGGCGACGGCGACGACGGAAGCCCCGGGCGGTGGAGCGGGGATGCAGCGGAGTGGGTCCGGGAGCGTGTCGCTGCTGAGCGCGACGCTGCGACGGATCGATTCTGGGTTGCTCATCGACTCTGAAATCAAGACGGGTGAAGCGACGGAGACGAGCGTCGCGGAGCCGACGAGGAAATTAACCCCGGATGACTTTGATATATTGAAACTCGTCGGGCAAGGGGCGTTTGGTAAAGTGTTTCAAGTGCGGAAAAAAGATTCGGGAGGGATTTACGCGATGAAGGTGATGAAGAAGGATCGAATCATCGAAAAGGATCAGGCGGAATATACCAAGGCGGAGCGAGACATTTTGACGGCGGTGACGCATCCGTTCGTCGTAAGCCTGAGGTACTCGTTTCAGACGACGAGCAAGCTGTATTTGATATTGGATTTCATAAACGGGGGGCATTTGTTTTTTCAGCTCTATCAGATGGGGACGTTTGGGAGCGAATTGACAAAGTTTTACATTTCGGAAATCGTCCTCGCCATCGGGCACTTGCACGGGTTGAGCATCATGCACAGAGATTTGAAGCCGGAAAATATTCTCCTCGACGGCGATGGACACGTCAAGATTACCGATTTCGGGTTGGCGAAGAAGATTGTCGAGGATAAGCGCGCCAACTCGCTCGCTGGGTCGATCGATTACATGGCGCCAGAGATTTTAAACGCCAAGGGGCACGGCAAGACGGCGGATTGGTGGTCCGTCGGCGTCTTGATGTTTGAAATGCTCTCCGGGACGCTTCCTTTCAAGGGTAAGAATAAGCAGGCGGTGCAAAAGGCTATATGTAGCGAAAAAGTCAAGGTACCCAACTACTTTCTCCCCGACGCCGTGGGACTGATAAAGGGGTTGCTCGCCAAGGATCCGACGATGCGCATCGGTCACGGATTGACGGGTACCTCAAACGTCAAGGGACACAAGTACTTTAAAGGCGTCGACTGGGCAAAGATTGAAGCCAAAGCCGTGAGTCCGCCGTTCAAACCAAGCGTCAACGGACGGGACTGCACGGCCAACTTTGATGCGCGCTGGACGGATGTTGACCCGGTGGATTCCGTCGCCGCGACGCCCGTTTCGGGCGAGCAAGAAAAGTTTATGGGATTTACATACGTGTCCTCGTTCATGGAGGAAGCCATGCACAAGCTCGGCCGCACCAAACTCGACGCCGACGCGGGCGACGTCAGAGGAAATCCGAAAAACTCCTCAGACAGCGACACCGACGACGCCGCGCCGGACTCAACCCAAGACGACCACGAGTTTTCGTTATCCGAAGAGGAGGACGCCGACGACGCCGTTCCAAAGACGGCGTCCAAACCCGTCCCGAAGCGACCAACGGGGCTTCGTCCAGACGCCCCTAGTTTCACCCCAGGCGTTCTTCGTTGAGTTGAATCATCGCGTTCTTAGATCATCACGCACACTAGCACGCATTAGCTCGCTCATAATTTTTTATATTCCACTGTTGTAGCGCGTTTCGCATTCGCTCGAAACGAAAACTGTCAAAGTAACCAATCCTCACCTCAGTCAGACGCCCGCGCGCATCGAACGAACGAACGAACGAACGAACGAACGAACGAACCGCGCGTCGAACGACATCGCTCGCCCGCCTGCGATGGATATCGTCGTGCACGTGGGATTAAACGCCCGCGGCGGGCGTCCGATCGTCTTGCAAAATCTCACACCGTTGACAACCATGGCTGAGTTACACGCCCGGGCGTGCGAAGCGCACCGACTTCCCCGAGAGGAGTACCGAACGCACTTCAAAGGGAAAGTGTACGACGACAAAGAAATCATCGGGTCGGTGTTTCCCAGTCGTGGGGGAAAGGTGGCGTTGATGCACGACCCAGAGAGGGCGAGACGGGCGAGACGCGACGCCGAAGAGGAAATTGCGCGAGTGCGAGCGCTGCATAGAAATCGGTACGCGGAAGAAACGAGGGCGAACGATGGACGCGGAGACTTTCAGACGACGCCCGTGTCGGCAACGTCGAGGCTCACGCCGAGTGGGAGCGCATCGAAGAGCAGTGGCGGGGCGTCGACGCCGTCGACGCCGCTCGAGCGAGCGCTAGAAAAAGTGGAATCGACGGCGTCCTCCGCTTCAAAATACGACGAAGAGTTGCGGATTTTAGAAAAGTTTGGATCGGCGGACGACGCGACGAGAAAACGGCTGATGTTTCTCGGTGATGCGTTCGAGCGGACGTTGCTCGCGCTGGATGGGATTGAGTCGCACGGATCGGCTGAGGTGCGAGAGAGACGCAAAGCGGCGGTGAATGCGTTCAACGCGTTGGCGGAACGAGTGGATGAGCTCAAGCGCGCGTGCGCCGAGTGACGCCAGCGTACACACAGTATAGAAACACTTCCTTTACTGTGTTCGTCTGTGCGTTCATCCTTCTTCTTTCTCCACGATGATTGAAAACAAAATGTAGTAAAATGTAATAGAGTGCTTGCTCGCGGTTGAAAAAGTGAAGCTTTTGAGTTTAACAACAACACCTCCTCACTCGGCGACGAACGATCGCGAACGACGCGCTCGAGCGCGTCCCTCCCGCGCGTTCAACGCACTCGAGTCGGGCCCGAGACGTTTATAAAGTTCACGCGGTCCATCGGTGTGTCGGTCGAGTGGACGACAGACGGACCGGGACTAGAGAACGAACAACGTCATGGGTCGCAATAGGCACCGTAACTCGTCGCGCAGTCACGCGTCTTCGAGCGACGATGAACAAGACGACGACACCGCACAATCAGCCGGGGATCCCGGCGCGTCGTCGTCGTCTCCGTCGCTCAAGTACGTCCCTGGTTCCACTGGAAAGCAAGCGCGCGCTCGCGCAAAGTTGTTGCGAAATGAACACAGAAGGCGCAAAGAGGCGTCGCGGGCGAGACGCGAGGGGAGCGTGGAGCCAGATAGGAGCGCGAGCGAGGGCTCGAATGGTGGCAGGAACGACTCGCGTGGGTGTAGCGGCGATGCGGTGAGGAAGACTGGAGTGTTGGATCCGGGTGAACGTGAACGGTTGCGTTTCACTTTAGAGCGCGCGAGTTCGACGGAACGCGCGGGAGACGCGACTGTAGAATACGAAGTCGAGAGTCTCGACGACGACAACATAGCAACGACCGTGCGTAAAGAGGTGGATGCGCGCGAGTTCGTGCGAATGGTACGGGGAAATTCCGTGAAACTGTCGGCGGCGGAAAAAGTGACGACGCGCGATGGTGAGATTCTTTGGCGTAAATTGATTAACGAAGAAATCGGAGACTGCGCCGAGTCGTCGATGCGGCGGCTCGCGCTGGATGATATGGCGGATGCCGCGCCGCGCGATGCCATGGATACTGTACCCGCTGAAGTGTGGGAAAGAATCTTTCAAATGATTTCCTTACGCGACGGCGTGCGGCTCGCGGCGACTTGTAAATCTCTATGGGTGCTGTCTCATCGGTCATTCGTGGTGGATTTTAGATTCAAAACCATGTTTGGCGCCGCCACCGACGACGGTACGAGTGAGATATCACAGCGTGAAATGCTCGTATCGTACTTATCGAGCGAGCGTTGGCTGGAGAATGCGCATTTGGATGAGGTGTCGTATCCGCAACCTCACCACTTTGGCGTAGGGCCATCTTTCGTCAGAGGTCTCATTGCGGACGAAACCACCGTGACTTCGTTCGATAGGGAAAAGGTAAAGATATGGTATCACGGCGCGAACATTCGCCGGAACGAAGGTAACGAATCGGGCGGTCGATTGGCGTCGCTGACTGTGGAGAAGAAGTCGTCGGCGATGCGAGG
>Ga0255759_10000764_pt1 | contig 28911 bp, 29 predicted proteins | sample 101ome_20_FD_179959 | JGI IMG/M metagenome (GOLD analysis project Ga0255759, IMG submission 179959) | Coastal salt marsh microbial communities from the Groves Creek Marsh, Skidaway Island, Georgia - 101404AT metaG (version 2) | ecosystem: Environmental > Aquatic > Marine > Intertidal zone >...
TCGGGGTCATCGAGATAGCGCCTAAGCGCTGCGGCAATTGCGCGATGATCGGCAGTGGGCACCATCAGACCAGCGTCGCCAACCACCTCTGGCAGCGCGCCGCCTGTGGTTGAGATGACAGGCACTCGGCATGCCATGGCCTCACCAGCAGGCAGGCCGAAACCTTCGTAAATTGAAGGAATCACGGCACAGGTTGCCCGGGCATAGAGTGCAGCCACTTCATCTGAGCTGAGTCCCGAGTAAAACGTAATCAGGTCGCGGATGCCCAGGCGATCGATAAGCCTGGCGGTATCACCGTCTTCCTTGAGCTTGCCCAGCACGATCAGTTTCAGTCTTGGGTAGTCATCGCAAATTGTGGCAACCGCCTGCAGCAGGTAGTCGAGACCCTTCAATGGTACATCAGCGCTGGCTGTGACCATGAGCGTGCAGGGTTCACGTTCAATTGATTCAAGCGGTTTGAAGACGTCAGTGTCGATACCGTTGGCAACGATATTGATTGCATCTGCGGGTACCCCGAAGTCCCGAGCGATATCATCCCTCGAGGCCTTCGAGACCGTGACGATGTGATCGAGCTGGCGCGTGACTTTTTTCTGCATGCGCAGGAACGAATGCCACCGCCTGATCAGGAGTCTGAGTTTCCATGAGTTGGTTGCGGCAAGTGCGATGCGCAGATCGCTGGTGATCGGATGATGAATCGTTGTTACCAGGGGTATGCCCATCTTCTGCAGCCTGAGTGTGCCGTAACAGAGGCTCTGGTTGTCATGAACGATGTCGTATTCTGGCGCGTGTCGCCTGAAATAGGCGACCAGTCGGCGACCAAATGTGTAGGGTTCAGCGAAGCCGCCAGTCAACATGCTGAACCACTCGAAGAAATCTGTATAAGAGAGCAGATGCTGTGGTCTGAGCGCAGTGACATGATTCGGTGATTCGAACAGGTTGAGCCCCGGGAGCTTGATCAGGCGCACGCGATCGTCAAGATTGGGGTAGGGTTCGCCGGAGATAACATCGACCTGGTGGCCTGCGTCAACCAGTGCCTTACTCAGGAACTTGATGTAAATACCCTGGCCACCGCTGTAAGGATTGCTGCGGTAACTAAGCAGGCAGATTTTCAGCGGAGGTTTGCGCCCGTTGTCGATCGCCGTCACTCGCTGATCAGCAGCCAGCATATTCCTCTCGACCAAAAGCAGGGGATTCTAAGGAGTTTGGTTTCTAATTACTACTGAGAGGAGCGCTGACCGCTGGGGTCTATGTCTGTGGTTCTGCGTCCAGCACTGCGGTTTTCGTTGCTGGTGACTTCCTTGATTCGGAACACGCCATCTATCTCGGTGCGTCTCTCGCCTTTGCCTCTGCGTTCTGGACCGTAGGCGGGCGCTTCGTGCTCCTCGGTAAAGACATTAGCATAGAGATTTGCGACCCACTGCTGACCTTCCTGGGTTCGGCGCAGGAATCGGACGCCCTCGTTAATGAAGGGAGAGACTAAGTTCCAGAAAAACTTTGGATAACCTGCTCGCAGATCTGCCGCCGTGGCGTAGCCCATCTTCGCTGCCTGGCCAGTTTCCTTGAATTCCTGAAACAGAAGCGAGATCTTGCGGTGATACTGTGGATCGCCGAGTTGCCCAATCAGGTCAGCTGCTCGAATCAAACCGGGGAAGTCAGATGATCCCTGGTGATCTTCCTCTGTTGGCACGGGGAAGCGGGTACGTTCGATATTTTCGCAGATAACGTCGGTATTAATCTGCTCGTCCTTTTCAAAGCGCTCTTTGATGTAGAGCTTGGCACGATCGACATGGTAAGGCGTCAGTGCTGCGTCGGTGGAACCCGGTGGTGGCGCTATCGTCTCATACTCCATATTGATGGCGTATCGGCCGCTGCGGTCTGCTCGGCAAATGCCGCGGACGTAACCGATATCGTGGTGCAGCAGGGAGACGACGAAGTGGACCCACTCGTTCGCGGTGACGCCGCCCTCAATCAGTACCTTGCCGCGCAGGATCTCTGTGCCGACACTTGTTACCATGATTGTGTGGTTCACATCGTGATAGGGCGCATCGCTGTTGGCGATTATTTCCAGAGCATTCCTGGCATTCCCTGAAATCAGCTGGATGTGTTCCTCATTCTCGCCGTGCATATTGATGTAGTGACGAACCAGGTCTTCGACAAAAGCTTCGATCACTATTTCTGAAGGGTTGAACATGATGGCGGGGTGCAATTAATTGTTCTAAGCATTGTGTCGGATCGATCCAGCCAGTCAAGCGCAAATTGGCCCGTTCAGGCGGATGGTCGCTCCTGTGGAGCAGACGGTCTGAGATGAATGAGACTTTATTTGATACAGTATATATTGAATTCTGTTCATGAAACGCGAGTACTGGGCCCGATGTTGACAGAACCTGTTGCAGGGGCACGGGGTAAGCCGTTTATTGGAGTATGTGAGCCCTCAGCGTTACTTGGCCCGATGTTGACAGAACCTGTTGCAGGGTCATGGGGTAAGCCGTTTATTGGAGTATGTGAGCCCTCAGCGTTACTTGGCCCGATGTTGACAGAACCTGCTGCAGGGTCATGGGGTAAGCCGTTTATTGGAGTATGTGAAAGGTGATCGAGCTTCGCCACTTAAAAACACTGGTCGCATTGCGCGACACCGGTAGCCTGGTGGAGGCTGCTGAGAGCCTTTTCCTGACCCAGTCTGCCCTGTCGCACCAGTTGAAGGATCTCGAAGATCGGCTTGAATGCTCGTTGTTCGTGCGCAAAACCAAGCCGCCCCGCTTCACCTCGGCCGGTCGCAGACTCCTGAACCTGGCTGATGAGGTACTGCCCATGGTGAGGAATGCAGAGCGTGACATCGCGCGCCTTGCCGGGGGAGAAACCGGCCGTCTGCACATCTGCATTGAGTGCCACAGCTGCTTCCAGTGGCTCATTCCCTGCCTTGATCGCTACCGCGGCGACTGGCCTGAAGTCGAACTCGATCTCTCAGGTGGTTTCAGTTTTGCGCCCCTGCCTGCGCTCGTCCGGGGTGATCTTGATCTTGTCATTACTTCAGACCCCGTGGATCTGCCGGGTATCAAGTACGTGCCGCTGTTCACCTACGAGGCGATGCTCGGATTGTCGAAAGACCATCGCCTTGCCACCCGTGACATGATTCTGCCCGACGACCTGGAGCAGGAGATGTTGATCACCTACCCGGTGGAACGGGATCGGCTTGATGTTTTCACCCGTTTCCTTGACCCGCTGGATATTGAACCGTCATCGGTGCGCACGGCGGAACTGACGCCTATGATTATTCAGTTGGTGGCCTCGGGCCGTGGCGTGACCTGTCTGCCGAACTGGGCTTTAACGGAATATCTGGAACAGCAGACGATTATTGCGAAAAAGCTCGGTGATTCCGGTCTTTGGTGCACCCTCTACGCGGCCATTCGTGAAGACCAGAGTGGTATGGCTTTCATGCGCGACTTTCTCTCCACGGCCAGCGAAACCTGCTTCTCCACCCTCAACGGCATCAAAGTCGTCGAATCCAACTAGTCGCTGCGGAAGGGCTTCGGCGTCGACACAGTTATTTCCACGCGCTGTAAAAAGCAGCACCCCCGAAACGTAGCGGGTTACAGTGCCATTAGCACCAAGGCCAAAAGCCCTGCTCGCGAAAGTCGTTAGGAGATTCTGGAAGCGGCTCGGCTTCGACACCGATAATTCCGAAGGCTGTAAAAAGTTGAGCCCCGGAAGGCGTACCTTCCGGGGCTCTGTCTTCGTATGGGGAGCGGGCTCCGAACTAATTCAGCTCGGAGGCTCCCCCTGTAGACTGACTATTAATGGGATCACCTCCTTTTACGATCAGGGCGATATTCGGCGCAACGGTGGTTCCCCCTGGTCAGAACGAACCGTGCGGTCTTCCAGCATCAGTTATAGCCTGCTTTTCTAACCTGCACAACAACTCTTTGCGGCCGGGTTAATCATGGCATTAGTTGAGCGGCGTGCCATTGTTGTCCATCCAGGGTGAAACGCCTGCGGTCGTGAATTCGGTCATGGGCGTTCAGGTCCAGCATCTCGAGACTGGTGGGCACCAGGCGGATGCCGGCAGCGGTCGCGGGAATGCTGAGTTCTTCCTCTGGCTGCCGGGCGCGGTGTGCCTCGATATGGGCGACCAGCGCCTCACGCGATTCAATCTCGGTGCTCTGGGGGCTGAAGCCGGTATAGGCATGGTCCAGATACTTGCTGCCGGCGGGGCGACGGGGCCAGTTACGGTCGATTGCATCCTGGCTGAGCGCCTGGACTTTGCCCTGAATGCGATACTGCCTTTGAATTGTCGAATACCAGAGCAGCAGCTCAGCTTCTGCATTTCCCTGGATGATGTGCCATTTCGGGCTGGTTTTGCTGATGAAGAGCGTGAAGCCTTCCTCACTGATGCTCCTCAGCACGAGGGTGCGAACCGTAGGGCGGCCTGTCTCGCTCAGCGCCAGAAAACAGATATCTGCGTTGGCGTCTTTAAGGCTGCGCGCGGTCTGCTGGTCGGTTTGTAGTTGCGTAATCGGGTTAATCATCGGGGCTGTCCGGGTCTGAATGCCTGATTGTCTGCGTCCATAAGTTACTCCAGCGATTATCCTGGTGACAGGTCTCCGGTGAGAGAGGCCCGCTGCGATATTTCGATCCAGTTGCCGTCGGGGTCGGCGACGAAAGAGATTCTGGCAGTGCTGCCGAGTGTAAACGGCGACACGGTATCTTTGGCGCCTCGCTCAACCAGTGTCGCATGTTCGGTATCGACCTTATAAACCTGCACGGTGGTGTAGCGGTAACCCTTGCCCTGCATGTCTGTGACCGGCCCATGGTCGGGATCTTCTTCCAGTAGAAAAACTGTGGTAGCCCAACGGTAGCGTGCTGCATCAAGGCGCACTGCCTGCAGTGTCTCTGAGAAAAATCTGGTCGCGGCGGCCAGTGACCTTACCTTCATCCGCATACCGATGTGGGTAATGTCCAGGTAACCCCTTGGGACCAGGGTGACTGCATTGCCATCGGGGTCCTGCGACGTTTCTGGTTCGCTGACATCACGCGCGATCAGCAGTTCCCTATAGCCGCTGGGCGCTCGATCCGGCAACGGGTCACGGGCATGATTAAGCTTGAAGACTGAACCATTGAGCGCGAGCCGATGCTGGTGCACGCCGTTGCCGACTTTCAGCAGTTCCTCGTAAGGCAGCCCGATCTCTTCGCGCCAGAACGCCAGCATCGGCTCGAGCTGATTGGTGCGAACGCCGATATCAATGTAGTTCTTTGCTAGCTGCATGGTCTAAGCGCCGCCAGGTTTAAAGGTCTGCTCTGCGATCACAGCCTTGTTGGCAATCAGCACCAGCCTGATTTCATCGGCCCTGAAGTCAATCTCTGCTTCGACGAATTCGTGCCACTCGTAGTCCGTTTGGACACTGCTGGACAGCGTTATTCGGCAGGGCACCTCATCGCGGGTCTCGCTGGCACGATTGATCCTGTTGATCAGCAGCCTGGCTGCCGGGGGGGTTGCAACTTCGACCCGTAGTTCATTGTCACGGTAGTTGAATTCAAGTGTATGCATCGCTGCATTCTAACGGCAGGAGGGGTCAGAATGCATGATTGCTTAACTGAAGTAGGGTATTATGCCGCCGCAAATTCAGGAGGTACTCATGAGTCAGTCAAACGAAGTGAAGGAAATTGCGCAGGAACTCGTCGAAGGACTGCGCCGGCTGGGTCCTAATCGTGTCGCAGCGCTGTCTGTGCACAAGAGCAAAGAACTGATCGAAGAACTCGAAGCCAAGGCCAACAAACTGGTAGATCTGGTAGACGCCTGAGTAGCCGGCTACTCCCTGCATGTGCTGACGGTATTAGTATCGAGTCAGACAGACAGAATAAATTCGACGGCGTCCCTTGTTTCCATGTTGGAGCTCACGGCGATTACAGCCATCAGGTGTTCTGGCTCCCCTCTCGTTTCCCCCCGACCAGATTGGTCTAACCATTTCCATCACTTAGCGGCAGCGCAGCTGGCAGGGGCCAGTCATGCTGGCTTCACAGGGCTCGGATCTTGCGGAGCATCTGCTGCAGCGTGGTGGTAAAGATGACGGGTTGATCGAGGAAGACGTGATGATAAGCGCCACTGATGCCGGCGATGAGTGCCGGGTCGATCAGATCGGTGACGCCTGCCGCAAGGTCGGGTGAGAAGAACCGGCTGTCTGTGCCGTAGATCAGGCCGACCGGGATCTTGAGTTGACGGATCATGTCAGCTGCCACTGGAAGGTTTTCATCGGGTGGCATCTTGGCGAAAACAGCAGGGTCCAGTTTGAACTGATAACCCTTGGCTGTGGCTCGCAGTGAGTGGGCGGCAATATAGTCAATGATGTAGGTGTTATCGCAGGGCTGCGGTGGCCTTAGCCTGAAGCGCCGCTTGCCGGCTTCCAGGGTTGGGTAGTGGCGATCCTTCAGCTTGGGCATGGGTGGGGGTGTCCGCTCACCGCGGTGCAAAGGGATCATCGAGTCGACCAGGACGATCCCGGCCAGTGACGACGGCTGCAGGTAAGCTGCGACCCGGGTCATTGCACCACCAAAACTGTGGCCGACGACGATGGGACGATTCAGCCCTGCGATCTCGCAGCATTGTATGATTTCGGCGGCGAACCCTCTGGCGGTGTACTGGCTTCTGTGGCCGCTGTCGCCGTAGCCCGACAGATCAATCGCAGCCACATCGTAGTCAACCGCGAGCCGGGGTGCGATAAAGTCCCACCAGCGCGCGTGCGCCGCATGACCGTGTACCAGCAGGACGCCGGGTCTACCGGGGTTTGGCCAGTGCAGATAATTGATCTCGGCACCGCTGTAGCTGAACGTCTTTGCCTCACCTTTGGTGGCGATGGCCCGCATGAACCATTCAGGTTGCACGATGTTGGTGCCTGACAGACTGTGATTATCCATGCTCACCTAGCGTTGCCTCAAATCTGTGCATCGCGCCTTCAGCAATGCATTAAATCGGTGCGCAGCTATGCCTTCGATCAAAGGAAGAGCCCCAGTCTTTGTTGCTATCCCTTGATTTAAAAGGCTTTTAGCGAATCTTTTCATTTCTGGCATCAAGTTTGCTCCTCAGTGGCTGAAAGTCACAACTCATTAATTTCCCGGAGGATCAAGGTGGAATCAACACTAGAACTTCAGTACGCACTGGATACTTTCTACTTCCTTGTGTGCGGCGCGCTTGTCATGTGGATGGCAGCGGGCTTCGCCATGCTGGAGGCAGGTCTGGTTCGTTCAAAAAACACGGCAGAGATTCTAACCAAGAACATGGCGCTGTTTGCGATTTCCTGCATCATGTATCTCGTGTGTGGCTATGCCATCATGTACGGCGGAGGCTACTTCCTCGCCGGTATCGAACTAGACGGTGCGGCCAGTGCTGAAGCACTGACCGAAACGGTGATTGCAGAATCCATGGAAGCGGGCTTCGGTGGTGATTCTGTTTACGCCGATGCGTCTGATTTCTTCTTCCAGGTGGTCTTCGTTGCGACTGCCATGTCAATTGTGTCTGGCGCGGTAGCCGAGCGCATGAAGCTCTGGGCATTCCTCGCTTTTGCAGTCGTTATGACGGGTTTCATCTACCCGATGGAAGGGTCCTGGACTTGGAACGGTGACGATGTGTTCGGCATGTACAACCTGGGCGACCTTGGTTTCTCTGACTTTGCCGGTTCAGGCATTGTCCATATGGCGGGTGCGGCCGCTGCACTCGCTGGCGTGATACTGCTGGGCGCTCGTAAGGGCAAGTACGGTAGCGAGGGCCAGATCTATGCGCTGCCTGGCGCCAACCTCCCGCTGGCGACACTCGGTACATTCATCCTGTGGATGGGCTGGTTCGGCTTCAACGGGGGTTCGGTTCTGAAGCTGGGTGATGTTGCCAGCGCGAATTCAGTCGCCATGGTGTTCCTTAACACGAACGCAGCCGCTGCCGGCGGCGCGATTGCCGCGTTGATTACGGCACGACTGATGTTCGGTCGCGCTGACCTGACAATGCTGCTCAACGGTGCGCTCGCAGGCCTCGTGGCGATCACAGCTGAGCCTTCCACGCCGACTGCGCTGCAGGCAACAATTTTTGGCGCGATCGGCGGTGTTCTGGTCGTATTCTCCATCGTCGGTCTCGACAAGATCAAAATCGACGATCCGGTAGGTGCGATCTCCGTACACGGTACCTGCGGTCTGCTGGGTCTGCTGCTGGTGCCAATCACCAACGATGGTGTCAGTTTCTCTGGCCAGATCATTGGTGCAATAACCATCTTCGCCTGGGTCTTCCTGGTCAGCGGGATTGTCTGGATGATTCTCAAGGTGACGCTGGGTATTCGGGTCAGCGAAGAAGAGGAATACACCGGAGTCGATACCTCAGAGTGCGGCGTAGAAGCCTACCCTGAGTTCGTTAAGACATGAGTGCCCTGCGATTGAATTAGCGGTTGTCGGATGCCGGTAGGAGCAACTATCTCTTCCCTCCTGTCCCCTGCGACTACTGGCATCCAACAAAAAGAACCCCGCCACCGTTAAGGTGGCGGGGTTTTTATTTTCTCCTGAAGAATTTTCCTGGCGGTGGGTCGCACCTGAATCAATGAACCCTCAGCTGAAGCTCTTGATGGCACTCAGCAGCTGGCGACAGGTGACCTGGCCAACGAGCGAGTGATCGGCCATGATCGGACGTCTTCGATGACCTTCATCCAGCATGGAATTCGCAACGGAAACGATGTCATCCCCAGGCCGATTAACGACCACGTCCCTGGTCATGACTTCGTAGACGTAACCCGCGGAAGGCTGCTGGTTCTGGTAAATCCGCTCAACAATGGCGCGAAGGCAGTCAAGCTCCGAGAGCATGCCGACAAAATTGTCGTTATCGTCTACGACACACACACCGGAGACACGGTTTTCGAGGATGACGTCCACCGCCTCGATGACCGTAGCGCTGGCGTTTACTTTGATTGGGCGCTTTACCATGTAAGCGTCGAGAGAAACTGATCGCGTCATTGAATGTCTCCAGTGGTGCTCGATAGTCAATCAAAATAACAGTTTTGATGGCGTGAGGCACGGTTGTCGCAGTTGCTGGCAGTCGATAAAGTGATTTTTTGGCCGGCAGGAATAGTCCATGAACAGTCCAGAAGATGTCCTCGCGTTGATGACGCCTGGTGCGACGATTTATGTCGGCGGCAGCTGTGCTGAACCGAGAGGCATCCTTGATGCGTTGACAGGGATGCGCCTGGATGTGCCCGATATTTTATATATTCAACAACCACTGGGTGCCGTGAATCAGCGTGATCTTTCAACGCTCTCCGCCGGTGCAAGCCAGCGAACTTTCTTCATGACGCCTTTTCTGCAGGATGGGCTTGCGGTCGGGCGCGTTGAATTTGTGCCTATGCACATGCGCACGATATTCGATCACTTGCAAGGCATTGCTATTGATGTCGCAATTCTGCAGGGGGCGAGGGACAGAAACGGCGAGCTGCGCTTCGGGCCGAACGTGGATTATGTTGATGCCGTGCTTGAATCAGCAAAGTCGCTCGTGATCGAGCTCAATACCAGTTTCACTGCGCCTATTGGCGCTCCCCGAATAGACCCGGCCCGCATTGATTTGCTGGTTGAAACAGAGGCGGCTCGCCCAACCTATCCGCGCTCAGGTTCTGATGATACTTCTGAGAAAATCGGTGAGCTGATCGCAGATCTCATTCATGACGGCGATTGCCTGCAAACCGGTATCGGGGCAGTGCCTGCGGCAATCCTGAAAAATCTTGAAGATCGAAACGACCTCGGCTTCCATGGTGGATTAATGGATAACGGTATCATGGACTTGATTAATCAGGGCGTCATTAACGGGAGCCGGAAAACGCTCGATGGCCATCAGCACGTGCTCGGCATGGCGCTGGGTGATGATACGCTGCTGGACTGGCTGGCGAATGATGCTGCCGCAGAAAATGTGGTTTTCCGCAGCGCTGACTATACCCACGAGATCTCCGTGATCAGCCAGATCGATAACTTTGTCTCGGTCAATTCAGCCATTGAGATAGACCTGATGGGGCAGGTGAACGCTGAGGTTGCAGGAGGCAAACAGATTTCCGGCACCGGTGGGTCCGTCGACTTTATGCGTTCGGCCAAAGCCTCCAGGAATGGCCGCTCGATCGTTGCGATGGCATCGACGGCGCGTGGTGGTAGTGTGTCAAGAATCGTGCCGAAGGTGAGTGCCGTAACGGCGCTGCGGACGGATGTCGACATCGTCGTGACCGAGTTCGGTGTGGCCGATCTGCGGCATGCGTCACTCGCATCCAGACGGGAACAGCTGATTGCCATTGCTCACCCTGACTTTCGGGATCAGTTGCAAGCGGTGGCTGAGTAATTCACCCCTTGATGGGAGCGGGCGGTTTGTTCGCGCCTGGCCAGGATTCAAGCTCAGCGGCTGGTACCTGGTCCTCGAAATCCTCTTCCTTGAAAACCCTGAAGCCGCGCGCGAGATAATTCGGTAGCGCGGCCGGGTGATCCAGCGTGCAGGTATGCAGCCAGATACGTGACTCGGCGAGCGCCCAGGCTTTTGCGATCGCGTCTTCCAGCAGCTGGCGTCCCAGCCCTTTCCCCACGAAATCGGGCAGCAGCCCGAAGTAGGCGATTTCCGCCTGGCCATGGTCCTGTTGCTCCAGTTCAAAGTATCCCACTGGCGTGGCGCCCTGGTAGGCAACCCACGTTTCGACAGTAGGTCGGTTGAGGAAGTCCCACCACGCCTGCCAGCTCCATTCGAGGCGCATGTACCATTTCCAGGGGGCCCCGACGGTAGCGTACAGAAACCGGTTAAGTTCTGGCAGCGGCACTTCGCATTTCTTCAATTCGTAAGGGCGTTTCGTTCTGGCAGCGGCCGCGGGTCGTTCTGTCATCTCGACATGCCATACATGAATCTGCCTTTTTATCGTCTCTGCGCGGATCACTGTTTGCGGACTCAGTAGGTAGTGGCGTATTGCTCGAGCAGTTGAAACGGCACAACTTCCAGCGCCTTGATATGTGTTGACTCGAGGAATACCCGCGGTGCCATGCCTCTTGCATGGGCCTCAAGCCAGCGAGAGGCGCATAGGCACCAGCGATCGCCCTCTTTCAAACCTGGAAACTCCCATTCAGGGTGCGGCGTTGAAAGATCATTGCCGGCAAATCGTGAGTACTCAAGAAACTCCTGAGTCACCTCGACGCACACCGTGTGTGAACCAACATCCTGATCGCATGTATTGCAGCAGCCGTCCCTGAAAAAGCCGGTGACCGGGTCCATACTGCAGGGCTGCAGGGTGAGTCCAAGTACGTTAAATGACGCTGCTTTTTCCAATGCTTGTGTCTCGGCGCTTCAACAACGCATGCCATGATAGAGGGTTTGTCTCGCCAATGCATGGCAGATGAATTAGTCTCGAATGATGGATATTGAAAACATCGAACACGTATTGAAGACGGCACGGTCTGTACGTCGAAAACTCGATTTCAGTCGACCGGTATCGCGCGAAGACCTGGAAGCCTGCATCGATGTTGCAGTGCAGGCGCCAACGGGGATCATCGGAGAAAACTGGCGATTTCTTATCGTGACTGATCCGGAACCGAAGCATCAGATTGCCGAGATCTACCGAGATATTTTGTTGCAGATGGCCGAAACCCGGGGTGTCACGTTGAAATCAACCCACTATGCGCTGATGGATCGGCTCCACGAGATTCCCTGCATGGTGCTGGTGCTGGCCATCGGCGAACCCGACGCAGATGTCTCTAACCAGGTGGGATTTTTTGGTTCGATCCTGCCTGCGGCCTGGTCGCTGATGCTGGCAATGCGGGCCCGCGGTATTGGTACCACCTGGACTTCCTTGCTGACGGCGCGGGCTGATGAGATTGCTGCAGTATTGAACATACCAGAGGGCGTGACCCAGACCGTCATGCTGCCCGCGGCCTATACACTGGGAGCCAGACTCCGGCCGGCAGAGCGCTTACCGGCGCGGGAGGTGACGTTCTGGAACACCTGGGGCAGGCAGGCGGACTGAGGGGAAACCCGTTTAGCGGGTGATGCAGCCGATAGGTGTGGTAGAGATGACGACGCAGGGTTTGTGAGAACTGCAGCCTTTCAACAATGTAAGGGTCAGCAGCACGAAAACCCAGAGCTTCATCGACGTCGTTTTCGCGGTGGAGGGCGTTGCTGGGTTTTGGGCGCTGGTTCCAGGTAGGGGATTTCGGCAAGCAGGCCGTCTGGTGGATTTTCGCAGACGAGAGGCGCACCTAACAGCGCCTCGATATTGGGTAGCATGAATGCATCGCTCTCACAGGCGAGGGTGATAGAAACGCCCTCGGAGCCGGCACGACCGGTTCTGCCAATCCGGTGGACGTAGTCCTCCGGGTCTTCCGGCAGGTTGTAGTTGATGACATGGCTGATGTCATCAATATGCAGACCCCGGCCCGCTACATCAGTGGCAACCAGGATGGCGATGTCACCTGAACGGAAGTCTTCCAGGGTCCGTATGCGTTTGCGCTGCGGGACGTCACCGGCGAGCAGACCGGTCTTGAATCCATGGCGGCGCAGTTTTGACTCGAGATCCCTCGATTCATCGCGCCGGTTCACGAACACCAGGACGCGGTCCAGCTCATAGGATTCAATCAGATTGTAGAGCACAGCGTATTTCTCTTCTTCCGACGTGAGAAAAACTTTCTGTTCGACGGAGTTAACCGCAACCTGTTCGGGTTCGATCTCCACTCTGACAGGATCCAGCGTCCAGGAAGCCGCCAGCCGCTTAATGTCCTCGCTGTAAGTGGCGCTGAACAGTTGGGTTTGCCGGTACTGTTTGCGGGGCGTGCGGGCGACGATGGATTTGACGTCGGGGATAAAGCCCATACTCAGCATGCGGTCTGCCTCATCAATGACGAGAATCTCGACCTCGGACAGATCGACGACGCCGTTCCGGGCGAAATCTAGCAGTCGGCCAGGGGTTGCAACCACCACGTCGACGCGTTTGTTGAGTTTGGACCGCTGCCTGTCATAGTCCATGCCGCCGACCAGGGAAACGACATTGAGGTCCGTGTACTTTGTCAGCGATTCCGCATCATTGGTGATTTGAATAACCAGTTCGCGGGTAGGCGCTATTACCAGGGCATAAGGCGTCCCATCGGGGCGCTCGTCAATTGACGGGTTTTCCAGATCGTAAGTGATGATTGAAAGCAGAAATGCAGCGGTTTTCCCGGTGCCCGTCTGGGCCTGGGCAATGATGTCCTTGCCGTCGAGTGAATGCGGCAGCACCTGGTTCTGAACGGGCGTACATGACTCGAAGCCAAGATCGAGAATAGCGCGGCTGAGTTCTTCTGGAAGGTCTAGCCGCTGGAAATCTTCAGGTAATTTGATGGTGCTGCTCACTGGTTGATGTTGGACTTTGCTGCTCGGTCCTTAGTGGGGAAGACGTAAGTGCTACCCCAGGCGACCAGAAACATCACGATGTTACCCAGCAGGCCGGTATAGTAAAGATCGAACGGGTAGTCTACCACGCCGCGGGCCGATGCCATGGTCCATAGGGTAAATATAATGGTGGCGATTATCCCGAGGACGAGATGCCGTGTGTCGCAGCGTTTCGAGAAAAATCCGATCAGGTAAATAGTCAGGAGTCCGCCGGCCAGCAGGGCAGTGATGATCGTCGCGGAGTCCTGCAGGGTCGTCGTGCTGGTGTCGATCAGGTAGAGCGCACCTGCGATCATCAGGCCCCCGGTTACCGTGGTGATCCAGCGCGCGAAACGCAGGTAGTCGGTATCAGTCAGACCGGTTCTCAGAAAGCGGCGATAGATATCATGGGTGCTGACGGTGGCAATGGCATTGATGCTGCTGTCGAGGCTCGACATAGCGGCGGCGATGGCCGCAGCCAGGACCAGCCCAACGAGTCCCTGAGGCAGGTAACTGGTGATAAAAAACGGCAGGATCTCTTCGGCTTTGGCATCACCGTTCATCACTGCGGTCGCTGTTGCGGCCGGGAAGGTTTCAAAAAAGACCCAGAGCGCGGACCCAAGAAACATAAAGAATGCCCAGGTCGGCACGCTGACGATGGCGCAGACAAACAATGCCTTGCGCGCTTCTGCCTCGCTCCTGGAAGCACAGAAGCGCTGAACGGTATTCTGGTTGCTTGAGTACTCCGTCAACCAGTTAATCAAGCCGATTGCCAGCATCATGGTGGCGGTCTTCTGGTTCAGCAGAAGACCCCAGTTCGCTGGCCTGTAGCCTTCCGCCGTAAGCTCGCCGACGCTGATCTTGTCTGCCTGCCAGGCGGTGTCAATGATCGCACTGACCCCACCTGGTACCGCGTTGACGATGATGCCGAGACAGAAGATACCACCTGCCAGCAGCACGATGGTCTGGATGACATCGGTCCAGACGACGGCTTCAATTCCGCCAAGGAGGGTATAGACGATAACAAAGAGACCGGCGATGACGACGCTCAAGTGGGCGTCGAGCCCCGTGATACTCTGGATGACGAGGGACAACAGGTAAAGGATCATGCTGATCCTGGCGAGCTGGGCGATCAGGAAAGCAGTCGCGGCGTAACCCCGTATGAGTGGACCGAAACGGGTCTCGAGGAATTCATAGGCCGTTACGCTGCCCCTGGCGCGCAGGCGCGGCAGGAACCAGTAGGCCGCGATAATGACGGCCAGCGGCAGCATCAGGTTCGGCAGAAAACGCAGCCAGTTGGTCTTAAAGGCATCGCCGGGATAGGCAAGGAAGGTAATCGAGCTGATAGATGTGCCCACCAGGGAAAGACCAATTACCCAGCCACTGAAATTCCTGCCGCCGAGGAAGTACTGCTCGGTTGAGTTGTTGCCGCGTGAGAAATAGAAACCCATGCCCAGCATGAGCCCGAAATAGGCCAACAGTACTGCCTGGTCTGGCAGGGAAAGTGTCATAGTCGGTTCACTCAGTGTCGAGTGACACCAGCTCAACGCAGGTCACGAAGACATCCATGGCCTTGTCCAGCTCCTCGATTGAAGGATAAGTCGGGGCAATGCGGATATTGCAGTTGTCCGGATCTTTGCCATAAGGGAAGGTAGCGCCCGCGGGTGTCAGCTTGACGCCAGCGGCACCAGCCATTTCGACCACCCGGCTGGCAATTCCGGGCCGTGTGTTGAGTGAGATGAAATAGCCGCCGGAGGGTCGGGTCCAGGTGGCGAGTTCCTTACCGCCGAGTGCTGCATCAAGCTTTTCAAGCACCAGGTCAAACTTGGGCTTTATCAATTCACGATGTTTTGCCATATGCGCCCGGATACCGTCCATGTCCTGCAGGAACCGGACATGACGGAGCTGGTTGACCTTATCAAAACCGATCATCTGGGCCGTGAGGTACTTCTCGAACGCTCCGAGTTGCGTCGCCGATGTGGCGAGAAAAGCGATACCCGCGCCAGCGAAAGTAATTTTTGAAGTGGAGGCGAATATGGCGACCTGGTCACTGGTGCCGGCTGCATCGGCGAGCGAAAGCAGATTGGCAAGAACCACGGTGTCCTCTTCCAGGTCATGCACAGCATAGGCGTTGTCCCACATAATCTGGAAACCGGCTCCGGCTTTTTCAGGCAGGGCGGCGAAGCGTTCAACAGTTTGCGCAGGGTAGGTATGGCCCGTGGGGTTGGAGTATTTCGGCACGCACCAGATACCCTTGATGCTTTCGTCTTCGGTGACGAGCTGTTCAATCACATCCATGTCTGGGCCATCGTGATTGATAGGGACATTGATCATCTCAATGCCAAAGTGTTCGCAGATCGTGAAGTGTCGATCGTAGCCGGGCACGGGACAGAGAAATTTGACGGTCGGTGAGACTGCCCGCCATGCCGCAAGTCGGTGTTCGATGTACTGGTACATCAGGGTCAGGCTGCTGTTGCCGCCCACCATAACCTGTGCCGGGATTACACCAAGCAGGTCTGCACCAAGTGCTCTGGCCTCGGGTATGCCGAGGATACCGCCATAGTTCCTGACATCGCTGCCGTCCTGGAGCAGGTAGAAACCACTCAGAATGCCGTCGAGTTCGTTGGCCAGGTCCAGTTGTTGCGCCGAAGGTTTGCCTCGCGTCAGATCAAGTTTTAATTTCGCGTCGACGTAGGTGTCGTAGGCACTCTGTAGTTCTGCAAGGCGTTCAGCATTGGCTGTCATAGGTTAAGTCCTTCAAGTTCGGGTACCTGGAGCATCAGGTTCATGTTCTGAACAGCTGCGCCCGAGGCGCCCTTGCCAAGGTTGTCGAGTCTGGCTGTCAGCAGCATCTGATTCTCGTGACCAAAGACGAACAGGTCGATCCGGTTGGTGCCATTCGCTGCCTGGGGGTCAAGAAAGCCCTGGTCGAGATAGTCGTCGGTGGCCAGCGGCATAACATTGATGCAGGGTTCATTCTCATAGTACTGGTGCAGAGCAGCATGGACTGCGTCGGGGCCAGCCGGCCGGGTCAGTTGCTTTCTGAACAGGGGCACGGAAACCAGCATGCCCTGGTGAAAGTGCCCAACAGACGGCATGAAGGCCGGCGCAGTTTCGAGTCCGGCATAACGCGTCATTTCCGGGATATGCTTGTGTTCCATTGAAAGCCCATAGGGCCTTGAATACCACAGCTGGTCCGGCTGCATAGCAGATCTTGCCTCATAGCGCTCTATCATCTGGCGTCCTCCGCCACTGTAGCCAGAGACAGCACTGATGGTGAGCAGGCTGGCAGGTTGGAGCAGACCGGCATCAATCAGGGGTCTGACCAGGGCGAGGAAACCGGTGGGATAGCAACCCGGGTTTGACACCCGCTTTGCACCCGCTATTGCGTCGCGCTGGGTACGAGTCATTTCCGGGAAACCATAGTGCCAGGCTGGATCGACCCGGTGTGCGGTGCTGGCATCGATAAAGCGAACTTCCGGATTCCGATTGTGACTGACCGTTTCCATCGCTGCGTCATCTGGCAGACACAGGATTACGATATCGGCGGCATCGATGATGGCCTGTTTCGCCGCAGGGTCTTTGCGTTGTGCAGGATCTATCGCGAGAAGTTCGATATCTTCTCGGACCGTTAACCTCTCATGAATCTGCAGGCCTGTGGTGCCGGCCTGACCGTCGATGAATACCCTGTGCATCGTCCTCACACTGTCAAATTTTGCGCGGGCATTCTACCACTTATCCTCTCCGCTCGCGCTTCTGCCGGGCCTCTGGAGCGATTGTTATGGCTCGAGCTCAGGTCACTCGAAGATGCGCTGTCGCAGATGTGTCAGAACGGCAGGTGGTGAAGCATCGTTCAAGGCCAGCAGGCTTGTTCCTGCGAGCTTCGCAAGCGGCAACCTTTCCCCCTTTTCTTCACTCAGCCGGCGGATGAATTGACGGGTTCGCAGTCCGTCGAACCAGTCCTGCAGTGATTTCTGCATCACTGGGGCAGGAAGCCCGCGCTTTTGAACGCTTGTGTAGTGCTCACTAAGGCCGATGGCATGAGCCGTGGACTGGATCAGCGAATCGGGATGATTGAAGTCAGCAGGCTGGTGCCTGGCCAGTTCGTCCAGGTATTGCAGCAGTGACCCCAGTCTTTCGTAACACTGCGGGTGCTCGAAGGTATAGTCCGTCAGTGGGCTATGGCCTGCTGCAATGTTTTTCACCGCCTGGCCTGTTCCCACAGGTACACGCTCAGATATTCGACCTGAAATCTCGATGGGCTGGCCATTGATCATGCTGACAGCTCCGATCTTCCGAAGTTTGTTCAGCAGATAGAAATCCTCGCCGCTGGCTCGGCGCGGGAAGCCGCGAACCGCAGCGTAGGCATCTGCGCGACAGGCGATGGTGGAACCGATGGTTGGGTAGGCGTAGGGCGAGCCTGCCCGGCGCAGACCGAGTACGGTGTACAGCAGGTAAATTTCATAAAGCTGCAGGGCAAGATTTTCGCTGGCACTGGCACCTGGCTCGACACGGTGTTCAAACGGATAGAGCATGGCGACGGCGTCGCTGCTAACCGACTTCATATAATCTGGTGGTAGTAAGACATCAGCATCGGTAGTTCGCAGCCATTGACTGTCGATAACGCCAGCCTGATGCAGAGCGAGGGCGATGTCGCAGCCGATCTTCCTGGCCAGACCGACGCCCTGTTTTGCGGGTATTCGGTGGCGCTCTGTGTAGCGGTCGACGAGCAGAATGTCAGGTGATCCCGCAGCTGTCAGTAGTTTTACCTGCTTTCCTGCGAGGGTCGTGCGGCGGGGCGCGGTGATGGCCTCGGCCATCGCCATTGTGGCCGGGTCACCACCCGGAGCATTGGCGACGATGATGACCAGCAGCGTTTCGGGCTCCGGCAAAAGTTCCCAGACCCGCTCCAGCTGGACGGCTGGCTCAGCGTGGACTGGAATGACCAGTGAAAAACGATAGGCGCCGAAGTCCCCCGACAGTTCGTCAACTTCAGGTTCGGCATGGTGATCCAGGTACTTGTCGATATGGGGCACTAATGCAATCTGCTTCGAATCGGCAGGCTCTGCATGACGCTCGCCTCGATGGCGATCCAGTCCGCTAGTCTCGCTTCGACTGTGCTGGCTGGGAAGTATAGGTGGGCCAGTTCCAGGAATAACCTGTGGTGTCCCTGCTCTGAGCGTGCAAGGGTCGAATAGAACGTAGTCAGGCGCGCATCCTGCAGGTTTTTGGCGATGAGCAGGAAGCGCTCTTCGCCACGTGCTTCGATGACCGCACCTGACAATAATCGGTCGAGAAAGTATTCGTCTCGACCTTTGCGGACATGGCTGCGCAGTTGGTTGACATAGGGGTCTTTCTCGTCGGCCGCCATGACAAGGCCGAGTTCCTGCAGGAGCCTGACGACCTGGCGGAAGTGGTTCATTTCTTCAAGAGCGAGGTCAATCATTCGGGTGACCAGTTCCTGCCGGTCTGGATAGTGTGCCACCAGCGACATGGCCATGGCTGAGGCCTTGCGTTCGTTCGCGGCATGGTCGATTAGAAATTCATCGAACGCTGCCAGCACTGCATCGAGCCATGCGTTGGGACTGGGCTGACTGAGACTGACTAGCGGCATTGGTTAGAGCGGCAGGACTTCCCGGAAGAAAGCGCTGATTTCGTTGATCTCCTCCATGCAGACCTGGTGCCCCATGGGGTAGTCGTACCAGCGCACGTCGTAGCCGAGTCGTGCCAGGTTTTCCCTGGAGGTTGCTGCCCGCATGATCGGGATCATCGGGTCCTGGGTGCCGTGTGCCAGCATGATCGGAATCGCCAGGTTGGCATCGTGCATTTCGGCCTGGGTGCCGGCGAAGTCATGCAAGTAAGTTGATATTGCCAGGATGCCGGCCAGGCGCTTGTCGAATCGAGTGCCGGTGTGCAGGGCAATCACGCCACCCTGGGAGAAGCCTGCCAGGAGTATCTGATGCGAGGGAATGCCACGCTCGATCTCTCGCTCGATGAACTGTTTAACCTGTGCGGCGGATTCCTCAATATCGTCGGTGCCCGCTGTCTCTGAATGCGGGATGAAGTCGTACCAGGCACGCATCTCTGCACCATCGTTGATGGTGATCGGTCGCACCGGTGCATGCGGGAAGATGAAGCGAACACCGGCATCGGCTGGCAGCTGGAGCTCCGGGACGATAGGTTCAAAGTCATGGCCGTCAGCACCGAGTCCATGTAGCCAGATGACGGTTGCCCGGGCGTCTGTCGCGGGCTCAATCTCGATATGTTGCAGTAGGTCCATGGGTGATGTGTTGTTGCTCGGGTGTGGGGTCGAATGATAGCTGATTTTCGGCAGTTACCATTCATTCACAGGCAATATTTTGACGTGGCTCTGGACTGTTCTATCTCCTGGCTCATGGCTGTTAAATGTCCCGGCTCATGGCTGTTCTATGCCTTGGCTCATGGCTGTTCTATGCCCTGGCTCATGGCTGTTCTATGCCCTGGCTCATGGCTGTTCTATGCCCTGGCTCATGGCTGTTCTATGCCCTGGCTCATGGCTGTTTTCCTCTCTAGCTCATGGCTGTTTGCCCTGCCAAGTGGGAATATGCCTAAATACTGCTCATTTGCTTTAAGGAGAATTGACCCATGGGACCCCTTTCCGGAACGAAAATCATCGAACTGGCCGGCATCGGCCCTGGCCCCTTCTGCGGCATGTTGCTCGCAGACATGGGGGCCGAAGTGATTCGCGTCGACCGCGCTGGCAGTGCGCCGCGGCGTGCCGTTGACGTCTTGACCCGAGGCCGCAAGTCCATTGCGGTCGACCTCAAGAGCGATGCCGGCAAAGAAGCGGTCCTGAAACTGTGTGAGTCTGCTGATGCGATCTTTGAGGGCTTCCGACCGGGTGTTACTGAACGACTGGGTCTCGGTCCGACCGACTGCATGGCGCGGAACGAGAAGCTTGTTTACGGCCGCATGACTGGCTGGGGCCAGGAGGGCCCGATGGCACAGGCCGCGGGTCATGACATCAATTACATTTCGCTAGTAGGTGCCCTGCACGGTATTGGTGAGAAGGGTGGCAAGCCGGTTCCTCCCCTCAACCTGGTGGGTGACTTCGGCGGTGGTGGCATGATGCTCGCCTACGGACTCGTTTGCGCCATGCTGGAGGCACAAAAGTCGGGCAAGGGCCAGGTGGTCGATACTGCGATGGTCGATGGGGCTGCGATCCTGATGGGCATGTTCTTCACCATGATGGGCGTCGGTGCCTACAGCATGGAACGTGGTACTAACCTGCTTGACGGTGGTGCTCACTTTTATGGCACCTATGAAACGAAGGACGGCAAGTACATTTCACTGGGCTCTATCGAGCCTCAGTTCTATGCCCTGCTGGTTGAAAAAGCCGGTCTTGATGCGGAGCGCTTTTCGGCACAGATGGACGGCGGCAGATGGGACGAGTTTAAGGCAGAACTGACGCAGGTCTTCAAGACCAAGACCCGGGATGAATGGCGTGAGTTGATGGAAGGCACCGATGTCTGTTTCGCCCCGGTGCTGGCGCTGGATGAAGTCCACGAGCACCCGCACAATATCGCACGTAATTCGTTTCGTGAGATTGATGGCATCGTGCAACCAGCGCCGGCGCCCCGGTTCTCTCGCTCGGAACCAGCGACTCCGACCGGTTCCCGGTTGCCTGGCCAGGACTCACGTGTGGTGCTGCAGGATGCAGGTTTCAGTGATGCGGAGATCGAGTCGATGATTTCATCCGGGGCAGTGACCGAGGCCTGAAAAACGCCTGAAATCAAGCACTTTTAGGCCAATTTTAGTGCACCGCTGAAAGAAAGCGATGTAAACGAGGGCTACGTAAGTTGACTGTCTTTTGCTCGGTTTGTCTGGTTCAACCGAATCATTATGCGGTAGACTTGGGTTTCGCCCTCTTGTCGCCTGACGAGTCTACTGAGGCTTACGTCTGCGGCGGCGAGCTATGCCCTATTCGATAAATCACGGGACCAACTATGAGTGTAGAACTGCTGGATACGAGTCGTTTCTTCGGTTTCCGTGTCAGACGGCAGATAGCAGGCCGGACTTACCAGGAGTACTTCTCGCTGAAAAAGGATGGCAAGAGGATAAGAGGTGAAGAGCGGTCTCGTATCAAGGCGAAAGCGGAATCAAGGGATGCAGCCCTGGCTCGCAAGCAGAAGAAGGCAAGAGCGGAAGCAGCTGAGGCAGCGCTGTTTAATGGCAGGGGTAAGGTTCGCGGTATCCTGTTTCGGATGAAAACCGAAAAAAGCGGTACCCGGACGCCCGTGTTCCAGATCGGCATTATGTCGACCAAATTGGACAAGATTGTTAACACGACAGTTTCGATTAATCTTCACGGCCTCAAAGGTGCCTGGGAAAAGGCGGTGGCGTTCTACGCTGAACACAAGAAAATTTCCAGACGTTCACCCATCTTCAAGAAACTGCTGCGATCTCAACCGACGAAAGCGCAGCTTGAAGCCTTGAAACGCAAGCGCCGGAAAGCCCGCTGACCCTCAACTTTACCTGCCCCGGCCCTGCTTTCTGCCTGATCTGAATCAGGCAAGTCCGCAATTTTAGATTCGCCATCATCGACGTTATGGCGCGACCTGGTGACGGGTGTTATGTTTTTCGCGTCCATCAGTTAATCAGGCGGGGAGATTTATGAGTCACTATGCAGAAGAGTTTGCTGCCGCGAAGCATCAACCGGCAGACTTCTGGGGCCGTCAGGCTGAAGCGGTGGCCTGGTACCGTAAGCCAGGCACTATTCTCGCCAGGGACAAAAACAGCAATGATGCCTGGTTTGTTGACGGCGAATTGAACTCCTGTTACCTGGCCGTGGACTATCATGTTGAGACCGGTCGAGGCGATCAGCCGGCGCTGATCTATGACTCACCGGCAACAGGCGCGAAGACAATCTTTACCTACGCGGCGCTGCAGGACGAAGTCGCACGCCTGGCCGGTATGCTGCGCGAGCTCGGTGTCGATAAGGGCGATCGGGTCATTATCTACATGCCGATGATTCCGGAGGCCGCATTCGCCATGCTCGCGTGTGCCCGCATCGGTGCGATTCATTCTGTCGTGTTCGGTGGATTTGCTCCGAAAGAGCTGGCGACACGCATCGATGATGCCACCCCGCGAGTGATCCTGGCGGCTTCCTGTGGCATTGAGTTCGATAAGGTGATCCCCTACAAATCGCTGATTGATGAGGCGCTCGATATCGCTGTTCATGAGGTTGAGCACAGCGTGATTTTGCAACGGAGTCAGGCGGTTGCGGAACTGGACAGGCCTTCAGACATGGACTGGCAGACAGGACTCGTGGCGGCGGAGCCGGCTGATCCTGTACCTGTCAGTGCTACTGACCCGCTTTACATCCTCTATACCTCGGGCACTACGGGTAAGCCGAAGGGTGTTGTCCGGGATAACGGCGGTCACGCAGTGGCGCTCAAGTACAGCATGCGCAGTATCTACAATGTTGAACCCGGCGAGGTATTCTGGGCGGCGTCAGACGTCGGCTGGGTTGTCGGGCACTCTTACATCGTTTATGCACCGCTCTTTAACGGTTGCACAACAATACTGTTCGAAGGCAAGCCAGTGCGAACACCCGACGCCGGCACATTCTGGCGCGTCATGGCGGAACATCGGGTCAGTGTATTTTTTACAGCACCGACCGCTTTTAGGGCGATTCGCAAAGAAGACCCGGAGGCGAAGCTGATGCAGCAGTATGACCTGAGCGGGTTGAGATCCCTGTTTGTCGCTGGCGAGCGAACCGATCCGAGCACCTATGAGTGGCTGCGTGACATCATGGGAATCCCGGTTATCGATCACTGGTGGCAGACTGAGACCGGCTGGCCTATCGCCGGCGACCCACTCGGACTGGAAATGTTTGAACCGAAAGCCGGATCTGTATGCAAACCAGTCCCTGGTTACGACGTGCAGATTGTCGATGCTGCCGGCGAGCCCCGCGGGCCCGGTGAGGAGGGGGATGTAGTGATTCGGCTGCCGCTGCCGCCGGGCTGTCTGGCCACCGTCTGGGGGGATCACCAGCGTTACCAGGACGCGTATCTCAGCCAGTATGAGGGCTGCTACAACACGGGCGACGAGGGCTATTTCGACGACGACGGTTATTTGTTCATTATGGGCAGAACTGATGACATCATTAACGTGGCAGGTCACCGACTTTCAACTGGTCAGATGGAGGAGGTCGTTGCCGCTCACCCGGCGGTTGCTGAGTGCGCCGTGGTTGCAGTTGAAGACGCGGAAAAAGGTCATGTGCCCGCGGGCCTCGTGATCATCAAGGACGGCGTCAACATCGAGACCGCTGCCCTGGTCCAGGATCTGGTCGGGATGGTGCGCAAGGATGTGGGTGCCTTTGCCAATTTCAAGCAGATCGTTGTCGTCACCCGGCTGCCGAAGACCCGCTCGGGCAAGATCCTGCGCCAGGTCATCAGGAAGATCGCTGATGCCAAACCGTATGAGCCACCGGCAACGATTGATGACCCGGCTATCCTCGATGAAATCTCAGCCGCATTTAAAGCAGGCAGTATCGGCAGGCTGGGTCAGCAATAGCGGCGTTTCGTCGACATCGAAGTGCTTCAGCGTTGAATAAGCGCTATACTCAACCTTCTTGCTTAGACCTTATTTTTCATGATCATTGTCCACGGGACCTTTCCTGTCCGAGCCGAAGTGCGCGAGGAAGCGCTTGACCTGATGCGCCAGATGGCTGAGGCCAGTCGTGCTGAAGACGGCTGCATCAGTTATGAGTTCTACATCGGCCTGACGGACCCGAATACCCTGCTGCTGTTCCAGGAGTGGGAGTCTGTGGATGCGCTGCAGGGTCATTTCGATACCAACCACATGGAAGAGTTCCTTAAGGTGCTGCCAGACGTGCTGGACGGTGAAGTGGCAACCCGCCGTTACGAGGTCAGGGTCAGCGATGACATGATGGAGTCGGCAGACTTCGAACCGGATCTGGTGCCCCAGTACGAGCAGCGGGAAAAGATTGTGCATTAGACCATTTGTTCTGCGCAGCAGAACAAATGGCGAGAGGGGATACTTTAAAATTTACCCCATCAAACAATCTCTAATACCGCCTCCGGCGGCCGCCCGATTCGCGCCTGGTCGCCACTCACAACAATAGGGCGCTGCATCAGAATCGGATGCGCCGCCATTGCGACCAGGAGTTCGTCATCACCGATTGACGGATCGGCCAGGTTCAGTTCCTGATAGTCTGCTTCACCGCTGCGCATGAAATCCCGGATGCCGACGTCAAGTTTGGTTGCCAGCACTTTTAGTGCATCGACACCCAGCGGCTGCTGCAGATACTCGACCACGTTGAAATCAATCTCTCTTTCCTCCAGCAGCGCAAGGGTCGCGCGCGACTTTGAGCATCGGGGGTTGTGGTAAAGCGTAACTGCCGTCATAGTCCATTCCAGTTTAAGAAACCGCTATCTTACCAACTTAAGTGAAGCCAAAGACTCTCATTGACCAGCTGAAAAATACCGGTTCCTTTCTGCAGCTGATTTTTTTCAATTACCAGAAGGATGGATGTCAGAGTACAGCCGCGGCGCTGACTTATCAGACGCTGTTCGCGGTTGTGCCGGCGCTGACCATCATGTATTCGGTGCTGGCTGCCTTCGAAGCCTTTGAGGGTGCCGGTGAACAACTGCAGCGTTTTCTGTTTGAGAATCTGCTGCCGGAAAACGTTGCTGTGGTGGAAGAGTACCTGCAGGAGTTCTCCGACCAGGCCAGACAGCTCAGCATCCCCAGTCTTGTGGTCCTGGCGATCACGGCTTTTCTGATGATGTACACGATCGAACGGACCTTTAATCAGATTTGGCAAGTGCGTGATCCACGCCATGGTTTTCAGCGCATGTTGATGTACTGGGCCATCCTGTCGCTTGGGCCACCGCTGATGATCGTTGGCATGGCGATCTCAACCTACATCGTATCGCTGCCGCTGTTTTCTGACGATTCCGCCGTTTCCGGACTGCTGAACATCGTACCGGTGCTGCTGAGCACGCTCGTGTTCTCTCTGATGTACATCACGATTCCCAACTGCATGGTGCCGATCAGGCACGGCCTGACCGGCGGATTCATCGTCGCGGTGCTGTTCGAAGCCTTCAAGCAGTTGTTTGGCACAGTGATGGCCCTCACTGATTTCGCAGTGATCTATGGCACTTTTGCCGCCGTACCCCTGTTTCTGATCTGGCTCTATCTGAGCTGGACCATCGTGCTTTTCGGCGCTGAGCTCACTAAGAGCGTCAGCCTGTTCCGCTCCAAACAGAGCGATCGCCTGGAGCCGCCATTGATCCAGCTGGTGATCATTCTGCGGGAGTTTTTCGAGAAACATCGGGTTGGAGAGGTGGTGTCAGAAAAGCGAATGATGGAGCTGGGCCGCCGCATTGATCTCGAGGAATGGCATGAGTACAAAAACCATCTCTTGTCACTCGGGTTGATCCGCGCTGTAGACAAGGGAGGTCTGGTGCTCTCCCGGGATCTTAATGAGGTTACACTCTGGGACCTTTACCAGTCTTCACCCTGGCCCCTGCCGGAAGGTTTTGGTCAGGCAGGGGAGGGCTGGGAGTCGCAACTGGATCAGAGCCTGAAAGACATCTTTCAGTCTAGCCGCGCAAGGCTCGACGTCGATCTGGAACATATTTTTCGCGGAGAACAGACTTGAAACGCCTTTTCGTCATTACCACCCTGGCAATGCTTTTAACGGCCTGCGTCAAGCCGGTGGACTTTAACGACACCCGTGGCAATGGCTATCGTTTTGAAGACATGCAGGGCCGCTGGGTCGTCATTAATTACTGGGCTGAGTGGTGTGCGCCCTGCGTCAAAGAAATCCCTGAGCTGGCAGCACTCAGCGATAATCACGCCGATATTGAAGTTTTTGGCGTCAATTACGACCAGCCAGATCCTGAGACCATGGCGCGCCAGATCGAAAAGCTGAAGGTGACCTTTCCGGTAATCGATCACGATCCCTATCAGCATTTCGGCATAGAAAAACCCGAGGTGCTGCCAACGACGCTGATCATCACGCCTGCTGGAGAGCTGAGGGATGTGCTGGTGGGCCCGCAGACAGAATCAAGCCTGCTGGAAATCATACGCAGCTAGCTGCGCTGCGTCACCCTGCCGCTGACCTCGGCAACGGGTACATCGACGGATTCACCGTCTCGGCGATACAGATATTCAACCATCCCCCTCTCGAGGCCGCGGTCACCGACGACGATCCGATGCGGAATTCCCATGAGTTCAGCGTCGGCAAATTTTGCGCCGGGCCTGACCCCTTCGCGATCGTCCAGCAGCACGTCGATACCACTGGCCGTGAGTTCTTCGTACAGCTGCGCCGCCACAGTCGTCACTGCTTCTGACTTTTGCGCATTGATCGGAATGAGGATCGCAGAGAAAGGCGCAATTGCCTCTGGCCAGATGATGCCCCGAGCATCGTGATTCTGTTCGATCAGGGCACCGACCAGGCGCGAGACACCCATGCCGTAGCAACCCATGGACATGACCACGGCCTTGCCGGACTCATCCAGGACGGTTGCATTCATCGCTCTGGAGTACTTTTCTCCGAGCTGGAAGATATGGCCAACCTCGATGCCACGCTTGAAGCGAATCACACCCTGACCGTCCGGGCTGGGGTCGCCCTCTTCGACGTTCCGCAAGTCATAGACCGCGCTGGGCTCAGCATCGCGCCCCCAGTTGAGGTTGCAGACATGGAAATCATCCTTGTTGGCGCCGGCGCAGAAGTTTTTCAGGGATGCCGCAGCGCGGTCCACCAGTACCGGCATGTTAAGTGACTGGGGCCCTATGGAACCCGTACTGCAGCCAAGTGCTGCTTTGATGTCCTCATCGGTTGCCATCTGCAGTGGTGCTGCGACCTCGGGCATCTTTTCAGCCTTGAGCTCATTCAGAGTGTGATCGCCGCGTAGTACGAGTGCGACCAATGCTGTCTCTGAGCCTCTCGCGATAAGGGTCTTCACCGTTTTCTCGACTGGCATCGACAGAAATGCCGTGACATCGCTGATGGTTTTAACGTCCGGTGTCGAGACTTCCTCTGCTGCCAGCTCCTCATCTGTTTCCGGTTCGGGTGCAATGGCTTCAGCCATCTCTATGTTGGCGGCGTAGTCACTCTCGCTTGAAAATGCGATCTTGTCTTCGCCTGACTCGGCCAGCACATGGAACTCCATCGAGGCACTGCCGCCGATGCTGCCTGTGTCCGCCAGGACCGCACGGAAATCGAGGTCCATGCGGCTCAGGATGCGTGTGTAGGCGTCATGCATGTCGCGGTAGGTCTCTTCCAGGGAAGTCTGGTCAAGGTGGAAGGAGTAGGCATCCTTCATGAGAAACTCCCGGGCACGCAGTACGCCGAAGCGGGGCCGGGTTTCATCGCGAAACTTGGTCTGTATCTGGTAGTAATTGACAGGCAGCTGTTTGTGGCTCCGAAGCTCGCCACGGGCGAGATCGGTGATGACCTCCTCGTGGGTTGGCCCGAAACAGAAATCGCGCTCGTGTCGATCCTTGATCTGCAGCAGCAGGCCTTCGTCGTACTGGCTCCAGCGTCCGGATTCGTGCCAGAGTTCAGCCGGTTGAATGACGGGCAGCATGACTTCAAGGGCGCCGGAAGCATTCATTTCCTCACGAATGATGTTCTCAACCTTCTGCAGTACACGCAGTCCCATCGGCATCCAGCTGTAGATGCCAGATGCGAGCTTGCGAATCAGTCCGGCCCTGATCATCAGCTGGTGGCTAATGATTTCCGCGTCTGCAGGTGTCTCTTTCAGGGTGGCAATGGTGTATTTAGAAGCTCTCATAGTTGTCTGTCTAATCTGTTTATAATTTCCGCTGTATCCGAATCTAAGAATGGTGAGTCGAGTTTTGCAATACTCTGGTGATTGTCATTGCGGCGCGGTCCGGTTCGAATTCGAGACTGATGCCCGTGCCCATCTGCACCGGTGCAATAGTTCCATCTGTGAGCGGGTCGGGTTCCTGCATCTTATCATTCAACGATCGATATTTAAGTTACTGACCCCCTGGGACGCACTCGGCTGCGGAACACCCGGGAACACCGAAACGCCATAAAAAAAGGCCGCGATTGCGGCCCTTTTCCAGATTTGTCAGCTCTTTCGATCAAACAAATTCTTTCAGGCCTTTCAATGGCAGAACTTTGATGCGCGTGCTGGCCGGCTTGGCAGCGACGTCCATCAACTCGCCGGGACGAAATGGGTTCGGAACACCCTTGCGTGCCTTGCGAGCAGGTTTTTTGACAGTCTTGATCTTGAGCAGACCGGGCAGTGTGAACTCACCAGCACTACCTTTCTTGACGTGACGCTCGATGAGTACAGCGAGCTCATCAAGAACAGCTGCAACCTCTTTTCTGGAGAGATCAGTGTTCTCGGCGATCTCGGCCAGAATGGCGCTCTTGGTGTATTTCTGTTTGATAGCGGGTTTTTTGCGAGGAGCAGGTGCTTTTGCCTTTTTGGCGGCCATTCAGTAATCCTTTTTATAAATCTGAAGTTCAAAAAAAAGAAGAAGGTCTTGCC
>Ga0255759_10000766_pt1 | contig 28879 bp, 66 predicted proteins | sample 101ome_20_FD_179959 | JGI IMG/M metagenome (GOLD analysis project Ga0255759, IMG submission 179959) | Coastal salt marsh microbial communities from the Groves Creek Marsh, Skidaway Island, Georgia - 101404AT metaG (version 2) | ecosystem: Environmental > Aquatic > Marine > Intertidal zone >...
TAGACAGTTCATGCGTTTTGCCGTCAGGATCAGTCCAACTAGCACCCGCACTATACCCGCCAGCAAGATCACTCAGACTATAATATGTCTGATATGCTTGTACCAGATTGGTACATTCTGCAACCTTGGTGGTCATATCTTCCTTGAGTTGAAGATAAATTTCTTGAGTCTTTTTACGCAGCACATTGATCACACCCTTAGTGTACTGCAAACCTTCTCGACTAACATCCATCTCCAATTCACCAATATCAAATTGGATTTGTAGATATAGGCCAGCATTAAGAATCTCTCTGACTAGGTTCTTCCAGTTGTCAACATCTGCCCTTCTGAAAGTTCGATTCCACTTTTGAATATTGCTATTAGTAGTCTCTTCTTCTTCACCAATAATCTTATCGGCACTAACTGGGTATGCAATATTTCCCATGACTGCAACAACTCCACCAGCATTATGGTGCGATGAAGGAAATTGCCCGCTATCACCAGACAATCGACCAACCTTCCACCCATCACCATCAATCACATAATTGTGGTAAGAGTAAGAGTGATCCTGCATACCAGAATCAACCGAACCTTCTACAATAGGCTTTGTTTTAAAGTAGTGATAGATCCTCTTGGCCTTCTGATTAAACTCTTGATAATCATACTGCTTTACTGCAAAACTAATTTCAAGACCATTAGGTTCGTTAGTATCACTGACTCCGAATAGGTTGAGACTAGGAACGCCATTCTCATCCATAGCCGCTATATAATTGTATGCTTTACCATTGAAGTAAGAAGTGGTACTAAAACTCTTAGTATAAGCAAATGGACTCTTAGAACCAAGACCAAGACAACCAGTAAAATCATTACTGTTATTCTTGTTACTAGCCCCATAAGTCGTATAGAGTTCTTCCATATCCTCTTGAGAAAGTCCAGTACCATAATCTCTCACCGTAAAGTTAGGGTTAGATGAGGTAGGCAAAGTAACCTTAAAAGGATTCTGGTTGCCTGCTGCAATATGAGCGTCGTAAGCATTAGTAGACAGTTCTCTGATAACTGCCATAACCTTATCGGAATATAAAGAGTCCGAAAGGATCTTAAACATTTTGCTGGTCTGGGCGATTGTGAACTGATTAGCACTGTCCATGCCTCGACTGTGAATTTCAACGGTACGATCTGCAAGTTTCATCTGTGTAGTCTCCAAAAAAGAAAATTGTCCTGTGATAGCCTAAGTATACCATCGACCATTTGGCTTGTCAAGCATTAATTTTTATTTTCTGGTGGAGTCCAGATATTATCCATTGAACACAATAGAGGATATTCTATATCGTCATCATCAAGTATTTCTAACCAATCCTCAATATCCACGGATTACGTCATCATCATCGTCGTCGTTGTATTCTTCATAGTCCTCATAATCCTCTGGCTCAAAATCCTCATCGTCATAAGGATTCCATTCTGATTCATAATCTCTATGTCTTTCTATTTCATCTTCTATAATTTCAGCAGCATCAAAAACGACTTCAAATTCTTGAATTTTATCATGTATTGTGTTGATCTTGCCATCAATATTTTTTATTCCCTTTTTTAGGTCTTTTAGTTCTTTCTGTATTAAGGCTATTTGTTTTTGATTTTCTAATATAGCTTTTAATATTGGGTCTACTGGCATGATTTATACTCTTTTATGTCGCCGTTTTGAATTATTTTTAATTCTTCATATGGAGTTGCTACTCTACGATAAAATTCTTGCTTGATATTTTCTAATACACCAGTAATCATAGCAATTTTACTATAAGATGTTTTACCCATGCTTCCTGCTAGTATTCTACTAAAAGTGTAATTGATTTCTCCCAATATGGAAAGAAATTCATCATCTGTTAATTGATTACCTTCTGTTAAGCATTGAATCATATCTTCAATGCATTCATCTAGAAATACTCTTGCTTCTTCTTTAATATATGGCATAATCTTTCCTTTCAATCATAAACAGTAGGACATTTACAATTATATTTTTCACAGTAAGGACATTTTGGCCCCGGTTCCTCAAAGCCCCATGCGTTAGAATATCCTTCAAAACTTTCATAGCCAGTATCAATACAGGCCAGTTTCTTTCTTCTTCCTCTTTTAATATAACCGATATTGTTCATATGGCAATCCCAGAATTTTAATCCGGTTTTTTCTCTAATGTTGTCAACCAAATCCTGTATTTTCCTGTGTGGGATTTTAGCATCAATATCAAACAGAACAGCCTTCTCTGTCACATAGCCCCAACTGGTCACAGTTTCGCTAGGAGTCCATGCTCTTAAAAGTTCTGGGTCATACCAGTATGCTATTTTACAGAGTGGCGTGAGGATGGACGGGGCAAGGTCGAACTTATTTAATATAAGCTGATTAATAAGAGATTTTCTTGCCCTGGTTTTATTCTTAAAAGATTTAAAACCCAAATTTTGGTGGCCTCTGATGGGTAGGAAATCACAATAACCACCCGAGTCACACCAACTAGTATCTACCAAATAATCGTGATGAATCATTAGTATGAGTAAATGTGTACAGGTACGCCAGTAATTTCTTCAATAAAAGTAGAGGCATCAGTCACATTATAAAAATCTCCTAATGCTTTTCTTGTTTTATAGTACTCTGGTTTATAGACCCCAAATACTCTGTAGAACGGCTGGTCAACCGCAAACTCATCAGCATTTAAAAATTCTTCTGCTGTTTTAATCTCTTGAATAATAGTGCCGCCTTCATAATCTGAAATCTCCCTACAGGTAATAATCTCAAAAGCCTGAAAATAAGATTTAGTATTATGATGATTGGGTGTATGTGAATTAACTAATTTGCCGTCGTACCCCATGCTCTATCCTTTATGTTTAGGTAATACAATGTTAATGCCGAAGGTGGGACTTGAACCCACACGCCCGTAATGAGCAACAGATTTTAAGTCTGTTGTGTCTGCCTATTCCACCACTTCGGCGTTTTGGTTATGTTATCTTTTGATCACATATCGCCATGATGCTCTTTAAGTCTTTGATAAATTTGCACAAGTCTTTCGCTTTTGTCTATTTGTTTTTCTGGCTTTTTTCTTTCCATTTTAGGAAGTTCAATACCACTAGATGCAAGAGCAGATTTGATCCTAGCATATCTTGCCATAGTGCTTGTTATCTTTTGTCCTGTTTTTTCAGATATTTCCGCATAAGTCTTGCTAGAAAAAACCGCCTGCATAAATAAATCATCCGAGCAATGAATTCTTTTCTTATTCATTATTTTCTCCAATTCTAAATAAAGTCCTATAAGGCATTATATCACACAAATCCCAATTAGTCAATCCTTCTTTTTTCCAAAACACACACACCAGTATGGAGTACTGTTTTCAGAATAAGAAAATCCAAAACCCATATGCGTGTAATGTTTATTCATTATATTTCGTTTATGTCCATAACTATTCATCCAACTTTGCATTACGCTTTTTTCGTCTTTCTGCCCGTATGCTATATTTTCTCCGGCTCTGGAAAATCCAAGATCCATAATGTCTCTTATGGTACTATGTCGCAAAACATTAGTGTCGGCCATATATTTAGCCCATTCACTAGCATATTTTTCTAAAATATCACTATTTTTTAGCACAGGAAGGTTGTGCAACCAAGATACCTTCCTTGCGTTATTGTGTAATTCTAGCATAGAATTTGCATTTGGGAAATAATGGGTATAATCATTCATATTGCTTTAGCCACTCGCTATAATTGTTGTCGTAACCTATTTTTTTTGACATCATTTTGCCGCTGTCATCAAAAATAAAAGACGTTGGAACTTTACTTACTTTTAATCTATTAATAGTGTCTTTATCTTTATCGAAATCTACATAAATAATCTTGAGATTCGGCTTATTTCTTTTTAAATATGCTTTTAGTTGTTGGCAGGGATTGCACCAAGAAGCACTAACAACCATTAATTCATCCGATAGAGCAATACTATTCAGCCCTAATATTAGGATTATAGCAACTAGTAGATGTTTCATTGATCCGTATTTGCTGGTAGCAATATACCAAGCAATACATATATCCAAAACAAGATACTTCCGGTTGCTAATGCTCCTATTACTGCCGCAAATCTAATCAAAGTTACGTCAATACCAGTATATTCTGATAATCCAGAACATACTCCAAAGATCATTTTATTCTTACCCTTTGTTAATTTGCTCATTGTGACCTCAATATAAAAGTATGAAATATTTACATAATATTATACACCCTTTAGTTATTGAGTGATATTGTCGATTTGCTTGTAATTGATAATTTTTCTTGAGAATCAAATCCACAAAATGTTAAGAAATTATCAATTCCCATTATTTGAATCAGACTTATCATTATTATTCCTTTCTTTTGAAAGACTGATAAACATATATACAATAGTTATATCTATTAATACTTTTATCCACCACACTGAAAGAACATCTATTAATTCGTTCATTTAGATTTCTTCTGCTTCTTCTTTCTAAATATCTTGTCATAGTTTTCATTGTATTTTTTAAGATCCACAGGTCTGGGTTTATCGCCCTTTCCATTCTGACTCATTTAAGCCTCCAATACATATGACCAGTAACGAGAATCTTCCTTATCTTGCAGAGCATCCCAGTATACACAACGAGCAATATAGGATGGAACCTTTAGTTTGCCACAATTAACGCTCCAATGCTGCTCCATTCGTTTATACTTTTCAATACCTTGCTTGCTTTTATTATAGGTAAGATGTTCCATGTTGTAAAGTCTCAGTTGATGAACATCACCACAAAGAACACGGGCCTCATTAGGATGAATCATCTCTAAAGCAAAACTTACTTTTGCCATACCAAGACCCATGATCTTGTTAACAATTTCATCACGCTTCTTAACGTGATACTTCTTAGTGGTCAGATAAAAATCTTTAGGATTAGCCCAAAACTGAGTAGCAAAGTCCCAGATATACTTGGTACGATTATTGTGAAGTCCTACGCCTGATCCTGCGAGTTTTTCTCGCAAAGTTTCTTTGTTGTCGATCCATTCTTCGTAGTTCTTAATGGCATTGTAGCCGTAGCAATTCCCCTTCCAACTAGTGTGAACAGAGCAGTAAGCAAAGAGATAACGCCTAAAAATATCAGCGTGATTCTGTGGTCGTACACTTTCCCAGTACTCCTTATAGTCTTGAATCTTTTGTGTAGGAAATGTTTTAAAGAATTCGTCAGCACGATTCCGGCAGTAGGTAGTTTTCTTTTCGGTCTTTTCCAAAGTAGCCATAGTAGTCTCCAAAAGAGTTGATTTCTGTGATACGTTCCATTCTACACTACTAGTATCGGCTTGTCAAGTGGGATTCTTTAATCTGAATCGTCCACATGATAGACGTATTCAAAAGCCATATATTTACCATGTTTTAGTGCTTCAGTGATGCTTGCTTTAGGATTTTCCTTTAGATACCACATAGAATGTTGAATTACAGCAGCAAGTGCGGACAATCCATCTGATTTACTAATTCTCAAAACACATTCTTCAATAATTTCGATATCTGATTTATTCATTTCCTAAAATACCCTATTTGATTTTCTATTTCCCAATCAATATTGTTGTCTATTATCTTTTTAATGTCTGGTTCAATATGATATGGTTCTTTTTTTATAGGTTGTAAGATGGGCATATTTAATAGTAAATTATATTTCTTAGACCATCGCGTAACTATGCTCCAAGGGTCATTACACAAATCTTCATATTTGATAAACTCATAATTTTTTGCTATAGTTGGCATGGTGTGGTATAAATAACGGAGTTTTTTACTTCTCATAGCAAAGATATTTTTATATCGTGATTCAGTATCGAAATCTCTATCATTTAATTTTTCTTCACAGTAAAATTTGCTTTTTTTGTCGTGATGAATAGAATACCATTCATTAGTCAATAAACCTATTATATCATGGTTTTCTGGTGGAACATGATGTAAAGTTCTACTTAGTCCCATAATCCAATCGTAAGGATTTCTAACTATTCCTATAAATATAGTATTATCTGCTTCCTTAATTGCATCACTATGAAATCCAAAAAAATGTTTATGTCCGAATAATTTTTTAAATTCTGCTTTTATGGCTGATGGATTTATTAGATTAATATCAAAAGCAGCAACATGATGATGCAAATGATATGATTTACCAGTTAGTAGTGTTTCTAAATAATTAGTTCCACTATTTCTTTCTCCGTATATTACAAAACTTTTATTTATCATTTAAGTAATTCTCGTATACAGAAAAAAACCTACTACTAGGATTAAGATACATTTTATATCCATTATCGTACAAATCTTTATGAAATTTCACATGCTCACTACCAAGGTCGCCACTATATTTTCCAGATAAAAATGCTTTAGTTTTATATATTGCTAAACCCCCAAAACAAGAATACAGATGAAAAGGTTCTGAACCTATTAGTGGATGAAGTTTTTTAAACCACTCATTATTCTGGTCGCAATCTTCTGGTGTAGGTTTCCAATCATTTAATCTAGCAGCAAAACTATCATAATGAGCAAAGAAAGTGGAGTCTCTACCATGCATTAACAACAAAGAATACGATCCAATACCTCCAGCGTTATTTAAACTGTCGAACCAACCAATACTATTATAGATACCATCTACACAAAACCCAAGGTCAGCATCTAGATCTAATACGATTACATAATCATAATCAGAGCAATTATCTCTAACCCACTCTACGCAACTATTGCGATATTCTGCAAGGGCATTGGTTCTTGATCTAAAACGATTTGTTAAATATTCTCGATTATTATTTATACATTGTATGTATATATTTTTGTGTGTGTCTGATAGTTCTTTTAATATTTGCTTAGTGGTATCTTTGGAGTCATTTTCAAAAATAAAAATTTGTGATTCTTTACAGTCTAAAGATTGTATTCTAGATATAGAGTTAGATAAATGTTCATCACAATCTCTTGCTAGGGCAACAGTAACTATCTTGCTATCTTTTGCTATATTCTTACCTAAGTTTAGATAATGATTATACTGATCTACAAATTGTTCATGTGGAGGAAGAAATTCATCAATAGATAGTCTTTCAAAATCTGCTAATGTTTTAATATTTAAATGTTCAGGGTTGCTTAATCCTAAAAGACCTTGTATGTTATACTTAGCACTAGAATAAAAAACACTATGATAAAACAATCTCTGTCTATCAGTTATATCGTTTTCATCACAATATTCTTTGTAGAAATTTTCAGCACTTGGATTAAATTCAAGATAAGATTGATGATCAAAACTTTCATCAACCTCATTGAGTAAATAAAAACTAATTATATCTTTAGATTTATAAGGATATATATAAAGCATATAGTGATAAAATAATCTATGCTTATCGTCTATATTGTTTTCTTTACAATATGGCTGATAAAAATCTTTAGTTGCTGGACGATTATTCTGATAAAAAACTTCATCAAAATCTGGATCAACTTTATTTTTCTGATAAAATTCTTGTATTGATATTGTCATACCGTCCTAGCATCACCATATAAATATTTAAAGGTTGGAAATCTTAGGCTAATGCCTCCTTCTTGATTCTTAGTCTCTTCAAAATACTGTACTTGAATTACCTTACCCAATATCTTATTCTTATCTTGGTAAAAATCCTGTCTTTCTTCTATAGTAAATCCACTACCTACTCTGACAATATGATCTTTATGAGAAATATATACACAACTCAACATATCCTCCTCACATTCTGCACCATCCTTCACATACCTAAACGGCCCCATTTCTACGTCTAAGACCTCGTATTCTGCATCGTGAAAGGTTTTTACTTTCAAAAGGTCTTTGGATCGCTTTCCTTTATATGGGGCGTTCTTGCGAAGCATTACACCTTCCCAACCGTTAATGTCTGCTTTATGTACCCATTCTTGAAAATGGTCATCATCTAGAATGTGTTCTTGTTCTAGAATAGTTAAACACGGACACTCATTATTCTGCATATATCTTTCCAGATGACTCAACCTTTTAGATAACGGAGTCGTACCCTTCTTGTTATTAAAATCATCCAGAGACATTACATCAAAGATTTTATATGACGGATTGGGTATTGTATGGTCTTTCTTTTTAAGTTGTTTCATTATGCCTTGAAAATCTTCATTACCATCTTCATCTAGCAGGCACAATTCCCCGTCAAATACAATACCAGATAAACCAAGACTTGTAATGCCATCGGCAACAACGCCAAGGGTATTAAATTCCTTGCCTGTTCTGGAGTAGAAAGTAGGATTGCCGTTATTATCAACAATACACAAACATCTAATGCCATCAAGTTTACGAGATACATACCATTCGTCTTTCCAATCTACAAGTTTAGGTTCATATTTATCTGCCAAGGCTACACTAAACTCTGGAATATGATTTGCTATAGCCTTGTTGATTATTTTATCACCAGCCCTAGTCTTTAGGTCTTTATCTATGATGCACAAGATGAGTTCTTCATAATCTGGATAACTGTCAATAAAAGTATTGACTGCACCAATAGCATCGTGACCAGTAATATCTCTATTTTTTAATGCGTTGAGCAGATCAAAGATCGTATCGTATCTTTCTCCGCATAGAGATTTCTTTTTCTTGATATTATCGCTGGTGACATTATATTGCCACAATGGATGGTAGGTATATAGCAAAATACTCTTGGTAAATTCTGCTGATATTTTTCGTTCGACTGATGACTGATCATCAACAATGCAGTAATCTTCTATAATTTTTTGCTTATCTATTGTGCTGCTTGTAGACCTAAGATCAAGCACCATATTCCAAACGTATTCAAAACGCTTTGTAGACAAACCCGCTAAATAACTCATTGTAGTCCTCCTGTGTTTCCCCAAGTATATCCTATCTATCGGCAGTTGTCAAGAGGAATCTTTAGTCTTGTAGAGATTCTATTTTTGATGACAAAATTTCTTTTTGAAGTTGTGCAGTTTTCAATTCTGTTTTTAGGTCATCAATTTCTTGTTGAGCAATAGTGTTCTTAACGATACTGTTTGCTCTTTCATATCGTCCTATTTTTTTAGATAGATTCTGTGCGATGATAGATTGTTGCTCTAACTCTAAAGATAATACTTTTAGTTGCGTTTCGTTACTCATGATTTATATATATTATTGAATTTTTCCATTCGATATTTTAATTCTAACCACTCATTATGTTCAGTAAAATCTTTATTTAATTGATTTACCAGTATTGATCCGGTTTTAGGGAACAAAGCGGGGATGATAGAATGAAGGATTAAAAGAACGCCCGCTTTGATACACCTAATACCATGAAATGAAGCAAATCGCAAATGCTCCCAATAACCCATATTATTTTGATCTAAATGCTCAACAGATTTTTTTATTAACATAATGCACCCAACCTTTCTTTAGATTAGATACACCATTCCGGCAAAAGTGGAGGCGAGGGGAGTCGAACCCCTGTCCAGTATAAATTCCATATAAACTTCTACATCGTTAGTCTATTGTTATTAATACTATAGACAAAACTATTTGTCTTTCCAAATGTCAGAACGTTTACGCTCATCGACCTTCTTAATTTAGGTAGGACAACCCTATCCGATTATCGGAGTCAGCATAATTGGGTAAAAAGGTTTATGCAACCCCTCTCACTAAGCAGCGAGTGCTAATACAGAAGTATCGGCAATTGAAACTTTGATCTATTTTTAAACTGGCCTTTAGATCAACCAGTCGATGCAATCTACACTTCTATTTACCTGTCGAAACCTTTACGCCCCCTATAAACTCTGATCAAAATGAGTTCTATTTACTACATTAAATTCTGCACACTTATTCATATCTTTTAAACAAGTTGATCCAATATAGGCACATGCACTTCTTAATCCACCAAGAATATCTTCCACAACAACAGAAGCACTACCTTTATAGGGAATATTTTTTGTTCTTCCTTCACTTGCTCTATAATCTTTTACACCGCCATATTTATTCTGGGCATTATGAGATGACATACCATAAAATTTTAGTGAAACTTTTCTTTTATCGGCTGGATAACCGGGATCACTACTTTGCCACCATTCTCCTTTTTTATTCACGCATCTATATTCGTACTCCCATTCACCTTCACATTCTTCTGTACCGGCCAGCATCCCGCCCAGCATAACAAAATCTGCACCCGCAGCAAAAGCCTTACAAATATCTGATGGGGTTCTACAACCGCCATCAGCACAAACCAGCCCTAATTTACCTTTACCACTTTTTAATCCATGAGCAGCATGGCTGCATTCAATAATGGCAGATAATTGTGGATAGCCACAACCTGTTTTCAATCTAGTAGTACAAGCACTACCGGGGCCAATTCCTACTTTAACAATGTCTACTCCACCATGTAGAATAATTTCTTGAACCATTTCTGGAGTACATACATTACCAGCCATAATAACTGGTTCATCTCCAAGTTCTTTTCTAACTTTAGCACAAAAATTTACAAAATCGTCTGTATATCCATTGGCAACATCAATGCAAATATTAGGAATCATGCGATTTGTTTTAGAGCAATAGATAAGTTTGTCAAGATCATCCTGTTTAATGCCCATACTAAACCATTGAAGGTCTTGATTCCAGATAAGGTCTGGATATTGTTCTTTTGAGTAGTGCTTATGAAGACAGGTTGGCATTTGATATCTCATTAAAATATTAGATATATCAACAGTGCCAGTAGTGTCCATATTAGCAGCAAAAATTGGTACACCTTTCCATATTCTATTAGAATGATAGAAGGAAAAATTTCTACTTAATTCTACTTCTTTTCTTGATGCTGTTCTGCTTCTTTGTGGAACAAGTAGCACATCATCAAAATCTAATTTTGGATCATTATTAATCTTCATAGATATTCTATACCTAAATCTCTTTTACATAAGTTACTATTTTTTCTATAAGCACACTTGTCTTTCATAAAAGAATAAACTCCAAGACATTTTGTTCTTGGGCAGTCTTCGGTTATTATATTTAAGATGTGCTTAATTGTACTTCCACTACAAATCAAATCATCAACAATGATATATTTTTTTGGAACAGCGCCTTCATATTGAAATGGAGAATATCTTTTTTCGTTTTTCTTGCGAACAACAATAATGTTCTTTTTAAGTATTTCAGTTATTTGTGGAACAACGAGCAGCCCACTTGTACCACAACAGGCGATGGCATCAAATTCACTTGAGTATTTTTTTAGATCATTAACACACTGAAATATAATTTTGTTTCTTATCTTAGGATTAAGAAGCATGGTGGTATGGTCACAACCTTGCAACCACCCACCATCTTCTGTTCTCCTATTGATTAATTGCTCACAAAAAGATGTGGTCATTTAATATTCGATTTCTTCTAGAGGAATATCCTCGTAATAATTAACCCAACTTTGCAGTTCTTGTTCTGAGTCATAAAGATATTCTTCGTCGGGATAATCACAATCTTCAGTCATAGTATCAACATAATCTTCAATGTCAACATACTCGTCGTGATATTCCCATTCAAAATCGCTCATTTAAAAACTCCTAGTTAAAACAATCGAACATTAACCAGTACCCCCACTAGGACTCGAACCTAGAACTTACGGTTTAAAAGACCGCTACTCTAACCAATTGAGTTATGAGGGCATTAGTAGGGCGTGGAGGAGTCGAACCTCCCTATGATTACCTTATAAGAGTAACGGATGCTACCGGCTTACCTTACGCCCCGTGTTGTTATCTCATTCTACCATATGTTATCGTCTTGTCAACCATTGGTACTTGAGTTTTATTTTAAACTGCCCCGATAGGATTTGAACCTATAACCCAGCGGTTAACAGCCGCTTGTTCTACCGTTGAACTACAGGGCAATACTACCGGACTAGGATTTGAACCTAGACAAAGGGAACCAAAATCCCTTGTGCTACCGTTACACCATCCGGTAAAGCCAGCAGAGGGAATTGAACCCCCGACAGGTTGTTTACAAAACAACTACTCTACCACTGAGTTATGCTGGCATTTGACCCTAGATATAATCTAAGGGTCGGTTTAATTATCGACGCGACTTAGTAGCACGACGAACAAGACCATAACGAGTTTCGCCACTTCGTCCGGTCTTGCGGATGATATTATAACCCTGCTTTGTAACAATAGGCTTAATATCGCTCATAGTAGCCCTAAGATTTCCGACTTCAAACATACTATAAGCACTATCTTGGCTAAGAGTCTTACCCTTGGTAAGATAGTTGATAACACGATCCTGCTTCGTAACAAAAGTAGTTGCCATATGTCAACTCCTCAAAAAATGTGGCTAATAATCCATAAGAAAAAAGTTGCCACGACCTTTTCTCTTAACTATTGTCCTTGTATTTGTTTTATTTTTTGTTCTAGAATTTCAATCCTATGAGCCATATCTGCACATTGTTTACACAGATTGTTCTCCAGATATTCTTTTGCTTCGTCTATTTCTATTTGTAGTTTGGAAATTTCTGACTGATCCATATTTTATCCTATTGAAATCTAACTTCTAGTCAAGATTATTTCTTTTTCTTGTCTAATACAGACCAATCACTGAATACAATATTCAAGTTGCTAAATCTACATAGAGGACAAGCGTATCTGCAAGGGTCTGCAAGTCCGTTGTCTATCCTATTTTTGTAAGTAACATAATACCCTTTTTCGTCTTGACAAATAGTTTTATCTTTTGGCACATTATGATTTTCTGCTATTTCATCAAGATTAACAAGCATACTAGAATGACTACCATAAGCACTGGGGGTAGTAATTGTTCTAACATTATCTTTATCTTTATGTTTAGCCATATTTATCTCCGGGTAATATAATTATATTTACACCCTTTGCATTTTTGGCTTGAGTTTAATCAATTTGTGTTTGGTTTTCCACACTTTTGTTTCTGGGCATTGTTTATCGCAACCCATATAGATATGACAATATCCACCCTTATCGCTGTAGCCAACAATACCATTATCGTCTAAACTCACTACGGTAAATCTACCTCTATAGCCCATAGGAATAAAATCAGACCCTTTAACATAATATGGGCCACCGGCACATTTGATCTTATCTCCAACTTCTAATTCTCTCCAATTAAAATTCCTAATCAGTCTAGTGTTCTTTCTTTCCTTGCTTTGAACAGCAAACACAAATGGAGTGTTACAATTAGGACACATATATGCTCTTGGGCCTGTCATATTGCCGCACTTTTCGCAAGTTTTTCTTCCTTTTGGCATTTCCAATCTCCTAGAGAGTTAACGGTTTCATTCCATTATATCATAGTTATCGGCACTGTCAAGCAGAAAGTTTAGAAAAATCCCACAGATAACGTGATGAATCTGATTTAATAAGATAACGCCTTGAATCTATGGGATTTATAATCAATTATATATCAAATCTAGCTGTTTGATATTTTTTTCAATATTGATATTGGCATCAAAATTATCCGAAAGCATATATTTAAATAATTTATATAACTCCATACATGAATTAGAATATATCCTTCTATATTTAAGAAAAACAATATCTTCTTCTTGCGTAAAATGTCCTCTGCGAATTTGTCTAGATTTTTCTTCGTTATCCTCTATTGTTTTTACTTTTCTTCTAAAGTCTAAATTATGATCTTTGCCCTTTTTTATGATCCAATTTCTTGCTCCATGAAAATATAAATTACTTCTAGCAACTCCACCTCTATGATGAAAGGCTGTCATGCAGAAAATGTATCTTTTAGCATCATTGTTAGATAAAAAGTTGTTTGTGGATTCTCTCTTTCTTAATTCTCCCTTATGATTTCTAAGTACTGATAAAATGGTATATATTTGACCCATTTTAAAAAGCCACTTGTTATCACTTTTGATTTTTAATTTGCCTCTATTTTTTTTGGCGCCATGAGTAGAAGAATAATGACTAAAACCAAAACAATCTCTAGCATTATCAGATAAATTATTATATATGTAGTGTATATTGTCTAAGATCCATTTGGTATTTTGATCATTATTTTTACCCCATACATCATAACCATCAACACTATTTTTGGGAGACATTCTAGCAATATTTAATATTTTATTAGTAATATCTTTATGATGCCAAAATTCTTCTATTTTTTTGGAAGCATTAAAAGATCTGGGTGGATTCATCAGGGATATTTGTGGAAAATCTCTTAATAGTCTATAGATCGCTATTGGGTCTTGATCATCTCCTTTTTCCAGATTAGAATATGATGATGCTCTAGGGGTAGATTTTTGTGGAAATAATTTTAATGTGATATAGTTATTTGTAAAACCATCATAAAGCATTTTAAGTTCCACATCTGTCAATGGCATTGACATCGAATATTCTTCTCTAGGACAACCAAGATGGGCATATTCAGAAACAACTAAAGAATGCTTTGGTATAATAGTGGGCAGATTTAGTATTTCTTTATGTGAAATAATGGTCACAGGATTACCGTTATGGCTAATTGTTGCATTGTTTTTCCCGCAGTCTATCACATATACATTTTCAAAATTACTAATATCCATGTTTTATCCTTTGTTTAATGTTTATTATCTTATCGTTTGAAGCAAAAGTCTGTCTGTCCATGCTCCAATATATTTTGGTTAATCCTAATGAATCCAATATAATTTGACAGTTTTCACAAGGTTTACTCATAAGTAATCGCCCTTGTCTGTTGATACGGAGTACAACAAGTGACCAATCAGTACGAATGGTATTATAGCGATCAAGTAATTTAGATATAAGATGAGATTCAGCATGAGAATATGGGTACTGTTGATATTGTGAAATATTAAATCTTTGTCCTATCTTATATGCTTTATGATCTATTTTTATTGGATTGTTTTGAGCAATAGCGATGGGCTTGTTAACTTCAAAAGCAATAGCAAAATGATATCGCCTCTGATAAGGATTGGGTTTAAATCTGTCGTAACTAAGTTTGATCGCCCTTTTGATTATTTTCATTGTCTTGTTTTTTAAGCCAATTTTCTCTAGACTCTTTGTGTTTTGCTATAAATTTCCAAAAAGATGTAGAAGTTTCTTTACTGTATACATCATCTCTCATGCTTTCAGGATAAAGTGACGGCATAGGTATTTGTTGAACCTTTTTGCTTGTTGGAGTAGAAGGATCAAGAGGTATTCTTTTTGGTTCTTTCATATCTAACTCCTATTTAGACGCTAATAAGTATAGTCCTATGTTAGAAAAGGAATAGCCTAAATATGCAATAAACATACCTACGTTACCCCTATATAATTGATCACAACTAACATAGAGATAAATTAATCCGGTTAATGCAATTAACCATCCACTCATACTAATACACCTTCTAAATAAGCGGCTATTGCTTTGTCTTTCATTTTTAATTCCATATCTACATCAAAAATAAGTCCGTATGTTTTGAATCTATTGGTAGCAAAATCTGCGTGTTTTCTAGGATTTGGATGATCTGGAATACTTTCGCTATAATGAAATAATGGTCGATATTCACCCCATGTCATATAACATTCTTCCAAAGCCTCTTGTTCTGACAATCCATCTGGATGACAAGCATGATGCAAATAGTCGAAGGTGATTGGTATGTTGGTCTTGGGATAGAAATCCTCTATTAACTGCTTAACAGACCAACAATTAAGTTTGTCATCATTCTCAATAACAAGACGATTGCGGCAATTATCGTCAAGTCTATTGTAATTCCGCATAAATCTGTTAACAATCTCATCGTTACTTCCTTGTCGATTGTTGATATGTAAATTCATAGGCGAATTATAATCAGCAGGACAACCAATCCTGTCAAGGAAACTACTGTAAAAATTTAGTTCTGTAACGGTTCTGTCAACTGCATCAGTATTAGTAGATGCTAAGACATTGAATTCGCTGGGATGACAACTGATACGAACATTTGTTTGTTGTATCGTATACGCTATTTCGTCAAATGATTCGTCAATTTGATCATAGTTAGGTAGTTCTTCCCATTCAATATTTGCTACTTGATATGTCATTAGTGGAAATAGGTCACTACTAATACGATAGCACATATCGTTATCTGCACAATGCTGAATAGTAGCATTGGTCACAAGCATATTGTTTAAGATGCGGTCGCCTAGTATAGACAGTGCTTCACTACGATCTAGTTGACTAAACCGCTTATAGGTCATTGTCTGAAACTTGAGTGGTTCGTCAAGTTCTTGCAGGTCGAGAGATATGCAGCAGAGTCCGAGTTTGGTCATAGTTTTGCTCCTGTGTTCCAATTATATATCGACAAAACTAGATTGTCAACTCCAATCTTTTTCGATTCCACCCAATGCTTCTGCTACTGTTGAAAATTGTTCACAAAATATTTTTTTGCACTCTTTAGCAATATCCATATGCTCTTTTTGAGTACCATTCTTTTCTCTTAAAGATATATAGTGAATCCAACTGCGAACAGTACCACTCATATATAATCTAGTAGGAGTTGCTAGTGGCAAAATAAATCTAGCACATTCTTTAGCAATACCATCTTTAAGCATTTGATCATATAAACCTTTGGCTTTTGCAAAATGCTCCCTAATTAAAACATTATATTTAGACCTAACCTCATCAGATATATCGTCAATACTATTTTGTCTATTCTTATTATCTTGTCTACGCAATTCAAACAAAGGAATTTGTTCGCTCAAAAAAGAAGTATCAGCATATCTTTGGCTAAATTCTTGGTATGTAAATGATCTATGTCTTAATATTTGTGCAGCCAAACCTCTTGTGGTATTAATCTCCAGTGTCATAAAAGCCTGTTCAAATACAGAAAAGTGTCCATGCTTAATGCAATAACCAAGAAGACGAGAGATATTTTCATTATCTTGATTGTTTGGGTTGGACACTCTAGCACAATATGCCATATGTTTTTCGGCATCTGGAGTAACACTAATTAACTTAACTGTTTGATTCATTTTCACCTTTCCACCACTTAACTATTTTTTTCCATATTGGTTCAAAAAACCAAAGAACAATATAGGCAACGATAGCCTCTATGGCCTTACCTATAATAGTAGATATTGTTATGCTTTGTTTCTTAATGTTGTCATCACCAAGATTCTGAGAGTCCTGCACGATTTATATCCTCGCCAGCTTTTTGTTGTCGGTATCTTTCTTGATGTTCTACAAACCTATTATCTGTCATGTGATTATAAATATCCATAGCAAGTTTGCTTACACTAATAGCACAACCAGTTACAGCAGGATCATCTGTCTTACCCCAATAATAATCATACTCATTGGGATTGTCAATCCTATCAGTTTTTTCTCTAAAACTAGTGTACCCATGATCTTTAGCCCAACTTTTAATCAATGACCACTTCATCTAACAGTTCCTCGCTCTCAATTCTTCTTCCGTAAAGTATCTTCTTTCAGATTCGTTATATTCTTCTAAAGATTTATAATAGTGTTTCCAAGCATCACTATGCTTGTCTGCAATTATTTGTCTGCGTTGATCACTAATCATTTTCATTTGATAATCTATAAGATCATAAAGTTCTTCTATATGTTCTGTCACTTGATAGTCTTTATAGATGTTGGCGATTTGTTTTTTCTTGTCTGGTAGAACAGAAAGATATTTGAGCGCCTTAGTTTCTTTAGACATTCTTTATCCTTGGGTATATTTCTAAAGCGTTTTCTAATGCAGAAATAAGTTGAAATAGATACATACTCTGGGTATTATTTACATCATCAATACTATCTAAATCTTCTACCATGTATCTAAGTATATTTTCATATCCTAGAGACTCAAATAGTTTCTTGATATTTTCTTTTTTTTCTAAGTATTGAACTTCTTTTTTTCTTTTACTAGCAACCATATGCTTTTACTTTTTTTACCCCACTTTTGTATAAATAACCACCAGTCCATTCGCAGTCATTCAGTAGTTCGTCGTAAGTAGTTATTAAATTATATCTTGCACCGTCTGCCGGAGTATTCCAACTTGCTGGCTTATATACGTCTAAGTTTTTGTTGTTGACAAAAGCATGAACGCTTTCATGTTTATCCCAGCCATCAATCTTAACTATTCTAGTGTATTTCTTGTTGATCTTAAACCAAAAATAAGTCTTGTTAGCAGCAGGTACATCTTTATTGGTTTTAATTTCCAATACGTTGCACCACTTATTAATCAAATCAATATGCGTATTTTGCATTGTTTCCTCAATAGAAGTATACACTATCAGAAAGAGTTTGTCAAGGCTAGGGCAACAGTATTGCTACGGCATACCCTAGCACAAATGACAATATGAAAACTAAACTATGAAATTTCAAGTTTTCTAATTTTATTTTTTGGTTCATCCACAATCTTCTTTAATGCAAAATCCACCATGAGAATACCATCGCTCAATGTTGTTACGGGTTTTACTTCGCTATCAACATCGTCAGGTAGTCTCACAATCCTGCGAAATTCTTGCTTACTTAATTCTTTTATCTGATAATATTCATCATTATGAACATAATCACTAGATAGTTTACCACTCACGACAAGCAGACTACCATCTTCATCATCAATAATTTCTACGTTAAGATCGTCCTTCTTAACTCCCGGCACTGTGTATTGGAGAGTCAAAGTTTCTTCATCTCTAATTGCATCTACAAGAGGATATCCTTTGTGCTTATTGACTCCCTTAAAAAAGGGCGCACCAAATACCTCATTGCTAACTCTGTCGAACTCTTTAGATAGTTCGGAAAATAGATCGACTCTACGAGGAGCCATAGGATTTCTAGTGTGTAAAATCATATTCATAACATTCTCCTTGTTATAATTGTTTAAAACCTTTTTGAGCCTACCACTGGTAGCGCTCAATATATAAATACACCAAAACCATTACTACTTAGGTGATGGCTCATTACCCAAAGATTCATTAGTAGGAGGAAAAAGAGATCTCAATGTTTCTATCTTGGATTTATTTTCATCTAAAATGCTATTATATTTATCTAGAACTTCCAAAATGTCTGGATGCTCACCCACACCAACAGATTTACTAAGATACAAATCTATTGTTGCTAATGATTCTTCAATTTTTGCCTGATACTTTGCTTCTAATGCCCTAATAAATCTATTCATTATACTTCTCCCATTATTTCATAACTAAAACACATCTGTCTTTTGTCTGCTGGAATATCTATCTGATCTATCATAGTATTAATTGAGGACAAGTCAACTTTATTATAGTCTGGAGGTAGTGGTATAATATCTTTTAGTGCATGATCATATGGCATCCAATACTGAACATCATCAGCATCTAAAATACCATAATCGCTCATGAATTTATTAGGATTAGCAATAGAAGAATTATCAACATGAAATTCTCCCCTAAATATCCCTAATCTATCACAAAAATAATAAATCTTTTGACCGTCTTTAGGTAGACAAAAACTAGCCAGTATCCATTTTCTTGTATCATTCATAATGTATATTATCTCCTAATTCTAAATCATTATCTTTGTCTTTGATTATATTTTATTAACGACATTGTTATTGAAAATATTCCACCTAAAAATGTCAAAATAATTATTCCTAAAAAAACTTTGGCTAGTAGCATATTCAGTTACCTATAATAGACTGGCTGTAATATCCATTCCAGTTGAGGTTGATAAATAATCTGTTGTCTCTTATTGCAGAACAAGCCCCATGTATTTACCGCAACCGGCTTATTGGTATAAACAGGAACCCATTGATATCTGACATAATTTACTGGAACAGTATATGTCGTATAGGTTACAGATGGGACTAATGGGGTTTCTATAACAGGATAGGTTGCTACTGTAGGGGGAGCAGCAACCCATTCACCATGAGAATATCCCGTATTACAATATAGCCCTAGCATAAACGCGAGGCCCAGCACTACCATTTTTCTTTTCATCTTTTTCCCTTTCCTTTAGGTTTCGTCGTTTTAATTCTTGATATAGTCTTAAAGCCTTATCTGATTCATGGCTATTTAAAGTTCCGTTATCTATATAATCTTTTAAATCTTCTTCTTTCCAAGGGCTTGGATCAGTATAATAATACTCCCAAGTTTTCCATCTAACTCTAGTAGTATCTATTTTTTCTACAGTATTTCCATTTTTGTCTGTATATGTAAACTTAGCAATATAAAATTCTTCCGCAAGTAGTCCATCTTCTATAATAGAAAAATCGGCTGGTCTGTCATTAAAAGCCCAAATTCTAAATTTGCCCCAATTTTTAACCTGCTCACAAGTTTGTTCGTCAAATTGAGTTGGGAAAAATATATTGTCTACTGATTTTGCTACAACTTCTGTTTTCCAACCAACCCATTCTGCATTTGTAATAAATCCTATGGATATTCCTATAAACAAAAGAAAAAACTGATAAAATAATGTTCTGCAAACTGTTATGAGTATCATTAATCTGCCTCATATTGTAGGTAGGATAGTAAGGTAGGATACTCATATTATACACTAATGATTTACATAATAGCCTATCTCGTCAGATATAGTAAAATTGTCAGTCTTTTTTTCGAGTTGTTTTAAAAATAGGAAATCTTCGGTACTTGATGCTCTGAATCTTATGTCGCTGAATTTAGATTGGTAACAAAATGATATGCCTACATTACTGCACTTTATTTCTTTGTTGGTAGCAGATCGAGGTATTGTGATAGAATGTCTATTTTTTATTTTAATGTTCATGCGAAATATAACAAAGTCATAAACATTGTATTTATTAAATATCAAATCTACATATTCATTACTCACAATATCATCATCGTCTAAAAAAGCAATCCATTTATATTTTTCTATATTTTTGTCAATACCAACATTCCTAACAAGACCAGCACTATTTTTATGTTTTCCTAGTTTAGTTTTTAAATTAATGCATGAAATTTTTTCGCACGGATGGACTCTCATGCTATCGGTATTATCATAAACTATACAAAGATTCCAGCGGTCATCTGTCTGTCTGTATAGTGAATCAATAGCCTTATGGATAGATTGCCTATTCAATGAAGGCATGATGAATAACACTTTATTAATCATAGTGGATGTAAAATTGGATATATATCTATCTGATATTTATGGCTGTTATATCTTTCTTTTAACCAGCCTTTAATATCTTCTATGCTATTGAACGGGCCAAAAACCATCTTTTCTTCAACAAATCCTTTATAAGAAGATGATATCATCACTATGTATTGGGGTTTCATCTATCATACCTACTAAAATATGCGTGAAAAACAACCTCTATTGCTATAATAATTGCTATAGTTATAAAAAGTTCTGTCATTTATTCTTAGGGTATTTACTTTTTAATAGGTCGGCTACTTGTCCAGCGGTAAACTGAACGGTATTACCTCCCCAGAAATATTCATTAACAAGATCAACAATATCACCAGCAATAGGACTATCGAAAAATAATCTGCAAGTACGAGGACTATATTCTTCCATTATGTAGATGCAAACATCTTCATAGAACATATGTTGCATCGCTCGGATTTTAGCCTCTCGCAATTCTTTATTGCTTTTCTTTTTCACGGGTTAATCCTTAGCATAGCGATTAGTTTGTTTCCAGTTTTTTCTGCACTATAACTCTTATTCTTAGAGTCGAGTAGAATTCTATCAACAACCTCGCTATTCTTTTTAAGGGTGATTTTCTTTGCTGTTTTTTGTCCGTAAGTTTTTTCAACAAACGCAAGAACTTCGGTATTAAAATCAATAGTATCTGTCATACTAACTCCTTATAGTTATCAAGTTAAAACACTGACTCATAGTATCTAACATTTTATTGGATTGCATTTCAATTAATATAGCAATACCTTCTATAGCATTAGAGTATCTATCAACATCTGTAACACCCTCTATATAATCGTGAAGCATATTCGCTGAGATTGTGCGAAGATCATCCGCATAAATTGTTGTTCTTAGTATTTCTTGCTCAAGATCAAATCGGTCTTTCATATTATTCCTTTAGTCAAGAGTGTCCCAATTAATAGCCATAACAAGCCGACCATCTATTTCTAGCACATCGCAGGGATATTCATCCCCTGTTTCTATATTGTGCATCATTACGTCGTGATCTTCTCTTAGCAAACCTTTTTCTCTTTGCTCAAGTAAAAACTTTAACAAATCTTTCCATGTTAGTTGGTTTAACATTATCTGGCTCTCCTGTTTGCCCTGTCTAGAATACGCCTAGTTTCTTTAGCATTAGCACTACACATTACAAGTTGTGGTGCTGTTTTATGTCCGTAATCCATATAGCCTAACATTCTTTTTTCTGTAGAACAATGCCTACAAACTTGAGGCTTATTAAATTCTTGAATAAATTCAGCCCGCATAAAATCAATTTGCTGATAACAACCAACGCATCGCATAGAAATGTCTCCAAGTGTTTCACTTCATTATACCATAGTTATCGGCAACTGTCAAGCGAAATCTTTAGGGTAAGGTTCCGTTATTCCTGCCACAAAGTATAAAATGTAAATCTGGATCTATATCATAAGTAGTAGATTGTACCCTACCATCAGCAAAAGACATAATAAATACACTAGGATGAGCAGCACCAAAAATAGTCGCTATATTTAGTTCTCCGTCAGTTTGTGGTGGATCATATCCCCACCTAACATTATTACTGGAAAAACCCACAAACATACTTCTATTGTCTCCATCGGTTATTCCATAACCATCCTTGTAAACATATTTTTCTCCGATTAAATAAACATTACTAGCACCATCAATTAGATGTGCATTTGTTGTATTTACCATTCTGCCCACAATACCATCAGTAATATCCGGCAATACTCCACATAATCCTCTATTAAGAAATTTTGTTGTATTATCTTGACTAAGCCATTGATCGCCTTCATTTAAACTAGAGGGTTGGCATCCCGGTTGGTTCAATAAAACGTCTAGAGGCTGATTACAGTCGCCACAGATACCAATATGGTCATGTTTGTGGTTCCTATGTCCTCCACTAGACAAACTACTAATTTTTTGCTTTATACTATTGCCTCCATTTCCTCTAGTGCTACCGGGAGGTTTATGACATATAACTACTTCTGTATTACTTTTTATATTGGATCTTATTAGAGCGTCTATACTTGGACAACTTCCTGCTGATCCTCCATTGATAGCATAATCCGATCTTGTAGATTTAGGTAATACAATACTTGGCAGATAAGAATTGCCATAATCATAAAACTCTGCTGTTCTTCTTGTGGGACAAATAAAATCTGGCATTAGTACGCTATGATAGTTGTCATTATCATATTCTGTTTGTCTTTCAATGTACGGCAAAACATTATAAGTCCATCCTGCTGGTTGTTGTCTATTTATTCTGCCTTTAACTGCTAACCAATTACCTCCCCACCCACCACCGGGATAAGTATGCCATTTACTTTCGTAGTTAATTATTGCTTTACTTAACTGATAAATATGATTGCTGCAAGATGTTCGTCTAGACGATTCTCTTGCTGCTTGAATCGCAGGCAAAGTTATTCCTAATAGAATAGATACTATTGCAATAACTACAAGAAGTTCAATAATGGTATATGCTTTTCTCATTTCATTATTCCGAATGTAATTCTTGTTTTCTTTGTTTTAAAAAACTAATGGTAGCATCAAAACAAGACTCACAAAGATCAACATGGTATGTATCGCCATCTTTCTTCGACATATAACCCCACTGAGCGGATAATTTCGCACTTTCTGTGCCATATGTTTCGTCAGTGCAACATTCTCCACAAACGTCACAATAGGTTACTTGTGTGTTTGCTAATTTATTTAACACAGTTGCATCCTCACTCATTATTTGTTTAGCGATTTTTAATTGATCATCCATTTTTATTTCTACATTTATTACAAAGTGTCATTACCCAACCCTGCTTGTTAGGACTACCGGGACAACCACATCTTTCGCAAATTTTATAACTCATTTCTTCTGCCATATCGACAACACCTCTAATATAATCATCGCCGCCAATATAGTAGATTCTAAGACCTCCCCATTTTTCTTTTATCTGGTCAAAAGTTACAGGATAATAATCTGATTTTTTATTCTTTTCGTGCTGCTTAATTCTATAACAAACGCTAGAGATAATATCATGCCAGCCGAAATTCACTTCTATACCAATATTGGCAAATAGGTCTGGATACTTTTCGTACAGTTCATCCCAAGATTTTTCAGTCATTTTAATAAACTCCAGACATGGTAAAAATAGGGGTTTGAAGTTATCGCCCCCCGTAAAATTAAACTTCTTCTAGAACTTCCTTGTTTGATTCATAATCTGATTGATGAAATTTATCATAACCCATGAATACTTGACTAGTAAGAACGCCCATGCCCGCTATTAGCGTTACAACAACGCCACAGACGAAAAGGGCAAAATCAGTCATTAAAATATCTCCCTAGAGTTAGAATGCTAGGAACCCAAAGTCCCACAAAAATACCCTGCTCCTTTGCTACTTCTGGATTTCCTAGAAACCAGAGTGAAACGCTCAAAGCGAAACTAGCGAAAGCAGCAACAACAAAATAACTCTTACTATTCATAATCAACCTTTCAGTTAAAGTAAATCAAACAATTCTAGTATACCACATGGTATTCTTTTTGTCAACGCCTAGAGTATCTTTTGCAGCAATACCACATACCATTTTTACTCTGAGCATATCCTACGTCTACAACAGGCATACCACTATTACTATAGCAGCAATTGTGATATGCTTGTTCTTGTGACCAGCCACTTCCACAACCCTCATATAGACCGGGATGACCGCCGAAATGACTGACATAATTTCTTTCTGCCATAGTATTAGCAACTCCTTGTGCCGAACTATTATCTACAGCACTATACTTCATACTAGTATAACTACTGGTAGTATAATACTTTCGTCTTTTAGCCTCACAAACATTACTAAGCATAACTAGAGCAATCAAACAAACAATAATCTTCTTCATATAAATATTCCTCCTTGAATAAAAGTGGGGGATTGATGCTATCGCACCCCCTTAAAAATTACTTACAATTACACTTGCAATTACAATCGCAAGGATTGCAACTACGCTTTGTCACGGTAGTTGATCGAACAGTATTGCAGCAACCGTCGATAATTTCCCGTGTTGTTGAACAGCAACCATCGGAAACGCTATGCTTAATCACAACATATCCTCGTCGCCCAAACAATCCTCTGCGACGAATACGGCAGTCACTACAACTGTCGCATGATTCCTTCGCAACAACAACGCTTTGAGGTTCTGCTGGGGTTGGTGCTTCACCAGCAAAAGCAGAAACAGCAAAGGCTGACAAAATTAGTGCAACAAAAATTCTCATATTTCCTCCTGAAATAACTAACTAACAAAAAGGGCATCGTAAAACCTATTACGATTAAAAACCTTTAGTCTAATCTGCCGCTCATTTGTGTCCAGATTAAAAGATCAACAGCGGCTAAACTCATACCGGGATAATGTTCTTGCATAAGAGACTTGCATAGTCCTGCGAGATATTCGTACTTATCTTTATTTTGTGGAGTATTATTCGGCACTCCAACAACGTGACATTTTTCTTTCATCCATCTTAATATGTGGGTATCTAGTACAATTTCTTCACAAAATTCTCTACTGTGAAGAAGAAAGAACCTACTGGTCTTATGACTAACTCCATAAATATTCATTAAATCTTCACGATTGCAATTTCGCAGGTCTAAATCGAGACTCTGCCATATCGCTTTCGTTATTCTATTATACTGCCCAACTCTATGGCTGACAAGTAGATTGTGCAATCCTTCCTCGCCTAATTCTCTAATACCTTCAAATGGAGTTTGCCATGACGGTAATTTATTAAGAAAGTTTGCTAATACTCTGCTAGTTGTGTCGCTATTTTTACCAGCAACAAGAATACAGAATAACCAAAAAACCTCCAACGCATAATCTGTTCTATTATAGTTTGTAATTTCTGTGGGGATTACAACATTAGAATTTTCCATTACGACAACTCCCATTCAAAGACTTCTGTTCCTTCGCCAATTACATAAATAACAGGAAGATAGCAAGATATTGATTTAACAATATAATATCCAGAAAGAATATCATCATCTGGATCATTCCAATAGACTTCATCTCCGACACTATATTTCATCACTATTAAAATCCGTTAGCCAAAGTAAAGTGTAGACAACAATGAACAACACTAGGGTAGTCAGACTGTCCATTATACTACCCTTATCGGCTAGGGTCAAGAGAAAACTTGAAAAATTATTTAGTCTGTGTTGCCCCTCTTTGCCCTTTTGGTATATAAGGGCAGTTTACACAATTTTTCCCACAACAACTTCCTCTTTTTAATAATATTTCTCTACTCAGTGGTTGCGCCATTTAACTTCACTATATTCCAGTATTTTTTACCACAGTAATTATCTACCCATTCTTCTGCCTCGTATTTTGCACTGAATGGCCCAAAAACTACGTTCGACCATTTATACCCACTAAAATTAGACATATCTAACACCTTATTGTCTGTACAAATTACTACATACATTATTCTTCACCATTGACTATTTTTTTCATCTTTTTTTCGATATTTTTTATGGTATTTTTTACAGCAACAGACAATTCGTAATCATCTTTATACGCAATAATTGCGTCTAATATTCTCCATGCTTCTTGCTTATTAATATCTATATCCACTTTAAACTCCTGATGGTATCATTATTTGACAACCTAACGTAAAAATAATTCCTTTATTTTCTGGTGCTGGTTGAGGATCATCAAATTTATTTAAATTACTAACTACCCAACCCCATTTTTCTTTATCGGTTTTCCAGCCATAATCTTTATCTGTTTCGTCTACTTTGTGTCTATTATGATCATCTATCCATGCTTGTTCGTTAGGATATTGGAAACTATGACTAAATGTAATAGTGCCTATAATTCTTGCTTTAAAATTTCCATGCTTGCCGGGAGTTTCAATTAGTGCCAATTCTTCGCCTTCGTATTTTTCTGGCAAGGGATAACTGCGTGTTTCTACACACTTATCTCCATTAATTAGTAGGTTTGACCAAGGAGACTGAACATTAATACCAGTCATTATTATTAAGATACTCCTGAAGGAAATTTTTGAGCATATGCAAATCCATTTTACTCATTGGGTGGCAACTGTCAATGTAAGACCATTTGGTTTCGTCAGGATTTTTTTCATACGGTCTGTATATCATTATAGAAAATATATCTTTTTCTTCTTTTATTTCAAATTTAATAGAGGGTTTCATAATAATACCTGTAAAGTAGATAGCACATTATACACTATTTACTTATTACTAAGTATTCTTTTATGAAGATTTATTTTTGCTTTTTTGAATAAGAGAAATGATGTAATTACCGAGTTCTTTTAGTTCTTGAACCGATAAGTCGCTCAATACCTCATCGCTCATCCATTCATCTGGTTTATCTCCGTATTTTCTCCAGAGTTCTAGTCTAATTTTATGAGTATCTGGGGCTTGAACTACTTTGAATTTAGTGTCTTGACTCATTATGACCTCCTTTAGATAAGGGCCATTAATATTTATACACTATTTGCACCATTCCCAGTACCCATAATCCATAGCATCATCTATTCCCCTATCTGGATGCTCTTTCATGTATTTAAGGGCAAAATATACTACTTCTACAACCAGACCATACTTTTCGGCATCTTTAATGTATTCTGCCACGGTATCTATATCATGGTTCATAATGAACACCTGATTCTTGCACGGTTTCTGTCAATAAACTAATAGCAGTTTCAAGAAAACTATCCATATTTGCTATATTACCATGCACATCATCTATATTATTCTCATAATCAACAATAAATTGTTCAATACGTTTACGCAATTCGTCTTGCATCACAACCTCCTAGTAAGAATGAATAGTCCAAGTAGTTTCTGTAATCTCTTTTAATCCAAGAGTTTTAGCCAACTCTTTACCAGATTTAGTCATTTTTGTCTCAAACAGACTGTGAGACTCAAACATAAGGTAAATCGTGTCAATGTCTACATCATACCCGACCTCTCTGTTGTTGTCAAATGACCTGAGTTCAAACGTAATTAAATTGCCCCAATCAACACCAGTATGATTACAAAACACTCTTAATGCTTTGTCATTATTCTCACGATTATCCTCGTATCCATCTTCCATAGATATTAAGGACTCAAACTCATTAATAAAATTACTAACACTTTCCCTCATCTCTAAATGACGACCTACTGCTGACATAACACCAGTCTTAATTAGTTCATCAACAATATCATTTCTTACAGATTTCTTCTTTAGTTCTTTTCTGTTAAGAAAATCTTGCAACCTAATAGCAACAGCACTTTCTATATAAATATCACTACCCATTTTGTTCACCCCTTTATCCAGTTTCTAACTCAGTTTTGATTAAATCGTATACTTCAACATATGATGGAAAATGGTCAAATGGAAAATGACCACTAAGATTAATTCCTAAAAGTATTCCACCAGCATTAAATACTTCATAACTATCATATTCATTTGAGTAAACATCATGATTAATTCCATAAATAGTAAACTCTACAGGAGTAGCATCTTTGTTTTTGTACCAGTATGATCCTACCAACTCTGTTACCTTATCATTCACAGAAACCATTATTGGTATCCTTGTTCTAGTAACATTCTCACATAACCAATATAACGGTCTGCTGCTTCTCTACTATCAAATTCTGCTACAATATTATCACCATCCGACAGTGGCAGAGTAACTTTGTGACCATTTTTCTCAACAGTCCAAATATCGCCATCTTTTACTGATTGATAATTATCCACCTATTCTCCTCCAGAGTTATCTAGTGATTGAAATAGTAGGTCAATTTCTTCTACCGTATAAGGATAACCGGGATATGCAACTACTCCAGTGTCTAGTGAATGTTT
>Ga0255759_10000768_pt1 | contig 28855 bp, 17 predicted proteins | sample 101ome_20_FD_179959 | JGI IMG/M metagenome (GOLD analysis project Ga0255759, IMG submission 179959) | Coastal salt marsh microbial communities from the Groves Creek Marsh, Skidaway Island, Georgia - 101404AT metaG (version 2) | ecosystem: Environmental > Aquatic > Marine > Intertidal zone >...
AAAACAACCTCTACCTTTGTTAATCTCTGGTTTGGTTAAGGACGATGAGAATAAATAGAACGAGGCGGTCGCACAGACTACCTCACTTAGCTCAGTTGGTAGAGCACCTGACTGTAGTTGGAAAAAACAACGTCTCAGCAGACATCAGGGTGTCCCCGGTTCAAGTCCGGGAGTGGGGACCAATCAATCATCGTTGGATTTCCTGAAACCAACAGCGAAAAGAATTGATAATGAAGCAACTAAAGCGGTGAATCCGGGAATAATACTGGATTCTTCCTCTTCTTCGGGCTCATCTTCCGTTTCTTGAATTACGATTGTACAACCATTCAGATCCACAGTATCTCCATTATTCGTATTCTGACATTGATCTTGTGCGTTTGAAACACCATCGTTATCATCATCCAATTGCGATTGAGCACATCCAAATTGATTTACAGGTTCGTTTTCCGGAGTATCTTCACATTGATCCGTTGCATCACTGATGCCATCACCGTCAGAATCTGCTATTTCACACCCGTTTGCATCAACAGTGGCACCAGATGGAGTGTTTGGACATTGATCCGTTGCATCACTGATACCATCACCATCCTCATCCAATTCTTCCTGAGCACACCCACTTGCATCAACATAAGCGCCAGCAGGTGTGTTTGGACATTGGTCTGCTGCATCACTGATACCATCACCGTCAGAATCTGTGATGATTTCACATCCGTTTGCATCAACATTAGCGCCAGCAGGTGTGTTTGGACATTGGTCTGCTGCATCACTGATGCCATCACCGTCAGAATCTGTGATGATTTCACATCCGTTTGCATCAACATTAGCGCCAGCAGGTGTGTTTGGACATTGATCTTGTGCGTTTGAAACACCATCACCATCATCATCCAATTGTGATTGAGCACATCCGTTTGCATTGACTGATTCGCCAGTAGGTGTGTTCGGACATTGGTCTGCTGCATTGGAGATACTGTCGCCATCATTATCCAATTCTGAAGTACTGCAACCTTTTGCATCCACATTTGCACCGGAAAGGCTTGATGGGCATTCGTCAATTCCATTCCGCACCCCGTCAGAGTCTGAATCAGGAGCATTAATTGTGCCCACTGTGATCGTGTTCTCGTATTGATTGTCTTGCGCTTGTAAGTTTGAAATTGTGCCACCATCTGATAGAACCATAAATTCCCAAATCCAGTCGCCATTCTCATCAGCAGCGTTCGAGTTGGGGCCATCGGCAGCGTCGAAAACGAGCATGTAATGATCAGTTGAAGCTACTGTAATGTTCGCTACAGCAGGTATTAACCCACTCTCCTTGTATTTTGTGCCACCAGTGAGTATCGTCGCTGTACTACCGTTAGCGTACAAATCATAGTTTTGTTTTGTCATGAACAAAATATCAAACTCTTTGCTTGAAAATATTGATCCGCCGACATTCTTTCCGTCTACATAGTAGTAAATATCCTCACCGACATTCAAACTACCTAAGTCCAATGCCATGTAATCTCCTTCGTCAGCATAATGACGGGATTGGTGCCATCCAGACCAAATATTTCCAAACAAGGATGGGATTGTTAGAGAAGTAACCCCGATTTCTACCTGAATGTCGGAGCCATCTCCTGCACCACCTGAAGGCTGGTCAGTGTTGTCAAAGATGATGCTGTAACTACCTGCAACAGGGAATTGATAAGACCATGACTGGCTGGAAGAATCCAATTCTGAAGTATGGCCAAGAACATCTGCATCATTGTTGTTTTCATATTTGTCCGCTTCTGTGGATTTCATTACCATGACATCCAAATCATCTGTAATCAATCCTGTCCCATGGCTCCAAAATGAATAATCAATGTCAACAACACTATTTGCAATTTGATATCCTAAGTCAATCCGATAATAATCTCCATCGTCAATCATCCTAGATGTATCTGCAATTTCGATCACTGGAACTAGATTTCTAATGTTGATATCAATGTCAACACTGATGGCATTATTCAGACCGCTAGTTCTTGCATTGTCAGTATTGTCTACGATGAAACTCCATCCAGAAGTCTTTCCGGTTTCATATTCCCACGAATGGCTACAAGTGTCCTCGAAAGAGTTGTGACGATTCCAATCCCATTGAGACGTTTGTAAAGTGCTGGTTTGAAGTGAATCCATGTACAAAAAGTCGAGATCATCGCTGCTGGTAATTCCAATATCACAAGCAACAGAAGTTGAAATTATTTCCCCAGATTGAACACTGCCGATGTTTAATTCCACAAAGGAACCAACATCTATCCAGGCTCGAGTTTTTAGGTGCTGGGGGGACGGTGTAGAAATCAGAACGTCTACGTCCCCAGTTACAGTTGTTCCAGTATCTGAGGCAGTACCGATATTGCCACTATTGTCAAGAATGAGATAGTAGGTGTCGGTAATGGTCGTTGTGAAAATGTAATCATCATTGTCGTCATTATAATCAGAACCAGATTCAATGTGAGCCGTGTTTCCACTTTGCCATGAAGTATATTGTGCACTGGTCATAAGAATGGTATCTATATCATCACTTGCACTATAATCGATGTGTATCTCCATGCTTTCATTGATCAGCCCTAAATTGATTGTTTGATAGGAGCCTGATGATATGCTCAGACTAGTTGTACTTGCCTGACTTGAAAGTAAAAAATTAGGAGATAACAACGAAAGCAGAATTATTGATGCTACGACTTGGACTTTACCCATATCTGGCGTATCATATTTTTATTCAAGTATTTTGCGGCAATGATTCTTGATGTGATTTGTTCAAGAAACATGCTTCATTTGTCCCAAAATTATCTTTTTCTATCTGTATCATTCGTTCACCTCATTGGTATTCATAATCTTCTGGCCTTCCTCCTGGCCATTCTCTTTCCATCATCTCAACCCTGCCGACTCTTTCGATGTCTTGCTCAAATTGGATTTTCCAAATTTCAGTATCATCAAGACAGAGTAAAATGATGGAAATGAGCTTCTCCGGTAGTGACATTTCGAACACACTCGTGTGGAAACAATACCAATCATCGAGTGTCTGAGATGTCTGCATTCCACCATACTTAGGGACGTGTTCAGGGCATGTCCAGAACGAGCCAAGCGAATGGGTGATGACATCTCTATGATAGAAATCGCTTCTCATTACCATCCACGATTTCTTTTGTTTGTCTTGCTTCCATTCCTCGTATCTTCTGTCATATTCAGTCATTGCACCTGTATTGATCCAGCAATCGTTCACAATGGACACATCAAATGAGAACGAATGCCCATGTTGCCCATCGATTTTTATCGTGTAACCATTAAACGAAACCGCATCGTTTTCGTGAATCAATTGGAACAATCCGAGCCACTGTGTTCTTTCTGCTTTAATTTCATCAGGGTCTGAATCATCTTCAAAGTGAAGCGTATCCTTCATAGAAGTAAGACAGAGTTCCCAATCGGGCCAATTGGACCACGCTATACCCTCATTAGCTTGTCTCTGATTGTATGCAAAAAAAATCGACATAAGTCCCGATACAGTATCGAGATTACCGTCATGGTCAATTATTTCTTCAGGTTCTTGGTATTGTTTATTCATCTTTTGTCCTCCTGGTATTTATTGAGTTTGGCAGGGGTACCCGGAATCGAACCGAGATCCTGAGATCCGAAGCCCCAGATGCTATCCATTACACCATACCCCCATAGCAATTCAACAGACTGAATTGCCTGTTGCGTCAATGTCGATTTTTCATCGAACCCAACGGAATTGAGATTGACAGCGATGACAATCCCTCCAGAACAACTGTTGTGGCATGTTTTTTTCCTCCGTTGCATACAGCCTATGCGCTCACAGTTAATAAATGTTAAGTTAATTATTGATGAAAACTAAACAATCTTCACGTTAATTTCAAACAACATTGTTCATTGGGACAATCATGCACATCGTGATGGTCTCTGGAGAGTACCCTCCGCGGTGGGGCGGAATGGGTTCCGTCGTCTACCACCTTGCAGGTCACATGGCGCAACGTGGCCACAAAGTAACCGTGATTACCCGAAAACACAAACAGATGCCACCGACACAAACGGGTGTCGAAGTCATCCCTGTTCGATGGGCTCCTCTACCTATGTCGTTTACCAAATCCTTCGGTAAGCATGCGATTAAGGCTCTCAATCAACTAAAACGGCGAAGATCCATCGACGTTGTGAGTGTCCACCTTCCACTCGTTTCTTGGAATCGTAAGCAGTTTCGATACATCGAGGAAAACATTGCTCCCGTTGTAAGCACTCTCCATGGATCCTGGGTCGGTGAACGAGAGGGCGTTCGTCGAGCTGCATTGAATCGAGAGGCGGCAACGTGGAGAAACCCAAACGACCTCGCAATTCGCCTTACAGCAGGCTGGTACGCCCGATATGAGCGAGCAGGTGTTCTCGAATCGACATGCTGCGTTGCAGTATCGCGCTCGACGAAAGAAGAATTCCATGAATTCTATAAGATTCCTGATGATTCTGATATAGAAGTCGTCCATAACGGATGCGATGCTCGTGTTTTCAGACCACCGAACAAGGATCACGAAGGAGAACAACTCGCCCATGAGCGAATTCGAAAGGAGTATGATTGTGCAGATGAGGAGGCACTCAATTATGACCCAAAAACAAACACACCGATGATTCTCGCAGTAGGGCGGCTTGTTGCACGAAAGGGATACGTCTCACTTCTGCGCGCCCTTCCATTGATTTTGAAAGAGCATGAGAACGCTAAACTTGTCATCGTCGGACGAGGACACATGAAAAAGAAACTCCTGAAAATTGCGAAAGAATTGGGTGTAAGTGAATCGCTTTTCATCAAGAGTGCAATGTCATTCGAGGACCTTGCTCAACATTACCGCTCAGCAGATTTGGTTGTCTTCCCATCATACTACGAAGGACAGGGTCTCATACCACTCGAAGCACTTGCATCAGGGACTCCCGTGGTTACGGTTGACCAAGCACCATTGACAGAAATGATTGACGATACTGTTGGAGGTCTTTTTGATCGTGGCGATTTCGTTGGCCTTGCAAAAGCTGTTTGTGATGAACTCAATGGACATGTTCAACGCATGAAGAAAGCTAAAGCAGGACGCAAGCGAGTCCTCGAGAGCTTCACACTTGAAGGGCAAGCAGAATCGTACGAAGACGTCTTCCTTCGATCTGTACAGAAGCGACGTTGGAGAGATTCATGAGTTGAAGATATGCGCACTCGACTTATCGTCATGCGTCATGCCAAAAGCAGTTGGTCCGATGCAAGTTTGGATGACCACGATCGTCCATTGAACAAACGTGGTCGCAGAGATGCGCCACGAATTGCACAGGAATTACACGACCTAGAGTGGATACCAGACCGAATTCGGGTGAGCTCTTCCAAGAGGACTATGGAAACACTTGAATTGATGGAAAAGATATCATGCAACTCAACGATTGATGTCGAAGCTAGTCTCTATCATTCCAACATAAGCACGTTATTGCAAGCTGTTGAAGAGGTAGAAGAAGGAAAAACAACGATGATTTTGAGTCATAATCCTGGAAGTGAAATCCTTGTGCATCAATTATCAAATCGACTTGAAATGATGCCAACTGCAGCAACAGCACTCTTTGAAAAACAACACGATGGTTGGATGCTAATTGATGTATTGCGGCCAATGGGATTGGAATGAGCACATACTACTCTCTCAAAATACTTGAAAGTACCATTTCATACAACAGAGTGGTAAAAGGGTTTAAAAGCACCTATTCGATTGGCAATGCATGTTCAAGCGGCGGAAGAGTATCAACGAATTGCAAACAATTATTTCTTCGAAGGGGTATCTAATCCGATTGATATCAAGTGATGGTACACAACAAGATGACAAGAACGACGCAGTCTGTCTGGGGTGCAACAGACCTTTCAGTTGTACTGGCGACGTCTTGTACAGGGGTAAGAAGAGTACAAAACACCCCGGATGTGATGATTGTCAGAGAATAGAAAGGGCGTTGGCTCAACAAGAGCGCCTTGACAAGATGGGGAAGCGAATTGATATTATCACAGGCTTGTATGAAGGCGTTGGTAGGGAGGATAAAAATTGGGTTCGTTGTAGGGATTGTGAGAGAACATTTCGAGTTAATGGACGAAAGATGGCACGTGCCGGCAATCCTACTCCTGGTTGCGATGGGCTCGATGGATGCACCACAATGAGAAAAAGGAATCATGCCAAAAAGAACCTTGCAGAATACCGAGGAGGTCCAGGTTATGATATTGAAGAAGCACAACGGAAGTTCGAGTTACTTGGAAAACCAGGTAGGGGACTGATACTCGAATGGAACGGGACTCAGATGGGCTCTGCAGAAGAGAGGCAACCCGCACCAGCCAGATTCCAATGCGAGTGCGGAAAGAAATTCTACACAACAGGTGCCACAATTATGGATCCAAGGTGCACCTACAATGGGTGTAATTCATGTGGTGCCGAAGCAATTAGGCAATCTAACCTAAAATATGATTTGGAGGCTGTTAAGTATGCTATCGTTCAAAACCAATCAAGAAATGTTCTAGACTTGAATAAGATTCAGACTTTTGAAACAGTAAACGATCGTGTAACAGTTTCTTGCATCAAACACAATTTACAATGTGAGAATAAGCACTTATGGGCACTAATGAACGGGGTATCTCCTTGCCCAAAATGCAGGGGAGAGAAAATAGCAGAGACCAACTCTGCCGGTTGGATCGAAACAGAGAGATTGATGCGTGAAGTTGAGGGAGGTCACATCCATTATTTCCCATCGACTTACGTCTCCCGAGGGAAAAAAATGAGGAAAAGATGTTCTAAGCCGGGTCACAATGCCGAAACCAACGGGGTTTTCTGGCAGGAGCCAAAACTAACAATCGGCAAACAGAGATCTTCCTGCAAAGACTGTGGAATAGAAACGACTGCTGCAAAAAGGAGGAAGCCCGTTGAAATCCTGTTAAACGAATTTTTTGAACAGCACGGTAACTTCTACCAGTACCCTGATATTGAAAAAAATTATGTGAACGATAGAAAACATATACCAATTATTTGCCCAATTCATGGAGGGTTTCCACAAGCACCTGGTATGCACAAGATAGGAAATGGGTGTCCAGAATGTGCCAACATAGGTAAGAGGTCGAAAATTGAAATTCTTTTGATGTTCGAAATCGGTCAGTTTTTCCCCGAATGGAAACCTGAAAACACCGACGTCCCCTCTGTTCTAGAAGGGAAGGTAGGCCCTGTGGATGGAATTTTATCATTCACTTACAGAATAATCCTAGAATACGATTGCTATTATTGGCATCAATCTGATAGTCGCGTTATTGGGGATCAGAAGAAAACATCTATTCTTTCCAATGAAAAAAACGGTTGGACGGTTTACAGAGCCCGAACAGGGGAGCTCCCAGACATAAATGGCGCCAGGAATATACGGTTGCCTCAACGTGAAGATCTAAAACAATACGCTGATACGATCATTCTGGATATGCTCAAAGACGGCACTCTCTCGCAAACAGAAGAAATCTCAAGATACCTTCGTGATGATAAACCATGGCTCAAACATGAAGCAACCAATTGGTACTACCAAAACTGTAGAAACTCCACTTCCCGTTAATGCAACTTGTAATGATGGGGTTTAGCTCGATTTTCTTTGCCTTAATGCTTCAACAGCAAGAACACTAATTGCAACTTGTAGGTTGTAGGATGGTACAAATCCATCCATCGGCAATCGGACGACTTCATCACATGCTTCGAGTACTTCTTTGGAAACACCTTCTCGTTCAGCTCCAACAACGAACAACACGTTGCCTGTTAGGTCTGCATTCCATGGTTCTACTGTCCCTACATCTTCGGCTGCGATGATTCTGAACCTGTTCTTCCTCGCTTCGTTAATGATGGAAGTTGTATCGCTGTAAACGACTGGTATGAAGCGATCTGCACGCATGCTTGAGCGTCGAATGGTTCGGCGGTCTTGATGTGTTCTCGAGATGTTGAGAACAACTGCATCAGCTCCGCTGACTTCGATAGTACGTATTCCAAATCCGAGATTCGTTGGATATTGGACTCCATCCAGGAGCCAAATGGAACCGCCTCGTTCAAACACTTCTTCCAACGTACCATGTGGTTCTCTACCAAGGAGCGCCAATGCGTCTGTATTTCCAACTGCTGACATACGCCAGAGATCGTTGGTTGAACCCTCCTCAAGAGGAATCCCCTGTTTTTCGCATTCTTGTCGTAGCGATTCAGTATCCATTTCTCGATCGACAAGAACGAGTCGAATGTCATGGTCCGTTTGGAGCATGGAGAGAATCGTTTCCGAGCCCTGCACCTGACTGGCCATGAGGCGTGGTCAGGGTTGTGATGTTTGACTTTAATGGGGAATTGGCTTGAAGTGAGGAACGTTGGTGAAAGCATCATAAGCGATGTGTATCGGTCAAATATCAAATGCGACTTCCTCGTTTATCCATTGTCGCATTTGTGATGGTGGCTCTATTCTGCTTGCCTTCTCTCATTTACACAGGTTCGTACATAGTATCGGATACTCCAGTTCCATTGGAAGGTGCTGAACCATCTCCATTTCCGGATGAACCTCTCTCCGAGGGTTTTCTGTTTGTTGTGTTGGATGGTGGCCGTAAGGACATGATGAGTGATTCAAGTCTCATGCCGAATCTGAATCGTAGAGTTCAGGATGGCGCTTATCTGGAGGTTCGTACAAACCCGTTGACAATGACTGCAATGTGTGTGAAGGAAATGGCTACAGGTGTTCCATCACGACCAAATGAAGCGTTACAAAATTTCCATCCTCAGCACCCTGGCAGTCTAGACGGATTCAATCTCGCATCCACATTCGATGGAGACGGAGATGGGCAGCCTGACAATCATGTCGGAATCATTGGTGACTATGTTTGGGAAGATCTGCTTCTTGACAGAGAGAAGGTCCCATTTTACAAAGCCAGATACGGCCACGCCGATTATCAAAAAGGAGATGAAGAAGGATTTGAAGAATTAAAACGATGGGCGAGAGGCGCTTCTCCAGAAGGTCATTCAGAGCCTCGAAATCTTATCATTGCCCATCTTTCTGGGCTTGATAGTGTTGGGCATCGATACGGCACTGTTGACTCAAAAAAATACGAAGAGAAATTAACATGGCTTGACACAAATCTCGAAGAGGTGTTCCAAGAACTTCCAGAGGGTTGGACGGTTGTTGTTACTTCTGATCACGGATTAACAGATTCTGGCCAACACGGGTCTGATCTCGATATCCTGCGAGATGTTCCTGCATTTATGTGGGGTCCAAACATCAAGTCTGGAGTAGTTGTCAAAGATGTACAGCAACGAGATCTTGCAACGCTACCCTCCGTACTTTTCTCTCTTCCGTTACCCCATGCTGTCCACGGAAAAATTCCGCTTGAAGCATTCGATGTTAGTGCATCGAAACGGCAACAACTCGATCAATGGAATTGGGATGCAACTGTGGCAAGAAACAACTGGCTCATTGAGGAGGGCCATCCTCATATCGAGGGACTCACATCGTCGCAAATTGAGTGGGAACGACTGAATGTTGATGAAATCGGTATGCGAGTTTCTGACTTTTTGTTAAGTGGTTTCGCGCTTCTGGGGATGGCGGGGGTTCTTGTTTATGTATTGAAAGAAATGAATCAATCTCGAAAGACGATTGCTTGGGCTACGTCTTCACTCGTTGCAGTTACAATTCTTTCAATAACACTTTCATACAACAGAGATTCGCTGGCCATTCTCTATTATCCAACAGGGCTCTCTCTTCCTGTTGTATTCTTCTGTGGAGGACTCTTTCTGTTCAAGTCAGAGAAATGGAAGAAGGCTGATCGATCTCAGCGTTCTTTCTTCGTTTTGGGTAGTTTGCTTGCCGCTACAATCATGTTCCCTGAAACAAGATTGTCAATCCTCGGCGTTTGTGTCTTTGCTTACGTTCTTCTTGATCGATTTTATTTGAAATCGACCTCGTCGAGATTACCAACATACATTCTCCTGCCTTTCATTGTCGTTTGTGTTGTCACCTTTTTCCTGAGTGAGCATCGACTCCTTGGAAGATCGCTGACTCGCTTTTACATTGTGACAATCCAACAGGAACACCTCTCGATGCTTTTCTTGTCCATTCTTCTCATCGTTTGCTCATCATTGCTCTATCTCATTTATGTTGAACGAATACAATCACGCAAGATTCTGATCACTGTTTCCGTGATGTATGGGCTTCTCCCCATTGCAATGTGGTTCAAGGATAATGCAATCGATTGGGTTGTCCTCTCCATCTTACTGATGTTTGTTGCTGTATGGATTCTGGAACTCGTAACAAGAGAAAGGAGAATTGGAATTTCACCAATTCATTTTGTTGGCTTTGCTTGGGTAACGATAAGCTGGGGAGCGTATGCTGGGGCAACGACGCTCATCCTCTACTCCGGATTTTATTTCCTTTCTCAGAGAGAATTCAAATTCCTACTTGAGAAACAAACCGAGCCTGTTGTTGAGACTGTGCGTTATGCTCTTGTTGCGGTATTACCGATTGCTGTTTGGTTTACGTGGTGGGCTACAATGGGGCAATTGGATGGATTTACTCATCCACGTGACATCGATCCAGGAAACTTGTATCTCACAGGCGGATACATCGGTGATCGGGAATCCCCGAGTAACAGTTGGGTAGGATTCATGGGAGGTGGCCCAATGGTGTTGATGACGATGCTCTTTTTCCACATGTTCAAGTCAATAAACTGGCCAATTCACCTCACGGTTTGGTTCTGTGTGCTGCGGGTTGCACTCCTTTCAATCCATCTCTCAGTTTCGCCAAATCTGCCCCGTCTCGTGTTCAAAATTTCATGGGACATTGCTTTGTATGCCTTGATTGCAACTATGGTTGCAGTTATGATTGGATTTGAAAAATATCTGCTCGGAAAGCAAGATGATGAGGCGATTGAGACATCATAGAGGGGTTTTGATTCCAACTGCCCGAACAATACACCAACCCTTCCGTGCCTCAAAGATAGCAAAGGCGCCGCCTAAGATGCTGCCTGCAACTGTCAGCCAACCAAACATTGCTGGAGCAACTCCGATGAAGGTCAAGAGCGCAACGACAACACCGAAGACAATCGCAGCGATGCCTGTGTAAAGTCTGGCGAGTCGGCCTTTTTGATCTATGTTACACTGCATGATAACCCTTTGAGCGCTCAGTATTTGAAGGCGTGTTTGAAACAACGCATATTTTGAAATGGGAAAGCCCGTCTTTCGATGCATGGGAAAGAAACACAGTCCACGATTCCTCGCAACAGTTGAACAGTCCCGAGCTGCAATTCAGGAATGCGATATCAACCAATTCTCATCAATGTTGGACGATGGAGGAGAGATTGTCGTCATCGACGTGCGGGAGCAACATGAATACGATGCAGGTAGTTTCGAAGGAGCACTCCACTTAAGCAAAGGGGTCATTGAACGTGATATCGAAAAACATCCAATTTCGGAAGATGCACGAATTGTCTTGTATTGTGGCGGCGGTTTTCGTTCTGCCATTGCGGCAGAATCACTGACTCGAATGGGTTACACAAACGTTTACTCACTCTGGGGTGGTTGGAGAAGCCTTGTTGCTGCAGGTCTCGCTTCTCAAAATCAATAGATTATGATAGAGGTCATAGTTTTGACAACTTGAACTGAAATCTAAGAGGACTATCTACGCTCATGGATCCGATAACAACCCCTTGACTGATGATGCTCAAACCTATGACCGTCTGGTCAGCTTCCGCCTTATTGTTCCACTTAGGAGTTTCAGAATCCTTCAAGTGATTCAGGCCTTTTCGTGAACTGTTTGTAATGGACAGACTCATAAAGGGGTTCAAAGTCGGCAAGTTGCTCCCATTGAGGTGTTACCATGGCAAAAGGACTCCACCATTATGTTCGTGAAACTTGGAAGAAGCCAAAAGAGGCTCTCCCGCACATGTTCCGACAGACTCGCATGGCACAATGGCGCCGTGAACCTGTCAACTGCCGTATCGAGCGTCCAACCCGTCTCGACGCTGCTCGCCGACTTGGCTACAAGGCCAAGCAAGGTGTTGTTCTCATCCGTACTCGAGTCCGCCGTGGTGGACTTCGAAAGGGTAAGATCCACATGAAGCGTAAGCCATCCAAGGCAGGTATTTCCAAGATTACCATGGCAAAGAACACTCAGCGAATCGCAGAAGAGCGTGTTGCACGACACTTCCCGAACCTCGAGGTTCTCAACTCCTACTGGGTTGGCGAAGATGGAAAGCACAAGTTCTTCGAGGTTATCCTCATCGATACGCATCACCCTGCTATCATTAACGATAAGCAACTTGGTGTCTTCTGCCAAGCAAACGGTAACAACAGCCATCGTGGACGAGCATACCGTGGAAAGACATCGGCAGGAAAGCGTGGACGTGGTCTCTTCAACAAGGGCAAGGGTGCAGAAAAGTTGCGACCTTCTCTCAAGGCCAATCTCAACCGTGGCAAGTGAAATCAAGCGTTTGTTTGATGTTCCTGTTCTTCTTGCCCTAACCAAGGAGGGCAACACATGAGTAAAGGCGAGCGAAATTTATCGCAATTATCTGGCCTCCAAGTCTACCTCCCAAACGGCAGACTGCTTGGTACTGTCCATGATGCAGTCGTCGAGCATGCGAGCCTCTCATGCACACATCTCTTTGTCACGGATACTCCTGATGATCTCGTCGAGGGTTCTATCCATGTTGCTGTTCCATGGCGATGGGTGCGTTCAATCAGTGATGTTGTCATTCTCCGATGGTTTCCCCCGGCACAAATCCCTCGAGGATGAGGTGATTTTTTTGATGGAACTTCATATTCTTGGAACCGCTTCTGCGCGGCCAACCTCCACTCGAAGTGTTAGTGGGAGTGTGTTTTCATGTCAAGAAGGCCTGGTCGTGATTGATGCCGGTGAAGGGTTCCAGATGCGATATGCAGAGCAACGGAGTCGTTTGAAGCGAGAAAAAGAACCTGCTCTACTTCGGCCCAATCGTATCGTTGCAATCGCACTAACACACGGTCATTTGGATCACACATGGGGGCTGTTACCATTCCTCCAAACACTCTCTCTTGATGGACGACAACAAGCTCTCGTAGTGTATGGACCAACCTCTTCAGAAATTCTCGATGTTCTCGAAGTAGACGGAATTTCAGCATTACTTCCTGAAGGAACACCATCGGCGGAACTTCTCAATCAATACCGTTCTTGGTTTTCTCTAGGAGGTACAGAAGACCAACTCGGCTACCCTATACGCTGGTTGCTCGGCGATCCACAAGTAGGCCGATGGGTTGAATTTGTGGACAATGCTTCCAACCTAATTTGGCATGAATCAATGCCGCAACCTGATGCCTTCAAAGCATACCGAATTGATACGATTCCTACCCAACACAGCGTTCCTTCATGTGCGTGGCAACTCTCACGAAAGGAGCGAAAAGGAGCGTTCGATCGAGACAGAGCAACACTAGCTGGATTGAATCAAGAGCAACGAAAACAACTCTCGGAAGGCTTTGATGTTACAACCGAAAACGGAGACATTCATCAAGCAATTCAGTTCCGCCGGCCTACGAAACCAGCAACAAGCATTGTCGTATCAGGAGATACAGCGGAACAGTCGATTCAACCAATCCTTCCTGTTACGGTACTTGTTCACGAAGCAACCTTCCTCAATGAGGCGAGCGACAAAGCCACAAAACATCTTCACAGTACTGCTTCAGGAGCTGCTCGAACTGCCTTGGAGTGCAAAGCAGAGCATCTTGTTCTCACACATTTTTCAGCCCGAATACGGGATGCTCAAGAGGCTGTTTCAGAGGCAAAAGACGTCATTGGTCATTCTCTTGGTCTTGCCTCTGCCAATGATGGTGACCGAGTGCACATCGATGATGATGGAAATGTATCCCTGCTCAAGCTATCGGACAAGGGTTGGGTTCAACACAATCTGTCGCATCATTGAAAGAGTAGGAAAAGAAGGGGAGCATATGCATTCGAGGAAAGTCGCTGCGGTTCTCGTTCTCATGCTCTGTGTTTCACTCGCTCCACTTGCTTCGAGCACATCGGCAAGAGCAGCGCCTTCATGCAGTTCAGAATCTGCAACAACGTTTGCCTCGCAAGTGCCAGTTGATGATGGAGAATGTGTTGAATTGGCTCTGGGATTGTTAACTCCTGGTGATGTCTACGAGATCACAGTTCTCGTCATCGATGATGCACTTGACGTTCTCGTTTTTGATGATGCTGGTTTGCAACCTTATCTTCTCGGTCAGTCGTATCGTTCGGCCTACCAACAAATCCCTTCAACAGAATTTGCAAATGGGTCGTATGAATTCCATTGGAAGGTCCCCCTTTCCATTTCTGAAAAATCTTGGACCATCGTCGTTGACAATCTCGCCCACGATGGCGATCAAGGAAATGGTGACCAGGGCGGTGACTTGGGACGCGTTTCAATCTCAGTCACAAAACTCAACGATGGACAGTGGACATCGTACCATGACCTTGTCGGAATCATCCCAAACGGATACTTGACCTTACTGGAAGGTGACGATCTTCGCCTTGAGGAGGGGACTGCTGTATCGGTAACAGCTTGGTCACTGGAAGGATTTGGTGACGTCTATCTTCAAACGGAGTCAATGAATGCCAACTATCTTGCAGGACAGTCCAACGTAGCATTAACCGGAGCATCTCTTCTCGGGGTTGATGGGACTGCTTCGTTCAATTGGATTGTTTCTGCAGCTTTTGCGAATCAACCTCTGAAGTTGATACTTGACAATACCAACGATGCTGACGGTCAAGGTGATGGTTCAAGCAATCTTCGAATTACAATCCGCGTTGAATTGGTCCCAGTTATGCGATCTTCATTCGTCGCTGAAAATCAAACAGTCGAGCTCGATACTTTGCTGAATTTTGATGCTTCGTCTTCGCCAAACAATCTACAACAAATCAATCAATACGCTTGGGACTTCGATGCCTCCATTGATTCAAACAACGACGGTGATGCAATCAATGATGTTGATGCTGTTGGGGTTTCAGCATCCAATTTATGGACAACTCCGGGCGAAAAGACAGTGACGCTCACAGTCTCAGGACAATTGGGTTTTGACCGTTCCCAATCAAACATCACGGTACTGGATGTCACCAACCCAATCGCTCGAATCACAGGCTCCTCAACCTCATCCGCAACACCGATCTCTGGAGGTTGGCGAATTGAACACGGTGAGGCAATTACACTCTCATGTGCAATGAGCACAGACAACCACCAAGTTGCAGCATGCTCATGGTCGGTGGATGGTAGTCCATACGGTCAACAAACTACGGCTTCCTTCAATTGGTCTGAAATAGGTACACACGAAGTCGGATTGATTGTTCTCGACCCAAGTGGAAACAGTCAATCGACCTCAGTTCAGATACTTGTGACCGATTCATCAGATCCGAGTATTGACGAACCCATGTTTGAAGCCTTCAGCAATCAAGCAGTTGAAGGTGAAATTACAAGTTTCTTCATCACTGCGTCCGATAGTTATGATGCGAATACGGATTTGCGATTCCATTGGGATTTGAATTCGTTAGAAGATTCCGATAACAATGGAAACGCCCTAGATGATCCCGACTATATCGGATCGCGAGTCGATATTATCTTCGACAAGGTCGGGACAAATACGGTCATTGTAACGGTATTTGATGCCTCCAACAACAGCGATAGCCGCACATTCTCTGTGATTGTCAGTGAAGCCGAGATTGTTGAAACGGATTACGCTATCTTCGCCTTGATTCTCTTGGCAGGTGTCGTGACCATGTCCATCGCTCTCATTGGATATCGTCGTTGGCAGACCACGATTGCTTTGAAACTCCTTACAGACCGAGGGCTACCTGAGAATGAAGCAATAGCACATATCTCGATGGTGAGGCAAACTCAGCGACTTCCATTGTTTGCGAAAGCGATCCAAATATCAGGCCTTGATGCTGGCGGCGAAGTAGTTTCCCAGCAAGAACAAGAAATCGCTCGTAAAGAAGCTGAACTTCAATCGATTTACGGTTCAGCAAACGAACCTGAAGCAGCACCACAGGCGCAGTTTGCCCCGCGGATGCAACTCTCTCAAGCCTCAAGTCAAGCGGCAAGTGAAGCCGCTGCCTTGTTCTTCGAAGATGAGCCCAAGGCAGCTGCACCTCAACCCGTTGCCAACGACTTCGATGATTTGATGCAACCTCGACCTCAGCCCGCCTCAAAACCAGCAACTTCAGGTATTGAATTGCCCGAACAGTTCGCACCTGTGGTCGATGAACTACCCGAGATAAAGGAAGAGCAGGCACCTGAAGAATCAAAAAGCAGTGTGAATTTGCTGAGAGGTACATGCTCAACTTGTTCTCTTGAATTCCAAGTTCCAATGCCAATCGATGTCAAGGAAGCCATTGTTATATGTCCATCCTGTTCCTCTGAACAACTGTTCCAACGTTAAGTTGCAAATCAAGAACTCTCTTTTGTTCAAACAAAAAGGGGATGGGTTCAGATATGAGTTCCTCAACCTGTTATCATGGTCGAGGAAGCGATTCGGTTGATTCGACCAGGTCTTCGTCAACCAAAACGCGGACGTTTAGCTGCATTCTTGGTACTTGTTCTCCTCATACCAATTTTCCAACCGGTTCAGGCTGATGTTGCTGTCGAGCAAGATGATTTTGATTTGATGGAGAAATTATCGGAGCTTATGGAACTTCAGGAATCGAGCGATGACGCTGTTATTGCAGCCGGTTCTTCGACATCTTCATTGGCCCTTGTGGAAGCGGCTAAGCGTGAGAGTCGCGAAGGCGATCCTCTCAACGATTCTACGGAATACCTCAGTCAAGCAGAGCTACGGGATACAACTCCATTCGAACCAGAACATCCTCGCCCGTACGAAATCCTCCTCGATACGAGCACTCAACCTGAGGGTTGGCCAAACAATCTCGTTCAAACACTCTTCTCGTTGGAGTCTTGGGACATCACCGACCCTCTTGCGGTGGGAATCAATACGTACGCCCTCTACATCAATTTCTCGAGTAGAGACAGCGGTCCGCAATATGAGGCATGGCAGTACGGCACTTTCACTGGCGAATTGTTTGTGGGGACTGATCTCGTCTTGTTTGAAAACTACATCGACATCGATGGCGACTCGGTCGATGATGTTTCGATTTCATTGACTGTGCTTGGATTGCTTACATTGAATGAAGGATTTGGGTTTGAGCCACCATTGAATCCACTCAATCCGCTTAGCGTACCGGACACATTGTGGTTACGGCCAACCTTCCAATGGAAGATTGATTATCTGAACGAGAACGACCCCATATGGGATGAACTCGCTCACATGGAAGTTTCACTGCTCAAAGGTCTCGCCTTTGATTCAGCCATCCAGAATTCACAATCGTATGCTCTTGTCCTCGATACGCGGCTCACCCAACCTCCAAACAACTTCAGAGTTGAGGTTGGTATCCAAGAATTCAGATTCAGTATTTCCAATACCATTGGCAATCTCTTTGGCATTCTTACCGACTTCATCACCGGTGGTGCCCTGCCAGCCAATGCCCTTTCATTGACCAGTATTTCAGCACCATATGCAATTTCAATACGAAACTCAAATTCAGATTCAGAGAACAGACAAACGGAATGTGATGAATCTTATTACGACGTTTTCAACGATCATAGTTCGGTGAGTGAGGCGCATAAATGCGGCTATGGTGTCGGCATAGGTTTCATTGAATTTGACCAGGTAGATCAAGAAGGTCAGGCAGAAATTATCGATATGGGTTACCTCGATGTCGGATTCCATCCAGAAATTGGTTCAAACGTCTTGCCAGAAGAAGTTGATCTTGTACTTCGAAACGATAATCTTGGTGACAACACATTCGATACGGTCGAACTTTACAGTGATGTTGGCGCAGATCTGTGGTTGCATTATTTTGAAGATCGTAGCAATACACTCGAAGGGGGGTCGTTCGGAAACGTTACCGACTCTCGATTATGGATACGCGGAATTCCTTCAGGTACACTTCCACAAGAAGAAATCAATGCAATCTTTACGATGATTGGAGAGGCACCAGGGAGTACAAATCTACCGGGTGATGTTCCAAACAGACTCTCGTTTATTCTTGCGATTAAGAACTTCTCAGGCGATTCCACTGCCAATCAAAACGACTTGACACTCCCGATCAATCCTGCAGCACCTCCGGCGACGCTGATTATGGTCGCTGGGACAGAACGCATCAATTCACTTACATACGATTCAACGTTGATGCGTGGAGGATACGCTAACGATGTAAGTTCGCTCTCAATCAACGTCGAAAATCTTCCAGAGGTTCTCATTCTGAAGGGAAGTTTCCAACTCTCATCAACAGGGATTTCTCGGGTGAATTTCAATAACCCAGACCTCAATACGATCTCACAATTACTCGATAATGCATTGTTGACACTGGTTGAGGTTGTCCTCGACTTGGGTTCTATCCTCAATACGCTCCCCGATTTGATTGTTGGAACTGCGGGTAGTTCTGGAGGAGACCTTGAAGTCCTGTGTTTGAGCCAAGTTCGTCAAACATGGAACGACGGTTCTGTCCGCGGCCCAAGCAGTCTCGGTGAAATTTCAATGGCGATTGGAAGCAGTGACCACCCATGGTTAACAGATTCCGATCACATCTTACTCTCACAGGATACTGAAATCGAACAAGTCAATGGACGAGACGGGCCCATTGACCCTCTCGTGCCTGTAGCGATGAGCATTCGTGTGTCAAACATTTCCCGTGTATTCCAATCCTACGATCCGTTGACGAGCATTCGCTCGTTGGAATTGGAAGGGCAACAATCAGGCGCCCTACTTGTAGGGCACATACGTCACTCAGGCGCCGATTTTAGCGATGTTACTGCTCAATCTGCGATGATTTCGAATCGACCGAGTGTGTTGAGTGTTGTACAAGATCCTGCAAAGTTGGTTTATTCAGCAAGTGAACCCATTGGAACCATCACTTACGGAGGAGAACAAGGTGCCCAACGCAATGCGATTCGCCTCGAAGGATTGCCTGCTGAATTCCAATTGAACCTCGGGGATTCGATTGGTTTCCAAGCGGAGACTCCCATCACTTCGATTATGGTACAAATGACCAATGCGACAACACCCTTGACGATGGATGGTGACCATTTCCGATTCTGGGTCGATGCCGATCAGGCTCAAGCATCCTTGAGTGCGAAAATTTCCAATGTTCAATCGGTTCAACGGTACTCGCCCATCGACCCAAATTCAACCGGCCCTGAGGGTAGCGCGACCTATTTGCTCCAACGCCAAGTATCGTCTCCTTTCAGCATCTCGATGGAAGATGTAAGCAATTACGACGATCCGTTCATGGGCTTGAACGGTATGATGCGTTTGGAACCACTCCCTGCCAACCTCCAAGTTGTTCTTCCAAGTGATGTTGACTCAAGCGGTCTCGAGATTCCAGATTTCAGTCAGGGCGAGGGAGTTGAAGCATTGTCCTTTTTCCTTGGCGACGTTGTAGGAATAGGTGGTCTTGTCAACGATTTGGTCTATGGAATTGTTTCAAACGTTGGAGATACAACAGGAGAAGCAACAGATGTTGCTTATGGCCTTGACATGACAACAGGTGAAAGTTTTGACATTGTTGCAGACATGAGAAAGGGCGTTGTTGCGGTTGATGAGCCTACATGGCAACATGGTCTCGATATGCAGGCTGTAGAACGAACTGTCCTCGATTTCAATTTGTCGAAGTTAACGAATCTCACTGAATCGAAACGATTGATCATTGAGGATATTCTCGACGATTACATCATCGATGCAGATGAACTTGCTGTCATTGAGGAGACCTTCTCTCAAAGCAATTTGTCGTTCGCCTACCCACTTATGAAGTTCCTTGATGATGGAATCATTACCGATTCTGAATTGGCCGGAATGGATGTCGAGTTGCTCGAGGAACTTGGGGTTAGTTTCGAGAAACGTCGCAGTTGGCACCTTCGGACATGGTTGCCTCAATTGCCATCAGGGAAGATCGATATCAGTTACATCTTCACACTTGAAGACGACATCCCGACCTATATCTTCGACATGGAACTGGAAGACTGGCTTCCTGCACGTGAGCGTCTGTACATCACCATGAATGGAATTGAACAATCATCCGCAGAACTGCAGATCTTTGGATTTGATACAGGAAACTCGAGAGATGTTTCTGTATCAGCAGTTTTTACCAGGCAAGAAAACCTCACCGTACCCCGTCTCTCTGTAACCATGGACTACGATATTGGTCAACGTTTGGATTATGCATATGCTGCGTTCATCGATTTGGAAAATCTTGTCCGGGCTGAGACGTTCATAGAAGGAGTCCCACAACAAACGCGATTTACCTCAACGATTGGTGATATCCTCAGACTGAGTGTCGATGTCCCTCAGGAATTCAGGGTTGGTGAGACGAGTGTTGATTCAATGATGATCCAACAACATCGTTTCGTTGATGGATTTTGGTGGCCAGCTACAACCTTCTTCAGGGATATTCCTTCCGAAATGCTTCTAACAGCAGCACCAGATACACGATACGACATCCGAGAAGAGACCTCTTTCCAAGGTATGATGACACTCGATTATGCTTCCAATTCAGATAAGATGGATATGTACATCGAAGCCACAGGGCGCGCCATCGATGCGAAGGGTGACACGATCATGTCGGCCAAGAATCTACCAAAGACCTTCAAACTTGAAACAACGGAGGATTGGGGCGTTCGAATCGTTTCCTCAGACCAAGGTGTCGAGGAATTGTACATGCGACAATCGAACGTTCCTGGTGCTCCTGGTGTCTTTTTGCATCGACTTGAGATAATAGGCGAGGATCTGAAAGGAGCAACCATTACCATCCATCGTCCACTTGGCTATCCAGTCATTATCCTTGATGACATTACGACCGGTCGACTTGTTTCAAGTGCCGAAGTCCATCTTGAGCCAGGTGTTTATGCTCCTTTCTTGGGTGACCTTGAGGTCGATGGCCGAGGTGTTTTACTCGATGCTCAATTCACCGGTATTTTACCGACCTCGACATCGATTGGTGTCAATGGTGTTGTCACCGATCTTTCGGTTGTAAGTACACTGACAGGAGGTTCTCTTGAAACCCGCCATATCATGGTGGTAGAACCGTTTACTTCGGGTATCGCTTCGCTCTTTGCGATGATTTTTGGGTGAGAATATGGATGACGAATTAGTGGTTCATGAAGACGACATTGTCGCAGCAAAATCGATGGGTTTGCTGGAGACTACCCAACGCCGTGATGCAGCTGAGATGGGTCTTGATTTGAACGACCCAGAACAAGCAGAAGCGTATCGCCAAGCACAAGAGATGGCTCTGTTTGTCAAAGAACGTATCCGAAACATAAATCCCGTTCGTGTTGCTATCGCTGGACTTATTCTGTTGCTCCTCGTTGGGCTTATCGCAAGTGGATGGTATTGGGTCATTCCACGGGATGATGTTGAAATTCACACGGTTTACATGCAACGCGGCGGGCATCTTGTCATGACTGAATTGCAAAACGATGGGAGTCGAGAAATTAGAGATGTAGTGGTTGAAGTCGAATTCCTTGATTCTCAAGATGTTCTCATTCAGACGATGCGTGTAGAGGTTGATTCCGTCAAGGCTCATTCATCATTAGCAGGGGATGATCTCGAAATGATGGTTCTCGGCTACACCGTCTGGGATGAATATACGCTTCGGATTTCAGTCAGATACACGATGTTCGATAACACTCAAAATTTCTTAGAAGTGAATCACGTTGTTGGTACCTATGCTTCTGAGATTTTTGTTGATCAAGTTGAAACAACAACTCGACTGTTCTGATGGTCATTTGTTCAAACAATTGACCCATAGCGATAAATGCGTCTTCCAAGCGAGGTTGAAACCAATGGAGCGACAAGTCCGTCTAGCGCTTGGGATTCTTCTTCTCTTGTTGATGAGTCCATGGAGTTCGATGGTTGGTCCAGAACAAGAACAAACACAGAGCCTCGAAGATGAACGAAACGTTGAGTTCTTTTCAATACGGACTGACGCCTATTCGGATTTTGTTGGAACCTATGCATCTACAGATGTTGAGGAGAAACGGCCAATTCTTGCCGAGTCCCGCATTGGATCATTCTCAATCAACGGTCTTGAACTCAATCGACCACTTTCGAGCGATGTGCTTGAACCTCGGATGGACGTTCGACTTCTGCTTATCGATAACGACCGACACATGCTTGATGTTCGAAATGAACTCTCCGAAATTCCCGGTATCGAGGTTCGTGAATTTATTGGCCCATCAGGTTTGATGATTCAAGGAACTTCATCGGCGTTTCTTGATGCACAGTCAGTACAAAGTGTCGTAGCACAATGGGATGTGCCCTTGGCCATGTTCCTTGATGATTCACTCTTGGATGCGTTGATGTTTGAAGACGGAAGCACTGCGCTACAAGGAGAAGAAGTTCGATTAGAAGGGTGGTGGGTTGAGAACCAACTTGATGAAATCTTCATCGCGGACAACGACGGGAACACCATCCAGCAAGACCTCTCTCAAGTCGTCGAACTTGCTCTTGATGAGGTTGAACACCTCGATAGGGGGCAATTCCGCGGACATCTTTCAGTTGAATCCTTGTTGGATGTTGTCCGTCAACCTTCCGTCATGTGGTTGAGGTTTGAACCTCAAATGGACTTTGATAACGATCAATCAAAAAACCACATGAAAATTGGTACCATGCGGTCGTACTTCACCACCGATTTGGATGGTTCTGGACAAATTGTTGCTGTTGCCGACTCTGGTCTCGATGAAGATCATGGTGATTTTGGAACACGTATTGTCGGTAATTATGATGTGATTGGAGATGGTTCAACAGCCGACAAACATTCAGGTCACGGCACCCACGTTGCATGCACTGTCCTAGGCGATGGAAGCAAAGGTGGCTATGCGGGTGTTGCACCCGATGCAGAGTTGTATTTCCAGGCGATGGAAAACGATAACACGGGTAATTTTGTTTCACCCTCACTGAACTATCTGTTGAACACTGCATACAATGCAGGTGCACGTATTCACACAAACTCATGGGGGTCTGCTGCAACCTCGACCCAAGGTGAATACACTTCGGAAGCCGAAGCAGTCGACGACCGATCGTTCAATTACGATAAGGTCAGTAACGGGCAAGAAGGATTGACCATTCTCTTTGCCGCAGGAAACGATGGCCCCAATCCTGGGACCGTTGGTTCTCCTTCAACAGCAAAGAATGTCGTCACTGTTGGAAACCATCAGGCTCGCTACAGCGGAGCACCTGATAACCTCATGACGGGCTCTTCCCGTGGCCCTACTGATGATGGGCGTATCAAGCCCGACATCATCGCCCCAGGTGGGTACGTGCGCTCATGTAGAGCGCAAGAGGCACAGGATATCGCAGGTTCGAGTTGGCAATCCACATGGTACCTTGAGTACACTGGTACATCGATGGCGACACCAAATGCTGCAGGGGCTGCAACGCTTATTCGCGAATACTTGATCGAAATTGCTCAACGACCATCCCCTCAAGGCGCACTCGTCAAGGCTCTTCTTGTCCTAGGTGCACAAGACATCAACTCCCGAGATATTCCAAACAACGACGAGGGATGGGGGCGAGTTAACCTCAAAGAAACACTCGCACCATCTCAGGGAAGAGGCATTTGGGTGGATGACCGTTCGGTACTCACAAGTTCTGGGACCTCGAAATCCTATGTCTTCAACGTGACATATGCCAATTCCCAACTCAAAGCAGTCCTTGCCTGGTCGGATTACAGAGGCAGTCGTTTTGCAAGCAAAGCTTTGGTGAACGACCTAGACTTGGAAGTAGAATCTCCTGATGGAACTGTTTACCTCGGCAATGATTTCGCAAATGGGCGTTCAGTCACGGGTGGGACAAAAGACGATCTGAACAACCTTGAGGTCGTCCTCATCGATATGGCAATGAAAGGCATTTGGACGGTGCGAGTAAAGGACGCATATCATGCTGGAAGTGGTTCGCAACCGTTCGCTATAGCCGTTTCAGGTCAAGGTGTGAACGATCTTCGCCCAGACCCGCAAGTCGTTCTCAATTCAATGCAACTGAATGTAACCATTCCTCAAGTTGGTGATCAAGTACGATTGACTACGGATGTCTTCAATGCAGGAAACATCAAAGCTGAATCCGTTGATCTTGCTTTCAATGTCGATGGGGTTGAACTTGATCGAAAGACGCTTGATATCAATCCTGGTGCAAGTCGACAGTCGACATGGTACTGGACGCCTCAACAGTCTGGAACTGCAACGCTTGAACTTATTATCGATCCAGACGATGCGTTGGACGAAATTCAAGAGAACAACAACGTTTTGACTCGAATTATTGATGTGACAGCACCCGGGGTGAAAGTGACTGCAGATGTTGCAGAACGTGAAGTTCAGTATGCAGCACAGACAACCACAACATGGAATCTAACCCTCGAAAACACAGCCCTGTTGGAAACAAATGCCTCCATTGATGCGATAGGCGTCTATCTCGATTCGGATGGAACGAGTGTTCCGTGGTACCTTGGAATGACTGCATCGAACTTTACACTTCAGGGCAAAGGAACTGCTGAAGTTTCACTCACCGTTGTTTATCCCGAGGCTCCCGAACCAGGTATGTATCGAATTGATGTGATTGGTCTCGATGTTGATAATGGCATCTCATATCCACTTTCACTCTATCTTGATGTCCTCGATATACCCGAGTTTAGAATCGAATACGATTACACTGTAGTCCCTGTACACCCCGCCAATCCCACCAATCTCACAATCCGTGTATACAACGACGGAAATACAGAGATCGGTTACGATTTGTTCCTTCAAGCACCTTCTGGATGGAGTGCAGGATTTTCAGATTTGAGCAACGACCCAGGGGCCACTTCTGGTTCGACCGGCTTGATTGCAAAGAACGGTCAAATGAACGTCGGTATGCAATTCATTCCGCCCCAGGTTTCAACCGCAGCAGGTGCCCAACGAATTGTTACACTGACAGCAATATCGCAAACAGAACCATCTCAGACATGGGAGATTGATATTCCAATCGAGGTCATGGAGGTTCGAGAAGTCGAGCTGCTGCTTGAGTCGAACATCGGATCGCCTCGGCCGGATGCTTTGATCAATCTCCTGTTTACAATCGAGAACAGAGGTAACGTCGATATGACGTTGGTGCCAAGCTTATCGATTCCGACCGGATGGTCCGCGCAGACATCCTTGGAACCCATTGAGATGGGATGGACAGAACAATCGAAAAACATCCTTATTTCGATTCAAGGGAATGGAAATGCACTTTCGGGGAACATTCAACTCAATCTTGATGTCGATGTCCAGCGATTCACATGGGTTGGTGAACTCAATGTCCTCCAACTTCCGCAACCATCGCTCACCTTCTCAGAACTGGAATTCGAGGATGGACGAACCTATGACCATCCGTTTGGACCAGGCTCCCATCCAGCAGGACAAGAAATGACATTCACATGGCTTCTCATTAACGAAGCGGATGTTCCTTGGAGTCCAGATATTTCCACCTCACTCTCGCAAGGAGTCTTCGGTGAATGTCTTGATGTTAACACAGTTACCGATGAAAATGTTGTTCCAGTGGTATGTTCAATCATTCTCCCCTTGACACTCGAAGTCGCTTCACAACCCTCGTTTTCGTTTACGTTGTCTGGAAATGATGTTTCCTTGACCGAGGGGACGAGTATGCTTGTAGCAGAACAACGGAGTGTGGAGTGGGAGGTGACTGGACTTTCAACACTCGATGCTACTGGTTCTGGAACGCTGCAAGTTCGTGTCATCAATACGGGGAATATCGCCCTCTCACATCAATTGGTCCTCGAGACCACAAAGGGGCTTGAAGCTGCAGTCGTTGGAGGCGATATCGTCAATGCAGTCGCTGGAGATTCCCAACAGTTCAACATTCAAGTGTCTGGTTCTAATACAGGTTTGCAGCAATTGACCTTCAAACTTTCAGGCGTACAATCGGTCGAATCTTCAACATCGACTGTCGATATCGACATTACAACATCCTTTGAGGAGTCCAGTTCAGGGAGTAATACTGCGCTGTTCATCGGTGCAGGTATGGTCCTTTTGATCGGGCTTCTCGCAGTGCTCTTCGTTCTTCGAGGCAAGGATGCATCCTCGAAACAAGCACCTCTCCTAAGCACGCCCTCTCCAACTCCTCAGCAGCAAGCACCAACCTGCTGGGCATGTCGTTCCCCAATCATCGGGCCAATGCGTGGGTGTCCTGGATGCGGTGCACGATATCATGCCGATTCTCCAACGTGCCAATCGGTTGCTGCCTGCTCAAACTGTGGGGCTTCTGCGGAACAGTTCGTATCCGCCTGATTCGTGAACATCAAAGGACATCCTTTTGATAGGTCAACGCCTCCCGCATGATAGGGAGGGTCAACAATGCAGGTTTTAGAGCAAAAGAAGCGTCTTGCGGTATTCTTGATTTCATTGATGGTTTTCTCAATGTTGCCAATTGTTGCACCTATCGCATCAGCGGATGAAGCCAGAGATGCGAATATCCAAGTGACCGTTTCTCCAACAGCACAGACCATCAACCCTGGTGAAGCAGGAGAGTATACGGTTCGTGTCTACAATTCTGGATCAAATCCTGTGACTGTCCAGTTGAGTACAGCTGAAGGACAAGAACAAGACTGTGGAGCATACACCTCGACCATTACGCAAATTCCAGGCGCCATCGATTCGGGCTCATACGAAGAAGCAACAATGAACGTTACTCTTGCACAGAATGCTGAGGGCTCCTGTGAGACGACGGTGACGGCAACAGCCCAAGACTCCCCTGAACCTCCAGAACCGCCCGGCCAACCTGCAACAGAAACTGCAACTGTCACAACAACCGCCGGCGATGGTTCAGGAAATGCAATCTTCGGTGTCGATTTGTCAATGGTCACCTCCAGCAGAACTTGGGGAGGTGAAGAAACCACTGAATGGACACTGATCGTGGAGAACACTGGACAACAACAAGCCACGGTCAATCTTGCCCTTGATGAGGACAATTCAGCCTCTGGTTGTTCCGATCCCGGTGGACTGTCTCCTGAATTATCGGATTCCTCTGTTACGCTTGATGCCGAGGAATCGACGGAAGTTACTGTTTCACTCGAAGTCACCAACGAAGAAGAAGCAGACAAGTATTGTTGGGAAATTACTGGTACGGTAACGAGCGATCCGACTGGTAACACAAGTGATACGCAAACCTTCGACATTACAGTTCCAATTCTCAAAGAATGCAGCCTATCGCTCTCGAAAACGTCTGTGAATGTTCAACCTGGTAGCGACGATACGCTAACGGCGACCTTCACCAACGATGGAAATTCAGATTGGACAATTCGTGCAGATACTGCAGGTCCAAAGGCGGCTTGGGTTTCCTTTGTTGGAGGTTCAAGTGGCTTGCTCCCCTATGGTGGATCGGGAACGAAGGCATTCAATCTCAAGGTCAGTCCTGATGATTCGGTCAACGCAGGTGAAGAACAGACCGTTTACATTCAAGGGAAAGACGGCACGCAGGTCAAGTGCAATGCCGAACTCACCATCACCGTTGGACAATCTTTTGGAGCAACCATTTCGGTGATTTCTTCACAACTCAACAACATCGAGCCAGGTACATCTGCTACGACCTCAGTCACCGTAGAGAACACTGGAAACGGGGTTGATACCTTCCGAATTACACCTTCATCGGTTCCGAGCGGATGGACTGTTGACTTGGAGCAATCGCTGGTCACACTCGACTCAAAGCACACACCGAATCGAAAAGACACAATCGACGTCACCATTACATTACCGAGCGATGCATTAGCAAACCAAGATTCGGAACAGATTGATCTCTCCATCAGCCCTAACGGTGGTGGGGCGGCTTACGATGATGTTACGATTTCCGTCACCGTAGCCGCAGTGCATGGATTTGAAGCAGATTCAACCGCATTAACACAAACAGGAAAGAACGGAAACGAAGTCAAGTTCCCATTCGATATTGAGAACACTGGAAACGTTGAGGATAGTTTCCGCTTGAGTGTCATTCAACAGACGGCATCTCCGTCTTGGAACTTCTTCTTCGAGGATGAAGCAGGCAATCGATTTACAGATGTCTCTGTGAATGCTCGAACGACCAAACAACTTTTCTTTGTCGCAACAGTCACCGACAGCGACGAATACTCAACGTTTACAGTTCGAATCACCAACAAGGGCGACTCGAACAGCATTGATGGAGATGGGGATGGCATTCCAGACAATCAACGCGAACTACGATTCACCGCATTCCTGACAACCCGAGACTATGCGATGGACGTCCGTCTTGAAGAAGGAGGGCTTGATGGCCGAACGGGCGAATTGATCCTTGCTCCTGGTGACGAAGAGACCGTTGGAATGTGGATTCGTAACATGGGCAACGGAGATGATACGGCTGTGCTCGAATTCACAGGATTGAACGGTATTGCATCTCGCACCGTTTTCTCAAAGGGATTGCCAATCGCTTCAAACAATGAGCTCAGCGTACCCTTCGGATTTGGAATTTGGGACGAGAACAACAGTGCTTTCGTGATGGATGCCTCAGGTTCTCCCTACATCGAAACAACCGAGAACTCCATGCTTGAGGAGATGCTGTTCACCCTTAATCTCAGTCAAGGTTACAGCGTACGCCCATACGAGATGTACCTTGAGCTCCGAGTTCAGGTCAATGAGGCCACGCTTACAGGAGAAGGTGGAAATCTCTACATTGTCGTCACAAGCAAGTCAAATGCAGCCAACAGGACGGGTCAAGCAACGGTATCATTGAGCGTTCAGAAGATC
>Ga0255759_10000770_pt1 | contig 28783 bp, 18 predicted proteins | sample 101ome_20_FD_179959 | JGI IMG/M metagenome (GOLD analysis project Ga0255759, IMG submission 179959) | Coastal salt marsh microbial communities from the Groves Creek Marsh, Skidaway Island, Georgia - 101404AT metaG (version 2) | ecosystem: Environmental > Aquatic > Marine > Intertidal zone >...
GGATCTGGACGCGGCGGAGCGGGCGTTGGCGCGCGGAGGAGGGAAAGGCTTGGACGAGGCGTTCGCGATGAATAGTGCCGGGGGCGGTGTGCGAGAGGACGACGACGACGACGACGACGGTGAAGAAGAAGGTGGTGGTGGTGGTATCGCCGGGTTGAGCGCGACGGAACCTCCGAAGATGTGGAACGCGCGTTTCGTGGCGGACGTGTTGGCGACGACTGGCGGACGGTTCGACGCGAGCGCGGAGGAGGAAGAAGAGGGAAAAGGAGGGGAAGGGATCGACGGGTGGAGGTTCTCACCGCCCGCGGATGCGGGAGTGTTCGCGGCGTCGATACCGGTGGTGAGCGAACGAGTCGTCAACGGTAAAACGTTTACGTCGCGGTTGGACGACATTCTCGATAGAGTGGACGTCGCTCGCGCGCTCGCGATGGAGGCGAAGAAGCAGCTCCGGAGATAGTAAGCGACTCGGTGATGAGTGTTAGACAAAACAAAGTTAGTGTTAGTGGTAAAATATCTATCTAGCTATATCGTGTCGGGAGTGGTAAATGTCCCTGGTCGGTAAACAATGAGAAACAACAATTCACGCCGAGGCGCTTTCGGCGGAGGAAGTCGGCGGGTCGCCCTTTGGCACGCTCGGCGGTTCGCGAACGTATCCGGGGGTAAACTGATCGTACAACGCCTCCTTATAGTCCATATTCGGTCCCGCGATCACTCTCAAGGCGGCGTGAAGGGCGTGCGCTTCGTACCCGCGCAAGCCGCTCGCGGCGAGCGTACCGATGAACCGCGGCTCGCCATTCTTCTCGGCGACGACTCCGTCCAACGAAGCGAGCGTATCGAGCGAAATCGCCGCGATATCGTCGCGCCCGCGCGTCGCGTCTTGTACCTCACCCAAAAAAGCCAACACCGGCGTCACGACGGTTCTTCCCTGAACGTCAACGACGTCGTGCGAGGCGCCCAAAAGCTCCATGGACGCCATCCGAGCCGACGATTCGGCGTCGCCCCAAAGCGCGCGTCTCGCGCGTTTCGCCGCGTTCGTCGTCGCCACGCTCGAGCTCTCCAGCAGCGTAGATTCCTCCACGGCTGCGCTCGGTAACCCACAAAACTTCCCTCCTCTGTGCGCGTCGTCGTACACCGTGAAGAGGACGCACGGATTGTCGTTGAAGAGCGCCAACGGAACGAGCGAGACGCGTCGTCCGTGCGCAGAGGCGTCATCCAGTTTACGAATGCGCGCGCTTCTCAAATCCTCCGAGATTCTCTGACGGTTGGCGTCGCTCAAGAGCGCGTTACCGGTACCACTGGAAAGCCCGCGAACGCTCGTCGTCGTCGTCGTCGTTGAAGAGAGAGAGAGCGTTCGACCGGCGCAAAGTTGAAACGCAGCGCGTCGGGCTGACTTCAACATCATCATAATCTTTTCGCGCGCGATACCGCCGATGGTACCGGTTCCAGACGTTCAAAACGGACTCCGAGTGACGGACGAATACCGTCGTCGTCGCCCCGACCGACGCGGGTGACGCCACCGGCGGTCGACGCGGTGTAGACTGCGGACAAGATGGGATTTTGGAGTTGAGTCAGAGGGGTGACTCAGCCAGACTGGCTCGCTCGAACGAAGACGAAAAGATGAAATCGAAATCGAAATCGAAATCGCGCGCGCGATGCGAGCGGTGGATGACGGGCGTAAAATCTAAAAGGCGAGTACGCGGAAATGGTTCTCTAGTTATTCGCTAGTGTACGGAAAACAATCGTTATCGAGCTATGAAACGCGTCATCGCTTCTTGTACGAACACGCCTTGAGCGGCGGCCACGCGACGGACGCGGTAGACTTGGTACCGCCCTTGGTCGCCGTGTCGGTTGGTTTGACCCAGGTTTTGATGAGCTCGACGGTGAAAAACATCCTGTTGCGCTCGTCTGGTTCGCGTTTGAGCTTGAAACCGAGCTTGGAGAGGGCGGAGATGAAGGATGAGACGCTCGCGGCGCCATTCTTGCCGTCGAATCGCGATCGGACTTCGGCAATCCAGAGCAAGCCTCCGGGTTTTAGCACCCGGTGAGCTTCCTCGAGGAACGAACCGTAGTCGGTACCCATGAGACTGAGCGAGAAGACGGCGCAGTCGACGCTGGCGTCGCTCAGAGGAACGTCGGACATGTTGCACGCGACGACCTCGGGCGCATCCTCGGGCGTTTGCAAGTCAAACGAGTGACACTTTTGTTGCACGATTCGGGACAGCTCGGCGTCACCGCACCCAAAATCAGCGACGATCCAATTCTTTGGCGACTTTTGAAGAATCTTCGCGATGACGTGCACGGGCTTGGTGGGCCAAGATTCCACTTGCGAGCGAAATCCGGCGTGATACGCCTCGAAGAGCTCTGGCGAATCCTTCACGAGCGCGAGCCCCTCTTCACCAGTCGTTGTGTACAGTCGCTCGTTGAGCATTCTGAACTGTCCTCCGCTCAATTTAGCGCGCATCTTCTCCATGTACGACGACGCGAACGACGACGAAGACTTTTTCGTCGCCGCGACGGCTTTCGACGACGCCGGTTCCTCCTCCGACTCGCTCTCCGACGACGCGTCACCCTTGGCTAGAATCACCGGCTTCTCCGGAAGCAATTCTTCATCGTAATCGCTTGATTCGACGTCTTCAGGAGGCACCTCCTTCGTCTTCTCCTCCTCCTCTTCCCTCTTTTTCTGCTTTTGCTTCTTCTTGTCTCGCTTTTTGTAGCCGTCGCTCGCCGCGTCCTCCCGCTTGGCCGCTCGCTTCGCCTCCGCCAACCGTTTCCGTTTCTCCGCCGCCCGTCTCCTTCGCCCCAAAACGCGTCCACTCACCTTCTTCTCCCCGTCATCGCCTTTATCGTCGGCACCGTCTTTTCGCTTTGCCGTCTCGACGCCTCCACTCTTTCTCTGCTGCTGCTGCTGCTGCTGCAGCTGCTTGCTCGTCTTCGTCTTCTCACCTTTCCCAAGCCTTGCCGCCGACCCGCGCGCGTCCGTGCGTCGTCCCTCGTCGCCGCCCCCATCCGTCCTCTCCCAAGCCTTCTTCACCCGCGCCCCCGACGCCCGCGCGTCTCGGTCTTCTCCTCGGCGGCGCTTCGTTTCCACTTCGTGCGCTTTTTCAACGCTTCGTCTTCGCGCACCGCCGTCGTCGTCGGCGTCGTCGAACGACGGGACGTCCATGAAGACGTCATCGGCGGCGGCGGGAACCGGCATTTTTACCGCCTATCCGCGCGCTCGAAACTCTGGCGTCGCCTGCGTCGTCGTCGGCGTCGCGGCGTTCGCTCGGCGAGGCGCGCATCCAGTTTGCCTTTGGATTTCCAAGACCCCAAGAGTGTTTTGACGGTTCATGAACCGTCATTTCACATGATTACCGTAGTTTTTAAAAGACGATTTCGTTTCGGCGCGCGCGGCGTCACACCGCGCCGACGCCGACGCTCAGGTATCGACCACGCCCCGAAGGAGGCGCGCGAACCCGAATCCGCACGTTTCGAGTCTCACTCCGCGACGCGGGAAGACGCGATCGAACGTCGCGAACGAGTGTGGCGAACGAATAAAGGGAATAAAATCAGCAACCATCCGAGTCTGAGGATAAGGAAGGACGACACGAACGAAACGCGAAGATGAACTGCACGGTTCTAGTCACGGGTGGGGCGGGATACATCGGAAGTCACACGTGCGTGCAATTGTTATCCGCGGGAGCGACGGTGATCGTCGTCGATAACTACGATAACTCGTGCGAGGAAGCGCTGAACAGAGTGAAGGCGATCGTGGGTGAAGACGCGTCGAAACGGTTGACGTATTACGAAGCGGATTGTTGCGATAAGGCGACTCTGGATGGCGTGTTCGCGAAGAGTGGGAAGATTGATGCGGTGATCCACTTTGCCGGGTTGAAGGCGGTGGGTGAATCGGTGGCGAAACCGATGCGGTACTATGATAATAACATTTCTTCTACGCTCGTGTTGTGCGAGACGATGGCCAAGTACGGATGCAAGAATATCATCTTTAGTTCTTCAGCGACGGTGTACGGGGAGCCGGCGACGGTGCCGTGCACGGAGGACTTTCCGACGGCGGCGTTGAACCCGTATGGACGGACGAAATTGTTCATCGAACACATTCTCAGCGACTTGTACGTGAGCGACAAGGAGTGGAAAGTGGCGTTGCTTCGGTATTTCAATCCAGTGGGCGCGCACGCGAGCGGTACCCTCGGGGAGGATCCCAAGGGTATTCCGAACAACCTGATGCCGTTTGTGCAGCAAGTCGCCGTCGGACGCCGACCGGAGTTGAGCGTTTTCGGTAACGATTACCCGACGGCTGACGGCACCGGTCGACGGGACTACATTCACGTCGTCGATCTCGCTGACGGACACGTGGCGGCGGTAAAGAAGCTCACCACCGATCCCGACGCCGGTTTGATCACCGTCAACCTCGGTACGGGTAAAAGCACGAGCGTTTTGGAGCTCGTCAAGGCGTTCGAAAAGGCTTCTGGCAAGGAAATTCCGTGCAAGATTGTTGGCCGCCGACCGGGCGACGCCGCGGAGGTGTACGCCAAGACGGATAAGGCGTTTGAAGTACTCGGTTGGCGCGCGGAGCGCACCATCGAAGACTGCTGCGTCGATCAATGGAAGTGGGCGAGTCAAAATCCGTACGGATACCTCGGCAAGCCGGACGACGAGTGAGCGCGCACATAGAATGTTTTAATGAATAAAATCACATTGCATCAATTCCCAAACTTACTCTACCGTGAACCACATGCCAGCCGCCGGGGCGATCGGAATCGCCTTGGTGTGCTTCGCGCCGTTCTTCGAACTCGAACTCTTGAACCTGAATCGTTTGATGAGCGTCGCCAACACGACGCGCGCTTCTAAGAGGGCTAAATATTGCCCGAGGCAGTTTCTCGGACCTTGAATAAATGGCAAGTAGGCGTAGTTGCCGACGTCGTCGCTCTTACCGTCGAGGAAACGCTCCGGTTCGAACGCAAGTGGATTCGGCCATAAATCTTCGCGATGGTGCACGCCTTGCAAGCTGATGATGACCGTGGTGCCAGCTGGAATGCGGCAACCGCCGAGCACGTCGTCGTTCACGGCGCGTCTCGTCACCACCGGCACCACCGAGTACAATCTCAGCGATTCCTTGAGCGCAGAGACGTTGTAGTCGAGATGGGCGAGTTCGTCTCTCGTGGGAAGTTGTCCCGGCTTGAGCTTGCCGAGCACCTTGTTCGCCTCAGCCACAGCCTTGGCCATCTTGTCCTCATTATTGACCAACTCCCACGTCGTCCAAATCAACATGGCCGCGCTCGTCTCATGGCCGGCGAGGAGGAACGTCTTAATTTCGTAGCACATTTGTTCCTCCACCTGTGCTCCGTAATCTTTGACGTCGACGGATGCCAACACGCGGTCAAGGATGTCCGGGTTCGGGTTTTCCGCGCCCGAGATGCGCTTCTTCCATCGCATGCGAATCAAGTTGATGATATAGTTGTTGAGCGAAGAGACGCGTTTGCGATGTGCAAACCACTCCGCCGTCGGAAGGTACGTCCTCCACGGTTCCAAACTTCGTCGGTTACACTCCTCCATGATTGGCAAGTACAAGTTTGGCATGACTTCGTCGCTCTGTTCCGGCGTTAAACTGAGAATGGCTTCGGCGATGACTTGCAGCGTCAGAAGCCTAAACTCTTCGGCGAGTTCAATCGGTTCATTCTTTCCACGAATCTTCTCCAACTTTTCCGACAGCCGATCCACCGCTCTAGTCGCAATCGCGATGATGTCATCCAAGATTTCAATTCGAAGCGCGCTCGAAATCCTCTGTCTCTGTTCCTTCCACGTCTCGCCCTCGCTCGTGACCAATCCCGTTCCCAAAATCTCCAAGAATGGATTGTACGAAAACTCCGTATCCTTTTTGTAGTTCTTCAGGTTTGTCTGAAACACCCGCTTCACTAGATCCGGATCGGCTATCACGACGCAGTGTCGCTGAAAAATCTGCACTCTCGCCGGTTTCGGCGCCGCGCTCGAGCCCCAGCGCGCGAACAAGTCCCACGTGCACGGATACGACCCCACCGCCTTGAACAGCGCCACCGTGTGCCCGAGAACTGGCACGTACATCGCCGCCTGTTTCGCGCCACCGAAGCTCAACACCACCTCCCGCCTGAACCATCGAAACACGGCGTTGAGCGCGCCGACGATGCGTTCAAAGACGACGGTCCAGACGAGGTGCATGATCCCAACCACGACGAGCGTCGTTCGCATCACGTCGACGTGTGCCGTCGACATGGCGCCGGGGAATCCTATTCGAGAGTTTCGTGAGGGCGACGACGATGCGTGTGTGTGTGTGTGCGCGCGCAAGTCGCTGCGGATAGGCCGCCGGGCACTGACGTCGCCGCCGCCGTCGTCGTCGTCGTCGTCGCGTCGAGTGCATTTTGGATCAATTGTTACTGTTTACACATACGATTAAGCGGCGCACGCGATCCATCGAAATCGATCTCACGTTGGTTCGCAACGACATACTTCGACGACGACGCGCATCTCGACGCGCACGATCGACGCGGTAAAGTGTGAAGCGTGGTCGCGATCGTTTGAGTGTTCGTAGAGGACGACGAGGGCGACAGAGCGAGAGGAACGGGGGAGACGACAGACGATCTCGTTGATTGATAGCATTTTGGTGTTCAGGGGAACAGCGACTTCGACATCTTTTCGTGAACGACACCGCGCGTGCACCCGAAGGGGACTCGGGAGATAAAGTAAAAGGAAGATGGGCATCGATAGTTTGTTCATCGTGAACAACCGGACAGAGAGCCTGATTGCGGTGAAGCACTGGGGCGCGGCGACTGGGAGCGAGATTTGCGAACGCGTCTTTGAGGCGCACAGAAAAGCGCAGAGAGAGGGCGCGGATACGGATGCGGTGTGCGCGGATCAGGATGCGTATGGATTTTCGTTGACGCGCGGAGAGGTGACGTACATCGCGACGTGCTCTCGGGAGACGTCGCCGTTGATGGCGATTGAGTTTTTGAGCCAGCTTTACGACGTGTTGAAAGCGTACTTTGGCGACAACGTCACGGAGGCTGTGCTGCAGGAGCATCACGTCACTCTGTATCAGTTGTTGGATGAGATGTTGGATAGTGGTATTCCGGTGAATACGCACCCGGGAGGTTTGAAGGTGCTCGTGCCACCGCCGAACCTTTACAACCGCGTCACGTCGACGGTGATGGGTAACCAAGGCGTCATCGTGAGCGATCAGGATCCGCTCAAGTTGTTGCCGTTGCCGTGGCGCTCAAACAACATCAAGTACGCGAGCAATGAGATTTATCTCGACGTCATCGAATGCATCGATGCCACCATTGACGGAGAGGGTAAGGTGTTGAACAGCTCGGTACACGGACGAATTGAACTCAACTCTCGGTTGTCTGGCATGCCAGACATCAACTTGACGCTGAGCAACTCTCACCTCATCGACGAGTACAGTTTCCACCCGAGCGTGCGCCTGTCTCGTTTCGCTTCCGACCGCGTCATCTCGTTCGTCCCCGCCGATGGTGCTTCAACGTTGATGTCGTACAAGATTAGACCGCCACAAAACAAGGAGGAATCCAATCAATGGCAGCCGCGCTACATCAAGGCGAACCCGTGGTTGAAGACTGCCAACAGCGACAACCCGAGCTCGGTTCCGTTGCCGTTGTACATCCGACCGCAGTCTGCTTTCGGTGCCACGCACGGCCGTGTGTCTGTGGTGGTCGGTTCCAAGCCGGCGTTTGAAAAGCCCGTCGAGGCTGTCGCGTTGGAGGTTCGACTTCCGAGCCGGGTGAGCGGTGCTGATCCGAGCGCGACGCACGGTGACGCGTCATACGACGCGACGTCCAACATGGTCCGTTGGGTCATCGAAAAGTTTCCGGCGGATAAGACCCCGTGCCTCTCGGTTCAGGTGACCATGCACTCTGAAGACGATGCGGCAAGCCACGGATCCAAATCAAAGCCTGAGAACCAAGCTACTCGCCGCGTCCACTTGCAGGAACTCGTGGATATTAACGCATCCTTCAAGGTTCCGGGTGCTTCCGTCTCTGGAGTTAAGGTTGAGACGCTTCAGGTTCGCAACGAAAAGTACAAGCCCACGCAAGGCGTGCGTTATCACACGCGTTCGGGCGCCATCATTGTTCGAGCCTAAGCTACCATAGAGGTGTAGAGTCGTCGCCGGTTCCACGTCGGCGTAGTGTAAATTAATCAAATACGCTAATACGTTTCAATTCGCTCTCGTCCATTCTCGTTCGTTGATTGAGATGCGCGCGCTTCGAGACTGATTACTTCACAACGTGACTCGGCGTGACCGCGCATCATGCTCGCGTCGTCCACCAGCGCGTTCGCGCCCTCGCTACCGCGCGTGCTCACCTCGTCGCGTTCGACCGCTCAACGACTCTACCGCTCTGCGAGACGAGCAACGACGACGCGTGCGGCAACGGAGGCGTTCGACGCGTTGAATCTCTTTCTGTACGACACCACGAATGCGTTAGACGCATCCATCGGCGGGGACGTTCTCGGCGGAGGTACCGTCGGGGCGACGACTTACGTAACCGTACTCGCGGCTGGGATATTCACCTCGCTGTCACCGTGCACGTTGAGCGTGCTGCCGCTGACGATTGGGTATATTGGAGGATACGGAGGCGGAGGAAAAGACGAGGATGCCGAAACGCGCGCGAAGACGGTGCGCGCAGCGAGCGTAGCGTTCGCGGCGGGCTTAGCGAGTACACTGGCTGCGCTCGGTGTCGGTGCCGCGAGCTTCGGCGCGGCGTATGGGCAAGGGATTGGAGACGGTTTGCCGACGGTGGCGGCGGCGTTGGCGATAGCGATGGGTTTGAACCTCTTAGAGGTTTTCGAGTTTACTTTTCCGTCGTTTGGTGCGAATTTCGACCCAAAGTCGGTCTCCGTCCCTCCCTTTGTGCAGGCGTACATCGCTGGCGCGGTATTTGCGCTCGCGGCATCGCCATGTGCGACCCCGATTTTGGCCACGTTGTTAGCTTACGCCGCTTCCAGCGGAGATCCCGCCTCTGGCGGCGCTCTGTTGTTAACGTACACGTCGGGTTACGTGGCGCCGTTGTTATTTGCCGCCACGGCGACGGATGGCCTCAAATCGGTCATGGCACTCCGGGAGAAGAGTGGATGGGTGAATCCTACGAGCGGTTTTCTCCTCGTCGCCGGCGGCACGTACGCTTTTTTATCACGCGTGGTTCCACACGCGACTGGAATGGCTTGAGGCGTATATGACTCGTACTTGAGCTTGCGCGCGCGCGTACATTTGTAAGACTACTATGCTTTGTTTGATATTATTCACAACCGCCGCAAAGCGATACTCTAACTGTCTATCGTTGTTGTCTAGTGGCGCTGCATGAGATACATGAGAATGCTTCCGGCGATGCCGACGTTTAGGCTCTCCATCTCCCCCGACATCGGGATGGACACGGGCTTACACACGCGAAGGGCTTCATCGCTCAAACCTTGACCCTCCGTACCGAGCACGAGACACGCCTTGGCGACGCTAGAGATTCGTTCAGGATCGACGTCGGCATCCGCACTTGGCTCCGCCGCATACAGCTCGATTCCGGCATCCTCACTCGCACTCACCAGCTCATTCACTGAGTCAAAGGCGACGAAATTGACACGAAACGTCGCCCCTCGCGCCGCGCGCATCGCCTTATCGTTGAACGGATCGCACGTTCCCGGTAACAGCGCAACCGTGTCCCACCCAAACGCAACCGCGGTACGAGTTAGCGTTCCCAGATTCCCCGGGTCCTGCACCCCTTCCACCGCGAGCACGCGAACCGTCCCATTAGCCTTTGCTCGTTTCGTAAACTCTCGTGCGTTCACGATCCGCGGCGCTTCAAACTCACCCACCGCGTCCAAACCATCGGCGTTGTTGACCCCTGCGCACTTTTTCAACACATTCGCTGGCGCGCGAATCACCCTCTTTGCCCGCACCCCGATTGCATCCACGTCCGCCCAATCCGCCACGAACAACACCTCAGCCTCTCGCGACGTTGCCGCGCTTCCAAAACACTCTCGCATGAGCACGCTCGACGATAACACGACCGAGTTGGTCTCTTCTCGGAACCGTTTCGATTTGCACAGTTTCGCAAACCTCTTCACCGTCGGGTTCTCCCCGCTCGTCACCCGCTCCTCTCGCGCGTCCGAACCCGCGCTCGCGCGCGTCGTCGTCAAGACGCGTCGCGGTGCGTCGCCGACGGGTGGTTCGCGACGCAGGCACGGGCGCGAGAACGCGTTAGGACTACCGCCGCCGCAGTGCGTTTGCAACTTCTGGTTCGTTAAACGCGACGCGAAACGCGACGCCGTCGCGGGACGTATCATCTCACGAAGGATGGCGTCGAATGAAGACGACGACGACGACAACGCTCGACGACGGAGAGTAGACGCGCGCGTCGCGATGTGTCGTGAAGAGTTGCTACAATTAGACTACAAAGTATCTAAACCGGCTGCGCGCAGCGCGTCTTCCGCCGCTCTGTTCAGTTCCGTCTCTGCAGCGCGCACCACGTCGAGGGCGCGAAGCCGCGCGGCGCGCATTTCATCCAATGAATTTGCCGATGCCCTACCACCCAGCGCGGCGCCGCTGCTCGCGCGGGTCGTCGCCATGGGATCGAGCCGGTCGATGTATCCGGATGGCAAAGCGCGCTCGGCTGCGTCGGCGGCTCGACGCGTCGTATGAGAATCGGCCGCGCATTTCCAATCCAAACGCGCGCACTCGACGTTTAAACGACTGTTGAGCTCGCGAAATCCCGGTCCGTGGTCTGCGTGGACGTTGTGTGCGAGCTCATGGAGCAGCGTTCGTCTGATGGTTACATAGTCCCGAAATCCGCGCAAGTCGTCAGTGCGCAAACGCAAGTGAATCTCTGCACCCTGGTTCACGTTGTACCCGAGCACGCACGATTCCGACACCCCCACCTTACCCTCAGGCGGCATTTCCCGAAGCTTCAGAACCCTCCATCCATGTTTATCCATCACGCCGACTATCCCGGGATCCGTGGCTAACCGTTCCAAGAGCTCGACGGCTTGGCGTTTCGTCGGTTTTATGAAATCCGGCACGTCTAGCGCATCGATGTCACCGAACCTATGCGACGTCGACGTGGACCCCCCACCTCTACCGCGCCCACCGCTCGCGCTCGACGGAACCAGCCCGCACCGAACCAACTCGCGTCGGTCCTCTTCCTCAAAGCCGCGAATCCGATAATCCTTCCCTCGTTCGCGTTCGAGCGCCTCCGCCTCTTCCGCGCGCGACCCGGTCACCATCAATCGCAACTTTTTGAGCGTTTCTTCAGGCGGCAGCACCGACGTCGACGTCACGTTCGCGACACCCGACGGCGCGCACCACTTCTTCGTCGCACCGTGCAACCGTGTCGTCGACAACGACAACCCGAGCTCGTTCGCGAACGCGACGACGACGTCACCGAAAGTCACGGACGTCGCAGACGAAGGGACGGTGACGGTGACGTCCGCGCCGCCGTGACGCGCGGTGACGGCGACGAAGCGCTCGTCGGCACTCATGAGGCGCGACGCACACTGCGGGTGCCTTCACTTTTCCGCGCTCCGTTTGGTCTGTCTTCGCCCATGCGCGTCGCCAGTCCCACCGAACGCGTCGTCGGTGTCGTCGCATCGACGTCGACATCGGGGTGGTCTCATGGGGTCTCCAGCGCGCGCGTGGGTCTTTCAAACCTTCGTCGTCGTCAGCTTCGGACGTGCGTTGAAACGCCCGATGGTCGTTATCGGTTCCAACCGTCTTTTAGCAAAGCGAAAGCGAACGAGTTCGATGCCGATGCCGATGTCGACGCCACGTTGCGGCGCGTGATGGATCCGTCGGCGTCACCGTTGCGCGTGCTCGGCGTCGAACTCGACGAGGGCGCGATCGGTATGGATGCGTCGGCGTTGCGAAGCGCGTATAGGCGGGCTATGCGCGACGCGCACCCAGACGCGCCGAAAGGATCGACGGAAGCGGCGCTTCGCGTGCAACGCGCGTACGAGAGCGCGGTTAAAACACTTAGTGGGGATGGGACGATCGCGGCGACGCTTCGACGGGAGGGTGGGTTATCGACGGAGGATCCGTTTTCGGCGACGTCGCTCGCGCTCGAGTTTGACGGAGCGGAACGCGTCTTCGTCGACGAGACGCGGTGCGTCGGCGACGCGAATTGTTCGAGTTCGTGCGTGCGCGCTGCGCCGAAATCGTTTTACACGGCGAGCGATACCGGGGCGGCGCGATGGATCGAGCGCGATGGATCGAGCTCGAATGTAGACGAGACTGCCGTTCGCGACGAATGGTTGGCTTCGCAGCGTTGTCCTCGCAGTTGCATTTATTACGTCACTGAGCGACAGCGCTCGTACCTCGCGGAGCTTTTGCGTGGCGCCATAGAAGGCGAAACGTCGATCGACGACATCGGTCCGCTCATATCCGAACTCCTCGCCAAGGCGGAGTACGAAAATGGTCGAGCCGCCGGCGCGCGAAGCGCCGCTCCTCGCTCGCCGACATCGTCCACGCGGTGGGTCGACTGGTATTGAACGACGGCGACGACATGTAGTAACACACACACATATAGATACAAGTTTCGATTATTTACACACGCCAACGACAAAAAGAAAACACACACGCGACATTACTGGTATTCAAAATGAATCCGTCAAGTCGATGCAATTTCCACACATCGTCTTACTTCCGTGCTTGCCGCCGCAAAGCCAGCAAACGTCACCTTTCTTGAATTTACCCTGGAATAGATCCTCTTGGTTCACCCCCGTGCCGCCGCACTGTCCGCACGCCTTGTAACCGGTGCCTCGACACACCGGGCACTCCTTCTTCGCGCGCGCGACGAGTTCTTCTTGCGAACTCGAGTCGAAATTAATCGGACCCGAAGACGACGACGCCTTCGTTTTGACGCGAGAAGACGACGAGGACGACGAGACGTCGCGACGGCTGGGAACGATCGCCGGTTTTGCGATGTTGCCGAAGGGTTTCGCGATGGAAAACGGCATGGATCGATACGAGCGGACGTGACGTGCGCGAGAGAGACAATGAGGGTGTGGCAAAGCGAGTTAGTTACACGCTTCAGACGCCGTTACACGTCAAAATAGATTTGTGATATTAATAAGTCACTTCAACTCGTACTTGAACGTCACCGGCGGCGGTGCGGGTGGTTCGGGAATTTTACCCCATCCCTTGAGCTTGTACGCGACGCGTTCAAGATCGGCGATGAGAATGGCTTCGCGCTTGCGAAGGACGTGGAGAGTGGCGCTACGAGACCGACTATTTGCGCGCATCTCCGCCTCGCTCGGACGCTGGGCGTCATCCATGTGTAAACCCCACTTGCGTTCGAGTTTTTTCGAGCATTTATCGGGGTGATTGGCTTGAGCCCACTGCCAAAGCGGGAAATCATCGCGGATGACTTCATAGTCGCGGAAGAAATCGACGACGATGGCGCACTCACTGTGCTTCCACGTCAAAATGCCAAGACGGCCATGTTCGGGCATGATCTCAAAGGCGCCGTGCATACCGCGGCGCATTTCATCGAATTCTTGGTTGAGCGCGATGCGAAGTGCCTGGAAGGTGAGCTTGGCCGGGTGCATCATTTGGTACTCCTTACCCTTTGCCTTGGCAACGAGCGCCGCAAATGCCTTGGTGGTGCTCGGCAACGATCCGTCTTCGCGAGCCAAAATGATGGCGTCAGTGATGCGGCGCGCGGCCCCTGGATCGGTAGTTTCGCCGTATTCGTGAATCACTCGGCGAAGCTCTTCGCGCGAGACGAGTCGGAGGTATTCGCTCGCCGGAACGCCTCGTTCGACGTCAAAACGCAAATCAAGAGGACCGTCTTGCTCGGGTCTAAACCCGCGAGACGCGTCGTCAAACTGCGGTGAGGAGATACCAAGGTCTAAGAAAACGCCAGAGGGCTTGACACCGAGCGGCTTGAGCACCTCCGCCATGCATCCAAATGGAGCGTGATGAATGGTAAATCTCGGGTCTTCACGTTCGAGTTCCTTACCAACCTTAATGGCTTCGGGATCCATGTCGAACGCGTGCAAGCGACCTTCAGGTGAAAGCGCGGCCAAGATACCGCGAGTGTGTCCGCCTCGTCCGAACGTACCGTCGACGTAGACGCCGGAACGATCCGGGGCGACCAAAGCGGCGATAGTTTCCGCAAGCATGGCGGGCGTGTGCGTGCCGTACGCTTGCTCCGTGGCGCGAACACCGAAAGTACTCTTCTTTGCCACGGTGACGGACACGTTTCGCCCTCCAAACCGCGCGCCGTCGCGCTTCAAAGCCTCAAGTCGACCCGCTTCATCGACAAAGGTTATAAAGCCGGCACCCTTTGCCGCCCCCGTTTGCGGATCGCGCAACAATCGAGCTGGGCCCACGATTGCACCGCAATCCGAAAAGTATTTGTACACCTCATCCTCGTTTGCGCTGTGCGGCAGATACTTGAGAAACACCTCGTATCCTTCCTGCGCGCTTCCTTGCGCGGGAGCTCTGGCAGCGGCGGTGTTCACGGCCGTAGTTGGCGCACCGCTCGCAGTGGCGCTCCTCGGCGCCGCACATCGGAAGCACGATGTTCTCCTCGCAAAGTTACTGCAACTGCACGCCCCACACGTCCAATCGTCCGCTCGTATTTCGTGCGTGACCGACGGCATCGGCGAATTCGCTGCTTCGTACGAAACCGACGAGTTGGTCGACGCGCCTCCTCCGAACAACGGCGGTCTCGAACCCGATTCCTTCGGCGGCGGCGCATCCTTCCCCGGCGTCACCCCACCGTTCGTCGCAATCACTACGTCACCCTTATCGACCACCACCTTCAACTCCACGCCGTCCAACGTCTTCCCATCGAACTCTTTCGCCAGTCGTTCCGCAGCCTTTTCGCTCTTCGCAGTGACAAACGCCTGTCCACCCGGCGGTTTCGGCCCTTTCCCGTGCGTTCCCCACATCCCGACCATGACCTCGGACACGTCCATCCCGAGAAACGCGCTCACGCTCCCCGCGTTCGCCGTTTTGGTCAATCCAACGACGCGAACGCGCGTCGGCGCACCGCCGCCATCTTCCTCTTCAGTGTCTTTGCGTCTCTTCTTCGTCGACCCACCTTCGTCGTCCGACGCCGCCGAGCGCTTGTCCTTTTTGTCTTTTTTATCCTTCTTCTCCTTCTTTTCCTTTTTTGCCGATTTCGGCGACGACGAACCCATGACGAGCGACGCGTCGACGCGCGCGAGCTTGCGTCTGCCGCCGCCAGCGGCTCTCTGCGCTCGAAGATGAAAAGTGCAGAGACATTTGGCGTCGTCCAGTCTTTGGGGTGCGATTATTAAAACGCGCGGCTAATGAAAGAATGCGCGCTCATACGAATGCGACGGGGTTATAACACGAACAATATCTACCGACCACTCTCGCGAAAGATGCGGCGTCGTTCACGTCGCCATGACGTCGGATTCGCGAGCGACTTGGATGATGCGTTCGATGGATAACGGAGCGTTTCGTGACCGAGCGTTGAAGAGAATCTTCGATAGTGCGTCCGCGCGGTCTGGTAGACGCGCAGCGCGGGTGACGGCGGCGTGTGCTAGAGGTGGTTTTCGTTCGGGTTTGACGCCGAGGTAGAGGAGGTCGGCGGATCGGACGACGGCGGTTTCGGCGTCGACGTCGAAACCGTTTGGACCGACGAGGAATCGACCGAGGCGATTCGTCGGCATCTCGATAGGTGAACCGAGCGCGCGCGGGGCTGATGAAACCGCACCAGTCGCGGCGATGACGACAGGTTCGTCGTCGCCGGTGATGAAAAAGGCGCCATCGTTCGATTTCGCGAGGGTGACGATTTGCGCCGCCAGGGCGCTCGTGGCGTCGGGCATCACCACACCGGCGCGCTCCAATACCCCAGGCGCGCCTTCGTCGCGGTTGAAAAACGCCGACGTGCGCGCGTCTCGCCAGTTTAACACCAATGGCGTCGTCCCGGTCTCGTACGCCGCCTCTCTGTGGTAGAAAATCAATCCGTCCAATTCAGCGCCAACGTCGCCGGCGTACGCCACTTCCAGTCCCTCCGCCGTCGCCTCGAACCAGGGCGTGGCTACAAAGGCGAAATCCCTGCCCAACGCCCTGTTTGGTGCCTCGCACGCCTCGCACTCTTGCGTCAACCGAGTGTGCGCCCAAAAAAATCTAAACTCGACGTCGCACTCGTACATCGAAGCTCCGTTCCACGCCATGACGTCCAACACGTAATACCTCCCGCTCCTCGACGCCTCCGCGTCCGAGCTCACCCCGTCGCGTCGTCCATAGTCCTTCCTCGCCCGTTCATCTCCAGTGAAGACGCAATCGAGAATACAAAAGCAATCCCCGCCCCGTCCTCGGCTCGTCCTCGCGCTTCCGCCCGGCAACGCCGACTGAAACGTCGACAACGTCGTCCCATCTCTCGCGCTTCTCGCCACCGTCTTCCCCCGCGAAGCGACGACGAGACACCGCGTACCCCTCGGTCGAGGTCGAACGTACCACTTCTCGCGAAGATCTCGAGGTGCGTCGTCCCACATCCACTCGGGCATCGTCAAGACTTCTTCAAAAGTGTTTGGTAAAGCGCCCGCCGCAGACGACGAAGACGAATCCGCCTCCCTCGCGCGTCTCTCCGCGTCGTCAGCGCCGCGCATCGCCTCGTCCGACCCACCACCGATCGCGATCGACCGTGCGTACGCCAGCGCATCGCGCTTCGACTCGCGCTGTCTCACCAGCGTCGCCTCGCGGCGTCGTTCGGACGCGCTCGCGCGACCGCCGGCGCGTTTCAACGACATTCTCTGCATCGTGCGAAAATGCGACGTTCGGGACGCGACACGGACCAGTTCGGTCGCTCGAGGCGAAAGGAGTGCTTTCACCGCGTCGCGCGCGACGAGTTCGGTCGACGGACGCCAGGAGCGGCGCGCGCTGCGGTCATTCGCGTCGCGTCGAGCGGTGCTCTCATGTATAAATACCGACTCGGACATTCGATCAATATTGAAATGATCTTGAGTCTGTGTATAAAAGGGAGATGAGTAGACGCACGTGTGTGTATCCAATTGACGAATCATGACTCGTTCGTTCGTCTGTTCACCAAAACGGTTAAAGCGTTACTCGACAAAATTTGTGCCACATTCATCGACGCGCTCGACGTTCGCGAAGTCGCCTCGCGGCGCCGACCATCGACGCGAGCGCACGCTTGTTTGTGCTCCGGTTCTGGTTTCCAGTCTTCCTTCGCCGGCTCGCGCGTCCTGTGTGTGACGATTCGAGCGCGAACGCGACGGTTGGCTTGGCTTGGACTCAATTGGATTACCATACCAGCGAGCGGTACTCCGGCGAGTCTCGCGGAGTGACGGGGGATTTGGTGAACCATGAAGCGCGTGAACGTCGCCGACGTGGATGGTTCAGTCACGTCGCGCGACGGCGACGGTGACGCGCGACGCGAGAATGCTACGGTGACGTGCGGAGGCGATTCAGCGACGTCGGTCGACGTCGAGTCGGCCAAACGGGAGACGAACGGTCGCGAGTCGCGAATGTTACTCGACGATAGTCTCGGCGCGCGCGTGCGACGGGCGTTGGTGTTGTGGTTTGTGTGCGCGAGGCGGGTGATGCCACAGATTCTCTTGGCGGGATTGACGGGCGCGGGCGCGCAGTGGCTGAAGAGACGGGCGTGCGACGACTCGCAGAGGTACTCAAGCGAGTGTGCGTACGCGCTGCCGATCGACGCGCACGCCGCCGTCGGGGTAATTCTTTCATTTTTACTAGTGTTTCGGGTTGTTCAAGCGTTTCGGAGGTACGAAGATGCCAAACAGGCGTTGATCGATATCAAATGCTCGATGCGGTCGTGCTTCGCGCTCGCAGACGTGGAGCTGGCGGACGCGGGGAGCAAATCGAATTCGGTGGACTCTTCGAGAGCGCATAGACTCGCGGAGATTCGCAGATTTATGGATGCATCGTATGCACTCATGCGGCAAGCTGTACGCGATTCGCGTCACGGTGTCCGCGACATCGACGCCGCCAGTGGCAAAGTGGACACGGATACGGAGGCGTTGCTCGCCGACGAGTACAGCAAGCCTTCGTTGTCTGCGGTAACGTCCATCGAAGAACGCAGAGTGCTGGCACGATTCAAAGCGCAGAGCAGGCCCGCAGTGGCGATGTCATTTATGCTGAATCAAGTGCAGAGGGCGCTTCAGGATGGTACGCTCAGCGAAAAGGCAACGCTCGAAGTGTTTAAATACTCGCAGAAAGCGCTCGATTCATATCGTGAGACGCTAACGTTGGTTGAAACCTGGGCACCGCGTGAGTACACACACAGTGTCACCGTACTACTTTTCGCATTCGTCTTTTCTATCCCGTTTGCTCTGACACAAGTCACTGATTGGAGGACGCCGTTGGTAAGTGCGACGGTGGCTTGGCTCTTTTACGGTGTCAATGAAATTTCGGTCGCGCTAGAGGACCCATTCACCTGGGCGCTTCCTTCTCATCCATTGAGAGCCATCGGGGCAAGAATACATCAGGAGATGCAAGCGTTCAACATGAAGGATGGCGTGTTCGATGACGAAATAGAGGGAGAAAAGACAGACTACGAGGAGATAGACACTCAAAGCTACAAGTCGAAAAGGAAAGTGTCTTGGTTCATCACAGACTGCTTCGCATGGAGGGATACCGTATTGCCATACATCTACAAGCAACTTTTATGCGCCGCATGCGTCGGTGCTGGCGCACAATTCCTTAAAGTCGCTGTCTGTGGACACGGGATCACGAAATCTTCTGAGTGCTTAGTGACGTTTGACATCTCGGCGCATGCAGTGTTGGCCATTCCCTTATCATTCTTGCTCGTGATCAACACAGACTGGGGCTACGATCGGTATATATCGGCGAAACGTCTCATAACCTCTCTTCAGAATGACATGCGCTCGCTAGTGACGATATCTTCAATGTTCGTGGCAAGCGATGACGCGACAAAAAACAATTCTGAGTCGTCAGAGGTGAGGCGTTTCACAGACATTCTTTTCAGCTTGAATCGTATTCTCGTTCGTGAGCTGATGATTCGCGACCCGCACGGTAAGACTATAGATCTTGAGGATTGTCTAAAGACCGACGCGTATGGGTGCGGCCGCAAGTTGTGCAACCTGCTCACAAAGGAGGAAATGGATGAGGTTCGTTCCATGCCCATGCACAGTCTTACGACTTGGGCGGCGGTCCGAATCAACAATATTTTCAATCGAAACCTGCAAAGCGGTCATGTTTCTGAGAGGTTCGCTTCAGACGCGTACCGCCGTGTGTGCTCTGCGTTACAAAACGTCCAAGGTTTGTTGCGTATCATTTCAACTCCGGTACCGAAGCACTTTCGTCATTTGCTTCAGCTGACGCTGTTGTTTTATGTGTTCACAATGCCCTTTGTTTTGAGTGTTAGGTACCGCTGGCTAACCGCCATACCCTCGACGCTCGTCGCGCTGGCGTTCTACGGAGTGGCCGAAACGTCGACAGGGATGATGGAGCCTTTCGGTTGGAATGGACCACGACATGAACTCGGCGAATTGGGCACGAGGATGGGTCTTTTCCACGAGCGACTGCACGCGCTCTCATCCCACCTGACGGGCGGAAGCGATGTATGGAATACACTCGAAGACGAGCTACATGTGCTTGAGACTGTGATGCTTTCTCACACAAAGTTGATGGGGCTCGGATCTTCGTCTCTGAACTTTGACACACTCTCTCGCGCGCCCTCGATTCACTTGAAGAATATATCGAAAAGAGAGCGCGCATTTAAAAAGTTTGCACGAAAGAGCGGGATGGCACTTCGTTCAGGGTGGAGTTTCGTGACGTGTGTCCTCCACTTCAAGGGCACGGTACTTCACGACATCTTGTTTCAAATATTATTCAGCGGACTCGTCGCCCTCGTCGCAAACTTCATGAAGGTTCATTATTGCGGAGACAACGTGAAGGAAGTTCAGTCTTGCTCGGTCACGTTCGATTCAAACGGACACATCATGACTGGTGCGCTGATTGGTTTCACGATTGTGTTTAGATTGTCCATCTCTTACAAGCGCTACTACGATGGCAAAGGTGCCGTTGGCAGAATCGTAAACAACGTGCGATGTCTCAATCTTGGCATGAACACCATGATTCAGAGATGTTCGGGTGGTAATAAGACAGAGTTGTCGCTTCTGTCTGATGTTCAAGAAATTCGACGACTCTCGTGCGTGCTTGTGGGTTTTATTCGTCAGACGATCCGTGAGTGTCGACATGGAATTGAGCCGTATGCCAAAGCGTTTCGGCAACCAACCACAGACGAGTTGCTCGACGATCCTCATGGATGGCCGTCCTTATCCATTCTGCTCACTGATGAAGAAAAAGTAAAATACGCCAAGTGCTCATATCACGCACGCATTGGTATTTGCAGCGCTAAAATTACACGCATCATCGAACGCAGACGCAAACAGAAACTCGTGTCAGATCGCAATGCTTTGGACATGATTTACTGCGTGCACTCTTGCATCGACGCTAGCACAGACATCGAGCGCATCTTGGCGAGCGGAATGCCGCAACCATTCGTGCATCTCATAGATATCGCATTGTTTTGGTTTACAATCTCTGTACCGTTTGTCTTTAGTGTCAACTATAAATGGTTAGCACCGCTACCGGCAATGCTGGTTTCGACTGCACTGTACGGCATCGTACAACTTGGAAGCATCTTGGAGGATCCTTTCGGCTGGGAAGATCCCAAACACGATCTCACAAAAGTGAGCTGGTCGATTTATACCGAATCATTCGCGATACATGAATCTTCATTCCGCACGCTCGGTCGGGATGAGAAGGGGATTCGCTCGGGCATAGACTCCCTCATACTCAGCGGGGCTGGCGCGCCGAAGGCGCTGCGACAACCAACCACACTGGAAGCAATCCGTCGTCGTCGTGGCGGTGAACGCTCGGACTCGAGCTCATACATTATGCGCCTATTGAAAGTTCGTGGCACGGTTTTCCCTTTTGTCTGGCCGGTCATGATGATCGTAATGTTGATTGGTATCGGCGCACAATTCGTGAAAATAAAAATATGCGGCGATGGCGTCACAGATCACACTCAATGTGATCTCATCTTCGCGCCTAGCGCTGTATCCATCATCGGGCGCATCTTCACCTTCGTGATTGTGTACCGTTTCTTTTTTGCGTTTCAGTTGTTCTACGAAGCGAAGACGGGTATCTATGACATCTTTCATAATCTCTTCTTGCTCAACGTGCAGGCTTGCTCGTTCCTTGACGACGATCCAACGGGCAACAAACGTGACAGAGGTCAAATCGATGTCAAGGCTGAGATATTGCGAGGAACAAGTCGGCTTATCGATACGATGAACCGAGTTCTGTACGAGCGTGCCGATGATTGCACGTTGACCGTGTACGAAAGATTGCTGGATCAGCCCATCTTGAAAATCGCGACGGATTTAGTGTCACTAATTGAGGGAGCTAGACTCGGCGGTCACCTGGGAAACAGGCACGCGTCGATCATGGTGGACGCCGTCAACAAAGCTCTTCGCGCGCACTCCTCGTGTAAGCGAGCGCAAATCGCATCCGTTCCGTACGGAGTGAAGCACATGCTCAACTTGGTTGTGCTCGTGTGGTTGATTTCTGCGGCGAGCGTCCTCGTCGCCACCTTCAAGTACATGACATGGCTACCGCTCGGAGTGCTAGCGATTATTCTGTATGGATTATTGGCCATAGCGCGGTTTATGGAAAAACCATTCCGAGCGCAATCATGCGAAATCGATCTGCACGCAATCAGGAAATCCCTCGTAGAGTCTTGCCTTGACACGCATGTGCACTCTTCAGCGCGCGTCGACGCCGCGGGGAGCCTTGAAAAATGTGTCGACGGCACCCAGGCGCGCGCTGAGAGCAAGCCTCTCACCGACGAATCTGCAGCGATGGCTGACGTCCCTTCGGCTTGGACGTTCCCCACACAGCGGCGATTCCGCGGCGCTAAGTGGGGACTGTTTCTGGAATGGTTTGCGTTCCGCCAGACGTTAGTCATCCCGCTGTTACCGCACGTGTTGCTCGCGTGCGGTTGGTCCGTCGGCGTTTATTTCATCGCACACTCGGTATGCACAGAATCAGAGCTGTACGAAACCTTGCAATGCCGGATACTCATCGGAGATGAAGCGCACGTCGTCTCTACTCCGATCTTTGGTTTCTGCATCGCGTACATTCTCAGCGCCGGCTTTGCGAGGTACTACTCGGCTCGAAAGTCGCTCGACGACTTGTTTGATAACGCCAGACATCTCACGATGGAACTGCGTGTTCTCTTTCCAGAAGGCGTGGATAAAGTCAAAAGAGATTACTCCACCGAGTTGCTCCACGAGCTCGACTCTTTGGTTGCGCTGATACGCCAATCCATTCGCGAAGCGCGCATCGGGTTCCCGAAAGCACTGGACGTGCACTCGTCATGCTCTCTATCCGAATCCGCGTTAGAAGACGATTTTGTCGGTACACCGTCGACGAAAGACTTCATGATGCCGGCGGAGCGAAACGAATACGCCGGCTGTTCGGCGAACATGCGAGTCATCAAATGCTTTGCGCGTTTGCAGCGCAGTATTTCAATGCTTCGTCAATTTGACGACGTGTACGAACAACGACGATACCGACTTCATAGAACCGTCGCGGCGATCGTCGACGCATGGAGCGAGTGTGAAGCGGTTTTGACGACGCCGGTTCCGCCGTACTACGTGAGCTCCATTCTCATCATTTGCGTCGTTTTCGTCGCCACGGCACCCCTCGCGTGGATTTCTTCTTACGGCAAAGCCGTCGTCATCCCGATCGCCATCCTCACGTTCCTCGTGTACGGCGTCCTGTACGAGGCGCAGCAGCTCATGAATCCATTCTCATGGGCGCCAACTTCGCACGATCTCAGCGCTTTGGGATTACGCGTTTCGCGACTCTCGCAGACGCCGAAAAAAATTCATCATTGAAAATCTGAAATATGTAATACAACTCATCTTCTCAGGCAGACAAACGCTTTCTACCCTTCCTACGTCGGCGAGCGAGCACACGTCGCCCACCCGCCGTCGACATTCTCGACCTATACCCGTGTCTACGCTTACGCACGAGATTACTCGGCTGATACGTCCTCTTTGTGTTGCAAAGCATCCCATCCTCAGTCGCGTCTTCGCCGCCGCGCGTCGCCGGATCTTCAATCACAACATCCGTCACCGCGCCCTCGCCGTAATCCTCGCGCGGAAGATTGACGTAATACCCACGACTCGGTGCGATGATCGCCTCGCTCGCGGCTCGAATCGCGGCTCGCACGCGCGCCGCGTCGTCCGCCAGACGACCCTCGTCCAAAACAAACGATCCCAAACCCGAACTCAGCGAACCCGCCGTCGTCGCCGTCGTCGTCGTCGTCGTCGTCGTCGTCGCGCCGCGTTCCATCACCGCAATCTCCCGCGCGTCGAACATCCAACCCGACGCCGTCGTCGTCGTCGTCGTCGTCGTCGTCGTCGATAGCTTCCCTCGGTCGTACGCACCCACACCCACACCGTCGTCCTCCTCCTCGCGCGTCGCCCCACGGTCGTTCGTCGACGCCCGCGGCGCCGTTCGCGCGCTCGAACCGACGACCAATCGGGACGCGCGTCCTCGACCCGCGCGCGCGACGAGCGACATCATCGTCCGTCCTTCCGCCCGTCGCGTCGCGTCGAGTTTTCTCGAGGTTTCTCGAGGTTTTCTCTCGGAAAGGCTCGGAAAGGCTCGTCTCGTCTCGGAAACATCGAATCGTTTCTCGGAAACATCAAAACGCGCGTCCGTCATCGTCGCGCGCGACGTCAGTCGGACGCGGGCGACGTCGGGAACGACGCGCGGTCGGTCGGGTTGGATTGTTTAAATTTATCGTCGATCGAATCGTCGATCGATCGATCGATCCATAGCGCGCGGGCGCGCGCGAACGCGTCGGTCGGCTCGGCAACGGAATCGGAAACGCCGCCATGGTTTCGACGACGAAACGAAACGCGCTTCGCGATGCGGTCGGACGCCGATCGGGGACGACGTCGAAGGCGTCGGGGATTATTCATCGGAAATTCGGTGAGGGTGAGGCGCTGTTCGAGCGGTATTACCGCGCGCAGGGGATTTGTTCGACGAGTGATTGCGATGGTGACTTCGAGCGCTTTCTCAACGCTTTGCGAACGCCGTTACCGGCGACGTTTCGGACGCACGCGAATCACCCGGGGAGGAAAACCGTAAACGACGCGATTGAAGCGACGAATCTCGCGGTCCGCGTCATGGAGAACGCGTGGGAGGCGATGAATCCGTCGGGGGAGATGAAGAGAGGACGGCCGGCGGTGCCGCGAGAACTGTTGGACGTGTTCGAGCAAAGCGCGAAGAATGGAACGGGGGCGAGACAGGAAATCGTGAGCATGCTTCCGGTGTTGGCGCTCGATCCTAAACCCGGGACGAGAGTTTTAGATGTGTGCGCGGCGCCCGGACAGAAGACGATGCAGTTGTTGGAACGCGTGCGGCCGACGAGTGGAGAGGGAACGGCGGGCGTCGTACATGCGAACGACGCGCATCCGGGGCGAGCGAGAACGCTTTTAGACGCGATAGATCGTCACGGGCGTTCGGTGGGAGAACGCGTTGGTTTGCTCGTCACGCGTGCGTTCGGACAGGATTTACACTGTCCGTTGTTTGCGAATGGGGATTTGAAGAGGGAGTCGCGGCGCGTCGAGGCGATTTCGTCAGATGTCGAACGACGAGACGCGTTGATTGAGTTGGGCGGGTACGATCACGTGTTGGCAGACGTTCCGTGTTCGGGAGATGGGACGATTCGTAAGGATCCAGACGCGCTCGTTCGATGGCACACGGGTATAGGGAACGAGTTGCATACAACGCAATTAGCGGTGGCCAAGCGGTGCGCGCGATTGCTTAAACCGGGCGGCACCATGGTGTATTCGACGTGTACGTTCAATCCGATTGAAGACGAAGCCGTCGTCTGTGCGCTTCTCGCGGACGAAGATTTATCGCTAGAGCTCGTTCCGGTGGATTTCGATAAAATACAAGGCAGAGAGGGTTTGTCGTCTTGGAAAGTGGGGGAGAATCACGTATGCGAAGACGCCTCGGACGACGCCGACGTCGCCATCAAGTGGTTCGCAGACTTGAAGAGCGCTACGAAACAGGGCGTGGGACGTTACGTCTCAAGCATGTGGCCTCCTGAAAAGAATGTGATTAAAAAGTTCAAAATTGAGCGATGTCGGCGGTTTCTGCCGCACGATGCGAACACTGGTGGTTTCTTTGTGGCGAAATTACAACGGAGAAACGACGAAGACGTTCGTCGCGCATTCGCGTCCTTCATCGAGAGCGAGCTCGAGCTGCGCTGTCACGGGCCAGCGGCACAAAAAAGCGAGAAGAAGAATAAGAAGCGAAAGGTTACATCGATGGAAGAGCGAGACGAGGTGTTGGATCGTCTCGTGCCTGTTCATAGAATGTCGAAAGAACTCGCTCAAACGCTTCGAGAGAGATTTGGTTCAAAAAATGTACATTATTCGATAGATTCGAGTCGTAAGCACGTGTACGTGGGCGTGTCGACGGCGAGCGCGGTGTTGGATCGCGCGTGCGGCGAGTCCGTGAGACTAGCCAGAAACGGGATTTTACTTCTTCGACCGGATGAAGAGGTGAATGCAGAGTCGGACGACGCATCGTGGAGCGCGCTGCTTGACGAGTTACAGCTCACGAGCGACGGCGTGGAGGCGTTACGCACGCTTCATCAATCGCAAAAGCTCCCGACTTCTTGGCTACCGTGTCTTCCGACGGAGATAGGCGCCGTGTTAGAACTCGAAGGGGATGCAGTGAGCGTCGACGAGCTTTCAGACCAAACGCAAAAGCTGTGCTCCAAGCTCTCGTGCGTCGGCCCCGTCGTCATGTGTCTGCGCAAAAAATCTGGCGACGTCATTTTCGCCGCGCCCGCAGTGTTTGACGGGAAATCCATCCGACTTCCCGGTAGAGTCGCGAGCGACGACGACGACGCGTTGCAGCGTTTGCGCGAATCACTTCGTGACGCAGCGGGTGGTGGAGCTCATCGAAAGCGCAAAAAGTCTCTCAAGGATGTGCAGAATAAAAAACCGTAGAAGCGACGACGACGGGTGGCGGTCGAAACAGACGTGCGTTTGTTACTTAGCGTGTAATTGAAGAAAGCTACGTGTATAGTTATGGATTCGAACAACTCACTTCTTCTTTTTGATGACGGTGCCTTCGGACAAGTCGTCGTCGTTCGTGCCATCCGACACCTTGCGCGTACCCTGCGGTAACGTTGGCGAGGACGCCTTTTGGCTCGCGTCAATGGTTGACTGCACCTTCGACGCGGCATCCTTGGCGAGCGAAGCCGCCTTCTCCAAGTTCTCTTTACTCGCCACACTCTTCGCCGTTTCCGTCACAACCTTGGCGACATCATCCGTCTTGATGGAACTCACCTTGTTGATGAATCCGTAAAAGGCTTCCTTGCTACCACCCTTCTTCGTCGTCGCCTTGGTTTCCACCTTGGGCGCTGACGGTGCAGGCGGCGGCTTCGCCACAGCCTTGACTGGCTCAGGCTTCTTTTCAACAGGCTTCGGCGCTGAAGTCGTGACCGGCTCGGGCTTCGTCTCAACGACCGGCTCGGACTTGGCAGCCTTGACTGGCTCGGGCTTCGTCTCAACGACCGGCTCGGACTTGGCAGCCTTGACTGGCTCGGGCTTCGTCTCAACCTTGGTCTCTTCCTTCTCACTCTTCACCTCCTCCTTCTCGACAACCGTTGTCGTCTTTGCGCCATCCGCGATCTCCTCCTTCGTCACAACCGGAAGCGGGATACCCGCGTCCTTGGGCATCAATTCGGCGTAGATGCGCTCAATTTCGGCTTGGTCGACGTTGTAACCACCCATGTATGCGTCGCGGTTCGAGTAGGACTCCTCAAAGTCGTACAAACCGGTCGTACCGAGCGCACCCGAACCGTAAGAGCTGCTGCTGCTCTTGTACGAGGTGCTGCTGTAGGAATCGTAGTCGACGGCCGTCGGAGTGATGGTGTAATCCGAGCCGTACGCGCCGTACGAGCCGCCCGCGCTGCTGCTGCTGCTAAACTCAGACGTAAAGTCGAATCCGCTCTCCATCGAGGGCGCGTTCAGCTCCACGACCGTGTTCGTCTCCATCGCCATTGTTTTCGCCGCTGTCACATCTTCGCCCGCCAAACGCGCGGCCCACTTGGCGGACGTCGAGCTCGACTCGCCCGAGGCGATGATCTCCTTCGCCTTCACCTTCGCCTTGGACATTTTCGTCTTATCCTTAAGCTTCGCCTCCTCAGCCGCCTTGGCTGCGCGCTTCTTGTAGTATAAATAACCCACCACTGCCGTCGGCATCGCAACGTACAACGGCATGGCGTACAACAGCGCGCACGCGTACTCTGCAGCGGCAAACGTCCACGAAGCCAAGACGCGCGACAGCGTCAACAACACCGCCGCGATGGACATGAAAGGCTTGGCGCAAAGCATGCCAAGAAATTTAGAGTACATCCCGCTCGGGTTGGCGATGAAAGACTCGGCCGCCGCCGCCTTGGTGCCGCTCGACGCTGGCGTCAACAGCACGGATTGCAAAAATGAAAACACGTTGATGCACCCCAAAATCGCCGCGTCGTACGCGTCCAACACGAGATCCACAAAGTAATCCACTCCCGCCGCGACGAGATCCACGACCGATCGCGCCAAAGTCTGCGCCGGAGCCAATAGCGGAAACGTCGCTGAGACATCGCTGTACGCGAACGCCGCAACCGCCGCACCGACGCACGCCAGGACGATCGCGCGCTTCCCGCCGCCGCTCGAGCCCGCTTCGCCCTCCTCGTCCTCGTCGTCGAAACTCGCGCTCATCGTCGCCGTCGTCACCGCCTCCGTCGTCGTCACCGTCGTCTCACTTTCCATCGCTTCTTCGCTCCAATAACTCGACGTCGCCGCCGCCGCCGCGCGCATCGTCGGCACCAAACCCGCTCGTCGTCTTCGTCTCGGCTCGACCACCGCGGCCGCGACCGTCGCCCTCCTTCGCGTCGCGTCGATCCTCGTCGTCATCGCCACCCGCGCCGCGCGTCCGCGTCCGCACCGCACCACCGCGGTTTTAGACAACACACGCGTCGTCATCGCCGGCGTCGTCATCGTCATCATCGTCCGTCCGTCCGTCCGTCGATGCCGACGATCGTTTCAAAGAATGGAACGTTGAACGCGCCCTCGCTGGATGGGTGAATCGATCGTTCGAATCCTTCGAATCGTCCGTTCGAATCTTCCGTTCGAATCGTTCGATCGCCCGCTCTCAACCCGTCGCTCGATTCGATGCGTTCGGTACCGCGATGCGCGTCGCTCTGACGACCCGACCCGGCGCGCATTCGCACTCGCGCTCGCGCTCGCATTCGCATCCATTCCGTTCCATCCATCCAGCCGCGACGCGCGCTCCGTGTGTGCGCCACACGGTACTAAACCGAATGAGAATACGGGACGTAGTTCCCCTTTTCGTTGCTCGTACACCCGTGTGATGGGTGTGTGATATGATGGGATGGGTGGCGTGCATACCGGGTTCACGTATGATAATACTGTCTAGGAGCGCGCATTGCATGTGTGAATGACCGATGTGCTCGTGTGTGTACCCGCGGGAGGGAGGGACGGATGATACACAGAAAGCACTTAATGTATTACAGTACGTACACTAGATGTGTATTGAACGAAATTATTAAACTATCCATGTATACATACGCGTGTGCTCGGCGTCCACTGGCGGCGGCCGGCGACGTTCGACGCTCGACGCGACGGAGGGACGGGCGTCACACGACGGCGACCGCGG
>Ga0255759_10000773_pt1 | contig 28727 bp, 32 predicted proteins | sample 101ome_20_FD_179959 | JGI IMG/M metagenome (GOLD analysis project Ga0255759, IMG submission 179959) | Coastal salt marsh microbial communities from the Groves Creek Marsh, Skidaway Island, Georgia - 101404AT metaG (version 2) | ecosystem: Environmental > Aquatic > Marine > Intertidal zone >...
ACTTCAAACACAATTTTGTTCAGGACTATTTAGATTAGAACGAATATTATTAGAAAAATTACCACAAGATTTAAATAATTTAAAACGAATTAATTTTATTTCGCCTAAACCTATTATTTCAATGATGCGTGAATTTTTTGGTTCTAGTCAATTATCACAATTTTTAAATCAATTAAATCCATTAGCGGATTTAACCCATAAAAGACGTATCAGTAGCTTAGGTCCTGGAGGTTTAAATCGAGATCATATTAGTTTTTCTGTAAGAGATATTCATTCTAGTCAATATGGAAGAATATGTCCAATTGAAACACCAGAAGGTCAAAGTGCTGGATTAATATCTTCTCTTTCCGTCTATACTCGAGTAAATTCTTTTGGTTTTTTAGAAACACCTTTTTTTCAAGTAAAGCATGGAATTGTTTTATTAAATAAACCAGCTATTTATTTAACAGCTGGTGAAGAAGAGCAACGAAAAATAGCACCAGCTGATACAGAACTAGAAAAAAACGGAAAAATAAAAAATGAATTTGTAACAGTTCGTTATAATCAAGAATTTAGAATTATATTACGAAATGAAGTAGAATTAATTTCTGTTTCACCTATTCAAATAATTTCACTTGCCACAGCTTTAATACCATTTTTAGAGCACAATGATGCAACTCGTGTTTTAATGGGATCTAATATGCAACGTCAAGCAGTTCCACTACTTTATCCCTCAAAAGTAATTGTTGGTACGGGTTTTGAAAATCAATTAGCTAGTGATGCTGGAATGGTTGTTATTTGTTATCATGATGGTCAAGTTAGTTCTGTTTCAAATAATTATATTAAAGTACAAAATAAAAATGGTAAAAAAACTTTTTATACATTATTAAAATATCTTAGATCTAATCAAGATAGTTGTATCAATCAACGTCCAATTGTTTGGAAAGGAGAACATTTAGTTTTTGGCCAAATAATAGCAGATGGTCCAGGAACTGATAATGGAGAAATTGCTTTAGGACAAAATATTTTATTAGCTTATATACCTTGGGAAGGCTATAATTATGAAGATGCTTTATTAATAAATGAACGTTTAGTTTATTCAGATTTATTTACTTCTATTCATATTGAAAAATATGAAATTAAAATAACTACAACTTTAGACGAGTATCAACAATTAACTAAAGATATCCCAAATGTAACTACTCAAGAAACAAATAATTTAGATAACAATGGTATTATTTCTTTAGGTACATTTGTACATTCTGGTGATATATTAGTTGGTAGAGTTACAGTAAAAGATCCTTCAGAAAAACCTTATCAAAAACTTCTTAAGGCTATTTTTGAAATTCATACTTTTTTTGGAATTGATAGCTCATTACGAGTACCAGAAAAAAGTTATGGAAGAGTTATTGATATTCGGGTATTTTCTGATGAAAAAAATCATAATTTAGAAATCTCACCCGATCTTAATATTTTTATATTTTTAGCACAAATAAAAAAAATTATAGTAGGTGATAAAATGGCAGGTCGACATGGAAATAAAGGTATTGTGTCTTGTATTTTAAAACGGGAAGATATGCCTTATTTACCTGATGGAAAACCTATTGATTTAATTTTAAATCCTTTAGGTGTACCTTCACGTATGAATATTGGTCAATTGTTTGAAGGACTTTTAGGGTTTAGTGGTGATATTCTTGATAAAAGGTATAAAATAATGCCTTTTGATGAAATGTATGGATTAGAAGCATCACGTATTTTAATCAATAATTGTTTACAAAGGGCTAAAAAAGTTTCCAAAAATTCTTGGATTTATAATTGTTATTCACCCGGTAAAATATATTTAAAAGATGGACGAACAGGACAAGAATTTGACAATCCAATTACAATTTGTAAAAGTTACATTCTAAAACTTGTTCATTTAGTTGATGATAAAATTCATGCACGTTCTGTTGGTCCATATTCTTTAATAACTCAGCAACCCTTAAAAGGTCGTTCAAAACATGGAGGGCAGCGATTTGGTGAAATGGAAGTATGGGCACTTGAAGCATTTGGTGCCGCATATACCTTACAAGAAATTTTAACATATAAATCTGATGATATACTTGCTCGTAGTAGTATTTTTTCGGATATTATAAAAGGTAAAAATTTTCGAGATCCAGGTCTACCGGAATCCTTTAAAGTTTTAATTCTAGAACTTAAATCTTTAGGTTTAGATACAAGTATACATAAAATAGAAAAAACAATGAATAATGAATTACAAGCTTTAGAAATTGATATAATGGAAAAAAATAATTTATTACCAACTTATAAATCAACTGAAATAATTTAAATTTTTATGGCTAATTTAAAAAAGAATTTTGATTATATAAAAATTAATCTAGCATCTCCAGAATCTATAAAAAAATGGGGCCAAAGAATTTTACCAGATGGTACTATAATAGGTAAAATTATAAACTCAGAGACTTTAAATTATAAAACATTTAAACCCGAAATGGGTGGATTATTTTGTGAACAAATTTTTGGCCCTATTAAAAGTTGGGAATGTCATTGTGGTCAATATAAAAATATAAAACCCCAAAAATTTTTTATTTGTAATTTTTGTGGTGTAGAGCTTATTAATTCAGATGTTAGACGTTATAGAATGGGTTATATTGAATTAAATTCACCTGTAACCCATGTATGGTATTTAAAAAGTATCCCTAGTTATTTAAGTATACTTTTACAAAAAAAAATAAAAGATATCGAAGAAATAGTCTATTTTAATTCTTATATTTATTTTGATTCTAAATTACTATTTAATATCAATAATGTTATTATAAAAAATAATTTTAGTTTTGATGATATAGAAAAAAATAATACTTCTTATTATGTAAGCTCAAAACTAAATAAAAATAAAAAACGAATTGGTGCTGAAGCAATTGAATATTTATTGAATATGTTAAACTTAAAAAATGAAATTCGTAAAAATCGTTTATCTTTAAGTTTATATAATTCAAAGTTTCCTTTTTTATCTAATAAAGATAAAAAAGGAAACGATACTAAAGAATTTCAATTAAAAAAACTTATTCGTAGAATTAGAATAATTGAAAATTTTTTATCGAATGATTCACAAGCTAATTGGATGGTTTTGAATATTCTTCCTGTAATTCCTGCTGGATTACGTCCAATGATTCGATTAGATAATGGAACTTTTATAACTTCTGATTTAAATGAATTATATAAAAAAGTAATAATGAGAAATACTAGACTTGGACGTTTATTAGAAATGGATGCTCCATCTATTATACTTTATAATGAAAAGCGAATTTTACAAGAAGCGATTGATTCTCTTATTGATAATGGTAAAAGAGGAGAAAAAGAAATCGGTGTAAATAGTCGAGCTTTAATATCGTTATCTGATATCATAAAAGGAAAATATGGACGTTTTCGACAAAACTTATTAGGTAAGCGTGTCGATTTTTCTGGTCGTTCTGTAATTATTGTTGGACCAACATTAAAATTAAATCAGTGTGGACTACCGCATGAAATAGCTCTGGCCTTATTTGAACCATTTATTATTCATTCTTTAATTATTAATGGGTTAGCTAATAATATTAATTATGCAAAAATTTTAATTAAAAAAGGCGAATCTAATATTTGGAAAATTCTTAAGAATATTTTAAAAGGCTATCCTATATTATTAAATCGTGCTCCTACACTACATAGATTAGGTATTCAGGCTTTTGAACCTATTTTAGTTAGTGGTCGTGCTATTCAACTACATCCTTTAGTTTGTAATGCATTTAATGCTGATTTTGATGGAGATCAAATGGCTATTCATATACCATTGTCATTGAAGTCGCGTAATGAAGCAAAAACTTTAATGTTAGCACCTAATAATTTTTTATCTCCTGCTACTGGAGAACCTATTATTTTACCTACTCAAGATATGGTTTTAGGTTGTTATTATTTATCAGTTAGTAATTTAAGTTCGATAAATTCGAATATTCATTATTTTGCATCTATGAATGATGCATTGTTAGCCTATAGACAAGATAAGCTTAAGTTACATACTTCATTATGGCTACGTACTAGTGAAATAAAATTTATAAATTTAAACAAATCATTTGAAGTACAAAATGAAAATATAACTAATATTAAATATATTAAAACTACAGTAGGTCGAATTTTATTACATAAAATGATAGAAAAAAATCTCTATTTATAAAGAATAAAAAGTATGAAAAAAAAAATTAAATTTAAAAACTATATTTTAAATAAAAACAAATTAAAACATATTATTTCTGAGGCTTTTACAAATTATGGAATACGTTGTACGTCATCACTCGCTGATGAAATGAAAGAATTAGGATTTCACTATGCAACAAAAGCAGGAATTTCTATTAGTTTAGAAGATTTAAAAATTTCTCCTACTAAAAAAAATTTATTATTAAATTCAGAACGTGAAATTTCAAATTCCGATTTAAGATATCGAAGAGGTGAAATAACTTCTGTTGAACGCTTCCAAAAAATAATTGATACATGGAATAAAACAAGTGATACTTTAAAAAATCATTTAGTTAAATTTTTTCGTGAAAAGGATACTTTAAATTCTATATACTTAATGGCATTTTCTGGGGCTAGAGGAAATATCTCTCAAGTTAGACAACTTGTTGGTATGCGTGGTTTAATGGCGGATCCAAATGGTCAAATTATGGATATTCCAATTATACATAATTTTCGTGAAGGTTTAACAATTACAGATTATCTAATGTCCGCTTATGGAGCTCGAAAAGGAGTCGTGGATACATCATTACGAACAGCAGATTCGGGTTATTTAACACGACGTTTAGTTGATGTGGTACAAGATGTTGTTATTCGTGAAATCGACTGTTTTACAATGCGTTCTCTTTGTATCTTCAAAAAAAATGATGATATTAAGTTTCGAAAAAAAATATTTGGACGAACAAGTGCCGAAAATTTATATTCAAAAGAAAAATTAATCATTAAAAAAAATGAAATTATAACATCGCAAATTATTGATGAAATTTTTAATCAAAAATTAGAATATATTCGTATAAATTCTCCGTTAACATGTGAATCATTACGATCAATTTGTCAAAAGTGTTATGGATCAAATTTAGCTTCTGGAAATATTATTAATTTAGGGGAAACTGTTGGTATAATTGCCGCTCAATCTATAGGTGAACCTGGTACACAGTTAACTATGCGAACATTTCATACCGGAGGAATTTTTACTTCTGATCCTAATCGCCAAATTCTTGCTCTAAAAACAGGTATTTTTTATTTTGATTTAGATAATGAAATAAAAATAATTAGAACTTCTTACGGTAATAATGTGTATTTTTTAGAAAAAGATAAAAAATGTTTTATTATTGATTATAGAAATTCAAAAATTGAAATTACACTTCCTGCTTCTAGTAATCTTTTTGTAAAAAATAAAAGTTTTATAAAAGAAGGAGATTTAATTGCAGAATTATTTTTGAAAAATAAGCAAACAAAAAAAACAAAAAAAAATATTGTTGCTTCCCATTCCGGTGAATTAATTTTTAATAAAAAATCTGAGATAATTTGGATTTTAGAAGGGGATGTTTATCGTTTACCTAAAAATGTATTATTCAATAAATATGATTTAGAAAAAAAAATTAAAATAAATGATAATTTTGTCTATTTTAAATTACCTGCTGAAAAACCAGGGATTGTTTCAATAATACGTGATAAAATTTCAAAAACTACTGAAATAATAAAAATTTCAGAAATTTTAGGATTACTTGATTGGCAATTTTTATTAGATAAAAAAAGTAAAGAATTTATTTTTAGAATTTCACCATATGAATATGTAATAAAACAAAAATTATCATCTAATTTTTTAACCCCCTTTATTTTTTCTAATAAAATTAGTGATAGATTTAAAACAGAAATGGGTGGTATAATTATATATCCAAAGAAATCTTTTGTTAAATATAATTTTCGTTTAAATAGAGAAATTATTGTAAAAAATGGTAAAATTTTATATGTTCCTATTGAAGTTCATGTAATAAATCGTAGTAATTCGTTAGTATTAATAGAAAATAATACGATCATAACAGAATCTTTTACCATGTTATTTTCAAATTATATTTATACCGAAATCAACGGTTTTTTAGAAATAAAAGAACATGATAATTTTGTAGACGAAATTACAATTAAACCAGGTCAACTTTTTGAATACTTTAATTTAAAACGAAATTCAATTAAATCTCTTTGGAAATTACATAAAAAAATATTTTTTCCGGGTGACATTATTTTTGGGGATATTATTGTAGAATATCTTACTTTGATTGAAATAAAAAAAGTAAGACAATTTCATTATCTTATGTTACGCCCTATTCAAGAATATAATATACCAAAACCTAAAACTTTATTAAAAGATAAATCAAATTTTAATAATATTTTATCTTTTAAACATATCAATATTTTAAACTTTCAATCTTTATATAATTCAAAACAAAGTACTTCTTTAATTCAATCATTAATAGACATTAAGACAAATAAAAAAGAATATAATCTCATTTATCATAGAATATGTTCTAATCAAAATAAAATTTATTTATCGCTAATTATTGAAAAAATTATTAATATTTGGGATTTATTATTGAATAAATTTAATAAAATTAATAAATTTAATTTATCATTAGCTATAGATGATTTTGAATATATTGATCAAGAAAGTATTTTAGGTTTTATTTCTATTATTCCACAAACAATAGGACAAATTACACAAATAAAAAAGCAAAAATTTAAAACTTTAATAACAAAAAACGAAAATTTTAAACAATTGTATATTGAACATAATTTTAAAAATATAAATAAAAATTCAATTATTCGTGTAGGAGATAAAATAAGTTCAAAATTAAATTTTAACTTTTCAGGACAAATTGTTTTAAAATCATCTTTTAAAATAAATGTCCATAAAATTACCCCCTTTTTTGTAACACAAAATACACGAGTTACAAAAAAAAATGGGGATTTAATAGAACAAAATGAATTTTTAGGAACAATATCGTTTGAACAAATGGTTACTCGTGATATTATTCAAGGTTTACCTAAAGTTGAAGAAATTTTAGAAGCTCGTGTTCCCCAAATTCCATTAAATTTCTTTGATAATTTTGGATTTATAAATAATAATGGATATCTTTTTCAAAATAATTTTTTATCTAATGATAATAAAATAATTAATTTTTCTTTTGGTCAATATTTTTATATTGGGAAACTTAGCGAGAAATTAACGGAAGGGTCTATAAATCCTCATAAATTATTAGAAACTTATTTTAATTACTATAAGTATTATGATAATCAGTATGAAGCTGCCTATTTAAGCTTTAAAAATCTTCAAATATTATTAATAGAAAAAGTACAACAAGTGTATAATTTACAAGATGTATATATATCCGATAAACATTTAGAAACAATTTTAAAAAAAATAACTTCTAAAGTCATAATTGAAAATTCTGGTTCAAGTTCTTTTTTAAAATATGAATTGATAGAATTAAAAACAATGGGCTATATAAATGATATTTTAGAAAAAACATCAAAAATAAAAGTTTTATATAAACCTATATTATTAGGTATAACAAAAGCATCTTTAATTTCAGAGAGTTTTCTTTCAGCTGCGAGTTTTCAAGAAACAATAAAAATTTTAACAGCATCTGCAATAATTGGAAAAAAAGATTGGTTTAATGGATTAAAGGAAAATATACTTATTGGACGTTTAATACCAGCAGGAACAGGTTTTTCAACTCTATCATATAATTAATCAAAACTTGTTTAATCTTTTACTACAATATTACTTATATTAGTATTTTTATTTTATCAAAATATAAAATTATGGTTAATAATCAATTAGTGCAATTACTTAAAGCTGGTGTTCATTTTGGACACAAAGCAAATTATTTGAACCCCAAAATGATACCTTATATTTTTGCTGAAAAAAATGGTCGTCATATATTAGATTTAATTCAAACTTCATTTTTATTAAATGAAGCATGTATTTTTGTAAAAAAGGCTGCACAACAACAAAAAAGTATTTTATTTATCGGTACATCTTCTAAGATTTCCAAAATTATTGCTCAAGAAGCTATTAAGTCTAACTCTTTCTATATTTGTCATAGATGGTTAGGGGGGCTACTAACAAATTGGAAAACTGTAAAAACTAGAATTGAACGACTAAAATTACTAGAAAAACAAGAAGAAAATGGTAATTTTAACCTCTTACCTAAAAAGGAAGCTGCTATAATAAAAAAAGAATTAAAAAAATTAAAAATTTACTTTAATGGTATAAAAGATATGCAAAATATTCCAGATATTATAATTATAATTAATCCAGAGCAAGATTTAACAGCTATTAAAGAAAGTATAAATTTAAATCTTCCTATTATTTCTATTATAGATTCTAATTGTGATCCTGATTTAGTGACTTTTCCTATACCAGGAAATAATGATTCAATTCTTTCTGTAAAATTAATTTTATCTGAATTAAGTAAAAATATCTTAGATGGTCGCTTAGAAAAAGAAAATTAGATATTTGTAAGATATAAATAATTTTATTTTCAAAATTTTATATTATTATCAAATTTTAAGTATTCATATTCTTTAATTATATTAAAATTTTATTTTTATTACTTTATTTAAAAATAATTCATTATCTCTTTATTTTTTATTATTCTTTTTTTTTAAGTTTTTTAAGTTTTCGAATCATTAGTATATCTTGGCTTAATATATTACTATACTTATACCTAATACCTATTAAACGGCTAATCTTGCCCGATTCTATTTCTATAAATATAGAAAAAGAGTACTTATCTTGAGGTTGGCTTCCCACTTAGATGCTTTCAGCGGTTATCCATACCAAACATAGCTACCCAGCGTTTACCATTGGTATGATAACTGGTATACCAGCGGTTTGTCCTTTCCGGTCCTCTCGTACTAAGAAAGGATCCTCTCAATACTCTAACGCCCACACCGGATATGGACCGAACTGTCTCACGACGTTCTGAACCCAGCTCGCGTACCGCTTTAATGGGCGAACAGCCCAACCCTTGGGACGTACTACCGCCCCAGGATGCGATGAGCCGACATCGAGGTGCCAAACCTCCCCGTCGATGTGAACTCTTGGGGGAGATCAGCCTGTTATCCCTAGAGTAACTTTTATCCGTTGAGTGACGGTTCTTCCACTTGAAACCGTCAGATCACTAAGACCGACTTTCGTCTCTGCTCGACTTGTAGGTCTCGCAGTCAAACTTTCTTATACCTTTACGCTCTACAATCGATTTCTGACCGATCTGAGAAAATCTTTGTGCGCCTCCGTTACTTTTTAGGAGGCGACCGCCCCAGTCAAACTGTCTACCAGCGAATGTTCCTTAACCGGTTAACGGATTAAGGTTAGAATTCTAGCTTTATAAGAGTGGTATCTCACTAATGGCTCAAATAATCCCACAAGATTATTTTCTTAGCCTCCCACTTATACTGCACATATAAAACTCGAACTCAATCACAAGTTACAGTAAAGCTTCATAGGGTCTTTCTGTCCTGGTGCAGGTAGTCCGCATCTTCACAGACATGTCTATTTCGCCGAGTCCCTCTCTGAGACAGTGTCCAAATCGTTACGCCTTTCGTGCGGGTCGGAACTTACCCGACAAGGAATTTCGCTACCTTAGGACCGTTATAGTTACGGCCGCCGTTCACCGGGGCTTCAGTTATAAGCATTTTACTTACTTCATTAACCTTCCGGCACTGGGCAGGCGTCAGCTCCCATACATCGTTTTACAACTTAGCGGAAACCTGTGTTTTTGATAAACAGTCGCTTGGACCTAGTAATTGAAACCTTAAAAGGTACCCCTTTTCCCGAAGTTACGGGGTTATTTTGCCGAGTTCCTTAGAGAGAGTTATCTCGCGCCCCTTAGTATTTTCTACTTATCCACCTGTGTCAGTTTAGAGTACAGGTATTTTTTATTTAGGAGAATTCGAATTTTTCTTGGAAGTATGACAATCTATTGCTTTTATGCCTTAGCATTTCGTATTTATATCTCAGCTTCGAATATTTTCTCTATTCTTTTATACTTTGAATATTTAAACCTATAACCACTATTCGGTCAATATAGCCTTCTTCGTTTTTCGTTCTCAATAAAAAATAGTACAGGAATATTAACCTGTTATCCATCAATTACGCCTTTTGGCCTCATTTTAGGCCCTGACTTACCCTCCGCGGACGAACCTTCCGGAGGAAACTTTAGATTTTCGGGGCATTGGATTCTCACCAATGTTTTCGCTACTCAAGCCGACATTCTCACTTCTGTTTTGTCCACATTTACTTACGTTAATGCTTCAAACTATAACAGAACGCTCCCCTACCGATTATATAATCCCACAGCTTCGGCAAATTACTTAGTCCCATTCATTTTCGGCGCAAATCTACTCGACCAGTGAGCTATTACGCACTCTTTAAAGAATTGCTGCTTCTAAGCAAATCTCCTGGTTGTGAACGCATTTTTACATCCTTTATCACTTAGTAATTATTTTGGGGCCTTATCTGGTGGTCTGGGCTGTTTCCCTCTTGACAATGAAGCTTATCCCCCATAGTCTTACTAATTAATTATTCATTTAGTATTCATAGTTTGCCTCGATTTAGTACCTTTTTATAGGCCCGCAACGAAACAGTGCTTTACCCCTAAATTATAACATTAATTGCTGCGCCTAAACACATTTCGGGGAGAACCAGCTAGCTCCGAATTCGATTGGCATTTCACCACTAACCACAACTCATCCGCTGATTTTTCAACATCAGTCGGTTCGGACCTCCATTTAGTATCACCTAAGCTTCATCCTGGTCATGGTTAGATCATCCGGGTTCGGGTCTATAAAAAATGACAAAAGCCCTTTTCAGACTCGCTTTCGCTAAGGCTACATTATTTACAAATTTAACCAAGCCATTCTCTATAAGTCGCCGGCTCATTCTTCAACAGGAACGCAGTTAAACGTTAAATCATTCTTCTACTGCTTGTAGGCATACGGTTTCATGTTCTATTTCACTCCCCTCCAGGGGTTCTTTTCACCTTTCCCTCACGGTACTATTTCACTATCGGTTATTCAGAAATATTTAGCCTTACGAGGTGGTCCTCGCTAATTCACAGGAAATTACACGTGCTTCCTGCTACTTAGGATACAATAAAAATTTATTTATATATTTTAATTTTTGATTAAAAGACTTTCACTTTCTTTGGTATATTATTCAAAATATTTCATCTAATTAAAAATAATTTTATTATATTGTCCTACAACCCCAATAATATATAATTGGTTTAGGCTATTCCCGTTTCGCTCACCGCTACTAAGAGAATCGTTTTTACTTTTTTTTCCTACAGGTACTAAGATGTTTCAATTCCCTGCGTTTACTCTTTCTTATCTATAAATTCAATAAGAAGTTCTTGGAGTTACCTCATTCGGAAACTTCCGGATCCATGCTTGTTTTTTAGCTCCCCGAAATTTATCGTATATAACAACGTCCTTCATCGCTTCTGAATACCAAGGTATCCACCGTACGCCCTTAATTACTTAAAATTAACAAATATCAATTTTTAGCTGTGGAGATAAGCGGACTTGAACCGCTGACATCTGCCGTGCAAAAGCAGCGCTCTACCTACTGAGCTATACCCCCCTGGGCTATTCTGGATTCGAACCAGAGACCTCACTCTTATCAGGGGTGTGCTCTAACCAACTGAGCTAATAGCCCCATTTTTTAACTTAAAATTTTTGTATTAAATAAATGATTTTATGAAATTGTTTATTTTTCTAATAGAAATAATAAACATAAATAACAACTTAATCTTTTTTCTTAAAAGGAGATGATCCAGCCCCACCTTCCAGTAGGGCTACCTTGTTACGACTTCACCCTAGTTACCAATTCTATCGTGGTAGTATCCCTCCAAAAGGTTAGAATATTAACTTAAAATATAACTGACTTCCATGGTGTGACGGGCGGTGTGTACAAGGCCCGGGAACGGATTCACCGCTGTATAGCTGACCAGCGATTACTAGCGATTCCAACTTCATATAGGCGAGTTACAGCCTACAATCTGAACTTAGAGTAAATTTTTAGATTAGCTTACCTTTACAAGTTTGCGACTTATTGTTTTACCCAATGTAGCACGTGTGTAGCCCAGGGTTTAAGGGGCATGCTGACTTGACGTCATCCTCACCTTCCTCCAGTCTATAACTGGCAGTTTTTTTAGAAAAATAACTAAAAATAAGGGTTACGCTCGTTGCGGGACTTAACCCAACATCTCACGACACGAGCTGACGACAGCCATGCACCACCTGTGTACATGTTCCGTTATGGCACTTTTTTTTTCAAAAAATTCATGTCATGTCAAACCCTGGTAAGGTTCTTCGCGTTGCATCGAATTAAACCACATGCTCCACCGCTTGTGCGGGCCCCCGTCAATTCCTTTGAGTTTAACTTTTGCAAGCATACTTCCCAGGCGGGATACTTAATGCGTTAGCTGTAACACTGCACGAGTTGTTTCGGGCAACATCTAGTATCCATAGTTTACTGCTAGGACTACTGGGGTATCTAATCCCATTTGCTCCCCTAGCTTTCGTCTCTGAGTGTCAGATATGGCCCAATAAAATGCCTTCGCCATCGGTGTTCTTTCCAATATCTACGCATTTCACCGCTTCACTGGAAATTCCTTTTATCTCTACCATACTCAAGTCTAATAGTTTCTATTGCTTTTTTGAAGTTAAGCTTCAAGATTTAACAATAGACTTATAAAACCACCTACAGACGCTTTACGCCCAATAATTCCGGATAACACTTGCATCCTCCGTCTTACCGCGGCTGCTGGCACGGAGTTAGCCGATGCTTATTCTTCAAGTACACGTCAGATCTTCCTCCTTGAAAAAAGAGGTTTACAACCCACGAGCCTTCATCCCTCACGCGATATTGCTCTGTCAGGCTTGCGCCCATTGCAAAAAATTCCCCACTGCTGCCTCCCGTAGGAGTCTGGACCGTATCTCAGTTCCAATGTGGCTGATCATCCTCTCAAACCAACTACTGATCGTCGCCTTGGTAAGCTATTACCTTACCAACTAGCTAATCAGACGCGAGCTTTTCTTTAGGCAAACAATAATTCATTTCACTATAAAAGCATATGGAGCATTAGCAATCATTTCTAATTGTTGTTCTCCTCCTAAAGGTAAATTCTCACGTGTTACTCACCCGTCCGCTACTAAAACTTAAAAAGTTTCCGTACAACTTGCATGTGTTAAGCATATCGCCAGCGTTCATCCTGAGCCAGGATCAAACTCTCTATAAATTTCCTAAATGTTTATTGATAATAAAAATTAATATTTTAAATTTCCACAAAATAATTATATACTAAATTAAATATTTTGTCTAGTGTTTAAATTTGTACAATAAATGAAATAATGTTAATAATAAAAATATAAATAAAACTATTAAAGTTGATATTACACCTATCAAAAATATAAGTAAAATTTCAGAAGATATATAAGAAAAGATGCTAAAAAATTTAAAAATTAAATAAAAAATAAAGGGAGAAATTTTTGTGTTAGGTATAATTGGAAATAAAGTTGGAATGAGCCAAATTTTTACAGAAAATGGTGATGCAATTCCTATAACAATAATAAAAGCAGGACCTTGTTTTATAACACAAATAAAAACATTAGAAAAACATGGCTATAATTCAATACAAATAGGATATCATGAATTAGATAAAAAAAAATTAAATAAGCCTGAAATTGGACATTTAAAAAAAATTAATTCTAAATTTCTAAAGTATTTAAAAGAATACCCTGTTATTACAACAGAAGATTTTAAACTTGGAAATTTAATTAATGTTTTAGATTTTAAAGAAGGAGAATTCGTAGATATCACAGGGAAATCTATAGGTAAAGGGTTTACAGGGAATCAAAAACGTCATAATTTTAAACGTGGTCCTATGAGTCATGGTTCAAAAAATCATCGTGCACCTGGTTCTATTGGTCAAGGTTCAACACCAGGACGTGTTTTTCCAGGTAAAAAAATGGCAGGTCGAATGGGAGGAAAACAAATTACTATATCAAATTTAGAAATATTAAAAGTTAATATAAAAGAAAATATTTTAATTATAAAAGGTTCAATACCTGGAAAACCCGGTAATTTACTTATAATAAAACCAACTAAAAATATTTAATCAAAAAAATGTGATATATAAACTACAAAAAATATTTAAATTAAATCTAAATAATTTCTAATTTAATATAGTAAATAATTTAAAGTATACTAACTTATAAAAATTTTATTAAAAGAATAGTATTAAAAATAATAAAGGAAATATCTTGTGAAAAAAAATAATGATTTTATACTCAAAAATCTAAATAATATATTAAATATTATAAAATATCCTAGTTTAAATGATAAAGCGACTCGTTTATTTAAACAGAATAGATACACTTTTATTGTTGATAAACGAGCAAATAAATTTACAATTAAAAAAATAATTGAATATTTATTTAATGTTAATATTAGAAAAATCAATACTCTTAAAATGTATAAAAAACAAAATAAATTATTAAAATATAATAAAAAGTATAAAAAAGCTTTAATAACTGTAAATTCTAAAGATATTATTAATTTATTTCCTGAAATGTAATAAAAATAAAAAAAATTGTATGGTTATACGTATTTTAAAACCAAATACTCCAGGAACAAGAAATCGAAGTGTATCCTTATTCAATGAAATTACAAAAAATAAGCCAGAAAAATCACTAATAGTAAAAAATACAAATTTTTCTGGACGAAATAATCAAGGTCGCATAACAATTAGACATCGTGGTGGTGGGCATAAAAAACTTTATAGAATAATAGATTTTAAAAGAAATAATTGTAATATACTTGGTAAAGTAACCAATATTGAGTATGATCCAAATAGAAATGTACGTATTGCTCTTATAAAATATGAAGATGGTGAAAAAAGATATATTTTATATCCTCAAAATTTAAAAATAAATAGTATTATATCCTCTGGTATAAATTCTAAAATTCAAATTGGAAATTGTTTAAATTTATCGAATATACCATTAGGTATTGATGTGCATAACATAGAATTAACACCTAATAAAGGTGGACAAATTGTGCGTTCAGCCGGAACACGAGCTAAAATTTTAGCAAAAGAAGGTGATTATATAACATTACGTTTACCTTCAAAAGAAATAAGATTAGTATTAAAAGAATGCACTGCAACTATTGGAGTACTAGGTAATAAAGACTTTAATAACTTACTAATAGGAAAAGCAGGACGAACACGTTGGTTAGGCAAACGCCCACATGTGCGAGGTGTTACCATGAATCCTTGTGATCATCCTCATGGAGGAGGAGAAGGACGTTCTCCGATTGGTAGAAAACGTCCTATAACACCTTGGGGTAAACCTGCATTAGGTTTTAAAACAAGAAAAAAAAATAAAAATAGTGATATTTATATTATAAGAAGAAAAAAATAAATATGGTAAGATCATTATATAAAGGTCCTTTTGTTGCGTATCATTTATTAGAAAAAATAAAAAAGATGAGTGAAAATAATCAAAAATTTATTATTAAAACTTGGTCACGTTCATCTACAATATTACCCATAATGCTAGGACACACAATTTCTGTTTATAATGGAAAACAACATATTCCAATTTTTATCACTGAACAAATAATAGGGCATAAATTAGGTGAATTTGCCCCTACACGAATATTTCGTTCACATAATAAAAAAACTGATAAAAAAGCACGTCATTAATATTTTATGAAAATTTATGATTAACAATAAAAAGCCTCAGGTAAGAGTAATTGCTAAATATATTCACATCTCACCTAGAAAAATAAATCGTATTTTAAATCAAATTCGGGGGAAAACGTATAGAGAAGCTCTTATGTTATTAGAATTTATGCCATATAGGGCATGTAGTCCAATTTGGAAATTAGTATCTTCGGCAGTAGCTAATGTAGAACATAATTTGAATTTAAAAAAAGAAAAATTAATAATTTCAAAAGCATTTGCAAATCAAGGTCCTAGTTTACATCGTTTAAGACCACGTGCAAAAGGACAGACCTATGCAATAAAAAAACCAACATCTCATATAACAATTATTATTAGTTAAAAGATTATTTATTATATTTTTTATTAAAAAGGATATTAATTTTGGGACAAAAAGTAAATCCACTAGGTTTTCGAGTAGGAATAACACAAAAATCTAAATCAAATTGGTTTTCAAAATTTGATTTATATAAAGAATTATTAAAAGAAGATAATAGTATTAGAAAATTTTTAGAAACAAACGATAACAAAGCAGGAATTTCAAAAATTGAAATAAATAGAAATAGCAGTGGAAATAAAATTCAAATAGTAATAGTAAGTTGTCGACCAGAAAAATTATTATCTAATAATAATAAAATAAATCATTTGAAATTAAAAAAAATATATCAATCTTTAGAAAAAATTATTTCACATAAAAGAATAATTTTATTAAAAATAAATATAATTAAAAATTGTAATACAGATGCCACATTTATTGCTAATTTTATTGTGGAACAATTAGAAAAACGAATAACTTTTACAAGAGCTCTTAAAAAAGCTCTTGAAAAAGTAACATTAGCAAGAGTTCCTGGTATTAAAATACAAATATCAGGAAGATTAAATGGAGCAGATATTGCACGAACAAAATGGATTAGAAAAGGACGTCTTCCTCTTCAAACTTTACGAGCTGATATTGATTATAGTCAAAAAGAAGCTAATACGATTCATGGTATTCTTGGGATAAAAGTTTGGTTATTTAAAGGCGAAACATTAAAGAATTTTAAATAAAATATAAATAAGAATTTATGCTTAGTCCAAAAAGAACAAAATTTAAAAAACAACATTGTCGTCCGATAAAAGGATTAGCAAATCGTAATAATAAAATAGTATTTGGTGACTATGCCTTAAAATCCTTAGAATCAGGATGGATTACTTCAAAACAAATTGAAGCAACAAGAAGAACAATAACACGTTCATTAAAACGAGGAGGTAAACTTTGGATTAAAATATTTCCAGATAAACCAATAACAGCAAGAGCGGCAGAATCTCGAATGGGGTCTGGAAAGGGTGCTGTTGATTATTGGGTTGCAATTGTTAAACCTGGAACGATTTTATTTGAATTAGGGGGTGTATCACATGATTTTGCCGAAACAGCTATGAACTTAGCAGCATATAAATTACCAATTAAAACAAAATTTATATTTCGTAACCTAAAAAAAGAATAATGGTCATAAAAAAAGAATTAAAAAAAATAAATTTTAGATTATTTATAAATAAAAACGAAAAGATAAGTAATAATATACTATACGAACTTAAAAATTATAAAATTAATAAAGTATTATGTCAAAAAATTAAATTAAATAGACAAATCGCTAAAAAAAAACAAATTAAGCAATTTCTAATAATTCAAAATAATAATAATTATGTTAATAAATTTTTTTATAATAATTAAAAATTATGCTAAAAATTAAAAGAGGAATAGTTGTAAGTTGTAAGATGAATAAAACAATTATAGTTGCTGTAGAAAATAAATATTCACATGATATTTATCGAAAAACGCTTAAAAAAACTAAGCGATTTATGACACATGATGAAAAAAATGAATGTAAATTAGGTGATAATGTAGAAATTTTTCAAGTTAGACCAATAAGTCGTTGTAAAAGATGGTCTTTGAAAAATATTATAAAAAAAGAAGAAATAATAAATTAACGCTCATGATTAAATCACAAACCTTTTTAAATATAGCCGATAATACAGGAGCCCGTAAAATTATGTGTATTCAAATTTTGGGAAATAATAAAAAATATGGAAATATTGGAGATGTTTTAATAGGAGTCGTAAAAGAAGCAATTCCAAATATGCCTATTAAAAAATCTGATATTGTACGTGCAGTAATAGTTCGAACTCGTCATAGTTTACGTAGAAAAGATGGTTTTACGATTAAGTTTAATGACAATTCAGCTGTAATAATAAATAAAGAAAATAATCCAAGAGGAACACGCGTTTTTGGCCCTATAGGAAGAGAAATTCGAGATAAAAATTTTACCAAAATTGTTTCATTAGCATTAGAAGTATTATAATAAATATGATACAAAAATTTAAAGTAATAATAAGAAAAATTTTGAGAAATCAAAAATTATTATAAATATAATGAATTTTATAATAAACAAAATTTATAGATCTAATAATATCTAAATAAATAAAAATGATACAAGATTTTAAAAAATTATATTTAACAAATGTTATCCCTTATTTTAAAACAAATTTTCAATATAATAATATCGAACAAATTCCAAAAATTGTAAAAATTCAAATCAACCGGGGATTAGGAAAAGCAGGACAAAATCCAAAAATTCTTAAAAAAAGTATTGAAGAATTTCGTTTAATTACAGGTCAACAACCTATAATAACAAAAGCAAAAAAATCAATTGCTGGATTTAAACTTAGAGAAGATATGCAATTAGGTTTAACAGTAACATTACGAAAAGAAAAAATGTATTCTTTTCTAGAACGTTTAATTAATTTAGCTCTACCGAGACTTCGAGATTTTGATGGGTTATACCCGAATAAATTTGATAAACGAGGTAATTATAATTTTGGAATTAATGATCAATTAATATTTCCCGAAATTAATTATGATGAGGTTGATCAAATATTAGGATTTAATATAACAATAAAAACAACAGCAAAGACTCAAATAGAAGGTTTAGCTTTATTAAAAAAAATGGATCTACCATTTCGTAATTAAATTTTTTACAAAATTAAATAAAAAAAAATGATAAATGATACAATTTCAAGTCTATTAACAAAAATAAAAAATGCGATTAAAGCTAAACATAAATTTGTAGAAGTTCCTTTAACAAAAATGTCTAAAGCTATTATTAAAATTTTTAAAGAGGAAGGTTTTATAAAAGACTATATAGAATTAGAAAAAACAATATATATCTTATTTAAATATGTAGGAAAAAATAAAAAATCGAGTATTAATGAATTAAAACGCATAAGTAAACCAGGATTGAGAGTATATACTAATATAAAAGGTATGCCCAAGATACTGGGAAATATCGGTATTTCTATAATTTCAACTTCAAAAGGAGTTATGACTAATCATACAGCTTTAAAAAATAAAATTGGTGGAGAAATCTTATGTTATATCGATTAAAAATAAATATTATACTTTAGTAAAAAAAAGAAATATATTATGTCACGTATTGGAAAATTACCTATAAAGGTCTCAAGAGATATTAATATAGAAATTGAACAAAATATAATAAAAATTAGTGGTAAAGAAACTACATTAACACTAAAAATACCGAAAGAAATTAGAATTGATTTTAAAGATGATTTAATTTACATTAAAAAAAATGAACATATAAAAAGTACTTTTGAGAAATATGGATTAATTAGATCTTTAGTAAATAATATGATAATCGGAGTTAATAAAAAATTTGAAAAAAAACTTCAAATGATAGGAGTTGGTTATAAAGCTCAGCTTAATGATAAATTTTTAATCTTAAATGTAGGTTTTAGTCATCCTATAAAGTTATTAATACCTGAGGATATAGAAATTATTTTAGAAACAAACACAAATATTATTGTAAAAAGTTCAGATAAAGAAAAAGTAGGACTGTTTGCTTCTAAAATTCGTGCAATAAGAAAACCAGAACCTTATAAAGGAAAAGGAATTTCTTACTTTAATGAAATTATTTTACGAAAAAATGGAAAATCAAGTAAATAAAAATTTATAAACTTAAAAATAATGCAAAAATTTAAAGATTCAAAAAATATTTATAAATGGAATGAAAAAGTTGTTCAAATCAAAAGAGTAACAAAAGTATGTAAAGGAGGGAAAAAACTGAGTTTTAGTGCAACTGTTATAATCGGTAATCAAAATGGAAAGGTTGGCGTTGGTCATGGTAAAGCTGAAGATGTTAGTACCTCGATTTTAAAAGGAATTATGGATGCTAAAAAAAATATTATAAATGTTCCTTTAACAAAAACAAAAACAATAAAACATATAACTATTGGAAATTTTGGAGCTTGTTCAACATTTTTAAAACCAGCATCTCAAGGAACAGGTGTTATTGCGGGAAGTTCTATTAGAACTGTTTTAGAATTAGCCGGTATTAAAAATATTTTAGCAAAACAATTAGGTTCTAATAATATTTTGAATAATGCGCGTGCAACAATTTTAGCATTAAAAAAAATTAGAATATTAACAAATGTAGCTAAAGAACGAAATTTACCATTAGACAAATTTTATATCAATTAAAATCTATAGAACTATTAAAAATCCATAAAATTTTATATAATTATGAAAGTTCGCTCTTCAGTAAAAAAAATATGTAAAGATTGTCGTGTTATAAAACGTAAAGGAATTCTAAGGATTATTTGTAAAAGTCCTAAACATAAACAACGACAAGGTTAATAATAAATAAAGGATTAAACACATGGTACGTATAGCAGGTATTGATTTAGAAAAAAATAAGCAAATTTCTTATGCTTTAACAAAAATATATGGCATCGGACTTATTACTTCAAAAAATATTTTACAAAAAGCCAATATTCCTTTTAGTATTCGCTCAAATAATTTAAATGATCAAAATATAAGTTCTATTCGTAATATTTTAGAATCTCAATATATTGTCGAAAGTGATCTTCGACGTAAAATAAATTTGAATATAAAACGTTTATCAGAAATAAATTGTATAAGAGGAAAACGTCATCGACAACATCTACCATTAAGAGGACAAAGAACTCGAACAAATGCACGAACAAATCGTAGTTCAAAAAAAACTCTAATAACTAAAAAAAAAAAATAAACTTATTTTTATTAATTAAAAAGTTATGTTAACAAAAGAAAAAAGATCTAATACAAAAAAAGTAAAAGTAATTGTAGGTGTAATTCATATAACTTCAAATTTTAATAATACTATTATTACTATTACAGATATAAAAGGAAATACACTAGCATGGGCTTCTGCTGGAAGTATAGGTTTTAAGGGAACACGTAAAGGGTCACCATTTGCTTCTCAAACAGCATCAGAAAAAATAATAATAAAAGCTTTAAGTTTTGGTTTAAAAAGAGTTGAAATTCTAGTAAAAGGAAAAGGACCAGGTCGTCAAACAGCTATACGTACTATTCGTAATAGTAATTTAAAAGTATTAAAAATAAAAGATATTACTGTAGAACCTCATAATGGTTGTAGATTAGCTAGAAAACGTAGAGTATAAATGAAATTTAATAGGAGAAAGAGTGACATTAAAAATTAAATATATTAAATCAACCATAACAGAATCAGGAAATATTATTGGTAATTTTGTTTTAACGAATTTAAATACAGGACAAGGATTAACAATTGGAAATGCTTTACGTCGTGTACTTTTATCTAATATTGAAGGAACAACAATAACAGCGATTAAAATTCCAAATACTTCTCATGAGTTCACAACAATTCCTGGTATTAGGGAAGATATTTTAGAAATTTTATTAAATTTAAAACAAATTATTTTTAAAACAAAAATAAAACATAAAATTTCAGGTAAATTATATGCTGAAGGGCCAGGTATAATAACAGCAAACTGTTTACAATTTAATAATAATGTCGAAATAATCAACCCAAATCAGTATATTGGAACTATTATCTCAACTCAAAAAATAGAATTTGATATTATTTTAGAATCAGGTACAGGTTATCAATTAGAAGATCAAAATCAACAAAAATATAAAAATTTTTTAAAGATTGATGCGGTATTTATGCCGGTTATAAATGTAAATTTTAAAGTAAATAATAAATATCTTCGTTATAATGATACAAAAGAATCATTATTCTTAGATATAACAACAAATGGTAGTTTAACACCTGAAGAAGCTTTAATGAAAGCCGCTAAAGAATTAACAAAATGGTTTCTTGATTTAAGTAATGAAAAAATATTTAAAATTGAAAATAAGAAATTAATAAAACCTATTTTTGATAAAGAATTAATTTCTTTAGAAGATTTAAATCTTTCTATTAGAACATATAATTGTTTAAAACGTTCTAAAATTGATACTTTAAATGAACTATTAGAATATTCTCAAGAAGAATTGAAAAAAATTAAAAATTTTGGTAAAAAATCTGCAGATGAAATATATCAAGTTTTAAAAAATACCTATAATATAAATATTCCTTCTTTAAAATATTAAATTATTAAAAAAATAAACATAATGAAAGATACTTTTATTCCTTCACAAAATTCTATAACAAAAATTTGGTATTTAATCGACGCTGAAAATAAAACATTAGGTAGATTAGCAAGTAAAATAAGTAAAATATTAATTGGAAAAGAAAAATCAACTTATACCCCTTATATTTTGACAGGAGATTCTATTATTGTTATTAATGCTGAAAAAATAAAAATAAGTAAAAATAAAGCTAAAAAAATAATTTATAGAAATCATTCCGGACGTCCTGGTGGAATGCGTATAACAACTTTTATAGATATGAAAAAAAAATGTCCCGAAAAAATTATATTTAATGCAGTTAAAGGAATGTTACCGAAAAACAGTTTTGGAAGATTGATCTTTAATAATTTAAAAGTCTATAAAAAAAAATTTCATCCTCATAAAGCACAAAAACCAAAATTATTAATTTTATAAAATAAATACTAAATTATGGAACATATAATATATTATGGTATAGGTCGTTGTAAACAAGCTATTGCACATATAATTCTTAAAAAAGGTACTGGAAAACTTATAATAAATAGTAAACCTGGTTATATTTATTTACAAAATAATTTAACCTATTTGAAAAAGATATATAACATATTTTTATTATTAAATAAAGAAAATATTTATGATATAATAATAAAAACAAATGGAGGTGGTTTAACAGGACAATCCAATGCAATATTATTGGGTATTTCTCGTAGCTTAATAAAATTAGATAAAAATAATCGTTATATATTAAAAAAAGCTGGTTTATTATCACGTGATGCACGAATTAAAGAACGAAAAAAATATGGGTTAAAAAAAGCGCGTAAAGCATCTCAATACTCAAAACGTTAAATTTTATAATTATACAATTACTAAAATATTTAATATGCCAAAAAAAAATATACATCCGAACTGGTTTAAAGATACAAAAGTTTATTGTGATGGAAAATTAATAACAACTACAAATTCTACAAAACAAAAATTATATGTTGATGTGTGGTCAGGAAACCATCCATTTTTTAATGGAGAAATTAAAATGCTTGATACTGAAGGGCGTATAAAACAATTTATGAAAAAATATGGTTCATAATTTTAAAATTATTATTAAAAAAAATTTAAAAAATGCCAACAATACAACAATTAATAAGAACACCGCGAAAAAAAATACAAACAAAAACAAAATCTTCTGCATTAAAAAATTGTCCACAACGAAGAGGTGTATGCCTTCGTGTATATACAACAACACCAAAAAAACCAAATTCAGCTATTCGTAAAGTTGCACGGGTGCGATTAACAACAGGATTCGAAGTAACAGCTTATATCCCAGGTATAGGACATAATTTACAAGAACATTCTATTGTTTTATTACGAGGTGGAAGAGTAAAAGATTTACCTGGTGTTCGTTATCATATAATACGAGGAGTATTAGACAGTGTTCCAGTAAAAAATAGAATGCAAGGTAGATCGAAATATGGTGTAAAAAAACCTAAAAATTGTAAATAATATTTATCTAATTTCAAAATTATGTCAAGACGTAAAATATTAAAAAAACGTTATCCAATAAAGGATTCAAAATATGATAGTTTTCTTGTAAGTTTATTAAGTACACGAATTTTAAAAAAAGGAAAAAAACAACTTTCTAATTCGATTATTTTAAAAACATTTACAATTATTAAAAAAAAAACAAAACAAGATCCAATTCAACTTTTTGAAAAAGCAATAAAAAATATAACACCTTTAGTAGAGGTTAAAGGAAAACGAATAGGAGGTTCAACATATCAAGTACCATTAGAAGTAAATCAGTATCGTGGTACAATGTTAGCTTTACGTTGGTTAATTAAAGCCGCAGAAATTCGTACCGTTCGAACATTTTCATTAAAATTATCAAATGAAATAATTGATGCATCAAAAGGTATTGGAAATGCTGTGCGAAAATGTAAAGAAACACATAAAATGGCAAAAGCTAACAAAGCTTTTGCTCACTATAAATAAAAAAGAATATTATTCATTTAAAATAAAAAAGAAATTATGGCTCGCGAAAAATTTAAACGTATTAAACCACATGTAAACATTGGAACAATTGGACATGTAGATCATGGAAAGACAACATTAACTGCAGCTATTACTGCAGTTTTATCAACATTAGGAAATTCTATTTTTAAAAATTATCAAGAAATAGATACAGCACCTGAAGAAAAAGCAAGAGGTATTACAATTAATACAGCACATGTCGAATATGAAACAGAGGACCGTCATTATGCTCATGTAGATTGCCCAGGGCATGCTGATTATGTAAAAAATATGATTACAGGTGCAGCACAAATGGATGGAGCAATTTTAGTTGTTTCAGCAGCAGATGGACCAATGCCACAAACACGTGAACATATTTTATTAGCAAAACAAGTTGGCGTTCCTAAAATTGTTGTATTCTTAAATAAAGAAGATCAAGTAGATGATTCTGAATTACTTGAATTAGTAGAATTAGAAGTTCGTGAGTTATTAACAAACTATGATTTTCCGGGTGATAATATACCTATTATAACAGGTTCTGCCTTAAAAGCTCTAGAAAATGTTATAGTAAATCCAAAAATAAAACGTGGTGAAAATAAATGGGTAGATAAAATTTTTAATTTAATGGATGAAATAGATCGATATGTAGAAACACCTGTAAGAGATATTGAAAAAACATTTTTAATGGGTGTTGAGGATGTTTTTTCTATTACAGGTCGTGGTACTGTATCAACAGGACGAATTGATCGAGGTAGAATAAATGTAGGAGATATTGTTGAAATTGTTGGATTAGGGGAAACAAAAACAACAACAATAACAGGTATTGAAATGTTTCAAAAAACATTAGATTCTGGAATAGCCGGTGATAACGTTGGTATTTTATTACGTGGAATACAAAAAAATGATATAGAAAGAGGAATGGTTTTAGCTAAACCAGGAACAATAACACCACATAAAACTTTTGAAAGTGAAGTTTATATTTTAAAAAAAGAAGAAGGTGGACGTCATACACCCTTTTTCACTGGTTATCGTCCACAATTTTATGTACGAACAACTGATGTAACAGGAAATATTAAAGCATTTACAACTGATGAAGGTGAAAATGTCGAAATGATAATGCCAGGGGATCGAATTAAAATGACTGTAGAATTAATTTCATCAATTGCTATAGAAGTCGGAATACGTTTTGCAATTAGAGAAGGAGGAAAAACAATAGGTGCCGGTGTTGTATCAAAAATTATAGTATAAAAAATAAAAAGTATGAAAAAAAAAATACGTATAAAACTTGAATCCTTTAATTCAGAAATTTTAAACATTTCATGTTATAAAATTATTAAAAAAGTAAAATTGTCAAAAGTAAAAATTATTGGTCCAGTTTTTTTACCTACAAAAAAACGTAGATATTGCGTTTTGAGATCACCACATGTAAATAAAGATGCAAGAGAACATTTTGAAATTAAAATTCATACACGAATTTTATATATTTATCCTAAAACAATAGATATTTTAAAAACACTAATTAATATAAAATTACCATCTGGTATAACAATAAGAATCGAATAAACTTTTTTTAGTATTAATGGAGAGAAAGGGATTCGAACCCTTGGTATTAAAAATATATACAACAGATTAGCAATCTACCGCTTTAGACCACTCAGCCATCTCTCCTTTTATTTAATTAAACTTTTGAATATAAATGTAATATATAGAAATATAAAAATTTTATTAGATTTTTAATGATAAATTTCTTAAATCTAAAAGTTTTTGTTTTATTTTTTCTGGTTGAATATCTGATGAATTTAATTCGTTAGTTATTGTTTGTACTAATTCTTGAATTTCTGAAAAAATAGTAAGATTTTTTTTTTCTTTATTTTCTTCTAATTTTTTAGTTACATCATATATTAAAGAATCTGCTTCATTTTTTAGATCTATTATTTCTTTTCGTTTTTTATCAATATTTATAAATTCTTCAGCATCATTTACCATTTTATTAATTTCAGAATTTGATAATTTAGAAGAACCTTCAATAACAATCGATGTTTCAACACCAGTTGCGTTATCTTTCGCACTAACTTTTAAAATACCATTTACATCAATATCAAAACTAACTTCAATTTTTGGAATATTTCGTGACGCTAATTGAATACCTTCTAGTTTAAAAGACCCTAAACTTTTATTATCAATAGCAAATTCACGCTCACCCTGTAAAACATGAATTTCTACAGTTTTTTGATTGTCTTGTGCAGTTGAAAATAATTCAAATTTTTTAATAGGTATTGTAGTATTTCGACTAATAATTTTAGTCATTATACCACCAAGAGTTTCTACACCTACCGACAGAGGTATAACATCTAATAATAAGATATCTTTAACTTCTCCTGATAAAACACCACCTTGTATAGCTGCACCTATTGCAACAACTTCATCAGGATTTACAGTTTGTACTATCTTACGACCTATTAATTCTTTAACTAAATTCTGAATAGATGGTATTCTTGTAGAACCACCAACAAGCACAACTTGTTCAATTTCCTCTTTTGTTAATTGAGCATCTTTTAATGCTTGTTCAACAGGAACAGTACAATTTTTAATTAAAGATGCACATAATTTTTCAAATTTATCACGTGTTAACTCTAATTTGATATGTTTCGCATCATTATCCTTTACTGAAATAAAAGGTAAAGTTATTTGAGTTTCTGTTAAAGTTGATAAAGCAATTTTCGCTTTTTCAGCTGCTTCTGTTAAACGTTGTAAAGCTTGATTATCTTGTCTTAAATTAATTTTTTCTGTTTTTTCAAATTCTTCGACTAAATAATCAACAATTTTTTGATCAAAATTATCACCCCCTAATCTAGTATCGCCAGCAGTAGATAAAACTTCAAAAACCCCATCTCCAACTTCTAAAATTGAAACATCAAAAGTTCCTCCTCCTAAATCAAATACTAAAATTTTTTCATTATTTTTTTTATCTAACCCATAAGCTAAAGAAGCAGCAGTAGGTTCATTAATAATACGTAAAACTTCTAAGCCGGCAATTTTACCAGCATCTTTTGTAGCTTGACGTTGGACATCATTGAAATATGCTGGTACAGTTATTACAGCTTTTTTTGTTTCTTGATTTAAAAATTTTGTAGAATCAAAGACTAATTTACGTAAAATTTGAGCTGATATTTCTTCAGGCGTAAAAAATTTATCTAAATTAGTACATTTTATTTTGAATTTATTATCTGATTCTATTAAAGTATAAGCTACTTGTTTAAAATCTTGATTTAATTCATTAGGATTTGTACCAATAAAACGTTTTACAGAATAAAAAGTATTATCATAATTAACTACAGCTTGACGTTTTGCTAAATTACCGACTAATAATTCTCCTTTTTTTGTACATGCCACAATTGATGGTGTTGTTCTAAACCCATCATTATTAGGAATTACAACAGGTTGATTACCTTCTATAACTGCGACAACAGAATTTGTTGTTCCTAAATCTATACCTAAAACTTTTTGCATATAAAATTTTATTAATATAATATATAATTATTATGAAAATTTGAAAAAAATAAGACAACGGTCATTTTTTATGTAAATAAAGTTGTTAATATATTATTTGTTGTAATTGTTTAAAATTTATTAAATCAATAAGTGCTAATTGAGATAGCATTTTTCGATTTAATTCTATTTTTGCTTTTTTAATTTTATGAATAAAATTAGAATAATTTGAATCTTTTATGCGACGTATTGTAGCATTAATTCGAGTAATCCATAATCGACGAAATTCTCGTTTACATTGTTTTCGTCCAACATAAGAATAACTTAATGCTTTAATTATTTGCGCATTAGCAATACGAAAAAGTTTTGAATGACTACCACGAAAACCTTTAGCCAAGAATAAAATTTTTTTACGTCGTTTACGTGCAATATTTCCTCTTTTAATTCGAACCATACTTTTTTTATTCTAATTAGGTAACATTAAATAAATTGAATTTTTTTCACACATACTTACTAAATTTTTATGTCGTAAATTACGTTTTCTTTTAGGAGATTTTTTTTCTAAAATATGGCTACGAAATGCTTTTCTACGTAGAATTTTTCCAGATTTAGATTTTTGATAGCGTTTTAAAGCTGATTTACGAGTTTTTAATTTATTTATCATCAAATTTTTTTTTTTCGTAAAAATTTATTTAGTCATAATAGTATATCAAAATATTTATAAATATGTCTAGAGTTTTATTAACTTTTTAATAAAAAATAATAAAAAAGTATTGTATAAACAAACGTTTTAGGTTATAATATTATTAGTAAAGAAATAAAAAATAAAGTTATAAACTTTATTAGCATCTGTGGCCGAGAGGTTAGGCACCGGACTCATAATCCGTTCTACACTGGTTCAAACCCAGTCAGATGCACTTAAAAAAAAAAATATTATAGCTCTGACAGAAATT
>Ga0255759_10000779_pt1 | contig 28600 bp, 35 predicted proteins | sample 101ome_20_FD_179959 | JGI IMG/M metagenome (GOLD analysis project Ga0255759, IMG submission 179959) | Coastal salt marsh microbial communities from the Groves Creek Marsh, Skidaway Island, Georgia - 101404AT metaG (version 2) | ecosystem: Environmental > Aquatic > Marine > Intertidal zone >...
GGATCTATTTCGGCTCTAGGTTTTCCAGATTGAGACAGTTGCTTTGCTTGTTCCAGTTTACCTTGCCACATCTTTAAAAGTCTTGGTCGATCAGACTGCATGTCTACAGGTTTAATAAAATTAGGAACTACTCCTTCAGAATAAAAGCCTGCCTTTTCATCTCTATTAAAATTCTTGTCCCCCTTTTTTAATATTTTCGTATATGCATCCATGGCAAAATATTCGCCAGATGCAGTTCCACTTAAAATTGAATTTTTTGTATTAAACCCTAAATTCGCTTCTGACCAACTATTAAATGCCTCTATACCATTTTCTTTAACCCATTTATTAACTTTAGTTTTTAAAGATTTAATATTTTTAAATTCGATTGCATCAGTGCCAATCTGAAAAGTTCCCGAGGTTGACATTCCTGGCTTGATTCTTTGTTTTAATTGTGGAAATGCATTGATTATGGTTTCCCAAGGAGTTTTGCCTGAAGAAGCACGAATTTGGTCAAAGGTACTGTGAATCTCTTTATTTTTCCATCTTCTTTTTCCTGTAAAGTCTGCGATTTTATCAAAATTTCTATTAGCTCCCCCCTTCATAGAAGGATCGTTTACATCTGCGCCTTTAGCTCTTTCTGAATATAAAATATCAGTCTTATTCTCGTAATCGTACTCTCCCTTGCCATAAGTAAATCTAGTTGTTGTCCCAGTTTTCTTATCAGTTACTTGTATAATGGGTAATTGACCATTCCATTCATTAGTAGTCTTCATGCCTTCAAACCCTTTAATATCTTTTTGGGCTCTTGCAAGATTTTTCTCTCTAATTTTTTTAAGTAATTCTGGCTTGCCCCAAGTAGACACAAAATTTGGTATACTTTTAGCAGCATTTGGAATTATTCCTTGTGCAGCCCTCTTTTTGCCACCAGCAGCAATAGCTTTACCTCGTCCAGCTACTGTTCCAGCGGCAGCCTTCTTTTGTCTTTCATAGTCTTTGTATTGTTTTAATTTTTGATAACCTCCTCTAGAATCAATAATTTTTTTAATTCCACTACCAATGTTTTTCTTACTTGATGAAACTTTAGCGTCTACATTTTTACCTTTTCTTGAATCTAAATTAAATGCAGTTGTTAAGTTTTTTTGAAACTGAGGCCCAGGAAAATCCCAAGAACCAGTGCCAGAATCGTTTTTTACAACTGAATTTTTAATATAATTTAAAGTTGCTTCAAATACTCTTCCTGTAAACTGAGGTCCTGCAGACTTATCTAAGTAATCGCTTAATGGTCCAGAACCCTTAACTTGTCCTCTTGGTACTATATCTCTTGCCACATTATCCAATGCAGAAGTCATATGTTTATCAACAATAGCATGGAAGCTAGAACCTTTTGATTGGGCTAGTCTGCCTATAGTGAAATTTCTCGCTTCAAATTTTGTACCTTTAAAAGCTGGAGGAACTGTCCCATCAAAAACTGAAGATGCAGCGACGGTTTGGTTTTTACCTGTTTCTGATTTGCCAGCTTCTGCAGTTATAATGCCCTGTCCAGCAGCATTTAATTTAATTACCTGGTTATTAGTTGCTTTAAAATTTGGTACATAACCAGCGGAGTAAAAACTCTTGGTGCCATAATCAGCGGCAGAATAAAATTTTTCAATGCCATTGTCATAATTAAATCTTTGCATCATGTCTTGATTTAAGATTGCAGATGCACCTGAACCCATAAAGTTTTCAATAATTACTTCGTCTGTATTTGCAACAATGTCTTGTTTTTGGGTTTTTGTTTTTTGAAAGTTTTTAATTAAAACTGGAGAAGCGGATTTTGAAGCTCCACCAACTCCACGATTTATATCTCTTTGCTCCGCAGCAAAAGAGGGAATAAATTTTGAATCAGTATTTGCAGGAACATAACCTTTAGACATACCCAAGTCTCTTCGGCCTGCTGCAGCTCTCTGTCCTCTGCCTGCAGGAACTACAGTGCCTTGGCTTGAAATTGCAATGTTGGCTAACGTAGACGACGAAGCGATTTTTTTTAAGAGCGCATCTTGCGCTATTCGTTCGGTCGTTTGTTTTTTTAAGACGTTGAGTATTGCCTGCTCTTTTGCCACTTGGGTTGTAGAGTCGCTTAGAATTTTCTGTCGAACCCCCTCTTCGCTCATTAAAATTTGAAGAATTGCAGCTTGCAAACCCTCTTGACGTTTAGTTTCACTGTTGATTGAAAAGATTGACTTCAATGCGCTCGCACCTTGTTGAGCGACAAATGCAAATAATTTAATAAATGCCCCGCCGATAAGCACCATGCCTGGACCACTAACAAAGCTTCCAATGCCTTTAAGTAAAGTTTTACCAATATTAGTACCTGTATCTTCGCCAACTAAGTTATTAAGTCCATCTGCTAAACTTTTAACTGTTTCTAAAACTTTTTCAATACCTGGACCAAGAGTCATTTCCCCAAGATTCGAAGCAAGTTCTTTAATCGAAAGACCTGTTTGAGTCATTAGTGCAGACATAGTCTTATTAAGCTCTGCGTTTCTTTGAGTTGCTTCGTTAGTGCTGCCATTTGCTGTTTTTAAAGCCTGGTCATATATACTAAATTCGCTATTTAAATCTTTAATTAAAGCTTTTAAATTATTAACCTGAAATACTCCAGCAATTAATTCGTCTGTGGCAGCTTTTTGAGCGTCGCTTAATGTATCATAACCTTTAGCGTAATCTTGCAGAACTGCCATACCTGAACGGAATGCGCCCGTAGCATCTTGAGTAGCAATGCCAATTTCTTCTAATGCTTCCCTGACACTAGATCTTTGAAGTCTTGTAAAAATACTCTTAAAAGAGTTCCCTATAACTGCTCCCCCTCGAGCAGTTTGTTGCTGTACACTCGTTACAGCCGCTAATAATTCGTTAAATTCAACTTTTGCAGCTTGTGCAGTTGCACCTGCACGGGCAAGTCCATCAGCTAAATCTTTTGATGAAACAGCAAAAGCAGCGTCAACATTAGCAAGTCTATTGACTATATCAGAAGAATTTATTGCAGCATCATTAAATCCATTAATTGCAGCAGTTAAAGCGTTAACAGCTTCAACAGAATCCATTCCAGACAACCTTGTTAATGTCATAGCATCTGCAATTCTTTGTAATGTTTCATCTGCGCTCAAGCCTTGCCTAGCAAATTCTGTAGCTGCGGCAGCAATATCATTAAACGAAGAAGCGGTATCTCTAGCAACATCGAACAATGCTCCGCCAAAGCTTTGTAGGGCAGATTCAGACATATTCATAATAACATTAATATCTTTTAGAGCCTTTTCAACTTCCATTGCGGATTGTGCCATTGCCTTTAAGGCGTCAGATACTCCGTTAATTACTGAAACAGCAGCTCCAAAAGCAAAAACACGAGCAACGGCAGCGTCCATTGATTTTTCAAATTCTCCCATTTGGCCAGTAATCCTGCCAAGGGGCTGAACGAGACCTTTTTCATTTAGTTGCAACTTAATGGGCTGAATTTTCTTTTCGCCCATTTTTGCCTGATTAGCAATATCCTGATCTAATCCAACAGCCTTAACTCTTACTCTAATATTTTCTTGCGCCATGTTAAATATAATTTACACTAAACTAACCCTTTTATCTTTAAGATTCGTCTAAGAAATCCATAATTGATAAGGTTCCTTTCTTTTTGCCATCTTTTTGTTTGGCGAGATCAAAGATATCCTTACCTTTTCTTTCGACCCCCATATTATCATAATCTTCTTTTTTCGCCCCAACCATTGAAAAGGCTTTTTCGCTATCATTACCTTTTTCCATAAGTTTCCTCGCCTTTTCTCCTTTTTCTGCCCACTCTAGTAATTTGTCGGGGTCTCTATGGTATTGTTTTGGAGGTGCAGTGTTTTTAATTATAGACCTTAAAACCCTAGCATAGCTTAGCAAATTTAATTGATAAAAACTTAACTCGTGAACGGGTCTTCCAAAAAACTCAGCTGGAGCTTCTTCTATTAAAGAAAAATAAGAAGTAAAAAACGGGCTAACCGATAAATCTTTAATTGCCGTAATATCAAGAACTTTCATGCCCTCATTGTAAGATTGAACAATTAATGCGATATCTTCGTGGGAAAGATAATCTTGATCGTCTTTAGAGAACAAAGGTTTTTCGCACTTGCTATCTTCATATAAAGCATATATCATTGTATAACTATTCATTTGTACATTTGCATAAGCCTCGCAAGTAGTACCAATATGTTTTTGTCTTTTCGCTTCTTTTTCTCTAAGTTTTCCCTCAACCTGATCAATACTATTCTGAACTGTTTTAATTTGTTTTTCTATGTTTAACTTAGACTTTGTTTCTTCTAAATTTTTAAGAAATTCTTTTTGAGAAGCAACCCATTTTTCATCTTCTTCTGTCCACAGCCCACTATCATACATGCGCTGCAACGCTTCTTTCTTTGTTGGAATTCCGCTGTCCTTAGCTTTATTAAAAAATTCTTCGTATTTATCGTCAAGATGTATTTGATCTTGTAATGCAAAATGTTTGGCAAAACACTTTATTTCCGAGCGCTCCGCATTATACATTGCGCTATCTTTTGAAGGTTTTATAAAAATAACAGAAGAGCCTTTTATTAAGGCGTCTAGAGCTTTTCTGAGCCTGATTTCTTTAAGCTCTGCTATTTCATCAGGTCTTTTACTTTCTTCAGTTTTTTTTTGACTTTTACTTTCAGCCATTTTTCATGGCCTTATTCGGTATCTATTTCTTCAAGAAGTCGATCAAAGTCGTCCTGATTTGAAACTCCACTCATATACCAAATTGTAGTTAGCGAGCTTAGTTTGTCAATAGAACGGAGGTATACTTCATCATTTTGCTCGTCAAGCTCGAGATAAGACTGATATTTATCATCATATGTTTCTCCAGGAAATAAAGGAATGACTTCGGCGTCATCTTGATCGCCATAAGAAACATGTGCAAGATTAAGCAAATACCAAGTAATGGTTTTATTTCTTGCTTTAATATCTGCAGTATGGTCAAACATACTAGCCTGAACAGCCTCAAAATCAGTCAACTCTTTTCTAATAATCCCTAATTCTTCTACAGCCGTACGAAGCCTTTCGTTTTCATCATTGCTCCGCTCATCTTCGGTTTTTAAACTAAAGCGCTGGACAGCCTGCTGTTTTTCATACAAGCGGACATAAAGCTGGGAATACCTGGATTTTTCTTCTTCGGTGAGAGACCCACCAACGTCTAAATGCTGCTTTGCAAGCATTGCTCTAGTAAGTAGTCCCATTTTAATGTATTTATTCAACCAAATACTATAAAACATATCTCCGTCCTCCAGCTGAGTTCGGGTAGGTTTTCTTAAAACAACCCTCACTGGTTGTTCTTCGACAACGTCTCGCATTTCGGTAACAATTTTCTTTTCTTTTACCTTGCGAGTTTCTGTAACAAGAACTTTTTCCATCTTGCCAGTTTCTTTATTCTTTTTTCTTTTTTCTACTTCAACTTCTTTCTCAACCTCGATTTCTTTTTCAACTTCAACTTCTTTTTGTGAATTAACTTCAAGAGAAACTGAGAAAGAATATAATTGCTTATTAATTGCGGTGACAGCCATGATAAATAGTTTAAACTAGAATATTATATCTAGTTTATTTAAAAATTAAATTTTTTTTTAGCTAAAATCTGTAACAGTCATTGTTCCAGTTAACACTCCACCCTCACTTACAGTTACGCCTTGCGAAGTGATAAAGCCATTCACCTGACGCTTCCATTGTCCTCCGCATAAACCTCCAAGGGTTAGCACCAAAGAAGTTAATTCTGGACATTTATATCCGCAATCCCCAATTGTACCACTAAGATTATCGCCTTCCATTGTCAACTCTTCTGTTCCGTCCGTGCGATATTTAAAAATTGGACAAAAATCTCCAAGTCCATAAATTGCATCAAAGCCTTGAGATAGACTATATGAAGCTCTAAATGAATCTAACCCAACACTTGTTCCATTGCCCGCTCCATGAAGCAAATCTCCCCCTACAGTAGCTTTATTAGATACTTCAACGCCTCCCCCTTTTGGAGTAGTGTTTGGATCTAAACTTGGTGGAGCAAAAAATTGAAAACTTGCAGACGACGTAACAACTTGATTCGGCTCGACATCAACCGAAAGATCTGTAAGCAACCCATCTTGGCCTGAACTACCGCCGACTTGGATATTTTCTCCGTCAACTTCAGGATTAAGCATTTCAAAAAATTCAGGATCTAAAGCGCTACCAACAAATTCAAAATTTGCATCGCCTCCAGAAGGTCCCGACGGGACAACTCCAATAGTACCTTTATAACCTACACTACGAATTCCTTCGTACCCTTTTTGAGCATTCATACTTGCGCTGGACGCAAAAAAGTTATACTCACCAATCTTAACTAAAACATCTGAATAAAATATCGCCATACATATTAATACACTAAAAATCAATAAGAAAGACCATTTAATATTTTTCTTAAATGATTTATGTTTGTAATATAAGATTTGTAAGAAAATGTTGCTTCAAGAAATTCATGTATAGAACCAACTTGATTATAATCCATTAACTTAGCATCCTTCATGAAAAAACTCCGAATAGCATCTCCACTTAGACAATCCTTAAAAACAATATTTAAATCTTGTGTCTCTGGAGAACAAATGAAATCAAACAAATTCTTTGATTCGTAATCGTCTACATGCAATACAAATTGACAGTCAACTTGTATAGGGAATTCTACTCTAAATTCAAGAGGCTCAAGAGATCCAAGTTTAAAAATTGGCTCTCTTTCAATATCAATTTGAAAATTAAAAGATTGTATCCTATTCGTTTGATGGCCTTTGACATTTAAAATTATACTCTCGGGGGTAGCAATCATAATTGTCGGATCTCGTTCTGGCCTTTGATTTAAAAATATATCTGTGTCTCCTCCTGAATTACCATAACATAACAAAGAAAAATTTAAAGTGGGTATGCTTCCAACACTGCATTCGCAATTATAACTTGTTACTTGGGCTCTTGAAAAAATATAATTTTGACCATTATTGTATCGAGTTTCCCCATATATTTCAGTACTATCCAGCATTTCTATTATTGGGTCAGTGGGAGACACCATAAATCTTTCAATATCACAAGTCGATGTTAATGGCTGCTCAACTACTCCGCCTAAAAAACCTCCATCTCTACCAATAGCATTTACATAGGTTTCTTCTGCGGCCCAACCAACCGCACAAGATTGCACTCCCCTTATTCTTTCTCCATTTATATATAAATCTTGAGTATCGTGTTTATGCCCTCTCATTTTTATATATACACAAAAAAACCCCCGCCTTTTGGGCGGGGGCTTAGTTTGTTAGAATTTCTTAACTTAAATCAAGTTACACGGATCTGCTCTTATAGCGGGTTAGAAGCGTCCTGTCCGTAGACCTTAGGATCGGTTCCAATTTCGTAGTCCAAGGTGTCAGTCTTCCACATGTAAAGACCATTTCCAGTACCATTAGCACCACCTTGTTGTGTGCTGAATACGAGATCAACGGTCTTATTGTCTCCGATAGAGGAGGAGAAGTTTTGACTGTCAAGAGATAAACCTTTGATAAGGTACTCTTGAACAATTTCTCCAGTATCTCCAGAGTCATCGTCAGAAGCACATGGTTGACGAAGAGTGATACGAACGTTACGTTGTTCTGCATCAGAACAAAGAAGGTTCGCAAGAGCACCGTCAGCCAAGTCAGACATCAATGCGCTTACGCTCAAGGTAAGAGTCATTGGAGTGTCAAGCTCACGACCATATGGAAATACACTTCCGATACGATTAAGAGGAGTACGTGACATTGGAACGTCCAAAGTAAAGCTTTGGATATGGCAAGCGCTATCGCTTTCCATATAAGCTCCACCCATTGCAACAGCATTTCCGCTAACACTGGTGGAGTCTGCTGCGCCAGCATTACCAGCGTCATTGAAGTTGATGATGATGTCACCAGGACGTACACAAGCAACATCGTAATCACCAGCTTTTTGTCCAGCAAGTGAACCAGCAGGGAAGGATGCAAGGTTACCAGCGTCTGTAGCTAAGACGCCTGCATCATCATATTGAGGATATAATGTTGCGCCAGTTCCAGAATTAAGGGATGGGTTGGCGATGTTTGTACCCGAAGATTGGAAGCTAATGTTGCTAGCTTCAACGCTTACGGAACAAGTAGCAATATCGCCAACTGCAGCCTCAAGGCTGTAGCTAGTAACAGAACCGTTTCCGATTCCGATAACGCCTTCTTGAGTACCGTCAACAAGCTCATTGTTGTCGTCTCCATAAGAAGCAACACTGATGTAATAATTCTTATCATCAGAAGCTGCAGTCATGAATCCAGACAATGCTTGCTTCAATTGTGAAGCGTCAGTTACGCTACGGTCTGTAGTAAATTGAAAACCAAGATTTTTTTCGTTGTGTCCACCATGAGCATAGTAGCTGAAGTCAAGATTGACTGTGGGTGGCTCAACAACTTTTCTCTCGATGGCGGTCAACTGACCGAATTCATTGATGTCGGTACGGTTGATTTCTACACCGTGAGATATGTCTTGTACACGAAGAAGCTGATCGTCGGAGCTAAGCTCGTGATGCTTATCTTTCTCTTTTACGAATAAAGCTTCTGATTGATAGATTACTCTGTTTCTAGCCATAATTTTTTAATTTTTGATTGTAAGATTAAGGGTTACTGTATATTACATAGTCAAAACCCAAATGAGAACTTTTTTTTTAAAAAAAATTAATAACTATCGCTTCTTGGCTTGCGAATACTCGAGATCTCAAAGTCCATAAAGCCAATTCTCAGCCCTTGAGGGATTTGCGTACCAGATCGATCAAATAATTTAGACACCAAGACTCTCTCAATGAAAGCAGGAAATCTATTTTTTGTTTTATTTTTAATAAACTCTGGATAACTATAAGGAAATTCTTTAACTCTAAAAAATTCCCCAAATGGAAAGTCTTCAAATTCTACAAGTTCAAATTTAGTTTTTTGAGCATCTCTAAAAAGCGACAATACAGCATCTAAGCTATAATTACTATCTGTAATCACTACTACCCTAATAACAGTTCGAGTGTCATCTACTCCGCCTATAGCCCAAGGTTCATTTGATGAAGAGTTTAAGCTTATAAAAGCTGCAGGCAAAGAATATTTTTTATCTCCTAGTTCTGCCTGTTGTTGCAAATATGTAGGCTCTCCTGCAATATCACTCAATATAAAATCATTTTGAAGTAATAATTGCTCTTCAGTTTCATTTGTTATGTAAACATTAATTTCTTTTCTTTTAAAGTGACCACTAATAGTTTTCGTTGATAAATCTTGTCCTCCTTGAGAAACTGCTGGAGCTAGAAGCCTACCTTCATTGTGGTCGATAATTAAATTGTAAGGACTAGTCGCTTGCTCTTGAAAAACTGAATCAACATAAACTCCGCTCGGTTCAGATATACCATTTGCAACCAATTGTCGGTCAGCACAATAATAAGCGTCATAATTTACTGGTAAATCCAAACCTCCGCCATCTTCACCTCTAACAACCACATCAAAAGATTGCCCATCTGCAGGCTGAGTATAAGCTTGAGCTGTTCTAGTTAGTCTATCGTCAAACCACAGATAAAAACTTGATTGTAAAAGATGATCAAATTGCTCTTTCATTTGGAAATTGTTTTAGTTAGGTCTGCGATAAATGTAGATAATATTTTAGTCATGTAAGACTTTGCGCCGAACTGACCACTACGAATTACACTTTTTACTTGAATAGCTTTGCCCGATCTACTAGCAGAAGAATCCGTGACTAAATATTGCCCCAATCCAGGAATACCCATTTCAATTTCTCTAGCCCAACTTCTACCAGGTGCCCAAGGCATGGGAGTTAATTCTTCAATTTGTTCTTTGGTAGGGATATCAATTTTAAAAGTCGCTTCAATATCATTTTTTAGAGAACTAATAAATTGAACCTTAATTCCTCTAGTTAATAATGCCCTTAAAGCATTTGTTGGTCGATCTCCAGACTCAAAACCAATAAAAGAAAATAAGTCGCCACCTCCAGGCAAAGATGAACCTGAAGGTCCTCGATCAAGATCTCTTGTTACATCATGCGACTCAAAAGCAAGCAACATTTTTGCTTGGGCTTCTTTAACATCTTGTCTAATTTTGCGCTCCATTTGTTTTCTGAAGCCCATCGAATACTGCTTAGAAATTTCCTTTTGCAAGCCCTTCATATTAATCCAAGCCATGATTAATCCTTTCTCTTGAAATATAAAACGTGATATTTTGTTACAAAAGGTCCCGTAAAACCAGAGTCGCTAACTAGTTCATAGAGCTTGCCATCAATTTCTACTTTTGAAGCTCTTTTAATTTTAGTATAACCTGCTTCATCAATTTTTAATCTGACTGACCCATCGGGTAAAGTTAAGTTTGTCTGAGCGCTAGTTCCAGATAGCCTAGAATCTTCAGTAGTATTAACATATTCAATTCTTGCTTTTGCAGCAATTTCAGTAACCTTACCTAATGTTTTTTGTTCGTTTTTTAATCTATTATATAAAGCATTATATGTACTTGTAGAAGTTGAAACAAACGTTTCTGTTTTTCTTTGAAAAATTTTAATTTCTTGGGCAAAAGTTTCGTGAACGTCGTCGAGAGCCTCTTCAATTTGACTACGCATGTCCGCATCTATTAAATTTTTCGCCATTAGGTTTGCCTAGGTTTTGCGCCGTGCATATTATAAGCAATAATTAATTGCTCCATATGACTTTTTGCATCGTTCATAAGTTCTCTATATTCTTTTGCCATTGCGTCTATATCTACAGTAGAAGAAGCTGAAGTAACTGTAGCTCCAGACGAGGTAGTATATAAAGGCTGTCTTTCTATCGTTGTATCACCCTCCGATATTTTCGTCCACTCACTCATTCCCAAATATACTTGAGAGCTTGTACTTGAATTACTTCCAGTGGTTCCTGTAGGGATTTCAATGGTTTGCCCTAGCAATGTTTTTCTTGCAGACTTCTGGTAATAATTTGCCATATGCATCTGAGTCAAGATAGATGCTTCTTCATAACCAAATGAATACCCAAGTTCTTCAGGCGCAGCAAAAAACCCGCTGACATCAGCAAATTCTGTGTGAATTCTATTATTGAGTTTGCCTACGTTTGCAGACAACCAGCCAGAGATCCTAATTGTGTTTGAGAGGGTTAAATCCCCATCAAATTCATTATCAAATATTTCTTGGGCTAATTCCCCAACTTTATAGGTTCCATCTAAGTTGTACATTATTTTTAAGCATTACTTTCTTGACCAAATGGCATCAATTTCTTTTTGTAAATCTGAATTCGGGGCCCTAACATTATTATTGATTGGAATATTTTTAATTTCTTCAGAACCTCCCCGCATATATTCTGAAAATCCTTTTTCTAGCTTTTTCTTTAAAACCGTCCTGTTTCCGTTTGGAAAAATTCCTGCAGCAACAGCCATCTCTCTCATGTCTGAGAGATTCATCGATGATAAAGTTTCTTCTAGTTCTTTAGCGGAATTCACTTTATACGGGTTATTTCTCTTTATACCCATAATTTCATTAATATCTTTTTGCAGTTGAACCTTAGCTTGTAGCTCGCTTGTTATAGATTCGTCTTTTCCGTGAATTGTGTCAGTGATTTTTTTCTTTGATTTAGCCATATTTACCCTTTTGTATATTATACAATATCATACACAAAAGTCTATTTCTTGTGAAAAACAAAAGGGCCTGCGCGCGAGGCACAGACCCTTTTGAGGAGTGGGGGGGAACAAAGAATTAGATCTTGATACCGTAGAGGGCCCGATTGTCAAGAATAACTCGACCTTCTTCCAGGCTTCCGTAATATCCGATCTTGCCTTGACGAACGCTGTATTGATCATCAACAGCCAACGAGAACTCAGAACCAGTGTCTGAATCAGTTGCAACGGCTCTCCAAAGAGAACTAACTGAAGAATCAAGACCGATGATGATTTCATTTCCGTCGTCAGTAGCGTCAAAGCTGTCCACAGCTTTTTTGTTGCCTGCAGCAGTAATCATCGATCCAAATACGTCATTAAAACGCTGACCTTTACCGAGTTCAGAGAACTCTTGAAGGCGAATTCCAAAGAATTCAGGAATTCCAGCGTTACGCCAGAGACCTTCACGCATAGAATCGGTTGCAGCGATTGAAGAATCAGCTGTACCACTAGCATCGCCAACCCGAACACCAGCAGAGGTATTAACAGGATTGTAAGCGAGCGAGCGAAGGTTTTCGATAACCTCAGGAGATACCAACAAGTCAGTTACTCCACGGCGAGCGCCGTCAGCAGGAGTTCCACCATACCAGGACTTATGAATTCTCTTGGAGAGAGTAATAAGCTTATTGAAATCTTCTAACATGAGCTTGCCATGATCAGATGAGTGGATATGAGAGACGCCATCGGTTTTAGCTTCCGCAAGAGCGCCAAGAAGAAGATTAGCAGAAGTAGTTTCTTGCTTGATCATGATTTCTTGGGCGATACGGGTCATGCTTTTTCCAATAACGTCCATGCGGGACTTTGCAGCATAGCGTTTTTCGAAGCTGATAGCACTATCAAGACGATAAGTGGTAAACTTCATTTCGCTATGGGTGGGTTGTACCTGATTGGTTGGTAAACCACCAGCAAGAGATTGACTCCAGGTGTAAATGTAATCTTCGTCAGTTACATCGTAGTAGAGGTCAAGAGGAAAGCTGGGGTTATCTTCAGAATTAAAGGTAAAACTTTGAAATTTGTTGGCAAGCGTAGGAGCTTGATTAACAACTTCTGCGAGTACGGGAGCGATGAACTTTGCCAAAGCGGCTTGTGCTTCATAAGCAATATCACGATTGCTGGAAGCCATTGCTTTTACAAGTTCTACTTGCTCGTCAGTGCGTTTGAGTGTAATTTCCATAATTATTTTTTTCTCCTAATTGATTAAAGGTCTAATTTAATTACCGCGTATTTACCCTCAAACTGATCATCATTACCGTTCTTTGAAGAACGGGAACCTACTCCAAGAATTGTACCAATCGCTCCAGAAGCGGTTGTGTTAGGAGTAAGCTTTCCAGCAGCAGCTGCGTGAACATGAGTATGAGTCTCCAAAGGATCTGCTGTAAACGCTGCTGAGCTCAAAGTAAAAATTCCTTTGGTGGCAACAGGAACTGCTTCTCCAGAAGTTACTGCATACAATTCAGCTTTCTTTTGAGGATAACGAAGAAGATTTTCATCGTTTTCGTCATGCGTAAGAGTCTGAGCAAGAGTAAGTCCCAAAGGAGTAGTTACGCCATCGCATGGTGTGACCTTGAGGGGAACGGATGGGTAATAGTTACGAGCAACGTAAGGATAATTTCTCTCACCGAGCAGCCCGCCGTCAGAGGCGTTAAGCTCAACAGGATCTTTATCCATGTCTTTCGCACTCACGGAAACGAGCATGCCAGCGTCTGCGTTTGTGTCCGATGGTTTGGAGTTAACCACATCCATCGAAAACAAATTAACAACGTCGTTCTCGTCGTACTGTCGGAATGGTAATATTCGAATAGCCATGTTATTTCTTTGTTTTAAAAATTAATATTTGATTGAAATGTTTTCTTGGGAAAAAGCTTTTTCAAATCTGTCAGACAAAGATTCTTCTTCTAATGATTCAGAATTATTGTTTGGAATTGATTCTTCTCCTGTTTCTACGTTCTCAAGGGCTGCGTCAACAACTTCAGCAGGCTCTTCCTGATCGTTCTTAGAAAGTCTTTTTTCTACTTCTGCAGCAATTTTAGCTTCAAGCTCTTCAGCTTTAGCCTTGATTGCTTCTTTGTTTTTGTGAGACCAAATTTTAGAAAATTTTTCTTTATAAGAAGAAAAAGCTTCTTCACCAGACTCTAAACTTTTAACTTCAGAAGCGATAATTTCTAAATCTTCTTCAGACAAATCATATTCGTTAGACAATGATTCCATTCTCAGATTAAAAGCTTCTTGAGAGTCTCGAGCAGCATTTTCATCTTTAATAATTTGTAGGTTTTCGTTAGCAGTCTTCAACTCTTCTTGCAACGCATTATATTTTTCAGCGATCTCAGCCTGGGATTTTTCAAGTTCTGCTGCCTTTGATTCAGCTTCTTCAACTTGAGATTTCCACTCCGAAGACTTCTCTATAATTACGTCGTTAACGAGTTTAGAAATGCTAGCCACGGCTTCCTCGGAGAAATCGTTTGAACGACGTTTCTCGTCAAGAAGTGCTTCTAAGCTATTGATTAGTTTTTCTGTTTCCATAGTATTATGTAAATTTGGTTCCTTTGGTTGAATTACAGTCTTTTTATCTAGATGTGAACTTTTTTCTTTAATTTTATTTAAAAATTGATTATTTGCTTTTGTAGATTGTTCTCGATTTTCTTGCGTCTCTGCGACCAAAACTCCGTTTACGTCCGCAGCAGGTTTAGTTGTAAATGCCACTCCTAATGGATAAACTTCTCCAGTAACAAGTCGATGAACAGATCGCCCATCTTCTAATTTTCCGCTTCCCCCAAAAGCAGTCAAATGCTCTTTATATTCTTCAGCTTTTTCTCCATAGACGACTTCATTATCTTTCAAATCTTCACTTCCAATTGCTACGGCAAATTCATTAAATCCTAGCTCCCAACTTGTAGAAATGATTGTAGAAAAATCTCCATTTTCGTCTGCAGAAGATTCTAATAAATCAGAAAATTGCGGACTTGCATTTTTATAAACAACTGCTGCGAGAGAAATATTAAAAGCTTCTTTTTTTTCTTTTATCTCTTCATCCGAAAGGATAGTACTGTCTTCATAAGACGAAAATCCAGATGAAACAATATGTCCTACAACTTGATCCCGATTGTGTTCAATATTAGTGGGCTTATGAACAAAATAATCTTTTATAGATAATGCGATATCAGAATCAATCCCATCTCCGTTTTTATTAAATTTATTTACCACTGCCGCATTAAATGCAACTCCGAGCAAATCAATATTTCTTTCAAGATTGATATTTTCAGGAATTAAAGATTCAAGGTTTCTAATAGATGCTTGAGAAATTTGTGTTTCTGATATTGGAGCTGCAGAAGCCTCCGTTTCAAACTCAAAAGAGGCGGAATACTTAAAGTCTTTCATTATTTGTTTAGATTATCGTAATCAGCTTTGCTGCAAAATTTTGTCATTTTTGTTCCGTCATCATCCACAGCCGTAAATGCGTATCTTTCACTCACTTTACCAGTTTTAGTTGTTTTCGCATAAACTTTTTTCTCAACTTGGGAAGAGTCGATCTGGACTTTTTCTTTTTTTCTTACGTTATAAAATTGAATCATAAAAATTTATACACACATTTTAGTCTTTTTTCTTGCTGTGAAATAAAATTGCAGCGGGATACTCGCTTAATTCATGAACAGAAGAAATTTCAGATATCTCTTCAATGATTCCTAAATTAGATATTTTATTAAAATCTTCTATGCATGCCATACCTACATCAACCCATTTTTCTTGAGTTGACGACAGGACAACCGACTGCACAAGTTGATCTATAGATTTGCCTTGTTCTTCGGACAGCTTTCTTTTTTTGATTTTCTTTTTCATGCTTTTATTTAATTCAGACCTTAAATCCTCAATTGCATAAACAGTTTCCTGTATTGATTTTTGGCTATAGCTTGCAGTTGCTCCAGTAGGTCTACCGACCTCTTGAGGAACTTTATTTTGAGGTTGACCAGGTTGCTGGCCAGGCTGCTGACCTTGCTTAATCATTTCGCTTTTATTTTTCGCGTCCTGTTTAATCTTTTCTTTTGACAGTTTTTCGTCAACTTTTCTTTGCTCTTCTGCCCCAGGAGGCTCTATAGAAGGCACTCCTCCGACTAAAGGGTTATACATACCTTGCTCTCTCTGCCTTACATATTCTTCTTGATTTTTTTCCAACTGTTCAATAGATGGGTATACTCCTGTTTGTATAGTTCTAAGGCCATCTTCTGGAGTCAATATACCCAATTCAATTAATCGGGTAGCAATTCTTTGTAATTGAACTTCGTCCTTAATGTCAATATCTTCAAATTTTGCTTCAGGAAATTGCCGAAAGCCCATATTCCTGCAAACCATCTTAATCTGAGGCTGCAAGAAATCTTGAATAAACGCGTTCCTAGCTTCTTTTAATCTTTCTAAAAATATTTGAGCCTTGACTTGGGTATTTGAGAACTTTTCTTGACCAACAATAACATTTTGTAAAGCATCTCTAATATCCGCGTTTACTATTTCATACTTTTCGGGACCAAGAATTTTATTGATTTCGGGAATAACAAAATTAGCTTTGGTTGTATAGTCGCTCACTAATACCCTCCCAACGCTTTCATTTAAAAATAAAGATTGCATTGCGTTTAAATTGGTTGGGTTTATACCTCCTTTATCTGGTTCTGCACCCATGGTAATTAATAGAATTACATTTTCAACAGTTCTACTAATTGCTTGATCCACTTTCTTTAATTCGATTTTCCAGTTTAAGTCATCTAATACTGGAAAGCCAAAAGGAATTGCAAATGGCTCGTAATCTTGTTTTTTATAAAAGCTATAATTTAATTTAGTTGGATCAAGTTGAACATAAATGCCTTCTCTAGAAAATCTTTTTTCTTTTATTTCTTTTTTAGTTTTTTCTGGTAAAGCATCATAAAATTCTTTATCTTCCTTGGTTTTTGGATTGCGCAACCTATCTAATTCATACTCTGACAAAACCTTTTTATAGTCTCCTTCTTCAAATGCTGTAGTTTTAGTAATAACGATATCATATGGATTTAAAAGTATATACTTTATGGGAACCTGACCAAGAGGCAAGGAAGAAGAAGCTTTTGATTCAGCGTAAATAGTAGAAATCTTCTTTAAATCTTCTTTATCAAATTTTCCATCTACTCTATACAAAAATACATTACCAGACCTATAGTATTCCCTAAAATATTGATCTTTTAAATTCCACACTTTAATTTTATTTAACCAGCGATCAATAAATTGTCTAGCAGGCTCAGTACCCCCTTCTAAATGTATTTCTGAGTTAGCAAATTCGGCCATTATATCTATAGCGTTTCTAAAAATCGCAATATTGGCATAAGCCTTTTGGCATAATTCTATTGCATCTTGTATTGAAACTCCTGAAGAGCCTGACTCAAAAGGTAATATTCCTTCTCTAATATTTGCGTATTTATTTTGCTTGCGTCCTTTATATGTAGAATTGCTTTTTTTAACTCCGCCCCTGCCTGACGAAGGTTGGCTTCTAGATATCGTTGAAGATTGAGAATAATAACTTTCGCCGCAAAACTTAGGCTCAGTAGGATCTTGATTTTGTATTAAATCAGATAGGTTATTATTTGGTTGCTCAAATTTATTCCAATAATCTGAACGTTTAGTATATTTTCTTGCCATAGATTATAGTACACACAAAAGTATAAAAGTAAAGTTAAAGTTAACTTTTAACTTTAGCGTATAAACATTGGAGTAAAGGTATATACCGTATTGTCTTTAGAATCGATAAAATCATAATAAGTCTTTATCATCCAATTGCCCAAAACCAAGGCAGAGTAACTATCCTTTCTCGCCTTCTCTGGGCCAGTTTGTCTTTTTAAAGATGGGGGCAAATCAAACGTTTGCGTTCCCTGCGGAGAGGTTGTAATTTGAATAAGAGAGCACTCTCCTCGTGTTGCATGAATCATAGCTTCTTGATGCTCAACAAAATCAATCATTTTTGCAGCGTCAGATTGATTGTCTTTATCAATGATATTCGAGAATTTTAAATCATTAATAGGTATTTTCTTTTTTCTCTGCTCTTCATAAAAATCATCAATCGCAGGAGACGCAAAGTATATTCTTTTGTGATCAAAGTTAGATTGCAACAATTCATTTGCTCTGCGAATCCATGCGCTTGTAGGTTTTCTCAAGATACATATTTTTTTGCTTTTCAAATCATATTGAGACTTTGCATCCAATAAAGCTTTTTGATATTCTTCTATATTGTCAAAATCTGCATCAAGCATTTTTATATTAATATTACTATTTTTAAAAATAGAGCTTTCATTTGCTGCGCTCAAAAACTGAACTCCTCCATTATAGTCTCCAACGATTCCCACAATATTAAAATGGGTCAATAAATAATGCATGTATAATATATGTGATTTCATAGGCGCTCCAGCCAAAGCGTAACTATGCACAAGAGTACCTAATTTTTTTTGATCGCTTAGCTTAAAAACTTGAATTGCGAAATTATCACTGCTTTCACTTTCTGCCCAACTAGGGTCAAACGCCATTATATATTTTGCGCCAACCTCTCCAGAAACTTCTACGCTTGGAGAAACACCTTCAGGCAACACGCATTCAGCCATTTTGGACGTTTTAAAGTATCCAGAACTATCATCTGTAAAGACTGCGCCAAATTCCCTATCAAATTGAGATTGACTCATAGAACTTTTAGCTTGGTCAATGAGGTTTTGATCATATAACTGTAAAGGAGCACAATCATAACTAAAGTGCATAATAACACGATTAGCTTCAGAAGGGTTTTTATTCCCAGTTTTAATTAATTCTTCAAATTGGCTATATACTTTGTACATATATTCAAACTTGTAGCTTGCAGAAGATAGCATAATGAGCTTATTGTTCGGCCATACATACCTATCCTCCTCTTTCATCTTGCCTTGGTTTATAAGCCCTGTTTCGAGCTTATAGAGGTCATCTCGTTGAGTTGGGTTTTCAACGACACTCAAAAAAGGGATAATAACCTCATTATAAATTCTTTCAGGCATCAGCAAAAACTCATCAATAATAATTCTATGAAACCTAAATCCCCGAAGCTTTTCACCATCACCCAAAGGAAGAGCGTGAATTTGACTTTCTCCAATGTGCATACTCCATTGATCATTAGTTTTTGAGGTTTTAGTTATACATTGGGCAAGCAAAGCGGCTTCAGGTTTATTTGCAATATCTTCTATTTTTTTAAAGATCATTTTAGACTGCCTAAAAGATTTTGAAATTATTCCAATTTGAACCCCTTGATTTAATATGGCATCTAAAAATGCAAAAACTCCTGTTGTCCACGATTTAGACATTCCTCGGCTCCATACCCCGAGAAAATAATCTGTTTGAAACATAGATTTAATCCCGATATGTTGAAACGGAAAAAGCTTTACCCCTGCGAGCAGATCCGCAGCAAACGTAATATTATTTCTTAAAAATTTATATAATAATAATTTTGCCTCTTTTTCTTCTAAAAATCCTTTTTTTGAAAGTATCAAATCATTAATATCTTTGAACGATTCTCGAGTTAATTGCTTTCCTGTTTCCCAAGTCATTTCTTTTTTTCTCTAATTCTTTTGTCTATATGAAACTGCATATCACAATTCCATAGTTTTTTTCCCTCTATTAGTAACCTTGGAATCAAAAACTCAGATGCTGCTCGACCACCAGAGAATATAAATTGACAATTTTTTGGGTACTGATTAATTAACTTTCTTGTATTATGCCAGATGTATGCAAGATTAGCCTTATGCGCAGAAAAACTATTGTTTTTTTTAATTAAATTAATACTTGAGTCAACGACGATATATAAAAAGCTATCGAATTCTACAGCTCGTTCAATTTCTTTAATAAATCTACTAAATCCAACAGATAGAGTTGATTTAAAATCAGCTTCACTTTTTCGATCAATATAAGTATAAGAATACTGATCTCCGCCCGTGGTATAGTCCCCGAAATCTAATTTTAAGGTTCTAGATTTTTTGAATTGCAATGGCTGCTGTTCTCTTGTGTCAATTAAAATTTCTATATCTTTATATTTTTTATTATCTTCAAAAAAACCATCAATTATATTTTTTTTATATAAAGGCTGAATGCCTCTTAATTCTTGAGAGGCTAATTCTTTACATGCATGAGTATAGCTGCCAAATATTTTTTTATAAAATTCTATAGGCGGCAATTGGCATAATTGTAGCTCAATATGGCAAGGAGCATGATTTAAACTTTTATGCTTAATTCTGGCAGCAAGTTTATCAATTACATATTTTCTAATTTTTGGGTCTTGTGAGGACTGCAAACTCAACCACTTAATAAGACGATTCCTTGAAAGAAAATCTCTATCAAAATAATCTTGTTTATTTTTAAATGGCAAACTTTCCCCAGTTAAAAGATCTTTTTTTGGGTAATATTTTGTATAATATTCTGCAACGGTTAAGTTATGTTTTTTTAAATGAGCGTGAAGACTCCGCTCGCTTTCGAAAGATTCGTCACAAGCTTGACATTTATTCATATTTTTTTGCATGGCCTTCGGCGACCATAATATTGTTAATACTTGCTCCAGATTTCCATATTTCTCCTAATACTCTACCATATTTTCCTATACCGTGAGAGGAGAGAACGAGTTCTCCTTGGCACAATTCTTCGAGTTTTGATTTTGCTGCGAGTCCAAGCTTTTTTTCGTCTAAATTACGAGTTCTTGATTCGGGAGCATCAATCCCGCTTAAACGTACTCTAACTTTAATATGAATATTAAATCCCAAATCGACTAAAACGTCTACTGTATCTCCATCAATCACCTTGATAACTTTAGAGATTTTATAACAAAATAAATTTTCAGAATTGATCATATCGCTTCATCTCTTTCTATACCCAAAACTCTCGCTTTCCACTGAGGCATACCCTCTATCCTTTCTGCCTCTTCCTTAATAATTTCCTTTTGCATTTCTGCCATCTTAACCATAATATTTCTTTCCTCTTCTTCTTGAAATAGCTTAACTAAAGAAAGCATACTGGCAGTATTTTGCTGCTTAGATTGCAGTCTTTTTGAGCGGTCTCCCTGAAGTTTTGTAATAGCTCTATCAATTCGAGTCACGCATTGATTATACTCTTCGCTTTTAGTTTTTAAAATTTCAGTCAGGCGCATAGTCAGATCAGTTTCTTCTTCGGCAGCATTAAACATATCGTTTAGTTTAAGTTTTTGACCTTCGATTTGTTTTAAATTAATGTAATCCATGCAAACATTAATATACATATTAATTTCGTCTGGAGTTAAATCAGGCTTGTCCCAACACGCCCTAGTAAACTCTGCCTCAAAAAGCAATCTATCTTCATAACAGGTATAATTATTAATCTGAGAAGTAAACCTTGGAGACGATAAAATGTTTATTAAATTTTCTGCGCAGACTCTTTCTTGTCGAGTTAATTTTTCTTCGCTAAGATTTTTCCCTACGGCCTCATTAATTTTTTTAACCGCAGATACAACTGAGCAAGGAGGGTTATATTTAACACCTCTAGCAGTATCTTCTTCAGCGATTCCTTCTGGCGCATTATCTCGAATAAAATCTGCAATGACTAACGTTTCTTTGCTTAAAGGGGTTACGCCTTGATCAGGGAAAATAATTTTAGAGATCTGAAAAGCATTCATTCCATCTTTTGCATATGCTTTTATAAAACTTTCTTGCTCTGAATTAAGATTTATATTTTTTGCTGGAGCAGCTTTAGTAGTATCAAAAGACTGACCAATTTCAATCAGATATTCCCTCACTAACCTACCTTGCATTGTTCTTCCGTCAAGCTTTTCATCCATAAATACAGAACGGGTCATTTGTCCCAAATCTGAAATTTTATCTTTATTATTTTCAATAAAGTTTTTTTGGTCCGAGGAGAGTTCTATTTTTTTTGTCATTGCAGGAATATATCTTTAGTAGCGATAATATGGCGGGCCTTTTCTTTAAATTGTTTTTTAAGATTTTTAATTTGATTATAACCAGCTTTTCTGCCAGTCTCTGAAGTTTTATACCCCATTTTGATTGCAACTTCTTCCTCGGACTGATGCAGGATGAATAGCATTTCATATATGATAAACTGCCTTTCTGGAAGAATTTTTTTCATTTCTTGATGAAGTCTTTTTTCTGGAGTTTGAATTTCTGTATGAACATCTTGAAGTTCGCGGTACTGAACTTCTTCTGCGTCAATTGAGAGGGGAAGTTTTATGTCATAAGCGCTTTTTTTTGTTTTTTCCCATTTTAAAAATAAAGGGCAAGAAGAATCTTGTGCGCCAGATTTAGTGAATGAACAGGCCCCGTCTTCTCCGCCTGAGCCAGATAAATTAAAAGGGCAGCTCATGCAAGGCCTAACAAAGTTAGAATAATTATTTCTTAATATGTTTTTTAATTGATTAGATATTGTTTTGTTTAGCCAAGGCTTTAAAGGTTTAGATTGGTCAAACTTATCCCATTTTACATAAACATGTGATGATATAATTTGTATAACATCGTCGAAATCCATCCATGATATAGACGTTAAAAACCATTTGTGCCTACGTTTTGAAATCTCTTCAATAATGATTTCATGACAGTCTTCGTATGTAAGTTTCTTTTTTTTATCCGTCAATATCTACCGTTCCCTTTACAGGCTTGCATTCTTCGACGCAGTCTTTTATTGCGTCGCCAGTTAAGCTTTTGCGCCTTTTCCTAGGGATTGATGATCCTAATTTTTCTTCTTTAATTACAGACCCTAAGGTCGTTTCAACGTAATCATTATTAATTATTTCATAATCCAATTTTTGCAAGTGAGAAAAAGATATTTTAGGTTGTTCGGTTGGGTTTTGTTCTGTTTCTTCTTTTGGTTGAGAGACTTGGACCCCAGCAAAAGATGTTCCGCAATTTGTACAAAAATTGGGTCTTGCAGAAGAGTATTCGTGCTTGGTTCCACAGTGCTGACAAAAAGTAAAGGCCATTACATATAATAGTAAATAAGAATAAAAATTCTAGCAAATATTAAATTATTGAATCAATTTTTAAGTAGCCTCCAAGAACGTGCGCAGACTGTTCAGCAGAATGAATTTGGCGAGAGGTAAGTTTTTTCTTGGTTTTGACAAAATCTAATCCCAAAAAACCGACAACTCTGCCATGTATATCCCTGATGGGGAAATTATACACACTTTTCACACCTTTTTTTACTAATAATTCTTTTAATAAAGGCTTCGGACACAAATCAATATCTTCTAGAGCATATATTTGTCCATCAATTAAAGTTTTAATATAATCATTAAAGTTGGAAACCCTATATTCTCCAGGGTTATTGCATTCAAATGTGATCCCTTCGGATACAGTTTCATAAGTGCAAGTAAACTTAGTAATCGGTAACCCAGAGGAGAAATAACTACCATTACTAAACTCGAATACATAGCTTCTATCTGCCTGAAATACTTTTCTGAAGTCAGCGAGAAAATCATTTATTTCTTGATTTGTTTGGGTAAGCACTTCCATTTGTTTTTGTGCTTTTTCTGCGGGAGATAGTTTTTCCCGATTATAATTCAGCTGAATTTTGCTCTTAATCCAAAAACCTACCAATGTAGTTATTAAGGTAATAATAGAAACAATTAAACTTTCATATTGTAAAATATTCATTTTTTAAACGCACCACTAATTATACATGAAAGCAATGTAACCGCGCAGATAATAAGTGTGATAATAACAGGTTCCCTATATACATAGATTTTATTATTTAATGGTTGTTCACATTTTTCAAATTCCTTTTGTGATATTTTTCCATCTAAATTAACGTCAAACTCTTGAAATTGAGTGTTAACAATTGGGTCTTTTGGCTTGGGGATAAAAGAATTCTTTTTTACCAAAGCTGTAGAGCAACCTATCAAAAACAAGCTAAATACTATAAATGTAATTTTCATCTTGCTCGACTAGGTATAGCATAAAAACCAATAACCATAAAACATAAATCCATAAATGAAGTTAAAAGCAGGCCTCCTGTTAACTGAACTTTTTCCCAAGATTTATCTCCACCAAATAAAAAAGAGAAAAAACCTCCGCTAGTAGGTTTATCAACAATAACATCATATTGTATATTTGGGTTCATTGCGTAATATATCATTAAAAAACACATAGTAAATGTAATTGCTAAAAAGAGCATTCTACGAGTAACCTTAACGAATGGGTCTGAAGCTTGCTTATTTTGATTATCAATTAGAGCACTAAGCATCTGACTATCTCTTGCAGCAAGAATCATCTGGTCTTGTCTTTTTTGTTCAATCCAGTAATTTAAAAGGTTAGCGCCTACTTTAATGCCTGCGCCGATGATCGTATTCAAAATGGGGCCCATATAAATTATGTACACATTTATTTGTTTTTTTTGCTTTTAATAATATTATAGTTAATGAAATTCCGAATAAACCCTGCGCACATTAAAATTATGGAAACGTTAGCAAAACATATGAATTCTTATGAATCCGTAACATGGCTAGGAACGCCTAGGAAAGAGCTTGACAACAGAAGTCCGTACGACATGATGAAAAGGGTTAACTTGGCAAGAGTGCAAGCCTTACTGCATGAGGATATAAAAGCTCTTAAACTCAAAAAGAAAAAAAGGAGCTGATCACAGCTCCTTGTGTTACTTTATGAAAAACAAACAATCACATTTAGAAAATAAAATTATATTAAGTTGCGGAAGGGGAAAATGTTGCCCAGAAATAATTAAAAAAAATAATAATGAATTTATCATTAAAGACGATTACAATGGAGAGGTAAAATTAAATTTATCTCAAATCAATTTATTAGAAAAAGCGATTAAAAAAATAAAAAAATGAATATTCTCGAACCTCTTGAAATGGTTCTTATTACTCCTCCCAGAATGGGAACGAGGGCAATATCAGACTTGCTTATGAGAAAAGGGCGGATTATTGACCATGCAAAAATAGACAATCCTCATCACGAAGGAAAAATAACAAGAGGAACATTATTCCATACCTTTCCAGCATGCTTAAGAAATGCTCCAAATATGTTTAACCTTGTTGAAGAAGGAGTAAAAAAAGAACTCGCTCCTTTATTTAGAGAACGTTATTCTTATTACACTTGGGCAGCAACCATGAGGCATCCTGTTGCGAGATATGCGAGCATGGTAAGCTGGCACTTAGAATTAGAAGACGAAGGATCAAAAAAATTAGCAAAAGGATGGATTGATAAACCTCAAACATGTTTTCATATGCGCGAGTATGAGAGCTTGCTTAATATTGATAAGCTCATACATATGGATTACTGGATTAGGACAGAACATATGGCAGAAGATATTATGAACATACCCTGCCTTAAAGAAAAAATTCTAGATGAAAATAATCCTCTTCCAGCTAAAGCTTTTGCAGAAACAATCCAGAATAATACTTATTCTTCTTCTTACTATAAAAATTATTTTAGCGTAAATGATGTTCCGAGAAAAACTTGGAATTATTTTTATTTTGCATACAAAGAAATCTATGATAAGTTTGGATATGAAGAATATCGAATCAAAGAACGTTAATTAATCCTTTTTCAGCCCAAGAATCAAAAACAATCGCTTCTTCTTCATAGTTAATTTGCTCATGCAGGGGAGATTTGTCTTGTCTTGTTACTAACTCACAAATATTATTATCCTGAAAATCTAAACCTATAACAGAAACATCATAATTTAAAACATTTTTAAAATAATATATTGTTGAGATACCCACCGATGGGTATCCAACTGTTTTTGTCGCGATTTCATTAGATACATATGAAGGAACCATTGTAAAATCTTGATTTGTATCATATAAGTCTGAACTTTTTAAGTCTTTCCATATTTTTTGTTCTTCTATATTTTCAATTCCCAATCTTTCTAAAAGTAATAATTTTATAAATCTAACAGAGTCAAATAAGTATCCATTTTTTTCACAAAAGTAATATAACCATGCTTGCATGCTTGTAAACTGATCTGATGGAAGAAGGATAATCTTATTCTCCACGTTCGGAAACATTCTTCCTTTTGCCCAACTAATAAGCAGAGGGCTTGCGCTATATACAACATGGGTAGTTTTCGAGCCAAGAATTTTCTTATTCTTCTCGGAGGGAGTCATAAAATCATCCATCCTACAGACATAATCAAAACTATCAATTAGCTCTCCTGCATTTTTATGCTTTAATGAATGATTATTTCCTACTATGCAAATTTTTTTCTTTTCTGTGAATATTGGACTATTTTTCTCTATCCACATTAGTTCCGAGCCAGCCTGTTTAAAATAATTAAAATAATTACCATATTTTGTTTTAGCTTCAGCGTTAATTCTGTCTTGATCGGTTTTATAATTCTCGAACATATTCATTGTTTCTATCATATTACTTATATAAATAAAAGTCAATCAAATTCATTAAATTATTTTGCTGTGTATATACTTATATGAGGTTTTTATTGATAATATTATTTTTTTGTAATTGTTCATTAAAAGAACCTAACTTAAAACCAGAAGACACTAAATTTTCTGAAGAAGAAAAGAATTGGGAGCAGATTTACGCTCTTGAGCTTGCTGCAGCCCTAAAAAACCAAGATGATTTAGCTTTTCACTTTTTCTGGCCTTACTATATGTGGGAAAGATATAAAAATAAATGTAAGAAATATAATCCGAGTCATTATGACTCATGCATATGTCAACAGAAAACTCCTTTTGAGTCAGATAGTCGCAACTAACTAGATTTTACCGCGATTTTACGCCATTTTTAGTTGGCATGGCTTATGCAATATATATTGTATGAAATATTCACTTATAAATTCTGGTTTTGACACCTCTTGGTTGTCAGATTTTTTTAATGTTAACGAACCCACTCTTAATAACAGAGTTTGCAGTTTTAGTTCTGGGACAGATATTGAAGAACTAGATGATGGATATGTTATTCGGGTAGCGGTTCCTGGGATGTCTAAAGAAGATTTAAAAATATCTTTGGATGATGGTTTGGTTAAAGTTTCGGGAGAAAAGAAAATTAGTAAGGGTATGACCTCAAAAGTTAACCGCGAATTCTCCACGAAGATCAAAATTGACGCAAAAAACTCAAAAGCAACTGTAAACAACGGAATTCTCGAAATTCAATTAAAACAAGAGAAAGGCGCGCGAAACACCATAGAGATAACCTAATGTATTCGAATAAGGCCCGATTATTTTTTTGGTCGAGCGTTTTTCCAAATAACGGGATTCTGTTTCTATACTGAAAACTACCACCCCCGCCCATTCCTCAGAGAGTCGCTTTTGCGAAATTCCAAAAAATGGGGGGGGTTTTTTTGTAGCCTAAAAACTTTTTTCAGGCTCAAACCTGACTGCATACCAATCATGCGGGTTCACAACTTGGTTATTCATCATGGGTTCACCACCTTTGATGCTAAAATCTGCGTCAGCGATGTTTCTTAATCGCTCTCTGGTTGTGGCTGTTGGCCAACCCGCCCAACTGGCTTGAATTAATCCGTCAGGAGTACGCTTAATAATCTTATGTCCATAAAGCCAAACATTGTTTCCGTCTGTTATCGTGTTGTCAACCTTTTTTGCTTTGCCCGCAAGAAATGCTTCTTTAATCTGTTGTGAAATTTTAGTCATTTTAGTTGCTTTCTTCTACATTGTTAACGATAGAAACTCTATCACCATTTTCTCTCAATTCTTGTTGAATATTCTTAGCAATCTTAAGAGCCTGAACTTCACACTTAGCATTATCAATTAGCTTTCCGAATAATGAAATGTTGAGCCACTCGGAAAGGTTTGGGTTTACTTCAATTTTAATCATATAAAGAATCTAATGCTTTTAACTGATAAAGTCAAGCCCATAGAGCATTTTTTTCGCATTTTTTTCGGCCCGCGATTTTCGTGCCAGTTTAACTCTTTAACTCGAAAATACCTTCCTGGATCTCTACTAGCCTGTCGGAATTCGCAAGTACACAATCAACCGATAAAATTCTATCATTCAGCTTGGGCTTATAGTAAGGACTATCTTTCCTTAAAATAATAAGTCTTCTATCTATGGCAGTAAGTACGAATGGATTTTTTGCTTGAAGTTCAGCGAGCATCTTCTACAACTATAACACGCCTTACGCCATTGTCAAAGTAAAATTGTTGCTCGTTGTTTCGGGCGAGTTCTTTAGCTTTTCTTAAAGCCTCTGACCTTGTATGCACTTGCTCAACTAACTTGTTGAAAGCAAAAATGTTGAACCAATTACAGAAGTTAGGGTGTGTTTTTATCTTAATCATGATGGGTTTATGAGGTTAGCAATGAAAGCACATCCAAAAATCAAGATTGTGCCAATAACAAATGGGACGAACACAATAGTAAACATATCAAATAATTTTCGCATAATAATAATCTATAAGGTTTTAAGAAAAAAGTCAAGCAAAAACCTTGAGACTTTGCTCTCTTTTTCCTGTAAGTTCAAGCAATTTCGCCTCAATATCCATCTGAACGGATGCCAAAGCATTGGCAGAAGTCATGTTTCCCGCTCGAATTTCTTTGACCTTTTGTTCGTTTAACTTTTTAAGCATTTCTGTGAGGTTATCTATCTTTGTTGTAATCATGGTTTTATAGTATAGTAATGTTAAAAAAAGTCAAGCCACAAGTGCAGTATAATCAGAAAAGTTCATATACGCTTGCAAGTTTCTTTGTCTGCCTAATGCACGAAGTCCAATCACGCCTGTTCTGTTTCGGTTAACTTCACCCGTTTCTGTTTCAAATTCTTCTCTTGAGTAATCATCTCTTGACACGCCTTTGGGATCAATTCGGGCAATTACTTCTTTTGTGATGTTGCCCCAATATCCTTCATCGGGCGGAACAATCTCGATTGAAAAATGTTCAAGAACT
>Ga0255759_10000783_pt1 | contig 28570 bp, 33 predicted proteins | sample 101ome_20_FD_179959 | JGI IMG/M metagenome (GOLD analysis project Ga0255759, IMG submission 179959) | Coastal salt marsh microbial communities from the Groves Creek Marsh, Skidaway Island, Georgia - 101404AT metaG (version 2) | ecosystem: Environmental > Aquatic > Marine > Intertidal zone >...
ACTGTTATTTTTAGCGTGGATGGTCTTAGTGACACTAATCATTTATACAGGCAGAATGTTGTCTGGGCTAACGTAGAACGTAACATGCGAGCATTTATAGATGCTGGCGGTAGAGCACGTTGGGACTTTATTGTGTTTGGACATAACGAACATCAAGTTGATGAAGCTAAAGAATTAGCTGAGTCATGGGGTGTAGAACGTTTTCAACTTAAAAAGTCAGGACGTTTCTTTACTGCTAAAAGTGAACAAAAAGATTTTCAACAAGCACGTAATCGCAAAGGTGAACAAACACAAGTAATTGCAAAGCCTGCTAAAAAAGAAAATATTAATTTAGCATTACTTAAACAAAAAGAAATTGAAAAAACGTATGGTTCAATGCATGAATACTATGACAGTTGTAGTATTAAATGTAAAGTAGCCGAAGAGAAAAATATTTTTATTACAGCGGAAGGTTTATTAATGCCATGCTGTTGGACTGCTGGACGCATGTACAAATGGTGGCATAAAGATCCTCGTGTAGAACAAATATGGGATCATATAGACGATGCAGGTGGAAAACAAGGTATCGATGTGATCAATAACGACTTGCGACAAGTAATGCAAGGAAATCTTCTTCGTAGTATTGAATCTAGTTGGCAGTTGCCTAGTTTAGCAAAAGGAAAGTTAGGTGTATGTGCTATGAAATGTGGCACGGAGTTTGATCCATTTGGAGAGCAGTTTAATTGAAAGATAATTTTTGTGTAATACCTTGGGTACATATGGCAAGCAAACCTATCGGCACTGCTCGTGTATGTTGTCTTATGAGCAACAGTCATAGTACTGGACAAGGTATTATATCTGATGATCAAGGTCGTCCTTATAATTTAGGAACAGACGAGTTTGACGAAATTAAAAACGGTGAACGTGTTAGAAAAGTTCGTTTAGCAATGCTTAATAATGAACGTCTGCCCGATTGTGATACTTGCTGGATAAAAGAAGATATGGGTGCTAGCAGTAGACGACTAGTAACTAATCGAATGTACAAAGACGAGTTTACTAAAGAAACAGCACAGCAGCACACAGACGCACAAGGATACACCGATTGGCAACCCAGTTACTGGGACTTGCGTTTTGGTAACTTATGTAATTTAAAATGTGTAATGTGTCATCCAGCCAGCAGTAATCAATGGTATGAGGATTATGTTCTTTTAAATGGTACAACTAAATTCGGTGACAGCGGTATTAAAATTAATTTAGAAAAAACAAATAATCGTTATCGTGACCAAGGGCAGTACGATTGGTGGAACAATGAACAGTTTTGGACAAGATTAGAAGAGAAAATTCCCTATTTAAAACAAGTATATCTAGTAGGCGGCGAACCTATGCTTATTCAACCACATTATGACTTTTTACAAAAAATCATTGATAGTGGCAGAGCAGATCAAGTAACACTAGAATACGATACAAATCTTACTAGTGTACAAGATCGTGCGCTACGTCTATGGAAACACTTTAAACGTGTATGGTTGCGAGTTAGTATAGACGATCAAAATGAACAATTTGACTATGTACGTTATCCTAGTAGATGGAAACAAGTTATTCAAAATTTAGATCGTGTTCAGGGTGATAATATCAAAATGGATTTTACAATAACATGGCAAGTGCTAACTGCATTTACTACTCCTAAGTTATTAGAATTATTAGAAAAGTACACAGGAAACAAAAGTATTCGTATATTGAGTACACCTGATTATTTCGATGTTAAAATATTACCTCCTGCAACTAAACAAGAACTGTTAGACCTTTATCAAAAACACAAAGAGCAGTATCCACATCATGAAGTTGGACACTTAATTAAATATATACAGACTAATTTAGATAACTATAATACACAGGCTTTAGATAAATGTTTTGATACACTAAGGATATTAGATAAAAGTAGAAAAACTAATTGGCAAAGCACATTTCAAATACTGTATAATCAACTACAAAAGGACCCAGATTATGACTTTACCCAGTGATACATTTTGTATATTACCGTGGGTACACCTTAGTACAAGACCGGACGGATCAATGAGAGTATGTTGTACGGCTAACGCTAGTAGCGTGGGTCCTACAAATGATAAAGAACATGGAGGTCAAGTTGGGATTTTAAAAACAGACGACGGTAAACCTAATAACTTAAATGTAACTGATTTTCAAACTGCATGGAACTCGAAGTACATGCGTAATGTTCGTAAACAAATGATGAATGGTGAAAAACCTCCTAGTTGTTTAAAATGTTATAAAGAAGAAGCAGCAGGACATAATAGTAAACGTATGTGGGAAACTGCATATTGGAGTCAGAGAGTTGATGTTGACCGTTTACTAGAAAATACTACAGAAGATGGTGAAGTGCCTCCTGAACTAACATACATTGACTTGCGTTTTGGAACTAAGTGTCAACTTGCATGTGTTATGTGCAGTCCGCATGATAGTTCTGGATGGATTAAAGATTACAAAGCAATCTTTCCTGCTGTACAAAATGAGTCGCTTAAAGAAACAATGCAGTGGCATGATAAAGGCAGTACTAACGGTAGTAGTTATAACTGGCACAAACAAAATCCTACGTTTTGGGAACAGTTTTATTCTCAAATTCCAAACATGCAACAGATTTATTTTGCGGGTGGCGAAAGTTTAATCATCGAAGAACACTATGAAATATTAGAAGAATGTATCAAACAAGGACATGCTAAAAACTTAGAACTACGTTATAACTCAAATGGTGTAGAATGGCGTGAAGATTTATTTGATTTATGGAAAGAATTTAAATTAGTACGTTTTCATTATAGTGTAGACAGTATACACGAAATGAACAGTTATATACGTTATCCAAGTGAATGGAAACGTACAGAAGAAGTATTTCATATACTAGACAAAGAAACCAGCAATAACGTAGAAGTAACAGTTGCTTGTGCAGTTCAAGCATTAAACATTTATTACATACCGGATTTTATTAAATGGAAACTAGAACAAGGATTTAGCAAGATTAATATGTGGCCGTTTGGAGCAGGTGGTATTAACTATCACTTTGTGTATCATCCTCCACACTTAAATGTAAAAGTTTTGCCAGACTGGTTCAAAGCAGAAGTGCGCAAAAAATATGAAAAATTTTATCCTTGGTGGGAAGCTAATTGGGAACTTGGTGTGCCGAGTTGGCACAAAGGAAAAGTAGATTACGAAAAATGGCGTAGTGCAAGTTACGGTATTGATAGACTAGAAGGTATGCTAAAGTTTATGGAATCAGAAGATTGGAGTATCAGACTTCCCGAATTAAGAGAATTTTTATCTCTTTGTGATCGTCAACGTAATAATAGTTTTAGTGCTACATTCCCAGAAATGAAAGATATATTTAAGGATTTAAATGAATCGTAAAGACACTATAACTGAATGGCTACAACAACCTGGCAATAACTTTTGTGCTATGCCTTTTATACACATGGCTATAGAAGCAAACGGCGATGTTCTTCCTTGTTGCATGGGCGATCCTTTAGATACAAAAATACAAAAAAAAAGTATCGGGCAATTGTTGCAAGATCCGAGTCGTATACAAATGCAACAACAATTTATTGAAAATAAACAGTTTGCTAATTGTAGTATATGCTGGAAAGATAATAGCAAGTTTAGCCCTAGAATTTCATTTAGTACTAGTTTACAAGCAATAAACTATACTCATCGGATTATGCAAGGTGCTGCACCTAAGAATGAACTCACATGGTTAGAAATAAAACCTGGAAATCGTTGTAATTTAAAATGCAGAATTTGTGGAGTTCACAACAGTAGCAGTTGGGCAAAAGACAAATATAGAATACAAGATTCAAACAAAACTTACAAGCAAACTGAAATTTATCAATATCAAAAGCAATGCGAATGGGTTGATGAAGATGAGCAGTGGTTAGATGTATCAGGCTTAGAAAAAATAAAACACATCCATGTCATGGGCGGCGAACCTTTTATGATAACTAGACAATTTGAATTTTTACAAAGATTTGCTGACACTTACGATGTTAGTGATGTACAATTGTGGTACAACACCAACGGAACACTTGCTATACCTGAACAATACACCGACTTGTTAGATAGCATGGGTTCAGTTTTTATAACAGTAAGCATAGATGATATAGAAGATAGATACAGTTATCAACGTCATGGTGTTGCTTGGGAACAAGCTAAACATACTATTAATCAATTGTTTGAATTAAATACAAAACAAAATTATCAAGTTCAGCTAGATCCAACAGTGAGTATATATAATGTATTATATTTGAATCAGCTTGTAGATTATTGTTTAGAACATAATTGGTATCTACCAGGTAACCACGAACACTATGTAAACAACACAAGTTTTAATAATATTAGAACATTGAGGACTGATCAAAAACAGAAAATAATTCAAGTATTGTCACAATGTAAACATTCAAATCATATAATTGTCAAATCAACGTTAGATTTTATTCTGACAGACCAATGGAGTGAACAATTAGAAATTGATAGAATAGACACAATTAAAAAGTTAGATGCTATGAGAAATGAAAACTTTGCACACACATTTCCGGAATTAAATCGTATATTGGAGATATATTAATGAAGCCTGCTTGCTATATGCCTTGGCATGCTGTAGCAGTAACAGCCAGTGGCAAATTAAAACCTTGTTGTCAGTGGAGAGGTAGTGCAGGCGATTTTGGTGTAGACAATATGCAAGAAAGTTTAACTGCACTAACAGATGTTAGAGCTAGTTTGCTACAAGGCGAATTACCTAAAAGTTGTGGCAGTTGTTCAGAGCGTGAACGTATGGTTGGTACTAGCAGAAGATTTTGGTTTGATGAAAAGTTTACTGTACCTTCGGGAACTCGCAGTGTAAACGATCCTGTCGAACTAATACAAGCTGATATAAATCTCAGTAATGTATGCAACTTAAAATGTCGCATGTGTGGCAGTTGGGCTAGCAACAGTTGGTTTAAAGAAGATCGTATATTAGCACAACGAGATCCACGTTATCAAAAAGACTACAGTGCAGATATACAAACAGTAAGACAAACTGAACTAAGTGATTTACAAGAACTACTCAGTCACAGTCACACACTACAACGTATTGATTTCAAAGGCGGTGAGCCTATGATGGCTAAAAATCATGTAGAATTTTTAAATGAATTAGTACGTCGGGGAGGTGAAAATATTGTACTTCAGTATACAACAAATGGCACAGTAGTCAACCCAGGAATACTTGATGCGCTAAGTCAATTCAAACAAGTTCGTATTATGTTTAGTATCGAAGGCACAGGCAAATTATATGAATATATCAGAGGTGGATCATATACGTTTGAACAATTAGAAAAAACACTTGACAGATATGCCAGTTTAAACACAGTGCAAATAGGATTTAATGTTACTATACAAGCATACAATTTATTAAATCTTAAAGAACTGTATCTGCGTTTGTTTGAGTTTGATGCTGAGTACACTAACGTCAGTGCTAAAAGTGCATTTACTACAGTGTGTAACAGTCCTATATATCTCAGTCCTTTTGTATTACCTGCACAGTTGCGTGAACAGTCTGTACAACAACTCGAATCTATATCAGATTTTTCTACACTGTGTAAACAATTAAGCAGTGATGAGATCCATAAAAAACATTGGGACACTTTTGTTAATTTTACTAGAGATTTAGATGAGTTAAGAAATGAAAACATTCTCAGTGTTGTTCCTGAATTGAAAGATTATATTGACAAATGAAACAGGTAATATATATTGCAGGAGATAGTTTTACAGCAGGAGAAGATATAGGAGATTTTTTAGTCCCAAATGCTGTTAGTAGAACTCGTAATGACTTTAACGACCATTTAATGGAAAATGTTCAATCGTGGCAAAAATATCGAGATACTTGGCTACATCAGGATCCGAACCATATTAAACAATTTATAGACTTTAATGTTCAGAATAGATGGAGTACACAATTAAGTCAGATATTAGATATATCAGTAATTAATAATAGTATAGGCGGAAGTAGTAATTACGAAATAATGTATAAAACACTACACGATATACTAGATCTGCAATCTCAAGGTATCGAAATAAAAGATGTTATTGTACAAACAACTAGTTCTGACAGATATTCGTATTATTGTAAGAATTCTTCCTCTCCAGATATTGAAAATCATAAAAAATATTTAATATCTAGTTTTAGTAGACATAGTAAAAAAAATAATTTATATACTTCAGATTATTATTCTAGAGAAACTTGGGAAATGTCAGCATATAGATATTTTGTTGATTTAATGTTTTTTGATAATACCATTACTAATATATTAGGCAAAAAACCTATCTATGTAGATAGTGTGTTTTTAAAGAAAAATAGTCTTTTGTCAGAATATATGCATCTTGTAATAGATAATAATTTTCTTGTTGGCCGAAAACAAAAACATCTTGTTAGTAAACAAATACTCGAGTTTGCAAAAGACTTTGTGAATAGAAGAATAGAATTAGCAATGGATGACGAATTAACATTTGACGAAGCAGTATGGACAACTAATTTTCATTTAAACAGTAGCGTACATAAACGATTTGCACAGAGAATAGCAGAAAGGTATTATAATGTCACTAGTAGCAGTTGAAGATAATCATGCACCAAAAGACGATTGGCTTCGTGTAGAATGGAATTTAGGCAAACGTTGTAACTACGATTGCAGCTATTGCGGTAGCGACATCCACGATCGTACAAGTGAACATATGCCTTGGGATGTTTACACAAGCACAGTCGACAAACTAGTGGATACCGCAAAAAGTGTAGGAAAAATAACACGGGTTAGTTTGACCGGTGGAGAGCCTTTTGTACATCCACGTATAATTGAAATGCTAAAGTATGCTAAAGACCGTGGTATCAATCGTTTTAGTGTTACAACAAATGGAAGTGTTGGACTACAACGTTATATTGACAGTTTACCTTATATCAATTATTATATCTTTAGCTATCATTTTGAATTTGCTAAACATGATCGTATCATGGACACAATTATTGCACTAAATAATCATGTTAAGCAAAACACAGGCAATAATCAAGTACATGTCCACATAATGTATTTGCCGGGCAAGTTAGAAGAATGCAAACAACTAATTCAAATGTTTGATGAAAATGATGTTCACTGGGTTATCAGACGTATACGTCCTAAGATCGATCCCGTCACTGGTAGTTGGGCATTACCGGGTGCTAGTGGGTTAACAGTGTATGACGGGCACAGTGATGATCCATATTATAGCAATGAGGAACTAGAATGGTTAGCGAGAGTTTAGAGGATTTTATCAAACAGCCAAACAAACCTAAAATTTCTATAGAACTCGAACTTACTAGTATTTGTGCAGTTAGTTGTCCAGGATGTGTTCGAACATACCGAGATTCCAATGACCCAATACATGGATGGTACAAAGGCGATATGTCAATGGAAATATTTGAACAAATATTAAAAACATTTGATAGGAAATATTACAGTTTTAATTTGTGTGGATGTTACGGTGATGCAATTTTTCATAAAAACTTTTTAGGTTGTGTAGATAGATTAATAGAAGAAGATTTTTTATGTACACTAGTTACTAGTGCAGCTAATCGTCCTGCAAAATTTTGGAACGAGTTTGTTGCAAAAGATTTAAGTAAATGGAATATAATTTTTAGTATTGACGGCATCGAGTCTAACAATCATCTTTATCGCCGAGGCGCAAGATGGCAGTCAATTCAAACAGCAGTTGAAACTGTAGGTAAAAATTATAATCGTTTTAGGGGTTTAGAATGGAAACATTTGGTATTTCCGTATAACCGTGACACTGTATCACAAGCTAGAGAAATTGCAGAAGCAAACAACTTCTACTTTAATCCAGTTGTAAGTACTCGTGGTGAGCATATATACGATGTAAAAAATGAAAAGGACAAGCATTTATGGATTTAAAAAATGCAAAATGGAGAAGTAATTTTTGGCCAAAGTGCATTTATAATTCAGTGCTGCCAATGATAACACCAGATGGAAGATATCTACCTTGTTGTTTTTTACATGGTGATAATCATAGCCTACGTGAATGGGCACAGAGACAAAATTTAGATATAGATATTGATATGAGAATAGATGGCAAAAAAACAAGTTCTGAAATATTAAAGTCTCCAAGTTATCAAAGACTTAGAAAAAACTTTACAATAGATGGTTCTGACTTACCATCTACATGTTTTGACAACTGTACTATTAATTCATATGAATCAATTGCTGGTCCCAATGGCGGGAGTAAGTGGAAAAAATACGATGGCGAGTAGTTTCAAAAATATTATAGTACATCGTGAAGATGGTACTAGTGAAGAAAGCAATGTAAATGATTTACTAGCTGAAGAAACAAACCGTTTCCAAGGATGGTTATGCTGGGCAGGCATGCAAAATGTTACTATAGACAATCAAGGTACCGTGTATCGTGCAATTTGTCGTGTAGGCGGTCCATTGGGTAATATATATGATGGATTTACAATGCCAGATGGACCTATTGTATGTACAAAACAAAAATGTACTTGTGCAGCAGATATACAGTTGAGCAAAGCCCATCCAGAACATATAAAAAAATTAAGAGTAGGCAAAAATGAACTATAAGGATAATAGCCCAGAAAATTTTAAGCCTAGTGAAATACTAGAGCCATTGGGAGTTGAAGTTAACGATGATACGTTTTGCATTATGCCGTTTATGCATATGAGTACAACTACAAATGGCGAATATCGATTGTGTTGCCGCAGTCAAAAAGTTACAGAAATTAATCACAATCGTATACATGAAATGTTTCCTGATCTGATCACTGCCCCTACCGGAAACCTTACTCCTAAAGATATATGGCAAAGTAATACATATAATGAAATACGCAGTGATCTTGTCAATGGTGAACGGAATAGACGATGCCGTGCGTGTTGGAAGTTAGAAGATAAAGGTATTGTAAGTTTAAGACAAACTCAAAATTTAGAACGTGTAGAACGCTATGCTGATTTTGTTAAAGAATGGGTCGAAACTGGAAATGTAGATTGGCGTGTTCCTATTTTTGAATTTAAATTAAGCAATATATGTAACTTACGTTGTCGAATGTGTTGGCCCAAAGACTCTACACCTTGGATGCGTAGTTGGGATCGTGTAAAACATTTACATCCAGACAGTGACAGAGATTATCTTGATACAATCATTGAAGTCAACAACATGCGGCGTAATCCGATGTTAAATCTGTTTAGTTCTAGTACTATGTTTGTTGATGATTTAATGGAAAACTTAGAACATATTGAAGAAATGGAGTTTGCAGGCGGTGAACCATTATTGGATCCTTTGCATTTTAAATTAATAAGTCAAATACCAAATCCCGAAAATGTTATATTAAAATACAGTACTAATTTAACAAATTTAGAATTTAAAAACGGACGCAATGTATTAGATATATGGCGAAATTTTGCAGGCATCAGACTTACTATTAGCATTGATGGTTATAGAGAACTTAATAGTATGATACGTCACGGTAGCGATTGGAATACATTAAAACAAAATATTAAACAGTGCAAACAGGTTTTAGGAAATAAGTTACAAACTATCAGAGGTTCTACAACTATTAGTGCTATGAATGCACTGTACTTAACAGAAACAATGGACGCTATAGAAAACGATTTAGGAATACGTTGGCACACCAGTAGATTAACTGTGCCAGAATTTTTACATGCAAATGTATTAGATCCTGTGCAGTTAACACAACAGCGTGAGCAATTATTAGAACGTATCAAACCACTAGAAGATACAGTTGAAGATATCAAAGATTACGAGCAAAAATTAATTACAATAAACAAAATTAGACATATCAGAGATAGTGAGCGTTGGCTTAAAGAATGCATAGACAACAATCGACACACAGAATATTGGAGCAAATATCAAGAATTTATGAATATAATGGATGAGGAAGATACACATGAGCTTTTATGATTATAATATAATAACTAAAAATCGAATAGGCTTTGGATGGATTGACAACAGTGATAGAATTAAAAAGGCCACAGCATTAGCATTAAGTCAAAATATTACTGAGTATTGGATAGTCGAACTAGGAAATTATAATGCTACTGTAATGATCGATACTTCACATGAAAATCTATTAACTCGTGCTTACGAAGAAAATTTAAAATTTATGGTGATCAGTACATTGGGCGTTAGTTATTCACATAGAAAGAATTTTTTAGATGAAATAGGACATTTTATAGATACACATCCTGATCCAGATAGCATTACCGTAATAGGGCATGTACTAGATAAAAAAGATGCATTTTACGAATTGCATCCTCAAACTATTTTAATCAATGTAGATTGGTGGCACAACGTAGGCAGACCTGAACCAGGAGAAGAACAACATATCGAACATGAGTTACCTGCAACAGTGCGTAGCGAAGAAAACTGGCACGATGATTATACTCCTCATTGGATAGAACATGCAGGATCATCGCAAGTTTATAAAGGTGTAAGACGTGGGTGGCGTTGGGTAAAGTTAGCACTAGAATCGGGTCATCGTGTACATAGTTTCAATGAAACACTTCGTAAAAGTAAAATTTTCTTATATCCTGAAGTTAAGAACGACACAGCTAAACAATATATACATGCGTTTGACGCAATTCAGAGTTATTGTCATTTTATAGCTAATACAGAAACTCCTCCTTCTTTTAATTTTAATGATACTAATTTCGATTGGTTTGACGGTGCAGTATCTACAGCAGGCGGTATTAGTCCGTTGATAACTGCACATGCTACAAAATTACGTAGTCACGGTAAGCTAATTGTTGCAGATATAAGTCCAATAGCACTAATAATACAGCAATTGATGATGAGAGAAGATTTTGATATAACTAATTATAAACAAGAAATATTAGATTTATTAGATAAAAACTTTATATCAAATGAATTATATGGTGATTTATTTTTAGCTAGGGCTAACTTAGATAGACAACAAGAAATAATTAATGAAACTCCAGGACTAATAGAATATTATAATACAGTATATAAACAACTCAACATAGTATACTGGCAAACAAACTTTTTTGATATTTACAGTACAAACAGAATATGGAAAAGATTCGAAGGACTTTGCAAAGTATATGTAAATCTGAGTAATGTGTTTCATTATCAAAATACTAGTTGGTTATATTCGGTCGAAGAAAGATATGATTTTGAAAATGAATTATTAAAATTAATAGCTACTAAAGGCACTGATAAATATTATGTGAAAAGCACCAGACAAACAAGAAGCTGGCACGGCGAATTAGTTGATGATTTAGTAGCCAGACCATTTAAATATCCAGACATATTAAAGGAACTTCCATGGCACACATAACTGTAGATGATTTTTTTGAGGAACATAGCGATAAAAAACACTATTCTAATCTTCAACCACGTCCCGAGCAGTATTCAGACTGGCGTAACGCTCCAGAAAAAGTTATAGGTTATGCCAGGTGGATAGAAACTAAAAGCGATGTTCCAAGTCTTAGAATGTTAACACCTGTTCCTCGGGCTGAAGAAATGGCACAAGAAAGTGAAAATTTACTAGACGAATTTATTAAGCATCGAGGTGATATTCATCCGGGATGGCATAGTTTAACTATACATGGTAGCGGCAAACATATTACTGAAGACTGGAATGCTCCTATATATGAAGGACGATGGACTAGTAGACCAAAGTATGATTGGACAGAAATAGCAGATAGATGTCCTGCAATTGTAGATTGGCTACAGAACTATTGGAGTTTCAGTGAGTTCCATCGTGTAAGATTGATGTTATTAGAACCTGGAGGCTATATACGTCCTCATAAAGATTTTGATACTCGACGACTTGCTGCATACAATTTTGCATTAACCAATCCGCCAGGATGTGAATTTTGTATGGAAGATTCTGGATTAATTCCATGGCAAGCAGGAGAGTGTAGAGCAATCGATATTGGACGTTTACACAGTGTACGAAATATAGGAACACAGAATCGTGTACACATGATTATACACGGGTTGAATGCTCCCGAGCACAACAAAATGCTGTGTGCTAGTTACGATAATCTATTACAAGAACAAGGTATGTTATGACCCACCCTAGTGAAACGTTTTGTATATTACCATGGATGCACATGGCAACAAACGCTAGCGGTAATTTAAGAGTGTGTTGCAACAGTACACCAGGTAAAAATTACGTGACTAGACCCAATGGTCGTCCTTATAAAATAAGTGATCCTGATGCTTCTGACTATTGGAATAGTCCTGTGTTAACTAATATTCGTGAACAGTTTTTAGCAGGTAAGCGTCCTGAAATGTGTGAACGCTGTTTTAGAGAAGAAGATGCAGGTATCCGCAGTGCGAGACAAAGTTGGAACAGTAGTTGGTATCAAGAACAAGACTACAGTGCGATAGCTGAACCACATATTAAATATTTTGATATTAGACTGGGTAACTTGTGTAATTTAAAATGCCGAATGTGTAATCCTTTTGCTAGTAATCAATGGATCGATGAATGGAATTTAGTTGAACGTGCATTACCTGTTGAAGAAGCAGAAAGACTTAAAAAGATGGATTGGTTTGAAGGTGACCAAACTTGGGATAACATCTTTAAATATGCTGAATATATTGAAGAAATTTATTTAACTGGCGGTGAACCTACACTAGCAATCAGTCAGTATAGATTGTTTGATCGTTTAATTGAAGCAGGACTTGCACGTAAAATAAGATTGAAATATAATACTAACATGACTAATATTCCTCAAAAAATGGTAGATTATTGGCAGCACTTTAAAAGAATTAAAATTAATGCTAGTATTGATGCTGTAGGCGATTTAAACCGTTATATACGTTATCCTACAGCATGGAGTAGCGTAGAAAAAAACTTAAAAATTTTTAAACAAATGCGAGACGAAGATCGGTGCAATTTACAAGTTCATGTAACAGTACAAGTTTATAATGTATTATATTTAGATAAACTTTTTGATTATTTGTATGATTTAGATATTACAGATATATATCTAAACATATTAAATCATCCTCGATATTTGAATATAAGATGTTTACCAGAACAATTAAAAAAACAAGTGAATGACACACTATGCAAATACAAACATATAAACAAAGTACAAGGTGTAATTGATTATATGTATGCAGAGGACTGGAGTGAATATATATCAGAACTCACTGACTATACTCGTAAATTAGATCAATCACGTAAACAGGACTGTACAGAAGCAGCACCCGAAATAGGAGAATTAGTATATGGAAAACTTGCATAGTAGCACGTGGTGTCCACTACCGTTTCTTAGTTTAACTATTCATCCCACTGGTAAACTAACTCATTGTATGATGAGTGAAGAACCCATGGGAGATCTTAATAGTGGCTGGGATAATGAAAACTTTCAGACCATGCGTAAGACTATGCTAGCAGGTAAATGGAATCTTAAATTTGATGATACAGAGCCTGGAATCCATTATCAATCACAAGGGGGCGAGTTAACAACAGGCGAAGCAGACTGCGGTAATTGTTACCTTAAAGAAAGTAGAGGACTGCAAAGTCAGCGGCAAAACTGGCTTAACAACATGAGAAAACTTTTCGAAGAAGGAACTTATGAAAGTGCATGTAATATTACTAATAATCAAATATATCATTTAAATTTAAATTTAAGTAATATTTGTAATTTTAAATGCCGTATGTGTAGTCCTAACTATAGTAATAGTCTTATTCCAGATTTTAATCATTTGCATAGTATCGGAAGTCCTGTTAGATATTATAGAAAAAATCAAAACAAACAAATAATTGACGTAGATTATATACTTGAGCAATATGGTAGTCAGTTAAGTCAATTGAATACAATATGGGTTACAGGTGGCGAACCTCTGATGGATGACAGATTGTTTGACTTTACTCGCAAGCTAGCAAACTATACTGATATTACAAAAGTAAAAATGTTTATTACAACCAATGGAAGCAAAATTGATATTAGTAAATTTGATGTGTTTGATAAATTAGATGTTATCAATATTAACGTTAGTGTAGATGCTACTGGAGATTTATTTAGTTATATGCGCAGTGCAGGATTATTTGATTGGCAACAATTAGAAAATGTAATTACAAATCTTCGTGATTGGCAAAAAAATGAAAAGCATCCCCATCAGGTACAACTCAGTTATAATGCAAGTTTTCAAACTTACAACAGTTATAATGCTGTTGAATTTTTTAGTTATTTTAATAATTTATTGCGTAAATTAGATTGGATAGAGTATAGAATGCTTACTAATCCAGATCATTTAGCAGTACAACATATGCCCGATCATATGAAACTTCGAAGTGCAAAACAACTACAAGACTTTTTAGATACCACAGATAATAACCGTAATATAAGGACTATAAAAAATCTATTACAAAGTTTAAAAACACCACGAGATCTTAAACAGTGGAAAAAATTTATTCAATTCACTGTTGACTTGGATTGTTATAGAGGTCAATACTTATATGACCATGCTCCAGATTTGTACAATGATTTTGATAGTGCAACACTAGCAGAATTTGAACAACTATATAATGACAAAAATAACTAAAATAATCGGAGATACTAACAGCGTACATATCGATTGGACTGTGTCTAATGTGTGTAATTATGATTGCAAATACTGTTCAAGCGATGCAAAGGATGGAAGCTGGCGGTGGCCTAGCTTGCACAATATACAGCGAACTCTTGAACAGTTTCTTGCACATTATGGTAATAAAACTTTTTGCTATACATTGCTAGGCGGAGAACTAACATTATGGAAACAATTTGGACAATTTATTGAATTATTACATAGCACAACTCCTAACTGTAAGATAAAACTTTTAACAAATGGAAGAATGCCCGGGTCGTATTGGCAAAAGTGGGGAAGTAGTTTTAGTGCGATACAGTTTAGCTATCATGCAGAGCAAACCGATACACAGGAATTTATAAACAATATTAATGCTTGTAGTTGTCCTAATATAAATGTTTTTATTATGATGGATCAATTGCATTGGGATAAATGTTATACAGCATATGAGCAAATTGTACAACAATGTAATAATGTTCGTACGATTAGTGCAAAACCAATCGATAACCGTGCAGAAGTATATACTACTTCACTTCAAAGTTATACAGATAATCAACTTGAATGGATGAAGAAAGCTCGATATTATAATTCTTCAATCAGGCTGCCGCCTTTTAGCATAACACATGCTGAATATGATACAGGTATAATTGAAGAAATTGATCCAATGAGGTTAATATTAGATGGTAACAATCATTGGCAAGGATGGAAGTGCAGTATTGGGATAGAAAAACTAGCACTTCGAATGGATGGCGAAATAACTAGAGCTAGTGGATGTGAAGTTGGCAGAGAGCAAAAAATAGGTAATTGGCGTACAGGAGAAATCGTAGATTTGCCTACACAATGGATAACATGTCCAGTAACAGCATGTTTTTGTGGAAACGATATCGGTGTAAGTAGAAAGAGAATACAATGAAAATATTAGTAAGCGGTAATTCAGAGCAGGGACTAGCAAAAGAATTATATGAAATATATCCAGATGCAGATTTTGCTAGTAGAAAAACAGGATACGATTTAGTTACAAAAGATGGTAGAGAAACATTTGCTTCATTAGCTATAGCACATGATGTAATCATTATTAATGCTGCACTATGGCAGTTTCAGCAAACTGTACTACTAGATACAGTATATAAAAAGCTAGTAGAAGTTAAAAAGAAAGCACATATAGTAGTTATAGGTAGTACAACAGACCGTGTTAAGAACGGTAAAGCATGGTTGTATAATGCAGAAAAAAAAGCATTACGTGATTATAGTAATACATTAGCGATAAGTGGAGTATGGAGTGAACATGCTCCAAAAGTAAGTTATATTAGTTTTGGTACATTAGATAATAATCAACACAAGCATCCTGATCGTAAATGTATGTCTGTAAAAGAAGCAGCAAAATACATAAAATGGTTGATTGATCAGCCAAAGTATGTTAATATAAACGAAATAAGCATAGATCCTATGCAGGATGAATATTGGTATGGTTGATCATAAAATTGTAAGTGTTAAAACATTATTCGAAGAAGAATTAAAAGAAGTACGATTAATGTACAAAGAAACAGACGATGACGAATTAAAAGTAATGTTTGAACAAGTTATTAAATATTTGGAAATGAGATTAGATGGCAGAGTCTAATGAAGATTTAAAGTGGAGCGAGTATGACTTTACAAAAATTCCGTATGATGACATTGTTCAAGTTGGACAACGTACTCTTCTTTACAGAGATTTGTTTACTGTTAGTTGGTTACTTGGTAGGTTTTGCAATTATCGTTGCAGCTATTGTTGGCCCTACGCCCGATCAGACCGTAAAGACCACAGACCCACCGACTTATGTCTTAAGACTATTGATGAAATAAAGAGGCAAGCTCGTGATAATGGATTTAATAGTTTTCACTTTAGTCTTAGCGGGGGCGAGCCTACCTTCCACCCTGGATACTTGGACATATTGGGGTATCTGGCTGATGATGTGCCTAATACTAATTACACTAGTATACACATGACAAGTAACTGTTCCAGACCAATGAGTTGGTTTGAGGACTATGTAGAACGTGCAAAACCGTTTCATAGAGCAAGTATAACCGCTAGTTTACACACAGAACACTTAAATACACGTGAGAAAATGCAGGACTTTGCAGACAAGTTGATCCTGTGTCAGGAGCACGATGTTCAAATTACTATCAATATGGTCATGGTTCCGGAGTGGTTTGAAAAAGATTGGGAAAATGCTTTATTCTTCCACGAACAAGGAATCAACGTTACCCTCAAACCTCAGTCTGACCCAACGGCGTCAAGAGTCGTGGACGGTTATACAGATGAAATGTTACAGCGATTGTGGAACGGTATGCCGCAAATGGCGTATACTGAGTCAAAGCGAAAATGGGCAGATCGTCCAAGGCCAAGTTTCGAATTGCCGCCTTATGCAATAGGCGAAAACGATAAAAGCGTACCGTGGCATATGCAAGTGGAATTTACAGATAGTAAAGGCAAAAAATGGTACATGGACCAAGCGGAGAGATTTAATGCTTTCGGATTTAACAAGTTTGAAGGATGGATGTGTCAGAGTGGGTATAGCGGTATTATTATCCGTGAGCCTGACGGTAGTATTAAGCGTAGCTACAGTTGCCATGATGTTCCTCTAGGTAATATAGAAACAGGATTTAAACTTTTTGATGGACCACGTGTTTGTACAACACCTGCATGTGTAAGTAGTGCTGACAGTAAAATTCCCAAAAGAAAAATAAAATAAATACATATAACATTAAAAAGGCCATAAGATATGATTCCTAACAACAAATATACAGTGTTATTTTCACAAATTATTGCACATCTTAGTTTAATACCTATGTTTATGTATGCAGAAATGTGGATGTGGGGTATTGCATTATTTGTATATTTTTTAAATGGTTGTTTAGGAATGACAATGACGTATCATCGTTTACTAAGTCATCGTTCTTGGAATCCTCCTAAATGGATTGAATATTTGTTTACACTGTTTGCAACTATTGGGATGACAGGAAGTGCAATTGCATGGGTTGCAATACACAGAGAACATCATAGATATAGCGATACAGAAAATGATCCACATAGTCCTGGTTTTAAAGGTTGGTTTTATGCACATTTTTTAAGTATGTTCAGTAAAGTAAATCCTAGATACTGTGTTGATCTTATGAAAAATAAATTTTATCTATGGCAACATCAATGGTACTTTGAAATCAATATTGCATATGGCTTAATGTTATATCTAATAGATCCATTTGCAGTAGTATATGCATGGTTAGTACCTGCAATGATATTATGGAATGGCGGCTCTTTGATAGTTAGTACAAGTCATAGAAATAATAAACAAAACGACGATTTAATATTTGCGATAACAACATGGGGCGAAGGCTATCATAAAGTACATCATGATCACCCTGCCAGAGCTAGATTTGGTCGCTGGGATCTAGGAGGATTCTTGATTGAACAATACCAGAAGTATTTTGAAACCGCATCTGTGGTCAAAAAGCACAAATAGTGTATCAGAAGTATATTGGAGAATAAAATGTCTACAGAATGGAAAGGACGACACGAGCTACCAGTCATTGCTCGACTTGATTACAGATTTGACATCGACCGACTCAGAAAAGAATTAGATCAGTTTGCACAAGACAAAGTATGGGACGGGTTAGGAAGTGATTATGCTCACATGTGTGAAACACATACTAAACTTCCAAAAATGTTTTTTAAAGAAGAAGAACTAGAAGAAGTAGATTGTGTATGCGATTTAGATTGGGAAACATCTAGTTATCAACAGTTAAGTTTAACTGAGTTTGATGAATCATATGATTTATCTCAGAGAACAGAATTAAGTGGTAGTGCATGGGATACAAGAGTTGCAAAAAAAGATCCCAAAGCTGACGAACGCTGGTATAGAAAAGTTAAAGACGATGTACCAAGTTACTTGCGTGAAGTCCTTAACACATTTACAGGATCACATAGAACTCGATTTGCAAATCTTGCACCCAACAGCGAAGTAAAGCCGCATATTGATTACGATACACTATATGGTGTTCGTTTACATATTGCACTAGAAACAAATGATCAATGTTATAATGGTGGTTGGGATAAAGACGGTAATGAAGTACGTTATCATATTCCAGCAGATGGTAGCGTTTGGTTAGTAAATCCAGGTGTTAAGCATTATGCAGTTAATGCAGGGTCAACTACTCGTAATCATTTAATTATTAGTTTGGATAGCCAAAGTATTTTGTAATGAAATATGAATATTATCATGTAATCGGTTTGCAACGAACGGGCACAAATTGGTTACATGCACTAATTAAAAAAAACTTTAAAGTAACTCGTAATCAAACTTTTTGGAAACACTTAACACCTCTTGGCCAGAGTTCCGATGAAAGTTACAAAAACGTACATGGACCAGAAGGATCAAACTTAACATTAGATAACAATACTTTTTATATTGTTACTTGTAAAGATTACGACACTTGGGTTACTTCATTGAAAAAACGTAAAGTTGATTTTTGGATATCGCACAACTTTCCAAATCCAGAAGATAAAAAATATCACGAAATATACAATCCGTGGGTTGTTTGGAAAGACAGTAATATTAATAAAGAAAATTTTTATTACAAAGACTATGCAGACTGGAATAAAAACTGGAAAACACACTTAGCGGAAATTCAAACTATAACTGGGTGGAAAACATACTTTGACGATTTTGTAAGTGTTGACAATAGATATTAATATGAATACAGACAGCATTGCATTTTTACCTTTAGATACTGGTCGGTTTTCAATTGATAAAAAGTACTATACAGATATGCTAAAGTATGATACCTTAGGACAAAATACAAATGAAAGGTATATCTGGAAACGTAACGATGTAGTTTTATATGGATTTGGAACAGACGAAAGATACTTTTTTGATGTAGAGTATACTAGAGAAAATTTTAAAAATAGATATAATTATAAAAACAAAAATGATTATATCATAAATCCTGTATTTGATACAAAGTTACATGAACAAGTAAACAAATTATTAAAATGGATTGATAACAATGTGCCTATCATTCCTACTCATGTTACACTTGTAAACAGTTTAAGTAGTGTTCCTCCGCACAGAGATGCACCACTAAAACAAACAGAAGTATATAATAAAGGATTAGAACCTTCCAATGTGAAGATTTTATTAAATGTAGAAGATTATGATGATAGTTTATATTTTACAGATGACAACAAAACTATTTTTTTAAAAAGTACAAATATACCAAATGATACAAACTGTTTTGGCTGGAGCGAAAATTTTTATAAACACGGTGCAATTAAAAATGTAAATACAAATAGATTTCTGATTAACATATTTGGTATATTAAATAGTAATGAATATCAAAAACTTTTACACAGAAGTATAGTAAAATACAAAGATAAGATGATAAAATGGTGATAAAATGAAATACCTACAAAACAAATATAGAATACGTTTACTACAACTGTTTGTACTAGTAACTTCGGTAGCTGGTACAATTTATTATGGAGTAAATGGTCTGCTTTATGCTATTCCAATTTATATTTTTATGAATATATTTTGCGGAAATGCTACACTGCATCGTTATTACGGACATAAAAGTTTTGAAATGGCAAACTGGAAGAAGAAAATACTCACTGCATTAACACATACAATGACAGTCGGATCAGTATTAGGATGGAGCGGACATCATAGATGGCATCATAAACACAGTGATACCGAACATGATATACATAGCCCAACTGTTAACGGTATTAAACATATACTTTTTGGTGTTTGGGATGTAAATGTGCCAAGGAGCATGGTAAAAGATTTACTTAAAGATGAAGCTCTTATTAAATGGCATAAAAATTATTTTCGTTGGCACTTGTTTGTTATTGTAGCATTGTGTGTTATTAGTCCGTGGGCATTGGTTTTTGTATATGCTGTGCCAAATCTCTTGACATTGTTCTCAGGATATGTTATTGCTATAGTACCGCATATAACAGGTGATGTAAGAAATAGTATTTTAACAGAAATACTTACGTTCGGAGAAGGCGGTCATAAAAACCATCACGACGATAGCAGCAACTATCGTTTTAGTAAATATGATCTTACAGCACTTGCAATTGAAAAGGTTTTAAAACAATGATGTCGGAAATCAATGAAGACAGAAGAATAGGATTTAAATCACCCCCACTAAGAAGACATCCTAAGGACTTGCCTTATTGTATTGAATTGAAAAACGAAGACACTGACAAGATACAAGAAGTTGCAAAAGAAATGTTTGAGTTTATGAAAAACGACCCTGAGCAACGTTTTATGTTAGATGGGCCCACATCTCTCATGCCAAAGAATGCAGAAGTATGGGAAGTTGTATTTGAGCGTTTTCCTTTTGTTAAAGAATTTAAACAAAAATACAAAATGTCTGAGATTATGATGTTTGTAGATTATTCTGATCCTATAGGATATAGTCACAGACCTCATACACATAATACACCTACCGGATCTGCATTATTTTTAACCATTAAACCATCCGATGGTGCAGCAACAGCATGGTATGATCCAGATCAAGATAATGTACTAGCATACACATATAAATGGGAAAGTGGTTGGGAAACTACCAGTGAAGAGTGTTTTGATACTGAGCCTTGTTTTATTAAAGATATGAGAACACCTCATGTAATTGCGCAGAATGCTTTTCACAAGCCTTATGAAACTGTACCAGGTCATCCAGATAACTATCAACGAGTAACAATGAATTGGGCAACCAAACTGAGATTTGAAAAGTTTGCAGAAAAAGTAAATGGTACCTAAAAAGTTACATACTGTATGGATTGGAAATAATAAACCTAATACAGATTTTACTTCTAAATGGAATGTATTTGATGATTGGGAAGTTACACATTGGCATGATGACAGTATAAACAATCATTTTGGAAATGATGCGTTTTTACAAAAATTGTATGAAGAAGCTGGACCAACTAAAATATCTGATTATGTTAGGTTATTAATTTTACAAAAATATGGCGGAGTCTATTCAGATAAAGACGTTGTATTTTTAAAACCTATAGATGAATTTTTAAATAGGAATGCATTTTTAACGTATCAGTTTCCTGAAATAACAGATCCTCAAGATTTTTTGCCTAAGGGATTACAATTGCGTGATTTTTTTAGGTATAAAAAAAGTTTATTACATTATTATAATGTTGACATATATCTTAATAACAGTATTTTAGCTTCTGTACCAGATGGCAAGCTAATAAATACGTATATCGACGTATTTAAAGACGATTATTCTAAACCAGAATCAGAAAGATTTTCATATGTAGACTATGGATGCGGACCTGCAATGACAACATTTGTTGGTAATATGTTTAGCAAGTTAGACGGATCAACTGTACATACCGACGATGTGTCTATATATGATTATAAATATTTTCACCCATGCAATTATCTAGAAAATGTTGAAGGATTAACTACTAGAAATTTTGGTATTAATATGCGTAAGCAAATACAAAAAGGTAAAGAGTTAGGTTCTTTTTGTGTTCATATACAAAGTTCTGCAGAGGCAGATATATACTCAACAGAAGAAAAATACTTAGAATGATACTTACATTAGCAAAAGATGATCCCAAAGTAACTGAGTTTAGAGAAAAGGTATACACTGATGATCTAAAGTTAGATTTGAAATACATGGACTACACATATACACAATTAAAAAATGAAATGTTTGATGTATTGGGTGTTGAAAATTTTGAAAATGCATGGAAAATGTCTAACACAAAGTTTAAACAAGAAGAAATAGATATTGTATGCTTAATGCCAAACATAGGAATGAGTTGTGGAATTGTCCATGATGAAAATAGATATCGTGGCGGCTATTTAACATATGTATTAAAAGAAAAGAGAGCAAAACACAGATCTTTAAACTGGAAAGACTTTGGGTTTATTACATGGCAAGCCTGTCGTGCTATTGAACTAGGATACAAAGAAATAATCATTTGTATATATGAATACAATAGAAGAATGTCGGCACAATTACGTAGTCTTAATAATACAATGTTTTCGGAACGAGCAGGAAATCAGCTTGCTTGTGAAGTAGAATACAGAGGATTAGAACATATAAAAAATGTTGATCAACACGTGTATGCAATAAACTTTGAAAATCTTTATAAAAAGTATGATCCTGTTTTAATGGAATTAAAAAATAAAGAAACATCAGAAGTTAGTGCTAAGTATCCAACGGATGTTAAGCAGTATCCGGATGTAGTAGAACTTGATTGCAATATTAATTTGCCAGAACTAATAGAAGAATATAAAAAGTATGATAATAATGAAAACTATTTGCTTAGTCGCCGCAAAGACTTTGTTATTAGTCCTACCTTAAACATAATTATATCTAGTTACTTGGGATTTAGAGAAACTGTATATGATTCAAAACCACTTAATAAACGTGGATCCAATGAGTTAAAACAAGAAGTAGGTCCAGTAACTAGAGAACTAATAAACAGTTTTCCTGGTGCTGAAAGAATAAATTATATTACAACAAAAACAGGATGGAAAACAAAACAGCATGTAGATCATGAAGATTATACCGAGCAAGGATTTAGAATTATTATTCCGTTAGATGGACCAATGAAAATGACATTTGAAGATAAGCCATATATTTTAGATCCAGGTAAAGCATATTTTGTTAACGTGTGTATACCACACGTGGGCGAACATTATTCTGATATGCCACAAAGAGCAAGTATACTCTTTAAACTTAATAGTGATGAACTAATATGGAAAAACATGTAAGTTTATTTTTGTGTGTTATACCCAAGCACAGTGTTAATGTACCTCCTCTAAGTTTAGGTTTTTTACAAGGAGCATGTGAAAAACATGGAGTAGATGTGCAAATTCGTGACTTCAATTTTGATTTATGGCAAAAAACAATACACACAGATAAATGGCACAGTATTTGGTTAGAAACAAATCAAACATTATTCAAAGGCGAAGAGTTTAAACGTTTTTGTGAAGAAATGTATGACAATGAAATACGTCAATGGGCAGAAGAAATCGCTGCTACAGATCATACACATGTTGGAATAAGTTGCTTTAGCCACAGAAGTTTACCTACATTTAAAAAACTTGCAACGCAAATAAGAAAACTAGATCCTAGTAAAATTATTATTGCCGGCGGCGCACCGATGACACAGTACGGTAAATGGATTTTTGATATCGGTCTTGCAGACTATGTTGTAATAAGCGAAGGTGAAGAAGTATTACCAGATATTGTAAAAGGCAAATACGAGCCCGGTGTAATTTCTAATGATCAAATCGACGACTTGGATAGTCTTAGTTTTCCTTCTTATACAGGACTAGATATAACACAATATACAGGAGGATCTCCTGTTGGCGATCAAGTACGTAATGCTAATTATAAAAAGAGAAATGAAATAGCACTAATAGGATCACGTGGGTGCGTTCGTAAATGTACGTTTTGCGATGTTGAAGCATACTGGCCTAATTTTAGATGGCGCAGTGCACAAAATATTTTCGATGAAATGATGTATTACTATAACAAATACAACATGGATAGATTTATTTTTTATGATAGTTTGGTAAATGGTAACAGTAAACAATTCGAAGAACTATTAGATTTAATTATTGAAGCAGGCTCTCCATTTAAAGCTATATCAGGTTTAGCAATATTCAAACGAACACCTGAACGTGTATTCAAAAAAATGAAACAAGCTAAATGGACTACTATGATTATAGGCGTTGAAAGTTTTAGTGAAGAAGTTCGTGATCATATGCGTAAAAAGTTTTCAAACGAAATAATGGATGAAAACCTAAAATGGTACAAAAAATATAGAATTAATCTAATACTACTAATGATTGTCGGTTATCCAGGAGAATTAGAACGCCATCATAATGAAAATTATGAATGGATGAAAAATAATAGACATTATGCAGGACGTCCTATTAAACAAATTGAAGTTGGAACTACGATGCTGGTGTTTCCGGGATCTCCTGTATTCTACGAAAATATGTTTGAATATTATGTAGACGATAATGGTGATTGGGTAGTAGTTCACGAAAACGAAATCAATAATATGGCTGTTAGAAAAAAACGTCGTGACGATTTAGTACGTTGGGCTGATGAATTTGGGTTAGGTACAGAAAGTGTATATGGTACCGGAGGACAACTAGTAGGTGACGTAGAAGATAGAGACATTGTAAATAAAATACATAAACTAGAACATTCAGCTGATTTAAAATTAGAAGATGAATATATCAAACAGTCCTTAGGTTGGGAGTCGGACCCGGAAAGAATTACACATCAGTTTTGGGGAGATATTTAATGAGTCTGGAATTATATAATCATTTAACAGTGTACGGTGCAGTATGTGAAACATTGTTTAAATTAGAAAATCCAGAAGAATATGTAAATTGGACTGAAGAAAATTTTGATTATGTAAGATATAATCCACGTAAAGATGTAAACAGATGGGGTCTGAGTCTTACTAGTTTAGACGGCGGGTTAAGCGGAGTACCCGACTTAGATAGCATACCCGAATACAATAATGAAAATAATACAAACTATGATGAAAGAGACTTTGTAGTTAAAACTCCTGCATATTATTATGATTCATTACAAACATTGATTGATCCAATTAATCAATATATTTTCAGAAGTCATATAATTAAACTTAATCAAGGAGGATTTTTTCCTCCTCATAGAGATTTTAGAGGAATGTGGTTTGATAGTTTTAGAATTATTATTCCTCTACAAAACTGCTCACCTCCAAATCTTACATTCTTCGTAGATGATAAACTTATAAACTGGGTACACGGTGCTATGTATTTTGTTGATACTGCTAAAATGCATTACTTATTTAATGCAAGTTTCGATCCTAGTTATATGATTGTTTTAAATGTAGAGCTTAATGAAGATACTGTTAAATTTATTACTCGTAACCTAAGAGCTAGATAATAAGATTACCTGACATAAGTTCATTATAATAAAATTCGTAACTGTTATCTCGTCTTAATTCAATTTGAAAAAATAATCTAAACTGATCAGTTGGCAATACTTTATGCCATACTTTTGTATTCCACATAACTGTTTCATTAGTATTGTAGTATAGTTCGTCAATGACAGTGTCGTGGTTGTCTTCTTGTAAAAATGATGTAGGTGTGTCATTAGTAATTAATGGAAAAGTAATAACAGCTTGTCTGTCATCGTCCTTGTGCGGAGTTATATTTCCTTTATTTCCTAAAAATACAAACGAAAAGTAATATTTTTTCGAAATTCTGTTAATAAGATAGTTTACAACTTCATTTGTATTGTCTAGTTCAGTTAAAATTGTTAGTGTAGTATCTATTCCATTTTGTGCTACATATGTAGTTTTATTATGTATGTTATCGTCAAAACATTTTATTAATGCTTGACATTGATCATCAGATATATTAAGTTCTGGAATTTTAACATACATTTTATACCGCCATTGGTGCCTTAATACTTGGCATTGGATCATACCCTATAAGTTTATAATCTGAGGTTCTTGTGTTTAGTAATGTTTCTAAATCGCAGAAAGGAGGCATGAACAAGTAAGGAAGTTTACGTTCATCTCTTGTTAGTTGCTCTTGTACTTGTTCCAAATGATTCATATAAATGTGACAATCGCCACCTGTCCAAACAAACTCTCCAGCTTTTAGTTCGCAGATGTGTGCTAGCATATGTGTCAGTAGACTGTAACTTGCAATGTTAAATGGTACACCTAAGAACATATCTGCACTACGTTGATACAGTTGACAATTTAGTTTACCATTCATTACTCTAAACTGTGCCATAGTATGGCAAGGAGGAAGTGCCATTTGTTCAATTTGTAATGGATTCCATGCACTTAATATAATGCGTCTACTGTCTGGATTATTTTTAATTTCACTAATAATATTAGTGATTTGATCACACTTTGGATGCTCTCCATTAAAGTTACGCCATTGTGCACCGTAAACAGGACCTAAGTGTTTTGTTAGTGTAGTATTAATATAACCTAAGTCTACACCTTGCTTGTCGGCATTAGCAGTCCAAATAGTTGTTTTGTCTACTAGTTCGCTGCGTGACTCTCCATATGTAAGTTCAGCTAGTCTACGCTCATCTGTACTGCCTTCTAAAAACCATAACAGTTCTCCTACTACACTACGCCATGCAAGACGTTTTGTAGTAACCGCAGGAAAGCCTTCTTGTAAATTAAAGCGCATTTGATATCCAAACACGCTCTTTGTACCTACTCCAGTACGATCAGTAACTTCTTCTCCGTTATCGAATATATATTGTAACGCATCTAAATACTGCTTCAAAGTGTACCCTCTTCTCTCATTTGTGCTCTAATTTCGGTTGCACTAATACTATGTATCTCTTCACCTAAGTCGTGTTCTGTAAATGTATAACCTACTCCACGTCCGTAACTAATATCTACAATGTTAGGAACTTTCATGATAATGTAATGTTTATTGTGTGCAATGTTTTCGTCATATAATGCGTAAATAATGTTTTTTCTAACTTGATTAAATGTAAACGGATTATCGTCTTGTACTGCAGTACGTCCGGCACCTGCATCTTCTCCTATAATACCGCCTACATCACGTACCATAATACAAACTTGTCCAGTGATTTCTAGTGCACGTTTAACTAATTCAGTGTGTCCAGCATGCCACGGTTGCCAACGTCCTAATAATTGTACAGTTGGTTTTTGTGGATCAAACAGTTCCATTTTTGTTTCTCTCCATCCAAGTTTTTACTACTGGCATTAGCACTTCGTGTGTATCACTAAACCATTTGCTAACATGATAATCGACATATGCTTCGTACGGACGTACAAACATTTTGTTTGTATCTTCAAAACGTCCTTCTTGAATAGTATCCATCCATATTGTAAAATCAGCATCAAATATTTTACGTGCTTCATCTGTAGGGCATACAAAATCTGATACAGCAATTTTATTTGCAAGTACAACACCGTCTGCTAAATGACGCATACGTTCTGCTTGACGTTGTCGTCCGACAGGACTAAAGTCCCAGTCGTTATACTTTTCTCTAATATTATCTGCATTTAAATGTACACCATTTAAAAGTTCTGCTAGTGGTTTTGCTAGTGTAGTTTTACCACTACCTGGTAATCCAAATATTAAAATTTTCATATTTGTCTCCACTTATCAACCCACAAGTCTCCTTCACGTTCACTGCTAAACATTTCATATGAAGTTTCGATAATTTCACGTGGCAAAAATGTATCACAGTCGTATGTTCCTGGAATACGACTTAACCATATTTCATCAATTATTGATAATAATCCATTAACAAGTTGTGCACCACCGATTACCCAAACGTCTTGTAGTTTGTTCATATTAACTAGTTCTGTCTTAGCAGTTTCAAACTTTACATAATGATACCCGCCGCCGTTGTAATCGTCAGCACTACTGGTTACAACTATGTTATTACGATTAGGCAGTGGCTTGTTAGGTAAGCTATCCCATGTAGACTTACCCATTGCTACCACACAACCTGTTGTATTTTCTTTAAACCATTTTAAGTCTGCTGGATTGTGCGGCCAAGGCAAATCGTTATCTTTGCCTATACCCCAGTCATCATCACACGCTAGTATCGCTCGGATCATCTTTCTTTTTATCCAATAAATTTGTTGTTAGTTTACTAATTTGGTCTTCGAGTTTATTATAGTCTATCATAATTTCAATATCACGAACCGGACTACCATAATCTTCGCCCAAGTCTTCTACTGCACTTAAAATAAACAATACAATGTTTGGCTCTTCAACTTCTTGTAAATCTTCGCCTTCGAATATTACTCGATCGCCGTTCTCTAGTACAAGAACGAGACGCTCAACAAATTCAAGGGGAACCTCGTCAATGTCAGCGTCTCTTAATATATTTT
>Ga0255759_10000785_pt1 | contig 28527 bp, 28 predicted proteins | sample 101ome_20_FD_179959 | JGI IMG/M metagenome (GOLD analysis project Ga0255759, IMG submission 179959) | Coastal salt marsh microbial communities from the Groves Creek Marsh, Skidaway Island, Georgia - 101404AT metaG (version 2) | ecosystem: Environmental > Aquatic > Marine > Intertidal zone >...
CACCTCTATATAGGTCTTGATCTCTAGCACCACGTTCACCTTGACTTAGTGGCGCATCATCATCTGGTCCATATAGGTCTTGATCTCTAGCACCACGTTCTGCTTGGCTCAATGGTGCATCATCATCTGTTCCGTATAAATCTTGATCCTCAGCACCCCTAGCCGTTGCAATGTCCCGTGTAGCTGCTTGGTCTGCATCGCCACCATAAAAATCTTGATCTCTAGCTACTTTAGCATCTCTGCCTGCTGCTGCTGCTTTTTGTCTTATTTGATTTCTATTTGCAAGCTCTTGTTCTGCAGCTATCCTTTTAGCTAATAATTTCGCAGCTTGTCTTGATATTTCTTGATCTTGCAAACCAAAAATAAACTGTTGAAAAGCTGCATTCAGTTTATAGAAGTTAGTAGCGTAAATTTTTTTAAGTTCGTCGTAATCACCCCGTCTTTCAAGCAAATCTTGATACGCAGACTTTAGCTGCGGCCAAATTGCTTCTATTTTTCTAGCAGTAGGCTGCAATTTCCTAGCAGTTGGTATATATACTTCTTTAACATAAGTCTCAAGTTCTTTATAAGGCGGAGCTTGTAAGTTATCGTCAAACCCGCTAATCCAAATCATATTTTGGACTTTATATTTTTGTAAATTCATGAATACTTCTCTAGACATTAAGTATTCAGCATCTTTCCCAAAAATACTTTTTATTTGATTACTTAAATCTTTTTTTCTTTGGATATCACTAGAGTTTGAACTACTAGAGCGTATGTTATGATATTGTTCAACTAAAAGATATTTACTTTTAATTTCTTCTACTTTTTCATACAATCCTTGCTCTACTGCTTGTAATCTTTTATCTACATCTGTTGCATAATCAAAGAATTTTTCAATTATTACTTCGCCTTGACGTTCTGATATAGGTTGATTTGTAACTTCAGACATAGCTTCATGCGGCAAGGGGACTCGATACGGATCGACTGCGGTCATCTCTCCATCATCGGGAAGCGACCAAGTCACTTGAGTATTGGCCAATGCATCTTTTTCTTTAATTAAATTTAATGCTTGTTCAAACTGGTCAAGTGTTACGTTTAAAACTTTAGGATTTGCTGGCTTTGCTGGCTTAGATGATTGTGAAATTTGTTCACTGGATATCTTTTGAATTCTATTACCTAAATTATAAAGTTGTCCTTTAGAATAACCTATTCTGTTTATACCATCATTAGGATATTTGTTATTAACAATGCTAGGGTTTATATGCTCGTCCCAAGATATAGACATCCAGTCTGTAATTGTTTTTAATTGTTCTGTGGTAATTGTTTCTCTATCAGTGCCCGTGCCCCATGCATTGATTCCTGTAAGTCTAATATTATACGGTGCAGGCTCGCCATAATTTGTAGCATTTATTCGTGTATTACTAATTCTATTATCTACTTTGATAGCTTTGAATATATCAATTAAATCTTGTAATCTAAAGTAGATTCGTTCTTTTTGAGCACCTGCTGTTGACAGCCCTTGCTTGGCTTGCATGTAGGCAATTGTAAGTTTATCAGTAGCAGTATTTTTGTTACCAATTTCTGTTTTCTGATGCGGCACTTTAACATTTATAACGTGTTTTTTACCAGATGGATCTTCTACAATAACTTCAAACTGAAATGGTTTTTCGCTTTGCGAAAGTGGTCCCGAAGGTGCACCCTTAGTAAATTTAATCTCACCGTTTTGATTGACTTTAAATAATCGTGCATTTTTGCCCCCGGCAATTTTATAGTTACCAGCACCATCTACTTTAGGAATTGGAATAGGTTGTACATAATTTGAAAATGCTGGAAAAGTCATTTCTACTGCTTTACTGACCTGCTCGGCTAAAACCGATTGGTATTTTTTAGTAATAGAATTTATTTTCTTTTCAAAATTTTCGAAATATTTCATTAGAACGTCCGTATGTGAATATGTAATATTTATCCATATCCGCGACTGACAAAAATAGGCATTGGAGGTTCGTAATCTTCATTTGCATCAATTGTTGTAAAAGTATTGTAAACTTTAGGATCCCAATCTCTAAGTACAGTCATCATTCTTAAGATTAAAAGCACTGCACTTATCAAATCATCTGATTCTCCAGGCTTTGCTTTAAAGCTATGACCTGATGCTACATATGCCTTTAGTTCACTTAATAATGGAGCGCTATGTATTATCATTTTACTGTTTTCTAACATTGTTTTTAATCTAGTACAAGCAGTAATTTTAGTGCCGTGTGTTGTGTTGAAACCTTTTCTAAACTTTCTCACATGTCCTTTTCTAATAGGCTCTGACACAAAGTAACCTGGTATGTTTTCTTCACCTAGATCATTTATAACAATTAGTGCACCTTCACCTACACCATTGTTTTCTACACTCCAATATAGATTTGTACTGCCTACTTGTTCTTCGATATAGGTACATATACTTCGTAGAATTTGAATTTGCTTTGGTATGTCAGTTGTGTTATGTCGCCATTCGCCAACTTGCTTGTAGGCCGGTAATTCAAAAATTTGTATCGCAGCATAGTCGCCGCCTGTGCCTATCGCTGGATCAAGCGCAACAGCATAAGTTGACGTTTTGTTTAATTTATCATACCACCTTACTTGTCCCATATTCATTATAGGATCTTTTGTAAGTGCATTAGACAACCAAATACTATCTATTAGAGTCTCGTCAAATACTAAGAATTCGCAACCATACTCTCTACGAAAACGCTCTTCACCAATACGAGCCATTTCAGCTTCGGCCCAGGCATCATCTCTATCAGGGTGTTCGTCCCACGATGCTAAGAAACTGTGAAATCCATTTACACCAGTGTCTTGCTCATTGCCATATTCGTCCCATTTTTGTTCTGCTTGTTTCCATATTTGAGCAAAAGTATCTTCGTCTGAGTTTGGCGTTGATGTAATAATTGCTCGGCCGCCAGTTGCAAGTGTAGGTGATATCGATGTCCAAAATTCATCTGCAATGTTTGGTTGTACGAATGCAAACTCATCACAGTATAGTAATGAAATTGCCATACCACGTCCTGTAGTGCCTGTGGTCGTTTGACTTACAATTCTACTTCCATTTTCAAATTCAATAGAGCCTTTGTTGTAACTTGTAACACCTGCTCTAATATGATCAGGGCATAGCTCGTACACGTAGCGTATACGTTGCATGATTTCTTGAGCACCGGTGTACTTGTGTGCTGCAATAAGAATAGTTTGATCTGGATTAAACATTGCAAACCAAGCAAGATATATAGCAGCACAAGTAGTCTTTCCCGTCTGCCTCGGCATCATGTTTATGTTAAATCTATGATTATGATAACTATCCATTAACCTTAACTGATATTCGTAAGGTTCAAAAAGCAGTTTACCTTTTACAGGATGTTGTATATGTGCAAAATTTTCTGCAAAATATAGATATCCTAAATTAGGATCCATACATTTCATTAATTCTGCAATTTGTTGTTGTGTATAAGTTTGTTTTTGATATGGCTTTTTAACTAAAGTACCGTCTAATGCTTTATTCATGTAGATATTTAGCAATAAAAATCAGTAAACTGCGTATTTTTTTGCAAGATTATAAATCTCAGGATTTACTTTTTTGAACTGTATACCTTGATGTTTATCTAGTATTTCACAACTTTCTAAAAATTCTTTAAGTTTATTTGATACTAATGCTGTAGTCATAAGTATATTTGTTGCATTTTGATATGCATATTCTTCTAAAAAAAGATCTTTTTGTAAGGCAAATTTGTTTCTTACCTTTAATGGTAATTGTGCAAGTTGTAAATATTGCGGATATTTAAGAATGTCACTAGCAAAATTTATTTTATTTTTGTTACACCATAAAACAAGCTCATTTATTTTATTACAATTTTGAATATTCAAAGTTGCTGTGTTTACAAACCTAATTTCTTTTGCTTGTAATTTGTGCCATTTTTTAATATTTGATTCTATAATACCAAAGTCTACGCCCCATCTAATACAATTTGCTAAATCACCAATTGCGTCAATACTATACATAATTTTAATATATTTTAATTTCTCAAACAGAGCAAAATAGTCAGTAGGCACAATACTTCCATTTGTTGTAACTTGTAAAGTAAGTTTAGATAGGTCGCATTCTTCAGCAATCTTTTCCATTAAAAAAGCAAAATTTTTACTGTAAAATGGTTCACCACCTACTAATTGTAGAGTTCGTAAGTTTGATAAATCTGTATTTTCTAAAACTTGTTTTAATTTGTTTTTATAGGTATTTGGTTCTAAATCAAACGAAGTAAAATGATTGCGATCTAATTTAGAAACTTCTTGTTTTACAAATTTAGCTGCTTGCCATTTACTACTGCATGCAGGCCTGCACATTCTACACATCATATTACATGTATAATCAAGGGCTAGCTCGAGGTATTGTATTTTTCCGGGAGTAATTTTGTCTAGCTTCGAATTATGATTATAAGCAAATTGTCTTTTGCTTGCAATACCGTGCGTTTCTTTTTGCCAACATGCACTACAAGCATCGTATTTTTTTCGAGAGTGCTTTAAATTGTTTTTGTAATTATTCCATGTTGACGATGTTAACATGTCATCAAGTGTATCTACATCAAAAACTGTTTTTGTAGTTAGATTAGACCCAGCAAATACGCAACAGGGTTTTATTTCGCCATAAGCATTTACTACCGCTATAGCATTATTCATAAAATTACAATTGCTTTTATGTAACGGTAGTAAATGTTTCTTTTTTTTAGGAGGCATATTATAATTTATATAATGCTGTTAGCTCCGCTTGAATTTTAGTTTCTTCTAATGACATAGGATTGTCGCCACCGTTTGTAGGTGCATACGAATCTTTCGGCTTGTTTAATCCGCCTGCTAAATCATGAGTCATCATTTGATGATCAGCATACATTGGATCTGGCTCAGTAGTAGCATCTTCAAAGTCTTCGGTTGTAATTGTTAATGCATCTTTTAGTTGCAAAAACTTTCTTTCTACTCCCTTAAAGGCAGCAGCTCTTTGTTGATCGTCTCTAGCTCCTGCCAATTGCTTCACTGCTCTCATCAAAGCGTTTACACGCATAGCAAAAGGCGTCGGCGTACTTGCGTATTCACTTATTGCATCCATGCTTTCTAAAAGCGTTTTCATTTGGTTATTGGACATTTTATAGCTCCTATAGCTTATTTATGTAATTTTGTAAGTTAGTAAACCGTGATTCTTTTACTGTTTTTAGTTGTTGACTAACTTGCGCAGCTTGTTTTTTGTAACCTGCTCTAGTTTTTTGATCTCCGGCCTGGCCTGATGCCACTGCTGATCTGTTTAACATATTACGATGATGAATTAGATTACCTCTTTCTGTGCGAGGATTTGCTAACAAATCATTTTGATACATATTAATCAGTTGATTTTGCCTTTGCACATCTGTTTGTGCTTGCATTTTATCTAAATTGCTTAGATTACCTTGTGACAATTTTTGCTGTGCTTGTTTAAGTGTGTTCTGAGCAATGCGAAGACTTTTATTGTAATCAGGTTCTGTTACACCAGGATAGTACTTTGGTTGTGCTGCTGGGCGTGGTTTTGGCACTGGCGGCTGTTGCTGTTGTGGTGGTGTTGTTGCTGCTGATTGCGTTGCTGGTGTGGTCGTTGCTGTACTTGTTGTATTAGTACCACCTGGTTCATTAGGTAGTACATCATTTTCTGGATCTGCTGTGTCTGCTTGACTCTGTACTGCAGAACTTGTTGTATTAGTACCACCGTCAAATGGATTACGAATTCCGCTTTGATCTCTTGCTGGTGTTGTATTAGTACCACCGTCAAATGGATTACGAATTCCGCTTTGATCTCTTGCTGGTGTTGTATTAGTACCACCGTCAAATGGATTACCAATTCCGCTTTGATCTCTTGCTGGGGCTTGGTCAGGTGCTGGGGGTGTTTGATCTTGTGGTGCTCCGCCTTGACCGCCTCCTTGCGAAAATGTACCCATAGCCTGATCGGATGGATTAGCTCCGCTGCCACCGCTGCTATCAGGCGCTACTGGTTCGCTAGAGGTGCTGCTAGAAACTGTATCTACTGGGTCTTGACCTAGTTCTTCTGAATCTTGAGCAGCAGCGCTAGCAGACGGTATGAAAGAATTAAAAAAGCGTTGGCCAATTGCAGGTGCTGCTTTTAAAAAAGCTGCTATAGTGTTGTTTGGTATTTCTACATTACCTACTCTCATTTCTGCTATTGTATTGTTCATCTGAGTTGTTTGGAATGTGTTCCATTCACGTTTTGCTTCTGGATCAGTTTTTAAAAACTCTGCAAACTTCTTGTTAAAATCTGCGGTACTCAAGGTTATAATATATCTATCTTTATTTTCTTCGTACCAATCAATAAATTCGCTATACTGATCTAGATTTTGGTCAAAGTATTGTTGTATCATACCTGTGTCAGTAAAAGCGTTAGGAGTAGGAGACTGTGCCTTCCATGATCTATAATGTTCTCGATGTGTTTTCTTATTATCAATTAACCATTGTTGAAAAGAACCGTAGTTGCCGTTATCATCTTTTGATGCTCTGGCTATGTCAGGAAAAGCATCTAAGTCTGGCCTATTATCTTTGGTGTAATATTTTCGATTAGCAGATGCAGCTTCGGTTAGAATACTTATATATTTTCTTATATCGTTACTCATGTTAACCGCCTACTACTGATTTTGCATTTTCGTCTGATGATATATCTTTTGATTCGCCCTTAGGAGCTTCTGCCACTGGATCTACTTCTCGGTCTGATCTATCTTTTTCTAGTTCCTTTAATAATTCCATTACTCTGCTAGAACCAACTGAATCTTGAGCGCTTTCGCCGCCCATGTCTTCTTTGTCTAGCAGTGTTTCGTAAGGTTCTTCGTCTTCGGATTTATCAGGCTGTTGTGCTTCGATAGGATCACCTTCTCCTCTTACTGTAATGTAGCTGTGGCTAATACCGCAACAGTCTGCTAAATATCTTTCTAATACATGCGGAGTTGTTGGATACTGCACTTCTGCTTCGTATTGTGTAACTTCACAATTTTGTAATTGCGGAAAATCTAAAGGCTTAGCTTGTATTGGTGATGTTTTTGGTGATGACAAATTCAACAGTTTATATTTGTCTATGTTTCTTTCTAAAGCATCAGCAAAGCCTTCAGGCAGCTCGCCGGCTACTCTAATAATAAATTTGTAAGTTTTTTGAGACTCTGTTAAAAAATCGGAAAAAGTTTTCATTTTAACACTCCTAATATATTATTTATCTATGTCTTTGAGTTTATCAAGCAGTGTATTGCGATCAACTACAAACTCATCACCGCTTATTGTATCTGAATCAGGAACATTTTGATCTAACTTTTGTTTTTTCAACTGTAGGTCTATCATTTTTAATTTTTTATCTAACTTAGCTACTTTCGCATCTAACCCAGTTTTCAACATAGAACCTGCTACTTCAAAAATTCTACCACTGTATCTTAATTCTGCATTCATTCCTAAATCCATTAGATCATTATAGCTTTGAACTGCTTTGTCTGCAATGTCATCAAGCTCTGTATCCGACTTTGCACCTAGGCCACTTACTCTAGGTAAAGAAGAAGATATTTTATCAACATGAGCTAGTTGGGACTCTATGTCTTCACTTTTTTGCAATCTTTTTTCGTATGTTTTAGTATTATCAGCTTGTGCTTCTTGAACTTTTTCTTCTTCGATAAATTCTTTATTTTCTGGCAAATCAAAAAGCTCTTCTAATTTTTTTGTCATAGTATATCCTATAATATACTAGTATTTATTTGCGCTTTTGGCCCTGATGGAATATATCGTCTTCTGTAATTACTTTGAATTCTATATTCTTTTGGTCACAAAATTGTTTAGCTGCTTGCCATTTTGCTTGATTAATTACTGCTTGTATTTTATCACGTTGACTACGTGCTTCCCCTAGTATTTGTTTTTTTGGTTTTATTTCTATTAGCTGAACTTTACGTTGTCCTGTTTTATCTTTGTATGCAACTAAGAAATCAGGTACATATGTAGTTTTAGTTTGTTTTACTGGATTAAAATATGGTATTCGCATTGGCTCACTCATCCATTCTGTAATATGCATGTTCTCATCACAGAATTTCATAAAAACAAATTCCCAACTACTACGATATGTTGGCGCTTTATTTCCTATATATTTTTGAGGATTTTTTGGAGTGAATTTTCCTTTTGCCCATTTGTTTGGCATTATAGTAAAATATTTCTAGCTTCGAGAGTGTTAAATGTTTCTAAGTTTCTATAACCTAGTACACTTGTACTTGCTCTGTTATGGTTTAGAATTTCAATTACTAATTGAGAAAGTTGATTTTTTGAAAATTTTGCCATTGTGTCTAAAAATTCATAAACTTTTACACCGTCAATTTTTGCTTGTTGAATTAATACACCTGCAACTGCTTTTGCTGCTGATTTATCAAAACCTCTTTTTTCAAAAAAACCCTGTACTACTACAAATTCATCAGTTGATACTTGTATTTTTTTTGAAAAATAAGTATCAAAAAATTCTGTTGTTTTTTTATCACCTTTTATAGGTGTTGCAGGTAAGTTACTATTAGCTTGCATTTATACTCCTAAAATTTCATCTAAGGATTCTAAAAATCCTGGCTGTGGTCGTAAAATATCATATTGATTATCAGCTTCTTCAGCTCCGCCTGGATTGCCCTCTGCTTGATAATTTTTTCTATATAAGTCTCTTCTAGCAGCTTCTAATGCACTGGGATTATTTTGTAGTTCGTTCAAATTAATTTTATTAATTTCTCTCTTTGCGAATTCTAGTATATTATATTTCTGACCATCTTTTTTTGGAAAAACTAATTGTCCTGTTTTTGGTGTAGAAGTTGTAAATGTGTTAAATCTATTTTTTCTAAAATTCTCAAACGTATATCCTTGATTATTTCTAATATCTTGTGTCTGTAATTGTTTTCTTCTAATAATATCAGTAATTGTTGTAGTTTCCTCAACAATACTTAATTTATTTCTCACTGGTACTGCTTGATAATCCCTCTGTGGAATACTTGCTAATGAGCTCGGTGTTTCATCATAATGAATATTAGAAAACCCGTCTGGTGTGTCTTCTTCAGTATCGATTCTTCCAGTTTCGTAAAATACTGCTTCGTAGTTAATTGTAAAAGTATTTTGAGTGCCTCGGCCGCCATCAGCATAATCTAAGTTATCATGATCTAATTTACTTAACAAAGGATTAACAAGAGTATATCTATGATACACACCCCTAGTTAGTTGACTTACATGTATTTCTTTGAAAAAATGCTTATGCGGTAGCTGATTATCTAATCCGTATCTAAACAAAAAATTACTATATGTTAAATCAGGAGTGTATGCTTGAGGTCTTATTTGATAGTTGCCATCTACAAAATAATATTTGTAATACGCTTGTAGCAATGAATATGCTAAACCGTCATTATCGTCGTGCATTTCTACAGTAACAGGATCGTATTGAATTTGTGTCTCTACGTTCTTTTTTTGGTTATACCTGTTTATGGTTTCAACTCTTGGCGAGTACTTAGGAAGGTTAATAGTTTTGACTAACAATCCTATTTCTGCTGCACTCATTCCCCGATATTCAAAAGACGGTACTAGAGCTTTTGCAAAAGGATTGAGTACAAAATTAACATGATATAGAAAAGGTACTTTAGGTGCTAGTCTGTAATTATCATGTAAAAATAACTTACTAGCATGCTCCCAAGAAGCAAGGTTTCCTTTTGGACCATTGTACGCTTCGTATCTATTACTTAAATTGTTAAGATAAGGATTCAAATATGTCATGCAAATATTTATCCATAAAAAATGGGGGATAATATCCCCCATTAGTATAGCTATATTCGAAGTGGTTAAGCACCAATACCAGTTGCTAGTGTTCCAGTTGTACGTTCTATTGGCGTACCGACGCCAGTACCGATTGGTGTTTGGATAGCGTTATCGTAACGTATTTCAAGTGTTGTAGTTACAACCTCAGAAGTAGCGTAATTTAATTGGTTATATTGTGCATTTGTAATATAACATCCTACAACATCAAACGTTTCTAATGGAATAGGTTCGTGTACACCATTACCACCGTCGAGTATTTCAATCTTAGTAGTAAACTTATAGTCAATACCGGCAGCACCAGTTGATTGTTCGTAAAAATCAAATTGCTTTTGTAACTGCTCGCCTACAAGAAGCTGTACATTATTGTTAACATCTTCTCTTAGGTTAACAGTAATTGTTTGCCAGGCATGCTTACCTGCTAAGTATACTTTACTGTTGTAGCTATCTAAAACAATTTCTTCAAAACTTACGTTCGGTCTTGAAATATCTACAACTTGTTTTGTTAATTCTGTAGTAGGTGTACTTACTCCAAAATTAATAAATGTTACCCTAAATCTATACTGGAGTTTAGGCATGATCATTGCCTGGTTACTAGCACTTTGATCGTTTGCTATAGGCACTGTCATTTTAGTTAATGATGATACTGGCATATTTTCTTTGCTCCTAACTGTATATATTTAGCTTTATAAATTACCTATTTCACCGGTGTTCTTAATTCGCAACGGAATGTATATAAATTCAATTGCTTTTACTGGTTCGATAGCGATATCTATATATAACTCGTTTCTATCTATTCTAGCAGGCGTGTTATTTGTTTGATCACATACAACTAGGAAGTCATAAAGTGCTCTGTTACCTACTAGTTCAAGCATCAATGACTCTACAGACGCTTTTACTTCGTCTCTAGTAATTTTATCATTAGGCTCAAATAGATATGGCTTAGCTAGTTTCTTTAATTGCTGTCTTAGGTAAATTACTAGTCTAGCAACATTAATTCTATCTAATGCCGAAGCAGCAGCATATCTAGTTTTTTGACCAAATGCGACTAATCCGCTTCCATTAATAAAAGTAATTGGATTAATTCTGTTTTCGTATAAAGTGTCTCTTTGACCAATACTTAGAGATGCAACTTGGAATTCACCTTCACTTGTTACATATCCTGTAGAACTTGCATTTGTAATTTGACCTCTGCGTGTACCAGCTGGAGCAAACCAAGGATAAGAAACTTGATCGCTTAAACTCATAGTACGAAGCATCATATGTGAAGCTGGCACTACTACGTTATTACCAAAATTATCGCTTGTAAAACCGCTAGGGTAGTAGTAAGCTAAATAAGGATCAGAACTTAAAATACCTTTTTCATTATCTTCAGCAGCCTGTAAAGCATTTGTAGCATATTGCTGTAAATCCGGCGTTGCGTTTGATAATCTAAACGGTGTGTCTGCTATAATAAATGCAGTCAAATCGCGATCATAGTTTAGAGTTATAAGCTCGTTTGTAAGCTCTGGATATCCTGGGCAAGATAGTAAGTTAAATACATAAAGTTCACTATCTCTTATTGTTTCGTTATCATTCGCAGCAGCTTGAAGTTTACGTACAATTGTAGCTCTCTGGGCTAGTCTACCAAATGAACCAGCTCCGGTAATTGTGTTAGGACTTTCAGTTACCCATCTATGTGGGAAGTAATCTGACATATCCTCGTCTTGGCCAGTTCCTACATCTATAAATCTAGGATTTTTTGAATTTAGATCTATATAATTCTTTTCGTAGCGCTTTACATTAAATCCACTTCTACGTAAATTAAATAGAAGCATACCTTTCGGATACAAGTCTGGATCAGGTGCGTCTGGATCTAGATATGAAGTTAATAATAATTGAGGTATAGTGCCTACTGGCTGTTGCGTAGCAGTACCACCGTCGGTGCCATATCTAGCATCATCAAACAATACACCTTCTTCAGTTGTTTGATCTGTATTGTCTTTTGGAGAGCCCCATTTGTCTTCAATTGTTCCTATTACAGTATCATCAAATATGTATATTAAAGGATATTGTTCCAAGTCACCTGTTGAAATCCAAATGTCTCCACTAACAAGTGGATTACCGTCAGACTGTGTTGTTGGTCTAGTTACTCTTACTTGAGGACCGTTTACATCTGTGTTAGGGAATGCTGTTGCAGTTCTATAACCAACCCAACTAGATCCGTTGTGATACATAATATCAGCTTCGTCTAAGGTTGGATTGTACCATAACTGACCTTGCGACGCTTCGTCAAATGGTGCAACTACGCTAGCAGTATAAGTAATGCCTCTCCAATTTGTTGCTTGGAATTGCTTTGGAGAAGTTGTAGCATCTGTGCCATCTACAAAGTCTAAGAATCGCATGCTTACTGGATTGGTAACGTTATATGGTATAAAACCAATATTTTCTAGCATACCGTCAGTATCTACAAATTGTATTTCACCCCCTTCGGAGTGACTAATAATAAGTTTAGCTTGATCTGTTACTTGGCAAGTAATATTAGGTACATCAGCAGCATTTATTGCATCAGCAATTATTTCTGCGTCGCTAACTGCTGATCCTGCTAATGTTGCAGAAACTGTAACCGGTGTTGAATAACCGCTATACGTAGCATCAGTGCTTGCTACTGTAAAGGTAAATGTCCCCGCGCCTGGATTTGTTGAAGTAATGGCATTTGTTGTTATTGTAGTTGCACCAGTTGCTGCTCTTTCATAAACTTTAAAATTAGGAGTCGCAGGTGTTGTGTTATCTACGTTCACTTTTGAATAAGTTACACCAGCCGCAAGATTTACACCACCACCTGATATATCTAATGCTTCAAGAGCTGCTGCATTGTCGTTGTAAACAAGTGCATCTACTTCGTCCCACAGCAAAGTTGCAGAATTCCATTTTTTAAGTATAACATTCATGCCACTATTAGGAGTACTTGTCTTTAACCATACACTACCGCTTGGTCTAGAATATGTGTCGTTTGTTTTCCATTCTGGCACAGTAACGTGTCTAGAAACTTGTGTTGTAGGCGGATAGTATGTACCTGCTACTAATCCTAGTTCTGTTAACTTTGTTGCGTCACCGCCTAATACTATAGGTCCACCTAGTGAACTGTCATCTGCTCCGGAACTTGTGCCGTCGCTGTAAATTTCTAAGTACCCATCGCGGTTAGCTGCTGTTACGCCGTCTATTACAAGCGCATTAATATTAGCTGCAATTGTAGTTGTGTTTTCTTGATCTACACTCAAAACAGTACCATTAATGGTAATATTTGCAGCACCAGCAGTAAGTGTTGGATTTGCTTTGGATGATTTAATTGTAGCCCAGCTTTTGGTCCATGCAGCTGATCCTAATTCTACCCATGTACCACTATAATTTTTGTACCAATATCTATTAATATCTGTAACTGACACAACAGCATATGAACCAATTGCTCCTATAGAACCTTTAGGAGTATAATCTTCATTATCGTAATCAACTACATCATTTGTTCTATAAATTGATATAGGTGCTTTGTTAGTAAATGTTTGTGCATTAGTTGCTGGCTTAGCACTACCGTTCCATTCTTGAATACCAAATTTAGTTTCGGAAAGATCTAACCATAAAGAACCCTCTGGTGGAAAGGAGGTTGGAGGGAAAATACTAGGCTCTAGTTCAGTTAAATCTACATCTGCTCTTACAATAAAAGCTCTATTGCTTACACCTAAATAAGAATATGCAGCTTGTAAACCGTATTCATTTAGTTCTCCACCGTGTATTGGATTGTTGTTTTCGTCGACTTCAAATATCGGGTCACCGAAGAAGTCTGCAAGTTCTCTTTGTGAACTTATTAGATAAGGCTTACCTGCATTTGTGCTTAAGGTGCCTTGTGCAATGCCAGTATTAGAAGCATTTGCTTTATTCTCTCTACTAGCAACAAATATTAATGGTATTGTACCTGGTTCAGCTGGAGTGTAAAAGCTCTCGTCAATTACATTTACCTGAACGCCTGGTGATACTAATCCTGCCATGTTTTTCTCTCCTAATGGGTTAAATATATTTATCAGGAATGAGAAAAAAAGTACAACTAGATTAGTTAAATTGTAGATATGTAATTCATAACTGAATCTATTTGTTCATGAAGATAAATTAAATTATGATTATTATCTATATTAAAATCCGCCATAGTTTTATTAAGAGTCATGCTGTCAACTTTTTCACTAGCTAATATTTCACTGCGATCAACCCATAAAGCATAATCATAAATTTTTTGTTCTTTTAAAGCATAAAACTCTCGTGCATTTCTAAGTCCGCAATAGATGTCGTATTCTTTAAAGATTTCAGTGCCTAATCTAGCTGGATTTTCTTTATTATAATTACTAATAAGATCATACCATTCTGCTCTATGATTGTGTCGGTCAGTATAACATTCTTCGTAATTAGAATAATTATATTTTCCTTTTAGTTGATCATATATAAAAAGTTTAGAACAAAACTCACTACTGCTAATAAAATTATAGCCGTAATTATTTTTTAAAATGTCACATACAGTATCTTTGCCGTGTCTACCGTGACCAATAACAAGTAATTTCATACTTTAATATATTATAAAAAATATCAAAAGTCAATAAAATTATCCTATAGTAAAGCCATATCCCACTCCGCCTGGCACTGCGGTAGAAACCTCTTTGTCTAATTTTTCCATCTCAGCAAGCGCTTCTGACTTTAGCTGACTACCGTTTAGACTTGTACCACCTTGAGGTCCTGCAATTGTAGCAAACTTTTCTCTAGCTTCGCCTAACATAAATTTAGCAGTTGCTAAAGTATAATCTTTAATCCATTGTTTAGCAAGATAATCTTCAAGAAGCTGTTCATCTGGTCTATAATTATAGCACATTAATAGTAAATTTTCTTGTGTTCGAGGACGTTGTAAGATTGTTAATTTTTTAGTTGCAGGGTTCCATTTAAATTCAATAAATGAACCAAACATTCTGCCTACTAGTTCTTGATATTGAGTGAAATAATTATATGTTGCTAAGCCACCTAAATTAGTACCACTCATCAAATATGTATTTGTATAAGCTAGGTTAAAAGGCTCAAATAATGTGCCGCCATCGCCGCCGCCGCTTCGCGAGCCTATGCTACGTCTAAAAATTTGTCTAACTTCTACAATTTCATTAGGCAATGTATATTCGTTTTGATCTTCTACTGTAGGCATAAAAAAATAAGATTCTTCTACACTATTATCAGATCTTTGTCTAAATTTAGTTAAAGCTTTATCTAGTGCAGTTTCATAATGTATAGGATCTAATTCTACATCAATCATTCCGCCACCTAATAAGGTGTACACATAATCAAATATTTCTTGCTTGGTAGTAGTTGCCATTGGTGATCTCCATTGTATTTATGTGAATAAATACTGTATGCCAAGACTAAGTTTATATAAACCCGAACGTGGACCCGACTATGAATTTCTAGATAAACAAATCTATGAAATGTTTACTGTTGGCGGTGTTGATATGTTTGTACATAAATTATTAGGTACAAAGATAAATTCAAATGATGAATTTCAAAACCCCAATGTAACCGACGAAGGTATTACAGATCCTTTGAACATTCAAGACGTTTTATTTTTAGAAAATCGTGATCGAAAATACGAAAAAGACATTTATAATATTAGATGTGTATTCAATTCAGCAGATATTGATTTTGACTTAAAACAATTTGGTTTATTTTTAACAAATGATACCTTATATTTGACTGTGCACATACGCAGTCTAATTAATACGCTAGGCAGAAAAATAATAAGTGGAGATGTTATAGAACTGCCTAATTTAAGGGATGAATATGCATTAGGTGATTCTGAATTTGCTATTAAGAGGTTTTATGTAGTAGAAGATGTAAGCAGAGCGTCTCAAGGTTTTACCCAAACGTGGTATCCGCATTTATATAGGCTTAAATTGAAAAAAATATATGATAGTCAAGAATATAAAGACATATTTAATATAGATCCAGACAGCGACGGCGACCCGTATCCTAGTATTGGAACAAATAGTGGTACCTCTACGTTTGACACTGAAATTGCAATAAATGATTTAGTTGTACAAGAAGCAGAAGAAAATGCATTACTAAGCGGTTATGACACAACACATTTCTTTACTGTTACTACAGATGAAAATGGAAACATTGAATTAATTGATACTAACAGTAATGGTGTTTTAGATACAATGTCACCTACACCTAAAAAATCTGGATATGCTGGATATCTTTTAGGTGATGGATTTCCGCCTAACGGTTCTCCTTTTGGTTTAGGAAAATATTTTCCTTTAAATAGTGAAGAAGGCGATTATTTTTTACGTACTGATTTTTTACCTCGAAGATTATTTAGATATAGTGGGGATAGATGGGAAGTGGTAGAAGACGAAGTTAGATTAACGCTTACAAATACAAATACTAGAAACACACAAAAAACTGGATTCATTAACAATACTAAAACAGATGTTATTGCAGGTGATGAAATAGAAGAGCGTCAAAGCTTAAGCAAAGCACTAAGGCCAAAGAGTGATTAAAAATGCAACATTTTTACGATAATCAAATACGTAGATATTTACTTCAAGTAATTAGACTAATGAGTAACTTTTACTGGAAAGACGGTGACGGCGACGAGAGACAGATTCCTGTATCCTACGGTGACATATCTAGACAAGTTGCAAATCAAATTGCTCAAAACAGCGAAGCGTCTACGCCTAGTGTACCTAGAATGGCTGTTTATATAACAGGGTTAGCAATTGACAATAGCAGACGAGCTGATAGTTCATATGTTCATAAGTTACATATTAAAGAAAGAAGATATGATTCTGCAGGTAACGAGTATTTAGATCAAGAAGGTAAAAATTATACAGTAGAAAGATTAATGCCTACTCCTTATGTAATGACTGTAAACGTAGATATTTGGAGTAGTAACACAGACCAAAAATTGCAAATTTTGGAACAATTACTAGTTCTTTTTAATCCTAGTTTAGAAATACAGACAACAGATAATTATGTTGATTGGACTAGTTTAACTGTAGTAAACTTAACAAACGTCAATTGGTCTAATCGTTCAATACCAGTTGGTACAGATGATGATATAGATATTGCTCAACTGACGTTTGAAATACCTATTTTTATAAGTCCTCCAGCAAAAGTAAAAAGACTTGGTGTTATTACAAATATTATTTCGAGTATTTTTGTAGAAGCAACAGGAACAATTGCAGAAGGCTTAACAAAACCAGAACTAAATCAGTACCAAGACATAGATACAATCGGAATGGGGCAACAATTAAAATTAGACTTAGATGAAGACGGCAATGTTACAGAGATACCACAAAACTCTGGTTCACAAAAAGGTGAAGCTGATGCTGTAGTTGCAACTAATTATCAAGATTGTAGTGTAATTATATTAGACGGCAAGGCAGAATTAAAACGAGGTGAAGGATTACCGCCTGCATCTTGGGAAGGATACATTACTGCATTGCCATTTCAGTTTAAAGATTATGTCACAACATTAAAATTAAGGAGAGCTGACACCGGCTATGAAATTACAGGTAGTGTGTCTGTTGATCCGTTAGACGAAACAAAACTTGACATTGATTTCGACATCGATAGTACACCTAGTGATACAATTATAGATGGTCCCAATAGTCCTAGAAGTAATGTTGACTACGTAGTAAATCCTTACTCTTTTAATCCTACACCGTATCTTAGTGCAAAACCTAGGATATTAATATTAGAAGATATTAACACTAGCCAAAACGTTGGACAAGACGTGGGCGAAACTCCAGACAATTACAGATATGATGGCCCAGATGCTTGGAAAAACACCGCCGGCGAAGACACCTTAATTGCAAGTGCAGGTGATATAATTGAATGGTCGGGTTCTGAATGGTTAATTGTTTTTGATGCAAGCGAGCATGATAGTGGTATTGTGTACACAACCAATTTGAATACAGGTATTCAATACAAATATACAACAGAAGATCAGTATTGGACTAGAGCATTTGATGGTTTGTATCCAGCAGGAACATGGCGCTTAGATTACAACTGATATATACAATATGTCAAACATTAAATGTAGTGGTGCGTTTATCTACTGTATAAACACCGAACGATTTTTATTTCTATATAGGAAAAAAAGTAAAAATAGCAATGTATGGGGTTTAGTTGGCGGTACTAATGAAAAAGATGAGTCTTTAGGTAACGGACTTTTACGTGAAATTCATGAAGAAATTGGCGAAGTTGATATAAAAAAAATTATACCTTTAGAAACTTTCTCTAGTAATGATAATAAATTTTTTTACTACACTTATATTTGTATTGTCGAAAATGAATTTATACCTAATCTAAACAGTGAACATTCAGGATATGCTTGGAGCAAATATAAAGATTGGCCACAACCTTTGCATAATGGTGTGAAAAAAACAATGAATAGCAATATAGTTAAAAATAAATTAAAAACAATTTTTGAAATTTACAAAGAAATGTAATCTAAAATTTTAACTTTTACAACATTGTTGTCTTCTAACCATTTAATAGCAGCTAATTTTACTTTTTCGTCTTGAGACTCTCTAAAAAAAGTACTATCGCTTAAGTGATCTAAATGATCAAATAATTGTTTTACAGCATCTCTATCTTTCAAGCCACTTGCTTGAATATTTTGTAGTATGTTCAAAACAAATGTATTACCTTCTGTTGATTGCATACCAAGATTCATTTTTTCTCACTTATCAAAATTATGTAAAACATTCACAGGCTTGCCTAAATCCGGAGCAGATGTAAATTTTATGTAATAGCCATCTGCATAAGGTGCATTAGGTCCTGTTAAACTACCGCTAGTGCTTTGTTCTAAAGTATAGTTTGTAGTAGCTATTTGAAAAACGTTTTCAACAAACACTAACACATTTTGAGCAGCAGCTGGTACAGGATAATCACTATCACCACTTGCTAAAGGACCAAATACGGTCTCAGTTGCGTCACCGTTTCCTAAATTTTGCTGCGTAATTGAAGTTGGCTCTTTAAAACGCATTTTTCTCAAAGCACCATTCTGGTAACATTCAAATTCGTTAGTATCTGTATTGTAACGAATATGACCTTCTGTATAACTTGTAGTTGCATCGGCTGTTGAGCCTTTAGGAACAAGCATCATGTCAGTACTATCTAGTACAACTTGGCCATTTACGTCATAAATGACACCTTTGCCGCCTACAGCAGCTTGATTAGTGGTTTGACGCTTTAGATATCTCATCATACTTCCATATAACTCACAGTTGCTGATAAACCGTTACTCGATGCTGTGAAGGATACAATGTCGCCTTCGTCTAAAATTACCCTACTAAAATCCCAAACAAACGTATCTTGTCCATCTACAACTACTGTATTAGCTACTCTGTTAACATTTGTATTTAAACTATCTCCACTAGGTATGAAATGCATATCAAAATTTTGTGAAGTACCGGTATTATTACATACAATTATATTTAATATTGCATATTTTTTTCCCGCTGGTACTGTAAGTACGTCTAGTTGTGCTACAGTTAGTTGGTTAGTTGCTATAGCCATTATTTCTCCTTAAAAAAGCATCGAATATAGTAATGCTTTATTTTTACTTATTAACTCTCCGGTATTTGCATTACTGTTTACAAAAAATAAACCAGAGCCATCTGCTGAACTAGGATCACTATATAGTTTAATTCCTTCGGACGGAGGATTTGAACTTGGGGCTACAACATCTTCTGCCTGGAACGGTGCAGGAGTTATAATTAATCCGTCGTCAATTCTTACACTACCAGCGCCACTTGCACTTAATATTAAGTCTTGATTTGTACTGTCATCATTAAGTGTTGTAATTTGATTATCTTTAAACTTAAGATTATATATTTCTGTTCTATTTCTGAATATATTACCTATGTTACTTCCGTCTACAGTGATTATAAACTTGCTTTCTATAGCATTTGTATCAAAATCTTCAGCTGTAAATGTTGTGTCTGCGTCACCTATGCCGCTTGTAGCCGCTCCAGTAAGTCTAAAGTTTAAATAATCCTCTAAAGCTTTTGCATTTACTATTGCATCATCATCTAATGGAACTGAACTATTTACAGTACCGCCGGAATAACTAAAAACGTTTTCTTCGTAGTCAGTAACACCGGTTACTGATACAATACTGTTTGTTGGTGTTAAAAAGATTGTACCATTATGATTAATACTATTGGTATTAATTGGTAAAATACTTGAATTAACATCTTTGAATACCCAACTACCATTACTAGGTGCACCACCGTTATAATAACTAGCAGTCATATCATATACTAGTCTAACGTTATCTAGTGTACCTCTATCTATTTCTAAACCTGATTCATTTAGTGTAATTCCTGCGGCAGTTTCGCCTTCATTTAGAGTAATAGTGTTGTCTGCAATAGTTGTATTAGTTGATTCAACCGTAGTAGTGTTGCCTTCTACAACTAAATTACCTCTTACAACGACTCTACCAGTAATACTAGGATTGGTTCCAGTGGTGTCAAGAGTTATTAATGCATTACCTGCATTAGCTCCTGCATGTTCGACAATTACTTTAAAGTCGTCATCGACTACTCGTATAACTCTTGACATTACTTAATCCTTTTTAGCTTTGACGTGGTAAAGCTACAGATAATACAGCATTTGGCACGTTTGCATCTTCGCTTGCGCTTGCGTCATACCCAATGTTGTAAATTGCATTTTCAGCACTAGCAATAGCAGCACCACTGCCAGAACCTTCTATTTGTACTGTTCTATTACGCAATTTTGTTACTTGATATGTAGTAGAATCAGAACCGATTGCATCAATTTTAAATTCGCCTGCTACAAGAGTTCCGTCTGCTTTGTTTACAAGTTTTAAAATTTCACCTGCGGTTGGATCAGCATTATCAGAATCTAGTCTTACCCAAAATTTTGAGTCACCTTTTTGCTTATAGATGTGAGCTGCTGTAGCTGCTTCTGATCCACCTGTAAAAAAGTGTCTGCTTACTGCAATACGGCCTGAGCCGTATCCTATTTTATCTTTGTTAATCGGACGTCCCATTGTTTTCTCCTTGTTGACGTTCTAGGTCTACGCTGCGGGAACAGCATAACTCTATAACATAGTATTTATCAACATAAGAGAAAAGGCATACTAGCCGAAACTAGTATGCCTTTACTACGTACCATGAAACAGCACGGAGACACGTTGCTTATTACAGGCGACGTTGTCTGCGACTGTAAAAAAAGTGATAGGTTGGACTAAGGATTACCAACAATCGCCTTTGTAGATCCTGTCTATAAAGCGAAGCCTAGCATCGAACAGTTACTTTCGAAATACGCATCTTCATGTCTCCATGCTCATGCGCTGCCACTACAGCTACTAGCCAAGTTACTGCCTCTACTCAACAGCATTTCCTTGCACTATCTAACTAGGACCGTCGTCTTCGTTATGTTTATATAATAGCATCGTATAAAACAAAGTCAACCAAAAAAAGTCAAAAAAATAGGACCCGTAGGCCCTATTTTGTAAGTGTAATTTAGACTTAGCTAAAGCTTACGTTACCGTCTGTAATAGCAACGTTAGCTAGGTAGTCTGCTGCGTTACCTAGGGACGAAGCAGTGTTGTTAAGCTCAACATAGCCGTAGCGTGTTAAGAAGCTTACTACTGGTTCAAATGTACCTGGGTCCAACACAACACCACTTGACATTAGCGGAATGTATGGGCAGTAGAACGCTGCTGCGTCTGATTCGCTTGTACCTTTGTAACCAACTAGTACGTTAGCACTGTCTGCTGCGTAGCTGTTTACATATACCTTCATAGCGTTGTTTAGAGTACCAACTAGCTTTGTGTTAGTTGGAGCTTCGAAAGTACCTTCTGTTGTACGAGCAAACGCAGAAGTTGTAGCTGACTGAAGAATTGTTAGCGCAAATGGGCTAACAACTGCCCAGTTACCAGCGCCACGACGTGTACGCTGAGCAATTAGGTTAGCTGCACGGTTGATTTGAACAGCAAGTGCTGCGTGCTCGTCACCAACGAATGTAGCTGTACCAGAAACTGCTGCCTGGTCGTAAGTTTCAACTGCACCACCAGCAAGTGTGCCTAGACTAGCTAGGATTTCTTGGTCAATTTCAGCAGTAATTTCTTGTGCTAGAGCAGCCATAATTTCTGCTTCAACATCAATACCGTGCTGTGACTGAGCATCTTGAGCAGCTTCAAAAGTCCAACGAGCTGATAGCTTACGTGATTTAGCTTCAACTGTCTGCTTTAAAATCTGAATGCTTAGTCTGTTACCAGCGGAACCTTCAAGTGCTGCTGTGCTTGCTGCGGTAGCATTTGCTGTGTCACCGGAATATGCTTCAGCAATTTTGAATGGGCTTAGAGCTTCTTCGCCTGCTACTGCACCGCTTGCGCCTGCACCAGCTGTGTCGCTGTAGCGAACACGTAGAGTATGAATTTGGCCAACTGGACCAGTCATTGGCTGTACGCCAACAAGCTCGTTTGCAATTACAGTTGGCATTACACGTCTAATTACTGGTAAAATTACACGGTTTAGTGTAGCAACGTTACCAGCAGATGTAGCACCTGCAGTTGCACTCTCTTTGAGATACTTGCGAGTATTTTCGAGAGTTGTTTCCATTACGGATTTTCTAGTGCCGGATAGGCCTTCAAGCAATGCACCTTTGGTGTCGTGCCAGCGACCTTCTAGTAGTTCTGACATAATTAATCTCTCCTTATTTTAAGCCTGCAAGACGTCGTAGTGCAATTACATTTTGATCGTCTGCTGTAGAACTATGTGTTTGAGTTTCTTTGTTGCCTGTTATTTCTTTGCCTTCAGTTAATTTTGCCTTTTTAGATACTGACTTAGAAGTGTCGCCATCTATCACAGTCGGTAAATATTTTTCAAATGCTGAATCTAAACGGTTAGTTTGAACAGACTCAAGTAAATCACTCATGATTTCCTTTTGTGATTTACTCAATGGAGCAATCAATTCTGCTACTTTATCTTTCCGTTGACTACTTTCTTTCAGAAGCTTGATTTCAGTATTCTTGCTTTCTGTTAGTTTTTTAGTCTTGCTAAGAAGCTCAGTTGCTTCTTTCAGCTTAGCCTTATTTTCTGCAATTACATTTAATAATCTTGCAGTTTCTGATTTTTTATTAACGTGACTATTTGTATATTCCTGTTGGAATGATTCGAATACTCTACGGCCAAAATCATTTTGGCGTGCTACAGTGATATCTTCTTTTAGCTGAGTAAGTTCAGACTTAAGAGACTCACTAACTGTTTTATTAACTAGTTTAGCACTTTGATTAATAAAGTCTTTTTTGACTTGATTAAATGCGTTTCTTGATTCACGCATTAATTTTACTTTAGTTTCAGCTAGATCTTTTTTATCTGTATAGAATTCAGATATTTCTTTTGTTAACGCTTCGATAACAAAATTTTCTAGTTTTTGGAATTTAGCTGCAACTGACTTTTGATCTTCATGTAGTTCACTAACTTCTGACTTAAGTTGTTCCATAATAAAGCGTTCTAACTTTGTAGAATGCTCACGTATTGCAACAGCATATTTTGCTTTTGCTTCTGCAAGTTGTTTACGGTCCTCTTGGAATTCAGTGATTTCGTTAGATAATGATTCAGTAAGCATTTTGTCAATAGATTCAACCATTGTCTGCTTGTCATGCTCATATTTACGTGCAAATTCTTCACGAAGTTCAGCAGTTACCTGCTTTTTGTTTTCGTCAATTTTTTTATTCCACGCTTCTTCTATGTCAGAACGAATCTCTTCCGAAACTACATTATTTTCAAATAATGTTTTTAGTGCATCCAACATATTATTCTCCTGTTATTGGAGACCACTGATTATGTTAACCAGCGATTCTTTTAGATATTTTTGTGCCTTTGGATCGTGCTTTACTTCTTTGCCTAATTGAAATGCCTTGTAACCGCCTCTTGCATTCATTAAATGTTCGTAAATTGGTGTAGGGTAAGCCGAAGGAGCACTAGGTTGTGCTACAATATCAACAGTTACTATTTCAAAATCGCTTACTTGTCCTGAACCGTCTTCTTTGACATTTCCTGAACCTCTACTTGAAACACCTAGTTTAACTCCGCTTTTTAGCATTGTTTCAACTAGGTTTCCCATTGGTGTAGGTAAAATTTTAAGTTTACCTAAGCCGTTTGCGTCTTCACACCACATGCTCTCAATCATATGTGATACACGATCAAGATTGATGTTAAGACCTTCGGGATGATCAACTTCACCGAGAACTGAATAGCCGCCTTTAATTTGCGCATTCATAGTTTCGACAGCTTTACTAATTTCATTTGCAGGGTAGACACGCTGGTTAGCGTTAGTTACGCCACCCTCTATGAAAATTCCCTTCATGTACAAATCTTTGCCATCATTTAATGACTCGACAACTATTTTAGCCTCGTCGTATGTAAGTGCTTCTGTTAAGTTGATCATCCCTGTTCCTTGCTTTTCTTTAACTCAACATTGACTTTGCGCTGTCTGCTGAGTTGCTCGGCTTTGGTGCGTTTTTCATCGAATCAGCTGCTTTACCGCCTGGTACATTTACATTACCGGTGCTCATGTCTGAAACTTTAGCGCCTGTGCCGCCTTTGCCGCCGTCGCCGCCGCTTACTATGTTCGAACTAGTGCCGCCCATGTCGTTAGAACCAGCTACTGGTGAATTGGTGTTTGCACCGTTATCGCCCATGTTTGCTGTTACTTTTTCAGTGTATTCACGCATTAGTTGAGCTACAGACTTTTCACCTTCTGCTACAGGCTCGTCGTCGTCCATTGGCTCTTCGTCGTCCATTGGCTCTTCGTCGTCCATTGGCTCTTCGTCGTCCATGTCATCCATGTCCATTTCTGGCTCTTCGTCGTCCATGTCCATGTCATCCATGTCGCCTTCGTCGTCTATGTCGCCTTCGCCGTCCATATTAGCCATCATGCGTTCGAAATCATCTTTAAGAGCGTCTAGTTCAGCTTCTATATCACCAACTCGATCGTCTAGATCTTCGCCGTCCATTTCTTCAGCTCTCTCTTGCCCTGGTGCAAGATCAGCCATAAAATCATCAGTTTGATCTTCACCTGGTGCTTCGTCAAACTCGCCTTCTTCTTCTAGGTCCCAGTCTTCTTCAATGTCAAAATCTTCTTCAAGATCTTCATCTTCTTCTAGATCCCAGTCTTCTTCAAGATCATCGCCTTCTTCTAGATCTTCATCTTCTTCAAGCTCATCGCCTTCTTCTAGATCTTCATCTTCTTCTAATTCTTCGTCATACATGTCACTTTCTAGTAGTGACTCATAAATTCTTCTTGATTTTTCTACTACAATCTCGTGGAATAAATCTTTTGCACCTTGAGTATCTTCGTTTACAAGGCGCTCAAGCATTTCTTCAAATTTTTTGCGCTCTGCCATTTTATATCCTTTCTAAACCAACAATAGCTTTGTTTACACAAGGCATATAACCTTTTGTTCAATGAAAGAATCTTTTACAATAGGTAAAGGAATCATTATATGAAGCTAGTATAAACTGTCATATTATTTACGTATATTTGAATAAAACTAGTATAAATGGGTACTTTTTTGGTATATTTTTTATAAGTTATGTATATGGCAAAATTGTTCTTTTTGCATAACACTTAAATTCTTATAATTTTTTAATTCTACAGGCTGATATGTGTTGAATTCTATAACTCTTACAAAGTTTATATTTGGATGACTTTCGATTACTTGCTGCGTCTGCCTTAACCAATTTCCGTAAAAAGTAGCACCATCTGATGATCTTTTGTAGTTTTTTGTATCTGCATACATATTATTAAATTTTTTACCCGAGTCTAAACCTTTATAATCAAAACCCAAAATGTATATAGTTTTAAAACCTTGTTGTGCAGCAAACCAAAGAGCAGTAGGACCACTACTCCAGCCTTTACTCGGTTTAAAAAAATTAAAATCTTTCAATTTTTCATATGCTCGATTATAATTTGTCCAGACTGTATTTGTTTTTTGATAACCTTGCTGGTTAATTTCTAGAATCATTTTTGTATCAACAGCAATTAGGTAATCAGGTTTACATTCTCTGTATAATGCATTACAACCATACAAAGTGCCGTAAATTTTTAATTTTTCTATGTTTATATCTTTTCTACTAGTTCCATTGCCAACAACAAATGCTGTACTGGTTTTAGGCGTAGTAACAAATTTTTTCAAACTAACTTTTTGATTTTTTGTTAATTTTTTCTTAATTCTTTTATCTAATTTTTCAGCTTGTTCTACAGATTTTAATTTTCTAAATTCTTCTTTAGAATATAAATTTTTATTAATTTTAGGCATTATTATAGAGCAGAAGTATCAGCCGGTGCTTTGTAAATTTTTCTAATGTTGACCAAATCATCTTCTTTAGATTCTCTGTGTCTTGCTGCTATTTCATTAGCACGTCTTAGATCACCTAGGGTAAGTGATGGTTTACGAGTATCACTAGCTTTACGATTGTCGTCAGACTCTGATGATAAAGGAATATCTTTCCATTCACCAGGTTTATCTTTGTCAAAATAATAAAGTTCACGTAATATCATAATATTATTTAGCTTTCTCAAAAATATTTACTAAATGGTTTCTGCGCCGCCGGGAGCAGCGCCGGGTGTTGCTCCGCCGCCTAGTCCAGCGTCAGTAGCTGTATCAGGTGGTGTAGCTTCTGTGCCTATAATGGCATCAGTGTCAGTTAACTCTTGATCTGCCGCTCCTAATCCGCCTGCTATACCTGCTCCACTAACACCAACGGCTCTCATTTCAGCACTAGGATCAAGATCTCCTCCTGCTGTATCTTCATCGTTCTCTTCTAACCATAGAGTTTCGTTTTCGGTAATTTCTTCGTCTGACAATCCTAAGAATCTTTTCAGTGCAAATCTATTAGAAATGTAAGGTAGTGCAGCCATTTGTCCAAAGGTAGGCACTCTTGCATTGTCAAGTTCAGCTTGTCTATAGCTTGCAAAGTTTTGCGGTTTTACAAAATTTAAGTCAAACATTTCAGTGTCAATTTCTACACCTTTTGTCAAAATATATCTTTTAAATTCATTACTAAACGTCTCGATCAGTAGTCCTTGAAGCCGTTCGCAATAGGTGTTAAATCTTAGTTCTTGAATGTATGCAGTTCCAACTCTACCATCTTGGAAATTGTTTGCGCCGTCATCTGCGCCAGTAGGAAGATAACTCGAAGGAATGCGTAAGCCTCTAACAAGTTTGTTTGTAAAATAGCGTAGATCGTCGATTTCGCCTAGGTTAGTACCACCTGGAAGTGTTTCAACTTTTGATCCTCTACCTTCAGCTGTTTGCGGAAAGAAGTAGTCTTCGTTGATACTAAGTGGGTTGTAACTTGAGTCTATAACATTTGTACCACCACCTGTAGCACTTGGAATACGACGTTGATGTATTTCTGTTTTTACACGTTCTACAAAGTTCATAGCAAGGTGAGCAGGCATATTACCTACGTCTACATAAAATACTCTACGTTCAGGAGCTCTTTGTACACGGTAGATTATTATTGCGTCTTCTAGTAATTCTTTTTGTTTGTAAACTTTAAACACAGTTTCAAGCAGTGAGTTACCAAAAGGATAGTTATTGTCTAATCCTTCACTTAAACTTAGATGTAAAATGTGCTCTGCATCTACTGATGTTTCTTGTTGTTCAGTATAGAATCTTGAACCTGTTTGCTGAGGTGCATTACCTACCATACCTCTTGCACCACCAGTGAGGTAACCTACGCCTGCGCTTTGAATATTACCATTTGTTTCTATTGGTGTAGTTGCTACAGACTCTCTAAAATTAAAATTTATATCTCTTACTACATATTGCTCAGGTATTTTACCTTCGCTTTCATTTACAATAATACGAGTAACTTTGCCAGGATCAACATGAAAAAGTTTTTTTGTTTCAGGATCTCGAATAAAAATTTCATCACCGAATTTAAATGTATTCCTGAATATTCTAAACATTCTTGTGTCAAACTCATTTAGTTTACACCACTGTTTTAGATATTCTGTAAGTGTTTTTATTTCTGCGCTAGTAGCAGGTTTATGGAATTCAAAATCAAAATGATTACCTTGACGATTCTTTTGAGTACAAAATTCTGCAAGGATATCAAGTGCAGCATTTACTTCGCTGTCCATGTCCATTGTGTTGTATTGACCGTATCTTTCAACACGATTAGGTGAACCTACGTAGACATCAGGCAGATAGCTATTGTAGTTTGCACTAGCTGGACCTCCACCGCTACCGGTACCACCGTTTATTGGACTTACTTGTCCGTCATATTGTGTAAAATATTTTTTCCAAGACATTGATTTTTACTCGTTAATATGTTATATTTATACTATAAAATGACAACAGCACAATTAAAGTACTAAGTATATATATGGAAGCAAAAACAAAAAAACTCAAACCTGTTCACATAAGTCAGCAAAATGCTGGTCCAATGCTTACTACTGAACAATACGAAAAACAGAAAAAATTAGAAAAAAAAGAGAATTTGAATGGCAGTAAAAACATTTAAATTAATTACTGGTGAAGAAGTAATTGCAGAACTACACAATGATGAATCAGAATATGTTGAAATACTACGGCCTGTGGCTCTAGTAGAAACTGAAGCAGGTAATGTT
>Ga0255759_10000786_pt1 | contig 28518 bp, 25 predicted proteins | sample 101ome_20_FD_179959 | JGI IMG/M metagenome (GOLD analysis project Ga0255759, IMG submission 179959) | Coastal salt marsh microbial communities from the Groves Creek Marsh, Skidaway Island, Georgia - 101404AT metaG (version 2) | ecosystem: Environmental > Aquatic > Marine > Intertidal zone >...
CACTGGCAGCATCTTTGATATCCGCATCAGAGCAGACAATCATGGCATCTTTACCACCTAATTCGAGGCTATAGGGAATGAGCATTTCACCACATTTTGCAGCAATCTTCTTGCCCGTTGCCACGCTGCCTGTGAAAGAAACCTTATCTGGGCCTTGATCAATTAATTCTGCGCCTGTCTCCCCATCTCCAATCACAGTTTGAACTAAATGCAATGGCGCTTCTGCTAAGGCAAAAATTTCTTGCACCAATACTCCAGACATAGGCGTAACTTCTGATGGTTTTACCACCACGCTGTTACCACAAAGAACAGCTTGAATGACTGGGTTGATAGATAAGATAAATGGACCATTCCATGGAGTAATTACTGCCACCACTCCTCTTGGCTTGTATGTGATTATTGTTTTTTTAAGAAATTGCATGGGGCCATGCATCTTAATTTTTTTATCTGCAAGCCATTTTTGGGCTCTTTTGGCATAAAACACCAACGAATCTACTGCTGAGAAAACCTCCATAGACATGGCTTCTTGCTCAGGCTTTCCAGTTTCTCTCATGACCACATCCATAATTCTATCTTGCTGTTGTATAACAATGTCAGCAACCCTGTGCATCAATTCAACTCTCTCTTTTAGCGTTGTTTTTTTCCATTCACTTTGAGCAATTTTTGCTTGTTTCATTATGGTTGCTATCTCCTCAGATGAGGTACATTCATAAGTATCGATATGAGAAAGGTCAACTGGGCTTTTTAAACTTAGTAATTTCTTTCCATTGTCAGAATGAGAGATTGAAAAAATAGCCATGATTATACTTCCTTAAGTTTTGCTTCAAGCATGGGTGTGACGTGGTTATTGATATGGGCATTCATGCCCATAGGCATGATTTCATAATGCTCCAGTTTTCTAACCACTTTAACCATGATGATAGTAAATTTATATAACGCTAAAACATAATAATAATCAAAATCATCTGCGCTAAAGCCTGTCAAGGCTTCCCATTTAGCTATCGTTGCAACGGGGCCAGGAAAACCAGCCAATCTATCTACGTGAACACCTTTTGAATTACAGTCATCAATGGCAATTCCCCAAGCTAGATCCATGCAAGGGTCGCCAAGTGCAGCCATCTCCCAATCTAACACAGCAGAAACTTGACCATCAGGTTCATACATAACATTTGCACATCTGCAGTCACCCCAAAGAATTGAAGATTGGGTAGATTTGGGTTTGTTAGATTTTAACCATTCACGTGCTTTATCAGCAACAGGATGGGCCTCGCCTTCCATGGCCCATTCATGGAAGTTAAAATAATAATTTAATTCTTGTTCAAGGTAATTCTCTGCGAGCTCTGGTCTATTAAGAAATTCAAAGTCTCCATTAGAAATATCAACTTGATGAATTTTAGCCATTTGCTCAACCCAACCCCACCAAATTCTTTCTCTTACTTCCTCAGATGCATCAGCTACCCATCCCTCTTGATGAAAAGGAGGATTGTCAGACGGAGCATCACCTCTGGCCATTTCCATCACATAAAATGAAGTTCCAAAAATATCATTACTAGGTTCATACCACAAAACATTAGGTACCTTAATCTCATGGCCTGCTAGTTTTTGCATGATCAGGTATTGTTTATGTATGTCATAGTCAGGAAATACAAAAAAACCTTCAGGATAAAAGCGCAGCACCATCCCTGATTGAATGTTTACACCATCTAATTCATACGAAACATTAAAGCTCAATGTTTCATTAGAAAAACCCGTGTTTTCAGGACCTCCCAATAACTCCACATCCAATTGAGTGGCTCCAACTAATTTTGTCTGAATCCAGTCGGTAAAAATTACTTTGGTTTTTTCTAGATCTCTTTCTTGCGGCTTTGGCATGGTATTGTGTAATGCATTGATTAAACCTCAACCTTAATATAAATTTGATTAATTAAAAAGAAAAACGATGACTGATTTAATTAAAGATAAATGGGATGAATTTTGTGAAAACCTAAAAGATGTTGGGTCAATTATTCAATCAGAGTCATCATTAAGCGAGACAGATCAAGCTGAAGGTTATAGGTATCTTATTCGATTATTACGCTTATCATTGGAAATGAATATGGAGCATTCAAATGCTTCGACCCCCTCTTTTTATGCTCTCTCTCATGAAACCGCAAAAATTGGAGCAGATAATCCAGATAATATTTACTTGAATGCAAATATAAATGGAAATCAAACATATAAAGTTTTCGGCAATATAGGTGAAGCAGATTATTTGAGCTTTGGAATCAAGGAAAACAGATATAGCATTGATGGAACCATGATCTCCCTTGGAGAAATTGATATCAAAGATATGAGCGTTAGTACTTCTGGAGATTTTGTTTTATACCTTGGCGGGAAAACTGATTCCAAAAATTTTTTACAACTTCCCGAAAATGCAAATATGCTTATTGTTCGACAAACATATAAAGTTTTCGGCAATATAGGTGAAGCAGATTATTTGAGCTTTGGAATCAAGGAAAACAGATATAGCATTGATGGGACCATGATCTCCCTTGGAGAAATTGATATCAAAGATATGAGCGTTAGTACTTCTGGAGATTTTGTTTTATACCTTGGCGGGAAAACTGATTCGAAAAATTTTTTACAACTTCCCGAAAATGCAAATATGCTTATTGTTCGACAAACATATAAAGATAGAATCTCTCAAATACATGCAACAATTAATATTAAAGCCTTAAACTCAGATGTTACACCAGAGCTTTTAACTCCCAAAAAACTTGAAACTCAGTTAAACCAGTCTCTTGCTTTTGTTAGTGGCACTGCAAAAACATTCTTGCAGTGGGTGCATGAATTCAAAACCCATCATCGCAATAAATTGCCACTGGGCGATCAATCATTTTTTCAAGCTGCTGGTGGAGATCCAAAAATTTGTTATCTGCATGGTTATTATGAATTTGAGAAAAATGAATTTATGGAAATTACAACCAATATACCTGAATGCGAGTATTGGAATTTTCAATTGGAAAATTATTGGATGGAATCATTGGATTATCGTCACTTCCCTATTCACATAAATGAATCCTCTGCCATTCTCGATAATGATCAATCTATCACCATCAATGTTAGTCACGCACCGGTAAATTTAAAAAATAATCTAATAACAGAGGGTCGTAAAAATGGAGCTATGCTCTTGCGTTGGATAGGGGCAACCGAACACCCTATTCCCAAAGTTACAATTAGAAAACTTGATTCTATTGGAGCTAACTAATGCTTGATACCAAACAAATAATTGAAGCGGCTAAAAATCAAACAAATTTAGACTATTTTGGTAATCCATTATTTTTAGAGGGTTTTGAATGTCTAATTCAATCCATCAATCTTGAGGCTGACTTGAATGACATAGGGATAGAGGCTCAAAAAGGCAGATTGATTGGTATATTGGCCAATCTATTAAGAATTGAAGATGCCTTCATTCAAAAACCAGAAATTTTATTTGAAGAAATTAACTCTCCAGTTGTCATTGTCGGTCTTCCTAGAACAGGAAGCACCATGACTCATAGATTGCTTGCCTCTGATCCAAGACACACTGCTATGCTTTGGTGGGAAGGAAGGTACCCTGCAATGCTGCCCGATGAGGTTCGTGGCCATCCTAAAACGAGAATGGAGATGGGAAAGGCAGAAGTTGAAGCTGTCATGCAAGCCTCCCCTGATGCGCTGACCATTCATCCTTGGGACTTTAATGGTGCTGATGAAGAGATTCTGCTCTTAGAGCACACATTTTTTAGTACTGTTCCAGAATCATTCATGAGGTTGCCTACTTATTCAAAATGGGTTGAATCACAAGATCATATTCATGCCTATTCACAGCTTAAAAAAATGCTTCAATACCTGCAATGGCAAAATCCTGGCAGGGAAAAGAAAAGATGGGTTTTAAAATCTCCTCACCATTTGGGCTATATTGATAAGCTTCTAGAGGTCTTTCCTGATTCTAAAGTTATTCAAACCCATAGAGATCCAATAAAAACTGTTCCTTCATTTTGCTCAATGTGCGCAAATTTATTTGAACCTCTAACAAACTCCTATGATAAAAATGAAATTGGCCATCATTGGGCTCACAAATTAGCTAAAGTTTTAAATCATTGCATGGAAGTTAGTAATGCAAATAAAGGAAATTTTCTTGATCTTGAATTTAAAAAAATGATTGTAGATCCTATTTTAGAAATGAATGAAGTCTACAAATTTATCGGCGAAGATTTTACCAATCAGGCTGAAAATGCAATGCTCGCTTGGAAAGAGGAAAATCAACATGAAATGGGCGCTCATCAGTATTCACTTGAAGAGTTTGGGTTGGAAAGCACATTCATTGATAATTATTTCAGTGAATACATTCATCAATATATTAAATAGGAAGTAAATATGCTGTTAAAAGATAAAGTAGTAATCGTCTCTGGCATTGGACCTGGTCTTGGTCAAGAGCTTGCTTATGGTGCTGCCAGAGAAGGCGCTAAAATTGCCATAGCAGCTCGTTCATCTGATTTATTGAATAAACTGAAAGATGAAATTAGCCAAACATCTGAAGTCATAGCAATCCCCTGTGATATTACTAACCCCAAGGACTGTGAAAACCTAGTCCAACGAACAGTAGATTGTTATGGGAGACTTGATGGTCTGATTAATAGCGCATACAGAGCTGGTGACTTTAAAGAGATTGAAGATTCTGATTTTAATGATTGGCAAGAAACCATGAACACGAACTTTTTTGGAACTATGAATTTAACCATGGCTGCTGTTAAAAAAATGACACCGAATAAGACTGGTGCCATCGTGATGATCAATAGCCTCATTACTAAAAAGCCGCTACCGACACAAGGGGGCTATGCTGCATCAAAAGGCGCTCTTGCTACTGCTACTAAAATCCTTGCAAAGGAGCTTGGCCCTAAAGGAATCAGAGTCAATTCTGTATACATGGGATGGATGTGGGGGCCGCCAGTAGAAATGTATGTTAATTATACAGCTGAATCTATGGGCATTGAGCCACAAGATGTCATCAGCGATGTAACCAAAGATATACCGCTTGGAATTATTCCCGATGATAGTGACTGCGCAAATGCTGCGTTATTTCTAATTTCTGATCTTGCTAAAGTTATCACTGGTGCAAATTTAGATGTAAACGGTGGAGAATTCATGTCCTAAGCGAGTATCAACAGATAGTTGTACGTCAAGCTAAATAAAAAGTATTCAACCTTTTTTTTAAAATTAGGAACTTCTATATAAATATTGTTTAAAATCTAACCATGACAATGAACAAAGATATTCTTACCATTGATCTCATGCTTGGTATTCCTGAGCAAGAAGATAGATCAGATTGGTATAAATTCATGGAGCCCCTTCTTCGAGATGAAGAATCAAGGTCAATGTTCAAGATGCCCGCTCAGTATATGTTCAAAGATATACCCGAGACTGGCTCTCATGATGATTTCATTCAATACACCATTGACCAGATGGATAAATTCCATATCAACCAGGCAATGGTCGGATTTCATGAGAAATCAGAAGTTAAAATTGAGGCTGCAAAAAATCATTCAGATAGATTTTTCTTTGATCTTCCAGTCAATCCAAACATAGAAAATGAAGCTGAAAATATTAAAAGACACCATGAAATCTATGGAATCAAAGCGGTGAGTGCTTTTCCCTCAGGCATGTATCCGCAGATAGCAATCAACGATCCTAAGTGGTATCCCATCTATGAAATGTGTGTTGAACTAGACCTGCCCTTTTTTTGTTGTGTTGGAGTTCCAGGGCCCAGAATACCAATGGCTCCACAAAAAGTAGAGCTTGTTGATGAGGTATGTTGGTATTTTCCTGAATTGAAATTTGTAATGCGTCATGGCGCAGAGCCTTGGACAGCTTTAGCATGCAAGTTAATGCTTAAATATCCAAATTTATACTACTCAACAAGCGCATTCTCGCCAAAACATTACCCTCAAGATATTATTAACTTCGCAAACACCCGCGGTAGCAGTAAAATCATGTATGCAGGCTATTTTCCGATGGGATTATCTTTAGATAAAATATTTGCTGAAATGGACAGCGTCCCATTCAAGGATGAAGTTTGGCCTAAATTTTTAGGTGAGAATGCAAAGAAACTTTTAAAACTATAAATGGTAAAAGAATGAGCAATAAAAAAAGATACCCGATGCCTATACCTTTTGGCTGGTACGTTGTTGACTATGCAGATGAATTAAAAGCTGGTGAGGTAAAGTCTGTTCGTTACTTTGGTCAAGACCAAGTTTTATTTCGAACAACCAAGGGTGAAGTCAGCATGCTCGATGCCTACTGCCCTCATCTAGGAGCTCATTTAGGTCATGGAGGCATAGTTAACGGTGAATGCATTGAATGCCCTTTTCATGCATGGAGATGGAAAACTGATGGCAAGATAGGCGAAATTCCCTATGCAAAAAATATACCTCAAAAAGCAAAGGAAACTCAGATTTTTAAATATCCAACCGTGGAAAGAAATAATTTAATTTACGCTTGGTACCATCCATTGGGTGAGCAACCGCATTACGATGTTGAAACCTATCCAGAGATCATGGATCCAGAATGGGGCGATGAATTTGAAAAATATGAATACAGAATTAAATGTCATATCCAAGACATGGCTGAAAACGCAGTTGATGCTGCGCATTTTATGTATGTGCACGGCGTTGTCTCCTACCCAGAGTTTGAGGTAAGTTATGACAAACAAAAAAGATTTTTCTCTCAACAAGCAAACATGGAAACCCCTCGGGGTGTTGTAAAAGGTAAAATTTCAGGTGCTTCCAATGGGCCTGGTGATAATTTTACAAAGTTCGAGGGTATATGCGATACGCTTCTCTTGGGTTCAACAACTCCAACTGAAAACGAAGAGGTTATTACCAGATTTTCTTTTCTTCAAAAAAAGGTTGATGGCAAAGTTCCTTCAGGGGGTGTTGGCGCAGCAATCATCGCTGATATTAACAAACAGGTGAAAGAAGATATCCCTGTTTGGGAAAATAAGAAATATGCTTCTAAGCCAGTTCTTTGTGATTCTGATGGGCCAATTGCTAAATTTAGAAAACATTTTTCATCTTTTTATGTTGAATATAATGAAGCAGAGGCAATTGAAACGCTAAACATAGATCAATGATTAATCTTTTTAATAACAAAGATCTCAATTGGAAACGTTTTCAAGGCGGGGATGGTTTTGACTATCCAATAGATTATTCCGCAGCTCTTTTAAATGCAGACGAAGATGGTCATGTGGATATTCTTTACAGATGGGAACCAGATTGTTATTGCCATTTTCACAGACATACAGCCGAAGTATCATCTGTGGTTCTTGAGGGAGAGCTGCATGTTATTGATATTGATTTAGCTTCTGGAGAAGAAACCGTAACCAAAATTAGATCTGCAGGTGATTATGCGCACAAAGACCCTGGAGATGTACACATGGAAAAAGGTGGTTCTAACGGCGCTCTTGTTTTATTTAATCTCTATGCTCCTGATGGATTGCTAGCTGAATCTTTGGATAAAGATGGGACTGTAATAGGCCAAGCAACTCTTGATCGATTGATCAAAAAAAATACCCTCTAAGAGTCCATTGGTTCATAGTCAAACTTACTGACGCCACAATCAGGGCAAACCCAATCGTCCGGAATATCCTCCCACTTGGTGCCAGCAGGAATTCCACCATCGGGATCGCCAAACTCTTCATCGTAAATATGACCGCAGATCACACATTCAAATTTTTGGTAATTCATAAACTTTTTTGTAAATTCGACTTTATTTTTGCATGTTCTTCCCTTGAAAGAGAATGCGAAAATAATAAATATGCAGCTATAGAATAACTAACAATTGGTACAAATGTATAGATATAAAAAATTGCCATCTTGGATGAGGTGCTATTTTCTATTCCTAGACTAATATCAAACCCCCAAAGAAATTCAAGGACAACATATGGAACTACTGCGGCAAGAGCAAAGCCAATTTTAGTCAATGTGGTTAAATATGAAAAAACCGTGCCTGAGATATTTTCACCACCTTCAAGATTTAATTTATCAGAAATATCGGCAGTGATTGCATTGATTAAGGGTAAGGGTCCTGAAAAAGCAAAACCATACAAAATGATAAAAGATCCAACACCGATCAACTTGGGCAAATCTTCTAGATCTTTTATAAACCAATAACCAAAAAAACCAACCAACAACACCCCGATTGCATACAGACAAGCAATGCCAGCGGCAAAATGTTTTGATGTTCTAATACCCAATTTTCTCCATACCCACAGCCCAAAAACACTCACCACATAATACGCAAGCATTAATCTGGAAGAGTATTCAGGCAATTCAATAACTACCTTCATCCAAATTAAATAGAGGGCACCATTTAAACTCATGCAAAAACCGATAAGAACAGCTGCAAAAACAATTTTATTTAACATTCTATTCTTAAATAAACTTTTAAAGGCTCTAAATGGATTAGTTAGCCTTTCTGTTGAGGCAGACTCCATGGAATCTGGCACTTGTTTTAATGCATTGAGGGTAATTAATGGAATGCAAAATAAAAGAAACATTCCGATTGCGTTTACCTTTGCCTTCAATGAAGGATCATTAATCTCAACAATGGCTGGTATCGCTATAACTGTAAACATACCCATTAAAGACATTAACTCTCTGAGAGTTAATAGTTTGGTTCTATCATCATAGTTTGGTGCAAGAAAAGAAGCCCAAGACAATTGAGTGATGCTGCTTAAAGTGAATGCTGAATACATTAAAAATAGTCCCACAACAAAATACAATGGCGAGGGCTGATCTGTTGGTGGTAAAAAAATGATATAGGTAGCAAGCATAAAAACAGGTGCTGATAAAAATATCCAAAGTTTATGTTTACCCCATTTTGAAGGAAATTTATCAATCAAGACCCCCATAACAGGATCGGTTAATACATCTGCAAACCTGCCCAAGAAAAAAATAATACCAACCAGCGATAAGCCCAGGCCTAAATCGCCTGCGTAAAATGGCAAAATAAAAATAAACATTGGCATTCCTGCCGCAGAGGTTGGAAAATTTAATGCGGTATAGGATAACCGCTGAAATAAGTTCATATTGTTTGAGATTTAAGCTTTAAAAACGTCTCTCATTGAAATGATACCCACAAGGTGCTCTCCAGAAAAAACAGGCAGGTGTCTAATTTGATTTTGCAGCATAAGCTTCTTAGCCTCTGAGTTGGAAGTATCTGGACAAGTAAAAATAAGCTTTTTTGTCATCACATCTTGCACAGTTTTAGATTCAAGCGTTTTAGGGCCACCAGACAATGCATAAACAAGATCTCTCTCGGTTAAAATGCCAACCACAGAAGATTTGCAAAGATTATTTTCTGAGCCACTTGCACACACCATTAGAGCGCCAATCTTATTTTTATTCATCAAAGCTGCAGCATCAAATAAATTAGAACTTTCAGGAATGGTAAAAATATCCCAATATTTTTGTTCGTTTAAATGATCTTTTACTTTTTTCATGTTTTAGAGATATAAATCCGTAAGTTCCAATGAAATTATAAAAAGATATTAACACCCAAACCCATTTCTTGGTATCATACAAACAGTTAATCTTCGTATACAATATACTTATATTTACATAAACCAATCTAAAATCATTATGAAATATTTAAAATCTCTACCTATATTTTTCGTTATTTCTTTGTTAGCTCTTCCAACTATGGCTGGTGATAAGGGCTACGTTGGAGAAGAAGGTACAGAAATCGAAGTAACCAGAGCCTCAAATCCTGCGCCTGAATATCCAAGAAGAGCTATTAGACTTGGTCTTGAGGGGTCTGTGAGGCTAGAATTTGATGTCGATACAGATGGTTCAGTTTTAGATCCATATGTGGTCGAAAGCAATCCTGCTGGGGTATTCGATAGAGCGGCTATTAAAGCTGTTAGAAAATTTCTATATGAGCCCCCCACATACAATGGAACTTCAGTTAAGGTCAATAATGTGCAAATTGATCTAGTTTTTCAACTTGCTGAATAATAACAGTTACATTATAGAAAAAGTATAACTATGCCCATTAGACTCCAGTTACTCTTATTTGGGGTCATTGGCAACATTCTTGTTGCTGCTATTTTTATATTTTCTTTTGGATACAGAGAGAATATTCAAGAAGAGTCCTCCAATGAATCACTTTTATCACTGTACGAGTCTGCATGGTATCAAACTTATAATAAGTCTTTTGATGCGATGTCAAAATGGCTGCCCATAACTGGAGAAAATTCTTCATATTGGGATCCTAATTCAGAGATTTTTTTAGATGAAGTTGCTTCCAGCAATATCTTTACTAACCCTCTTTTAGATACCATCAGTGCTAATAGGATTGGGGATGCTCAATATCTAATCGAGTTATTCTTTGAAGAAGAGTTAGATTATGGAAATTTAAGTTATGTTATGGCCTATTTTCCTTCTGGTGAAAGAATTTATTGCGGAAGTGCTCTTGACCTTCTAGGTATTGATCCCTGCTCCCCTGCAGCACGCCCAGATTTCTTTAGCTACCTTGATACATTTTTAAAAGATGCCTCCACCAGGCCTCGACAATCCATTGTAAGAATTAAAGATAATGATCAAGAACAAGCTTCAACTTTAAATCAAGCCCTTTCCTTTCCAATTAATATTGAAGGGAAAACATTAGCCATTATTGCATTAGGCGTTGACATCAGAAAGGGTCTAGAGGTTTTCGAAGATGAGTTTGAAGTTAGGACTGCAATTAACACTGATGATAATTTAATTTCGCTTAATGATTATTACCAGCAATTCGGTAATACGGATGACAATCTTTTTGACATTAATAACTTCAACAAACTAACAGACAAAGCTGCTGCATTTAAAATTTCACATGGCTCCAGGCATTCTGAAAAAGATACAGAGCTTGGCACATCTATTACCCTGTTGCCTTTAAGCACATTTTTATCAGCAGATGAGGCTCAATTATTTATTTTTAAAGATGAAAGAGAGAATATTCTTAGGGCAGCGAATGTATTAAATCTAACCTATGTTGCTGCTATAGCATTTGTAATATTCATCATTTCCCTTATAGCCTTTATCACCACCAGAACCTTTGGCGGGATAACTAAAGCCATCGAAGTTCTTGAGGGTCTAACAAAAGGAGATCACACGCAAGAAATGCCAATAAGAAAAGGCATGCTTGCATCTGAAAAGGATGAAGTGGGTCAACTCTCTGCAGCGCTAGGCACTTACAAATCTCATTTACTTGAAATGGAATCAATAAGACAGGAGCAAGCAAAGCGAAGGCATGAAAGAGACGAAGTAATTATTGAGAAAATGACAGCATTAGCTGATCAGCTTGATGGCAGTGCAAGAACGTTAATCCTCAATGATATTAAAAGAATGAATGAACTTGCTGATAGCGCTGACAGAAATTCTAGCGAGGAAGCCTCTGTTGAATTGATGTTAGTTGCCTTTTCAAGAATGTCTGACGAAGTAAACAGCCTGATAGATGCAAGAACAAGCGAAATGGAAACTGCTCGGGATGAAGCAAGAGATGCTAGTGACCAAAAAACTAAATTTTTTGCGAATATGAGTCATGAACTCAGAACGCCTCTAAATGCTATTCTAGGATATGGTGAAATGCTCTATGAGGATTGTGAAGATTTGGGATACGATGATTTGCTTCCAGATCTCAAAAAAATTACCTCATCCGGAACTCACCTTCTTTCTTTGATTAATAATATTTTAGATCTTTCAAAAATTGAAGCTGGGAAAATGGAACTTTTTGTTACTACTTTTGAAATTGAGAATATGGTCCAAACAATCAAAGATGTCTCTGAACCATTAGCCGCAAAAAATGATAATGGATTTGTAATCAATCTTGATGGTGCGATGGGCTCCATGTCACAAGATGAAACAAAGCTTAGACAGTGTCTTACAAATTTCTTAAGTAATGGCTTTAAATTTACAAAAAATGGAACAGTTACATTGGATGTTAAAGCCAGAATGGAGGGTGATGTAGAATTTGTAGATTTTGCAGTTATTGATACCGGTGCAGGAATGAGCCCTGAAGGGGTGGCTAAAGTTTTTGAAGAATACACACAAGCAGAACGCTCAACCTCAGCAAATTATGGTGGAACAGGCCTTGGCCTTCCGATCTCAAAGAAATTTGCAGAAATGATGGGTGGCGATGTCACCGTAACAAGTGAAGAAGGAGTCGGGTCGGTCTTCACCATGTCTGTTCCGAGAGAATGTCCTGAGTATAACGAGGATGAAATTGAAGGCAATGTTATTAATCTCGATGATCAGGATAATTTAGTTGTACTGGTTGATGATGATGTTGCAATGCATGATTTGATTAAAAGAACTATCTCTAAATTAAATTTAACTTTGCTTGGAGCGACCAATAGCGAAAAAGGAATGGAATTAATTAGAGAGGTTAAACCCAAACTCATCCTGCTAGATGTATTGATGCCAGGCCGAGATGGTTGGTCTTTATTAAAAGAGTGTAAAACTGATAAAGCGCTAAAAGATATTCCCGTGATCATGATCAGTCAGCTCAATCAATCCAATCTTGCCTCTTCGCTTGGGGCAAATGATTATCTAACCAAACCGATTGATAGAACTCATTTCATAAATACTCTTAAAAGGATTATGGGGACTAACACTCAAAATCAGAAGGTTTTAGTTATCGATGACGATAAGGATGTGCGCGAGCTCCTATCTAGGTTGTTGAAAGATGCAGGTTATAGATCAATTGATGCAAGAGATGGAAAAGAAGGTCTTGAGAGAACCAAGGATGAACCTGCATTGATAATTTTAGATTTAGAAATGCCTAGGATGGACGGGTTTGAATTCTTAGATAATTACATTAAAAACGTCCCTGAAGAAAATAGATCTCCAATTCTTGTATTCTCTGGCAAAGATTTAACAGATGTTCAGGAAGAGCTTTTAAAAGAGAGAGTTGTAGGCCTTGTTAAGAAGGATGATGTATCCATGGATAAGCTTTCACAGATGATCCAAGGCATTATTAAAAGTTAAAAAGCTAGGACCCTACAAAAGCCTCGATCTTACCAAGCAATCTTTTAAAATCCACTGGCTTAGTATCAAAATCATCTGCTCCACACTCTAAAGCTTTTTGCTTATCGGATTCTAATGCATGTGCAGTCAAGGCAATGATGGGAATAGCATTAATGGATTCATCAGCCTTGGCTTGAATGGTTGCCTCCCAACCATCTAAAACTGGCAAGCCCATGTCCATCAGCACAAGATCCGGGGATTCACTTCTCATCATATCAAGACCAGCTTGGCCATCAAATGCCATGATAATTTCATACCCTCTTCGTGATAATCTTCGAGACAACATATCACGATTCATCTCATTATCTTCAACATAAAGTAATTTTGCCATTGTATTAGTCTCCTACTAGCTCACTATCAATTAACTTAAATCTATTCCTACCATTCTTTTTAGCTTCATAAAGTCTTTCATCAGCTTTGTTTATCAGATCAGCAGAAGTTTCTGTTTCTGTTGAAAATGCCACGCCGCCACTAGAACTTACTTTAATATCTATACCTTCATAATTAACAATATTATCATTAATTTTTTTAATCAGTTTTGTACAAAATTCCTTAGCTTGATCTGGATCAAGATACAGAATAGCCAAAAACTCTTCTCCACCTATTCTACCAACAATGTTTGGGGATGAAATCTCTGCTTGTAACAATTGCGCAAAAGATATTAGGACCGCATCACCGCCAGCATGACCATACTTATCATTAACTTGTTTAAAAAAATCAATATCAAACATTATTGTTGCAAATTGGCGATCTTTCGACTTCTTTGATTTATCCATCGCTTCATCTAGAGCTTCAAAAATTACACGACGATTGTAAATTCCAGTTAGTTGGTCTGTTGTGGCTTGAATATGTAATTTATTAACCAACTCTTTTTCACGCTCACGCCAAAATTTTCTCTCCAAAGCTGCGACAACCTTAGCAAGTAAAATGGTTCCATTAATTGGTTTGGGTAAATAGTCTTGTGCGCCTAGTTGAATGCATTTAGAAATACTATCTACATCATTAAATGCTGAAACCATAATTACAGGCAAAGATTCAGAGTTATGTTCTTTTCTAAAGGTTTTCAATAATTCCAACCCATTAATGTCAGGTAAAATTACATCAAGCAAAATCAAATCAGGTGTTTTTTTAAAAACCTCAGTGATGGCTGTATTTCCATCATACGCGGTTCTACATGACAGGCCTTGCATGGATAAACGTCTTTGTAGCACCTCACAGTTAGTTACATTATCATCAACTATAAGAATATCGGATTCCTTAATCTCATCTCCAAGAGTTATTGAATACTCTATTTCACCTAAAGACTTAAATAGAGCTTCTGCTGATTCAAGTTGGTTAGAGGAATTATCATTTTTTGGATCGATTGCCTCCCCTCTTATGTAATCTACAAAATTTTCAATGGCTGTTTCAGTGTCTCTAGCAAGATTAATTATTTGTTGGAAGTCTTCTAAAGTGCCTTCATCGAGATCATCTTCATAATCCTCCATTAAAATTTCACTGTATCCAATAATTGCGTTTAAAGGAGTTCTAAGATTGTGACGGAGTTCAGAATATTCCTCAGGTGATTTCTTTGAAGAATCTGCGTTGACGCCAGTATTTTGAACAAAAGCGACCTCGTATTGATCAATTAATTTAGAGCAAGAGGATTTTATTTGTTCAATCTCATCCTCTGCTTCAAGGTCAGCCTCATTAAGAGCTTTTTCAACCATGTCAACATAGTCAAAAATAGCATTTGCAGGCGTTATAAAATCCTGTTTGATCTGAGTCAGAACAATTTCTTCTGCGCCTTTCGATGTTTCTTTAGGAGTTAGCTTATCCATTGTTATGTATCTTCAGGTTTAAATGAGTCTATAAAAGCTGGGCGATGCATTAAGTACCCCTGTCCAATTTTACACCCTAGATCTAACATCATTTTTTTATCATCCTCTGTCTCAATGCCTTCTCCGATCATCTCAAGCTGAAGATCATGACAAACCTCAGAAACAAAACTAATAAGTCTGGCAGTCGACGGATCAGATACATTGAAAGTAAAGTGCTTGTCGAGCTTTACTACGTCTATAGGCAAGTCTCTTACATATTTTAATGAAGCATAGCCTGCTCCAAAATCATCAAGCGCAATTTTAATTCCTTTACCTTTGAGGAGACTTAAGGACTCGGATGCAATGCTAATATCAGCCAGCTCAGCTGTTTCAGTTACCTCCAATCCAAATTCATTAGGCGCAAGCTGATGCTTTTCAACAAAATCTGTAAATATTGAACAAAATTCAGGGTGCATAATCGTATGAGCAGAAACATTCAAATATAGAGTTGCATCCTTTAAACCAATCTGTTCTTTAATAGCCAAAAATTGCTCAAGTTGGACAAGCGATTCTAATACAACCAAAGAAAATAAACTTTCGCCCTCGATTTGCGGGATTATTTGATCGTTAGGTAGATAACCACCTTGACCATCCTGCAGTCTTAAGAGCGCCTCGATTCCAGTAATTTCATTGGTTTCAAGATTAACTTGTTTTTGATAGGCGAGTTCGATTCTCTTGTGTTCTATACAATCAATGGTTTGTCTCAATGCATCTAAACCAGATCTTGATGAGCATAATAGCTCGATAAGCATAATACCATTGGAAACATCAACAGGAATCATATGCACACGGGTGCGCATTAAAAAGTTGATGCCTCTAAGGGCAATTTCAATTGGAGTATCATAGTAAAGAGCAATTGAATCTAAATCACCAAAATTGCTTGTGATCTTCTCGTCTATTTTCACCACAGATATGTCTTTGAGTGAATTTAAATTAAAAATATAGTTGGCTGCTATGTTTGCCCAAGCAATAGAACCATCGAGTTCATAAATAATATAGGGACTGGGGTGGTGCTGTAAGGACTTTGTTAAATAATTTAACTCTTGATCAGATTGCATTTGGTTAACCGTATAATTTGCTTTGTTTGATTTGCTCGTCAACAAGCTCGACAAAGTCTTCAGCAAACGTAATTTTAATGAATTCCCATATTTCAAGATGCTTTGGCTCTTTAAAAAGAGTTTTGAATGATATCAGCATTGCATTCCACTCATCTTCATCAAGCATTCCAATTTTAAATTGATAAAATTGATTTTCTCTTGCACGCAACATAACACTAAAATAAGTTAGGTATACTGCATTCTCCTCTTTGGTTAGCTCCTCATTATTTCTAAGTTTTATTTTTGTATCTACAAGAATGGGTTTCATGCCTGCAAGCGCAACTTTTTGATGTGAATCTGCAATATTTTGACGAGCGTTTGCCCGTGCTACTCTATTTTGTTCCTTTAATTCGGTAACGAGAAAATACACTGTTATTAAAACTGTAAACGGCCCTACCGTCTGCAATATGAGAATAATATTTTCGAATGTCACTAGCTATTGAAATATGTATATTTATTACTTTAATATACGGTTTTTTTAGATGGCGGTAAAGAAACTTACCGATATATGCAAGATTTCTAAAGTATAATTATCGAGTGCGCCCGTAGCTCAGCTGGATAGAGTACTTGGCTACGAACCAAGGGGTCGGGAGTTCGAATCTCTCCGGGTGCGCCAGCATCTATTTCGAGTTATAAAACTTTAGAGTGGAATCTTTAATTGAAAATATCCTTACCAAAAAAATATCTTTAAGATAGTTTTGATAATTTCGCCATGGGGCTTTCTTTCCTTGTTTGGGAAGTCTATCTAAAGCTCTTTGAACGTATCCAGAACTAAAATCTATGTATTCATCATCAACTATTGCTGTTGGATCTTCTTGCGGAATGCACGTGTTAACTCCAAGTTTATCCATTCGATTTAAAAGCCGGCATACATACTCACAAGTGAGATCAGCTCGCAAAGTCCAAGAAGCATTGACGTAACCAAAAGAAAAAGCGAGATTTGGAACCCCGCTTAACATCATGCCTTTATAGGAAAGTCTGTTATGCGGCTCGACTTTTTCGTTGTTAACAGAAACTTCTATATCGTTTAAAGCATTTAGCTCTATTCCTGTGGCTGTAACAATAATATCCGCCTCTAAATGCTCACCTGATTTAACCAAGATTCCCCTTTCTGTGAAATGCTCTATATGATCAGTTACCACAGAGGCTTTGCCACATTTGATGGAATTAAAAAGATCACTATCAGGCACAAGGCACATGCGTTGGTCCCATGGGTTGTATCTAGGGGTAAAGTGCTTTTCTACATCATAATCAATGCCAAGTTCTTCTTGAACTAGATTGATTAATCTGTCTTTCACTCTTTCAGGATATTTTCTTGATAAATAAAAACCTAAACTCGTCCTGAAAATATTTTTCCATCTTATTAAAAAGTAGGTTAAACGTATTGGAAAAATTTTATTTAAAGCTTGACTCCAAGAATCTTCACCAGGCGCCGATACGACATAACTAGGAGAGCGTTGCAACATAGTTACATGGGCAGCGTTCTTTGCAATGGCCGGAACCAAGGTAACGGCGGTTGCCCCACTGCCAATGACAATAACTTTTTTATCAGAATAGTCCAATGACTCATCCCAAAATTGAGGATGAATCACCTGGCCTTCAAACCGGTCTTGCTCAGGAAACTTGGGCATATAGGGCTTGTCATAACTGTAATAGCCACCACAGAGAAATAAAAAATTACAAGTCATGGAAATTGATTGGCCTTCATTCATAACATTAAGTTCCCACAATGATTTTTCTGAAAGCCAGTTGGCAGCAGTCACTTTTTGGTTGAAAACAATTTTGTCTCGAATGCCATACTCATCAACCGTTTCATTAAGGTATTCAAGTATTGAAGAGGCATCTGCAATAGACTTTTTATGAATCCAAGGTTTAAAACGAAAGCCCAGGGTATGCATGTCTGAGTCAGACCGAATGCCTGGATATTTAAATAGATCCCAGGTTCCACCTAGGGCAGATCTACCCTCTAAAATTGCAAAAGATTTATTTGGGCAACTTTTTTGTAAGTTATATGCCGCAGCAATACCTGAGATTCCCGCTCCAACAACCATGATATCTTTATGCATTAGAATGCCTTACTTGTTGATGCGTGAAGCATCTCTAATTGCTTTAAATTCATTGCCTTCATACCAGTTCGGCCATTTTGTACTATTTGCGAGTTCATTGCTGATATTGAAAATGGTATCAATGGATTGATCCAGGCCGTCTAAATTCCATGACTCATTATATTCATCTGCAACCCCATGATAAGCATCAAGCCTGTAATTTTCCTCTATTTTAATTCCGGCTTCCTTACCGCCCTCAACCAAGTCAAATCCACCATCAGCATATAAGACAGGCACACCTTTTTTAGCAAAACTAATATGATCAGATCGGTAAAAATAGCCTTTTTCTGGATTAGGATCAGGATTGATGTATCTTCCAGATTTACTTAACTCATCTTCCAGCAAATCTTCTAGTTCAGAAGCTCCATATCCCACAACCACCATGTCATTGGTTAACCCAGTGGGTAAAATTCCATCGTAGTTAAAGCCCGCAACTACGTTAGATAATTCGATCGGAGGATATTGTGCAAAATATTCAGAGCCTAATAAGCCAGACTCTTCTAAGGTGACAGCCAAAAACATAATAGATCTTTGCGTATCAACCTCAGAGAATCTTTTGGCAAACTCCAGGATCGCCGCCACTCCTGTGGCATTATCAACCGCACCGTTTGAGATAATATCCTCGCCAACCTCTCCACCATCCAAAATCCCAAGATGATCCCAATGCGCCATAAATAAGATATATTCGTCAGGATTGGTTGTGCCCTTCTTAATGCTAGCTATATTGTGGGATTGTAAATATCTCACTTTGTTGTGAATTTCTGAGCTGAGAGTTAACCCTCTTAAAGGAAATGCTGAAAAAGTTTTCTCAAGGGCAATCGCCTTCAATGAATCGTAGTTAAATCCTGTGTAGCTAAGCACATCGGTTAACACGGTGTCTCGAATCCAACCCTCCAAAATCACCCTATCTTCACCAAGATCATCTCTTTGCAGATCAAGTTGTGGGCCTTGCCAGCTATTTTCGACAACTGACCAGGGATAGGCCGCAGGCTCTTCCTCATGCACAATGATAGCCGCTGCTGCACCCTGCCTTGCAGCCTCTTCAAACTTATAGGTCCATCTTCCGTAATAAGTCATTGATCTGCCATTGAAAAGTCTTAATTTACCAGTTGCAAAACCTGGATCATTGACCAGAATGACCACCGTTTTACCCTTAACATCTATCCCAGCATAATCATTCCAATCGTATTCAGGAGCCACGATGCCATAACCAACAAAAACGACGTCACTATCTCGAATTTTTCTGTATTCTCTAGCTTGCTTGGTCCAAAAAACTACCTCATCACCGGTGATCATCTTGCGATCATTGCCTCGAAAGGAAAGAGTTAAATAGGAAGAATCTTTTAAAGTGATCTCTGAGGTGGGAACGTCTAAAAAATATGATCCATTCACCGGCTCTAAATTCAAATCTTGAAAAGTCTTAGAAATAAAGTTTTTGGTCAGCTGACCGCCTTCAGTTCCTGGTGACCTGCCCTCAAACTCATCTGAAGCAAGGGTTGAAATCCAATATCTCAATCTGCCATCGGTTGTATCGCTTAAAGAATCAGAGCAACTACTAGTCAGAATTGAAATTCCAATGAGCATTACTAGTAAACGAATTTTATTTATTTTCATGAGCTTGTGTATATTGAGTTAAGTAAAGTATAAAATATATTTTCAATTCTATGGGGTACTGATCAATGAAAACTTTTTTTAATGCATTAACACTTAATTTAATATTTATTCTTTCGATTCAAGCATCATTGCTTGAGGATCTGCCAGAGATTGAATATGAAACATTCAAACTTGATAACGGATTAACCGTTGTAGTGCATGAAGATAAAAAAGTACCTATGGTGGCCGTTAATGTTTGGTATCACGTAGGCTCTAAAAATGAAAAAATTGGCAAGACTGGATTTGCTCATCTGTTTGAACATCTAATGTTTAACGGAACTGAAAATTACAACAGCGAATATTTTGAACCTTTTGAAAAAATTGGATCGACCGATCAAAACGGTACCACCAATTCTGATAGAACAAATTATTTTCAAAACGTACCAACCAATGCATTAGATTTAGCCCTATGGATGGAGTCTGATCGAATGGGTCATCTGTTGGGAGTGGTAGATCAAGAAAAGCTAGATGAACAAAGAGGCGTTGTGCAGAATGAAAAGCGCCAAGGTGAAAATCAACCTTACGGTAAAGCTTTCACAAGAATTTCTGAAGCTGCCTTTCCTGAAGGCCATCCCTATTCATGGTCTGTGATTGGTTCAATGGAAGATCTTGATGCTGCTTCTTTAGAGGATGTCCAAGAATGGTTTAAGACTTATTATGGTCCAAACAACGCTGTTTTAGCTTTGGCTGGGGATATAGACCTTGAAACAGCTAAAGAGAAGGTAAATAAATTTTTTGGCGATATTCCTGCAGGGCCTCCCCTTGTGAAGCCTGATGTTTGGATTGCAAAAAGAAGTGAAGAAAAAAGAGATATCATGTTTGATAATGTGCCTCAGGCTAGGATTTATAAAGCTTGGAATGTACCGCCCAGAGACACCGAGGCTGCTGCACATTTTGATCTTGCATCAAGCGTCTTGGTTGGTGGAAAAAACTCTCCTCTTTACAAGGAGTTAGTTTACGAAAAGCAAATTGCAACCAACGTCTCTGCTTTTTATTACGACAGAGAAATAGCTGGAATGTTTTTCCTTGTTGTTGATGTTGTTGCAGGAGAAGACCCTGCCGTTGTTGAGGAGGCAATGGATGAGGTCATGGAATCCTTCATTAAAAAGGGTCCCAACGCAAAATTACTCAAAGTTGAAAAAACCAAAGCATTAGCTGGATTTATTCGAGGCATACAACGTATTGGAGGTTTTGGAGGCAAATCTGATTTGCTAGCAACTTGTCAAACCTATACAGGCAATCCTGGCTGCTACAGAGATAATGCAAAATATCTCGACGAAGCAACGCCTGCAAAAATGAAAGCAACATTTGCACAATGGATTGATGATACCCCTTACGTGCTTACCATTTTGCCCAATGAAAAATATGGCATCAGTGATGCTGGCGTTGATCGATCAGATGGTGTTCCCTATCCAACAGAGAAGGTTTCATTTAAGTTCCCAGAATTGCAAACAGCTACTTTGTCCAATGGCGCAAAGGTTGTACTGGCTCAACGCTCTGGTGTTCCTTTGGTTGAACTAAACTTTCAATTCAACTTTGGTTATGCCCAAGAAAATAATGATGAGTTGGGCTACACAAATTTTATGATGGACATGCTAAATGAAGGCACCAAGAAATATTCATCTTTGCAATTTGATGAAGCGCTAGACTCTTTGGGCTCCAACTTAGGCTTTAGCTCTGGCCTGGATACCTCCTATGTAACCGTCTCATCTTTAAAAGCAAATCTATCAGACACTTTAGACTTAGCCAAAGAAGCCTTGATTTTTCCTACTTTCCCTGAAAATGAAATTGATAGGATTAAAAAACAAACCCTCGCAGCTATCATTCAAGAAGAAAATAGACCTGCAGCAATTGCCTACAGAAACATTGGTAAATTGCTTTACGGAGAAGATCATCCATATGGAAAGCCATTAACTGGAAGCGGCATATCAACAACCATTTCTGATATCAGCCGTGAAAATATCATCGCTGTTCATCAAAGAGCCATCAACCCAGCGAATCTAACTTTTGCTGTGGCTGGAGATATTGAATTAAATGAATTGGTTAATGTTCTGGAAGATAAATTTGGTAATTGGGCTGGCAATACAAGTTCAAATTTAAAAGAACTTAGCAATGTAGCTTTACCGGATACCAGAAAAGTCTACTTGATTGATAAGCCCAATGCGCAACAATCCTACATAGTTGCAGGGCAATTGCTTCCTCCATCTGCAAGCGATGAAGAAATTAAAATTAATTACATGAATTATGCCATTGGTGGCAGTTTTACTGCGCGACTCAACATGAATTTGCGTGAAGACAAAAGTTGGTCTTATGGTGTTAGAACCAGATTGGCTGATGCTAAAGGTCAAAGAGCCATGCTGGTTACAGCACCTGTCCAAACTGATAAAACAGCTGAATCTATTACAGAGATTGTCAATGAGTATGCTGCTTATATCAGCACCTCTCCAACCACTGAAGATGAGCTGAACAAAGCCAAAGCCTCAAAAACACTAAGGCTACCAGGTCAATTTGAAACCTTGAGTGCGCTTAAAGGAGGAGTATCTGATATTGTGACCTACGATAGAGATTTAGATTATTTAAATCAATTGCCAAATTTATTAGATGAACCATCACTAGCAGATGTTCATGCCATGGCTCAAAAATACATTAAGCCCAGTCAATGGACTTGGTTGATAGTTGGGGACTTAAGTAAAATTGAAGAGCCGATTAGACAACTAAACCTCGGCGATGTTGAGATATTAGACTAATGAGTCAGCCCATATCAATTAGCAAAAAAATTGCTAATAAAACATTTAATGCCAATGCTTACCCGCCTATTCATGCTTTTGAATCGGCAGTTAATCTCACGAATTTAGATGTATTTACTCAAGGGCAGCCATTTGAGGATTTTAAAAAAATGCGTGAAGAAGCGCCTGTATTCTGGCACTCACCCTTTTTTAATGATCCCGAGCCAGGTTTTTGGTCTCTAACAAGACATGCAGATATCTTAAAAGTTTCTTCAGACCCAAAAACTTTTTCATCTCAAGCAGGCACAGGCACCATGATCACACTTGGCAGTGAGGAAAGAAGGCATCCTAAGCTATGGCGATCTGCGGTGGATCACATGTTAAATCTTGATGGGGATCTGCATATTAATCTAAGACGAGAGCACATGCCCTTTTTTAAGCCTGATTATGTTTCCAATCTTAGAATTAAAGTTCAAGCAAAAGTTACCTCTCTCTTGGATGCTATTGATACCAGTCAGGATTGTAATTTTGTGACTGCTTTTTCGCAGCAACTACCTATTTTTACTCTATCTGAAATTTTGGGTATCCCAGAGGCAGACAGACCGAAACTTGTAACCTGGATGGAGTTTCTTGAAATTGCTCAATACATTCAAGTCGAGCAAATGAAGAAAGAACAAGAAGGCAAACAAAACAATGAACCGGTCAACACTGAGATGATTGATATGTTCAATAGCATGATCGATGAAATGTTTGAATATGGAAGAGACATCATGAATGCTAAACGCAAAGACCCTGCCGATGATCTGCTCTCTGCGATTGCGAACGCTGAATTAGAAGGACATCAATTAAGCCCTGAGTTTTTAGATGGCTCTTGGTTGTTGATCATTTTTGCCGGTAATGATACGACCAGAAATACCTTAAGTGGAGCCATCAAGCTGTTAACTGAAAATCCTGATCAAAAACAAAAACTCATAGACCAGCCAGAGCTCATGCCTAATTTTCTTCAAGAATGCATTCGAATGGTATCCCCAGTCATGCACATGCGCAGAACCACCACTTGCGAGACTGAAATTAATGGACAAAAGATGGGTCCTGGTGAAAAAGTTGTTATGTGGTATGGCGCTGCCAATAGAGATCCAGCAATCTTCTCTAACCCTGATCAGTTTGATATTGAAAGAGATAATGCTGACAAACATTTAGCCTTCGGCATAGGCAGACACACTTGCATTGGCAAACCTGTTGCCTTGATGCAATTGGAAGAATCATATAAGCAAATTTTAACGCGTTTCCCAAATATTCATATGAGCGGAGATTGGAAAGTTGCACCCAACAATTTTGTGCATGCCATCCAAGAAATGCCAGTTAAATTTTAACTTAACTGTTACCTTCGAGTTGTTCATTTAAATTGAGCCATCTTTGCTCCACTTCTTCTATCTCAGTCTTAAGCTCAGTTTGATTTCTAATTAAATCATGCAGATCATCTTGAAAATCGCCGTCATAGGTTTCAGGTGATTGCAGGATTCCCTCAACCCCAGCTATTTTCTCTTGCAATCGTTTTAACCTTTTTTCAGCAGCATGAATCTCGTTTTTGAGCTGTTTGATTTTCTTTTGATCAAGCTGCCTTTGTGCGCCTGGTGTTGATTCTTTGGGAGTTGTGGATTTAGATGCATGAGATTTATTTAAATTTTTTAAGATTCGTAAACTATAGTCATTTAAATCACCATCAAACTCAAGGATACTGCCATTCTCAACCAATAGAAATTGATCTACATTATTGGCAAGTAAATGTCTGTCGTGAGAAATGAGCAAGATGGCACCCCCAAACGACTGCAAAGCCATTGTAAGAGCTTGTCTCATTTCCATATCCAAATGGTTGGTCGGCTCATCCATTAAAAGTAAATTAGGTTGTTGATAAGCAATGATGGCTAATGCCAATCTAGCTTTCTCACCCCCAGAAAATAGTTTAATAGGATCTTTGACCTTATCGTTTTTAAAATCATAACCGCCTAAGTAGGTTCTGACTTGTTGTTCTGTTTTTTCAGGGTCAAGTTGATGTATGCATTGGTATGCTGTTTTAGATAAATCTAAATCATCCACTTGATGCTGAGAAAAGTAACCAATCTTTAAATTAGCCCCTTCGAATCTATGTCCATCTATCAAGGGAATGCTTGCAACCAAACTCTTCATCAATGTTGATTTACCTGCACCATTGGGTCCAAGCAAGCCAATTCTATCCCCAGGATGCAAGCTAAGATTAATCTTTTTAAGAACGGGTGCAGAGTAACCTAAAGTCGCATCATCCAAAGTCAGCAAAGGATCTGAAATCTTATCTGCTTGAGGGATCGTAAAGTGAAATGGTGAATCGACATGAGCTGGTGCAATAATCTCCATTCGCTCTAGGGCCTTAACTCGGCTCTGTGCTTGTCGGGCTTTGGTAGCTTTAGCTTTAAAGCGTCTCACGAAATCTTGCATGTGGGCTATCTCTCGTTGCTGCTTCTTAAATGTTGCAGCCTGTTCTGCCAAACGTAAGGCTTTAACTTCTTCGAATTGTGAATAGTTACCGGTATAGAGCTCAATGGCTTGTCTATGAATATGCGCAATGGTATTTACACATTCGTCTAAAAACTCTCTATCATGAGAAATAAGTATGAGCGCCCCTTTGAATGATTTTATCCAGTCTGCCAGCCAGACAATTGCATCTAAATCTAAATGATTGGTTGGCTCATCTAATAACAATAAATCAGAAGGCTGCATCAGCGTTCTTGCTAGATTCAATCGAACCCTCCAACCACCGGAAAAATCTTTAACTGTTTTTTGAAGATCCTCCTGCGAAAAGCCCAGGCCAATCATAAGCTGTTCAGCCTTTGCTAAGGCTGAGTGACCATCCATGGAATTAAAAATTTCATGCAGCTCGCCTAATTCCTCAAAGCGCTCATTGTCTTCGGCTGATTTAATTTTTTGCTGAATATTTATGAGTTGTTTGTCTCCCTCTAAGACATATTGAACTGCTACCTCATTGGTGCCAGGAACTTCTTGTGCCAGATAAGAAATTCTTAAATCATGGGGATAATCAAGATACCCTTCTTCGACATCCAGCTCGCCTGTGATCATCTTGAATAAGCTGGTTTTACCTGCACCATTGGCACCAATCAAGCCAACTTTTTTATCTCGGTGAATTACAAAAGATGCATCTTCAAATAAAAGATTTGGGCCTCTGCGCAGGGCAAGATTTGTAAATGACAGCATCTATGATGTTTAAAAAAAATGTAAGTGTAACAAATACTCTTGCGCTTTTATTCATCCAACATTCATATAAAATAGCCTCATGTCAAAATCCATTTGGTTTCAGCCGCTTACCCTTGAAGATTTTAAGAATTTCTCAGTCAACATGGATAAGCATCTTGGGATAAAGATTACAGATATCGGTAACGATTACCTTGTAGGCAGAATGCCGGTCACCGAAAAAACCAAACAACCCTATGGAATTCTTCATGGAGGTGCCTCTTGTGTTCTTGCTGAAAGCATGGGCAGCACAGCAGCGGCATTAACTTTAGACGGAACTAAGAAATATCCAGTAGGGATTGAAATCAATGCTAATCACATTTCTTCGCCAACAGATGGTCATGTATATGCTAAGGCAGTACCTGTGCATATCGGCGGTTCAACATCAGTCTGGAACATTGATATAACAGATGATCAAGACAAAAGAGTGTGCTTTGTAAGATTTACTGCTTTGCACAAATCTTATCCAGAATAAGTTGGCCCCAAATAAAATTTTTAAATATAGTAATTCAACCCAGCATCAAAACTAACATGCTTGTGTTTTTGGCTTATCACCAAGCGCAAGACTCCAATAGTCATAAGCTTTGGTTGAAATCAATGCATTTGAATTAACCAAAGATAATACATTTTGGTAAAAAGATTCTGCCTCTTCTCTAGAAACGAACAGTAAAAGAGATTTAATGATTCGGGTAATGCGCAATTGATTATGATTATGATGGCGCTGCCATTGATCATTGCGAGATAAAAACCCAAGAAAAAAATTCTTAGAAGTGATGAAGTTGTGTGCAATCGTCGGATCGATGCGAATCCGTTCAATGAGCGCTGGATCATCGATATAAAACTTATTTAAACTTAAGGCGCTGGGCTCATTTAAAGGAAATAATCGCTGAATAAAGTCATGAGTTCGTTCAATTTCAATATCTGAAAATTCCCATATTTGATAAATAAACCTTCCTCTATCATCTGGCTCAAAACCCTTTAAAAACTTATATATATCCATCAATGAGTTACTTTCACGGGGAGATTATTAAGATACTTATAAGAGTTTGATTGGAGGATGCTAGAAAAGTCTTTGGGTGGATACAACATCTTAAAATCCCCAATTTCATGGCCTGCTGTAACCAAACTTGCACTCAACATCAAGAGCGCCGACTCATTTCGAATGGCTGCAAAATCAGGTATGTTGTCACAAATTAATTCTACTTTATCGCCTATTTCATCGAGGCTTTCTTCTGAAGTGCTCTCATCGACATTAAGCGAGGCAAGATAAAATAACTGTTTTAACAGAACATTCTCTTGATAACAGCTAGCAATATAGATTTTACGTAAATCTTGAAATTGCTTGAAAGAGAGAAAATCTTGGCTTTGGGGGTTTGAAGAAATGGTCAAAGCATCATATTCTTGGCTTCTATAGGTTGCTTTATCGAGAGATTGATACGCCCTTTCCAACATGTCCAATGCTGATTCTGTATATTCCATGCTAAGTTTAGTGTTGCCAGAGAAGATAGTTTCTCCTGCTTCGAAACAATCAATAAAGGCTTGGGAAGATAGCTTGGCTGATTCGTAAATATAAAATTCATTATGATCTATGGGAAAATAAGCCTGCAAGGCATCAAAAAATCTAAATGATGCTGTGATCACATGCAAGGTCTCATCATCTAAAGCGCCTGATTCATCTGGCATTGAAAAAACATCGTTAAAGTCTTTAAAAGTAACATCATAAAACCAATTTAAATAATCAAAGTGCAATTTAAAGGGCTTATAAAATGCAGTGTTATCGGAGAGAAAGTGATCTCTACCTCTATTGATTAAACCTTGAATCTCTTGAAAGCGCTTTTCTAAATGAGAAAATTTTGCAGCTTTAGTCGGTATATCTGCGTATTCCAAAAAGTACTCAATATCAGATAATAGGAATGAAGCATATTCTAGGTAAGTGTTAGAAACTAGGTAATTATTGAGGTTTGTCGGCGATTCTGTAAACAATATATTTCTCTGGGTCAGTAAAATAGTATATATACATACAGTATTTATTTAAACCCCCCAAACATAAAAAAAACAGTTTATTATTAAATAATGAAATTTTTATCACTAGGATTATGGACATAGTTAAACTTATTGGCGATCGATTAACTCTTGAGGAGAATGGCAATAAATTTAAATCTATTTGTCCATTTCATATAAATTCTGAAGACTTTTACACCTTATTAATTGACCCTGAGAAGCAAACTTACACCTGTCTTAAATGTGGTGCACATGGGGGACCTGAAGAGTTTTATAAAAATTATGAGGGCAAGACCTCTTTGTGAAACTCATCATTCTTGCATTAACGATCTTAGCAATTGTTGGTTGCAATAAACCATTGGATTCCATTTCCTATTTAGCCTGCGAACAAGACTATCAAAAAGCCGACAAAATATATGTCATGACAGATACGGACAAAGACTTTGTCATGGTGCAATTTGGTGATAATTTTATAGCTGAATGGGATTTATTCGATATTGTTTACTCTAATGTCTCGACAACAGATAACCTAGTTAAATTCAATTATGAGTTTTCGGCTAAGCAAAAAGCATACCTAGATGCTGAGATTGTATACAAGGGATATTGGGATGCCGAAGTTGATAGATATCTTTTAACATTAAAGATCAATGGCAAAAGATCATCAATAGTAGAACATGAAGGTGAACTTAAAGAAACACCTGGTGAAATCTATCAGG